>Ga0209710_1000121_pt1 | contig 86771 bp, 88 predicted proteins | sample ArcticOcean_MG_C_5_FD_187436 | JGI IMG/M metagenome (GOLD analysis project Ga0209710, IMG submission 187436) | Marine microbial communities from western Arctic Ocean - ArcticOcean_MG_CB4_138 (SPAdes) (version 2) | ecosystem: Environmental > Aquatic > Marine > Oceanic | place: Arctic Ocean...
ATATTCGTAAATAGTTTTATGCATAAAATAATAAACCATATGATTTAAGGAGTAACTTAGAAGAATCAATGCTGGATTACTTGTTCATTACGTACATAGTAACTTCAAAGCCAAAACGCATTTCAGTAGCTGCTGGTGTTGTCCACATGATTACTTCCTTTAAGTTTTTTACAATTATGAAGTATTTCTAAAAGTTTGAAAATACATTATCATTACAAAAATTAGTCTCTAATGTTTATCATGAAAGATGGCTAAATAAAATCTTTAAAGTGCACCACCAACTTCTCTAGATGCTAAAGCATCAAGTTAGTTGAGACGGAACTCGCCCTAACAAACCACATAACCCGTGGCTTGCCGCAGCGAATGCAGCACAAGTCGCGCAATTTGTGCCGCAATTGCCTGATAGTTATAATATTCTTTTAGGCGAGCGAGACACTCATTTATCAGACGGGCAAAGACAGCGTATAGCGATTGCACTTGCTATGTTAAAAGACGCGCCAGTTTTATTACTAGACGAGGCCACCAGTGCATTAGGCGCTGAATCTGAAATTATTGTGCAACACGGGCTTAACGCGGCTATGCAAGGTAGAACCACACTGATTATTGCCCATCGGTTAGCCATTGTACAAAAAGCCGATAAAATTGACGTGATGGAAAATGGTCAGATTGTAGAAACGGGTGATGCGACTGAACTGCGCAAAAAAAGGGGCTTGTACGCAAGCCTGGCGGAATTACAATTTGAAAACTAACATCTTCTGAAAAAGCGCCTATGAATAAAGTGACCGATAAAAAACCCCACAAAAGTGGTTTTTTTTATCATTAATGCTTTGAATTCATTTAAGGGTAACTTCGCACTGGTTTAGTCATTGTGACGACCTCTTCAGACATCGTTGGGTGTACCGCTACCGTACGATTAAAGTCAGCTTTAGTCGCGCCCATTTTAACGGCAATACTAGCAAGCTGAATCATTTCTCCTGCACCAGGAGCCACTATATGGCAACCTAATACGCGGTCTGTTTTTTGGCAGACAATCAATTTCATTAACACTTTATCATCACGCCCTGCAAATGCACTTTGCATGGGCTTAAAGCTAGTGGCATAGATATCAATTTTACCAAGTTTACTGGCTTCCTCTTCGCTAATGCCAACCGTACCAATTTCCGGTTGTGTAAACACAGCCGTTGGAATCAATTCATGATCAGGTTTAGTGGGAATGTTGTTAAAGACCGTATTGACGAATGCCATACCTTCGCGAATCGCCACGGGTGTTAAGTTTGCGCGATTAGTGACATCACCAACAGCATAAACCGAAGGTATTACTGTTTGGGAAAATTCATCCACTACCACCTCATTCTTTTTACCTAATGTAATGCCGATGTCTTCCAAACCCATATCATCAGTATTCGGCCTGCGGCCTGTGGCAAACATAACTTGATCAAACAAGTAGTCTTGTCCATCCGTAGCATGCACTTTAATTTGACCATTCACTTTTTCTAATGACTCAGCATTCATACCTAGTTTTAAATTTACACCATTCGCCTGCATTTCTGAGGCAACATGTTGACGCGTTTCGTCATCAAAACCACGTAAAATTTGTTTACCCCGATAATATTGCGTGACTGCTACACCCATGCCATTGAGAACGCAAGAAAATTCACTGGCAATGTAACCACCGCCGATGATTAATAGTCTTTTTGGTAGATTTTCTAAATGGAAAAGCTCATTTGATGTAATGGCAAATTCGCTACCAGTGATCGCCGGCTTAATAGGACGGCCACCCATTGCCAGTAAAATAGTTTTTGCTGTGACCTGTCTGCCATCAGCTAACGTGACAGTGTGAGCATCAACTAAACTTGCGCGACTGTTATACGATGTCACCCCATTGTTTTTTAGAACGCTTTGATACACCCCTTCTAAGCGGTCTAACTCTGCATGGAGTTTAGTTTGAAACTGCGGCCAGTTAAATGCACCAATGCTAGCTTCCCAGCCATACGCTTGGGCATCAGCAATGGTATTGGCATACTCAGACGCAAACACCATAAGCTTTTTAGGAACACAACCGCGAATCACACATGTACCACCGTAACGGTCTTCTTCGGCAATGGCTACCTTAGCTCCCGTTTGCGCGGCGACCCTTGCAGAGCGAACCCCACCAGATCCAGCACCAATTACAAATAAATCATAGTCGTACGATTGCGCGTTGGCATCTAGCATGAGGTTACCTTTTTAAAGTAAGATTAAAAGCAAGGAGGGAATTAGCATAGTGTGGAAGTTATGATGGTGCAATAACAAGCCTTGGTTATTATTGTATATAGTAGTGATTCGCTTTACTTAGTATATAGTAAAACAAAACCAAATCTGCCAAAGCGAGCTTGATGGAAGTGATGGCTTATTTGCTTAAGTCAATAAAGTCTAGTTCACCAGCCTTCATATCAGGTATCGTTAAGTAACGCTCATCATTCGTCATCTCGATATCAGCAGCTGCTTGATACTTTGGCCCTATGGTTGTAATTTCACCATCTACGCCCACAGCAAATACTTTGCCATTCTTCCAATCGCTTACATACATCGTACCGCTTGAATGATGCACAAGTCCATCGCCGCCGCCAATTCCTGTAATGCTCACTGTAAACCAATCTTTCTTCCACATTAGCTGCATGATGCGAACAAGTGAAGATGAGTATAAAGATAGAGGTAAGAACTCAATGATTATCGTTGATACTTTAAATGCTAATGCTAGGTCTAGTGGTATTGATGAGAATGGGTCAGAGATGGGCTGTGTTGTAGACGCTTTTCAAAAAATCAATAACGCTCTTAATAGTTCATATACCCTTATTCATCATACAGGGAAAGATGAGACTAAAGGCATGAGAGGACATACCTCTGTTCATGCTTCAATGGATACTATTCTATATGTTCAGAAGAAAGATAGTGGTTGTACATGGTCTCTAGAAAAACTTAAAGAGGGTGAAGATGGTATTAGCTATTAAAGGGTTATGTCGCCTAAATTTGGCGGAGAGCAAGGGATTCGAACCCTTGATAGAGTTGCCCCTATACCACCTTTCCAGGGTGGCGCTTTCGACCACTCAGCCAGCTCTCCGCGTTGTTTGCTTATGCTAACAAACAAGAGCTGGATTATAGCGGATAGCACAGGTTTCAACAAAACATAGTGTGATATTTAGCCTCAGTCTGCATTAACCATCAACCCCCGCTTCATTATCAATAAGCATGCCTTTACCTCTAGTATAGTTAGAAAATTTACCATTTAAAAACTAAGACACTTTTACCACCACTGCAAATAGAACACCCCAAAATTTATTTAAGAAAATAGTAATTTTATGTATTGATTTGCAAGCGACTTAGGTTTAATGTATCAAGCTAGACTTATGTCAGAAGCCTTTGGTAGCAATGGTTTAAGATGTTTTAGACTGTATATTTCATTAATTTACAAAACAAAATTGTTGATTGCGGTTCAGCGGGCAGTAAATCTACATAATCACTAGAAAACCTAGAGGAGTTAGTATGAGTTTGGATTCATTAAAAGCACTTGGCGTAACAATCCCTTACAAAGAAAAGTACGATAATTTCATCGGTGGTAAGTGGGTTGCACCAGTTAAAGGGGAATATTTTGATGTTATTTCACCCATTAATGGTAAAAATTATACGCAAGCGGCTCGTTCAAGTGCTGAAGATGTAGAGCTTGCATTAGATGCCGCCCATGCAGCGGCAGATGCTTGGGGTAAGACGTCTGCGACTGATCGTGCAAACCTTCTGCTTAAAATTGCAGACCGTATTGAAGCTAACTTAGCGTTAATAGCGACAGCTGATACTATTGATAACGGCAAGCCTATTCGTGAAACCATGAATGCAGATATTCCATTAACAGTTGATCACTTCCGTTATTTTGCTGGTGCTATTCGCGCACAAGAAGGTGGTATTAGTGAAATTGACAATGATACAGTGGCTTACCATTTTCACGAGCCTTTAGGTGTTGTAGGTCAAATCATCCCTTGGAACTTCCCTATTTTAATGGCTGCGTGGAAGCTTGCACCTGCATTGGCCGCTGGCAATTGTATTGTCTTAAAACCAGCAGAGTTTACACCTATTTCAATCTTAATTCTGATGGAAACTATCGCAGACTTGCTGCCTCCTGGCGTTATTAACATTGTGAATGGTTATGGTCGTGAAGTTGGTGCGCCTCTCGCTAACAGTAAACGAATTGCTAAAATTGGCTTTACAGGTTCCACAGCAACAGGCCGCGCCATTGCGCAGGCTGCGGCAAGCAATCTCATTCCTGCCACATTAGAATTAGGTGGTAAATCTCCTAATATATTCTTTGCCGATATTATGGATGAAGATGATGCTTTCTTTGATAAAGCCATTGAAGGTTTAGTCTTATTTGCCTTTAACCAAGGTGAGGTGTGTACCTGCCCTTCTCGCGCCATCATTCAAGAGTCAATCTATGATGCCTTTATTGCGCGTGTGTTAGAGCGTGTAAAAGCCATTCAACAAGGTAATCCGCTTGACCCTAACACTATGTTGGGTGCGCAAGCTTCTGAAGACCAATTGAACAAAATCATGAACTATATTGATATTGGTAAACAAGAAGGTGCTGAAGTCTTAATTGGTGGCGAGCGTAAGATGCTGACTGGTGATGTGGCGGATGGCTATTATGTTGAGCCTACTTTGCTTAAAGGCCATAACAAAATGCGCATCTTCCAAGAGGAGATTTTTGGCCCTGTGTTAGCAGTGACTACCTTTAAGGATGAAGCAGAAGCCTTACAGATTGCAAATGATTCAATCTTTGGCTTAGGCGCTGGTGTTTGGAGCCGTAGTGGCACAACAGCTTATCGCATGGGTCGCGGCATTAAAGCGGGTCGTGTTTGGACAAATTGTTACCACCTCTACCCTGCGCATGCAGCATTTGGTGGTTATAAGGAGTCTGGCGTTGGTCGTGAAAACCACAAAATGATGCTAGATCATTATCAACAGACTAAATGTTTATTGGTCAGTTATAACCCTAACAAATTAGGTTTCTTCTAGTTTGTTGGTTGTGATTTAAACAGTAAAAGGGACGAATTAATCGTCCCTTTTTTTGGAGAAAATTTTGTGATAAAAATAACTATTGAACGCGTATCTGCAACGGAATCAGCCAAAGTACTGATTCGAAAACTGACGGCTGAACATGGTGAAATCGGTTTCCTACAGTCTGGTGGCTGCTGTGAAGGTAGTGGCCCTTTGTGTATGCCAATCAAAGAAATGCGCCCAAGTGCCATGGATGTGATTTTAGGTAAATTAGAGGGCGCTACTTTCTATATGAGTGATAGCCATTACTCGTTTGCAGAAAATATGCATACCATCTTGGATGCAGTGCCTGGCTCGAGCGGTTCCTTTTCTTTAGACTGTGGCTCAGGCTTTGCCTTTATTACGCGCGGTCGGCTGTATAGCGATGAAGAGTTGGCTTATTTAGAAAAAAATCCTGCGAAACGCTGTGGTTATGAATAAATTATTGTAGAATACGCGCTGGCGGGCCCCCTCGCATTGCAAAGTAGCCAATCTGGTCAGATGTGGAAGCAAGCAGCCATAACTATTGCGCAAGTGCCGAGGTAAGGCTCGCCTCTCTATTTTCAGACATATTTCTTTCACGCACACTGTTACCTATATGCATTTATCAGCTAAAATAGTGTTATGTCACATCAAGTACTAGCCCGTAAATGGCGTCCTAAATCATTCGAGACTTTAGTTGGTCAACCACATGTAGTCCGCGCGCTCACCAATGCGCTAGAACAACAACGAATTCATCACGCTTATTTGTTTACAGGTACACGCGGTGTTGGTAAAACAACCCTCGCCCGCATTATTGCTAAGTCGCTGAACTGTGAAACTGGCATTACAGCAAAACCTTGTGGTGTTTGCAATGCTTGCATTGAGATTGATAAAGGCCGATTTATTGACTTATTAGAAGTTGATGCAGCTAGTAACACGCAAGTCGATGCCATGCGTGAGTTGTTAGAGAACGCGCAATATGCACCGACTTCTGGTCGTTTTAAAGTCTATATCATTGATGAGGTGCATATGCTGTCTAAAAGCGCCTTCAATGCCATGCTTAAAACGCTAGAAGAGCCGCCAGAACACGTCAAATTCATTTTAGCGACTACTGACCCACAAAAAGTGCCAGTGACTGTGCTATCGCGTTGTTTGCAGTTTAATCTACGCCAAATTGCCAGTCCGACCATTACTGAACATTTGCAAGATGTATTAACACAAGAAAACATTCCATTCGAGAACACAGCTATACAATTGATTGCGCGCGCTGCAGAAGGTAGTATGCGTGATGCCTTATCATTGACTGACCAAGCGATTGCCTATGGCAATCAAGCAGTGAATGAAGCCGATGTCCGCAGCATGTTGGGCGCGATTGATCAAAGTTACTTATTTGACATTATTAACGCCCTGATCAATGAAGATGGTGCGGCATTGATTACTAAAGCGCAAGCAATGGAAGCACGTAGCATTTCGTTTGAAGCTGCACTGAATGAGTTAGCTAAGTTGTTGCACCAAATTGCGATTGCGCAAACGGTGCCAGAGAGCATTAGTAATGACTTGCCAGAGCGCGATGCGTTATTAGCGTTGGCACAAAACCTACCACCACAGAAGCTGCAACTGTATTATCAAATTGCCTTATTAGGCGGTAGAGATATTAGCTTGGCGCCTGATGAGTACGCGGGATTCACCATGAGCCTGCTGCGCATGTTAGCTTTTGCGCCAGTTGAGTCTTTATCGGCTCAAAAAAAAAATAGCGTGGATCCTACAGTAGCGGAGACGCCAGCAGCACCGCCAGTGAGGAATGCAACGGCAGCGCTCAGAAATAGTACTCAACCTGTGGCACCACAGACGATAGCTGCGATGCCTACTACTGATAAAAAACCAAGCTTGATGGAGCGTGCATTAGCTAAAACGGCCGCTGAACCCGCTAGTATTGAACCCGTTCACTCAGAAGCAGTTCAACCTGAGCCTGTTCAAGCAGTGCCGGCTCAGCCTGAAGCTATGCCAGCGAGTCAAGTTCAACCAGCACCCACGCCATCATCCGAACCTGCACCTCGTGCACCAGTACAAACTGAAGTGAGCCATGTGGCATCAAGTCCTGAACCTCGAGTAGTTAGTGAGTCACTAGCTTCCGAACCATTCATTTCTCAACCATCAAATGCAGCGCCAGCTGCACCAATGGAAACAGAAACTGGTGAGTCTCGTGCATTTGATGGGAATTGGCGCAACTTAATAGAACAGCACCTAAAGCTCGGTATCGCTCGTGCACTCGCGCAAAACTGTGAGATGATTGCCCATGATAAGAACAGCATTACTTTACGCGTGGCAAAAAACCAGAAGCACCTAGTCAGTGAGACTTATCAAGAAAAATTATCAACTGCGATTAATAGTCACTTTGGCAGAAAAATCAAACTGACCTTTAATATTGATAGTGAAGCCAATACCCCTGCCAAGCAAAATGCAGAAGAAAAGGCCGTGATTCAGTCGTCGGCAGAAGACGCAATTATGGGCGATGACTTCGTCCGGTCGTTATTGAATAATTTTGATGCCAAAATCATACCGAATAGCATTAAACCGATAAACTAAAAACTTAAACCTATCACTTAACCAAAAACCTAAAGGAGATTGCAATGAAAGGTGGAATGAATAACATGATGAAACAAGCGCAAATGATGCAAGCTAATATGCAAAAGGCGCAAGAAGAGTTAGCCAACGTAGAAGTAGAAGGTGTTGCGGGTAATGGTTTGGTCAAAGTAACTATGACTTGTCGCAATGAAGTCAAACGCATCAATCTTGATGAAAGTGTCATGGACGATAAAGAAACACTAGAAGACTTGTTAGTGATTGCGCTGAAAGATGCGAATCAAAAAGCTGAAGCGACCTCAGCTGCTCGCATGGGCAGCATGATGCCAGCCGGCATGAAATTACCATTCTAAGCCGACGTTGAAAAATCCGCCAGCATTAGAACAACTCATCGAGTCACTACGCTGTTTACCCGGCGTAGGGCCTAAGTCTGCACTACGTATGGCTTATTACTTGTTACAGCGTGATAGAAAAGGTGCGAATGGTTTGGCACTGGCATTGAGCGATGCCTTAGAAACCGTTGGCCATTGCCAACGTTGCAATAATTTTAGTGAGCAACCCATCTGCCCTACTTGTAACAATGAGGAACGTGATAGTAGCTTGCTTTGCGTGGTTGAAATGCCAACTGATGTCATGATGTTAGAACAAACACAGTCTTATAACGGTTTGTATTTTGTATTGATGGGCAGACTCTCACCACTGGATGGCGTAGGTCCTAAAGAAATCAACCTAGAAAAACTGATAAAGCGCGCGCAAGAGACTGTCGACGATACTAGCATTCAAGAAGTGATTTTAGCTACCAACTACACCGTTGAAGGTGAAGCCACCGCACATTACATTATGGAACTACTCAAAGCACGCAGCATTAAAGTCAGTCGCATTGCCCGTGGTTTACCGATGGGCGGGGAAATCGAATATGTGGACAGCGGCACACTAGCGCAAGCGATTGTAGAACGGAAACGTGTTAATTAGGCCGTTCGTTCGTTAGATGTTTCAGTTAGATTAAGTCGGCTATTTCACTAGGGCTATGAATAAGGAAGTCAGCACCCCACGCTAGTGGTTTATCGCTATCATCAATATAGCCATACATAGCAACGACCGTTTTCATACCTGCTGCTTGACCAGCTTGAATATCACGCTCTGCATCGCCGATATAAAAGCAATCCTCTGGTTTCACTTGCGCTTGCCTACACGCAAGCATTAGCGTTGCTGGATCTGGCTTTGGTTGCGGTGCATCATCACCGCTAATCACACAAGCAGCACGATGTGTTAAACCTAAACTTTTGACTAAAGGTATTGTAAAGCGGCTAGGCTTGTTAGTCACAATGCCCCATTTAAAGCCGCTTGTCACAAGGCCATCCAAAGCGGCTTGCATGCCAACAAATAGTGTAGGACTACGTGTTAACACGCTTTCGTAAATATCCAAATATTCATCGCGCATTTTAATGAAGTCAGCATGCTCAGGTGTAAGTCCAAAACCCAAACCTAATAAGCCTTTTGACCCATGTGAGGCGAAAGGTCGAATCGCATCATCGGATAACATTTGCTTACCGTATTTCTGCAATTGCAAGTTAAGGGCATAGCCTAAATCTGGTGCCGTGTCGACTAAGGTACCATCTAAATCAAATAAAACAGTTGTCATTAATCCGCTGCTTTCACGGTATGCACAAGGTAATTCACAGACACATCTTTATTGAGTGCGTAATTTTTTGTAATCGGGTTATAACTCATCCCAGCTTGGTCTTGCAGCGTCAAGTTAGCCTGTCGTGCAAAGCTAGCTAATTCTGATGGTTTAATAAATTTTGCGTAGTCATGCGTGCCTTTAGGTAGCATCTGTAAAATATACTCCGCTCCTAATACTGCAAAGGCATAAGCCTTTGGATTGCGATTAATTGTTGAGAAAAACACATGGCCACCTGGTTTAACCAACTTAGCACAGGCACTGACGATACTTGCAGGGTCTGGTACGTGCTCTAACATCTCTAAGCAAGTCACTACATCATAAGCCCCAGCTTCTTGTTCAGCTAACACCTCTGCTGCAATCAGGCGGTAATCAACAGCAACACCTCTTTCGAGGCTATGTAACTGTGCAACTTTAAGCGCTTTTTCACCTAAATCAATACCTGTGACTTGCGCGCCCTTTTCTGCCATCGATTCTGACAAAATACCGCCACCACAACCGACATCTAGCACGCGCTTGCCTTCTAATGAAACGGTGTCATTGATGTAGTTTAAGCGTAATGGATTAATCTCGTGCAAAGGTTTGAACTCACTGTTTTTATCCCACCATTTATGGGCTAACTCACTGAATTTATTTAACTCTGCGGCATCTACATTACTTACATTCATATTACTTATCTCACTCATTTAAACTCACTAACCTTAGATTCCCACTTGGTCACAATATCGGATAACTCACGCGGCTCAATGCCACTATAAACAGCTGCACCACCTGTTGGCTGATGATAACGCAACTCACCTGCCACCCAAACGTGACTAACATGTTCACGCCCAGCGACATAAACCAAATGTGAAATAGGATCAAAACATGGCTGCATCTCAAGGTCAAAAAAGCTGACAGCGATTAAATCAGCCAACTTACCTTTCTCAATTGAGCCAATCTTATCATCCAATCCTAGCGCTTTTGCGCCATTAATCGTTGCCATCTCTACCGCCTGATGTGCGGGAACAGCCGTAGCATCGCCGCTATTAGCTTTGGCTAACAATGCTGCCAATCGCATTTCTGTAAACATATCCTGGCGATTATTACTCGCAGCGCCATCTGTACCTAACCCAACATTAACATGGTATTTAATCGCTTGTGTAATCGGTGCAATACCACTGGCAAGTTTTAAATTGGAGCTTGGGCAATGTGCAATACTACAGCCTTGTTCAGCGAGTAGCTGCATTTCAGCCTCTTCCAAATGTACGCAATGGGCAAATGTTACCGATGGCCCTAGCACGTCAAGATTGGCTAAACGTGCTAAAGGCCGCAGACCAAAGTTTTCTTCACTATCGATTATTTCTTTTTTTGTTTCATGTAGATGCGTATGCACACTAATATCTACTTGATTCGCTAATGTGCCGATACGCTGAAACGTCTCATCAGAAACAGTATAAGGCGCATGTGGTGCAAAGCTAAAAGTAATCAGCGGCTCATGTCGTAAATGATCGCGTGCATCCAGCCCTTTTTTAATGTAATCACCAGCATCCGTGGCATATTGGGTTGGAAATTCAATCACCACCAAACCTAGATTTGCGCGCAACCCCATTTTAATACTCGCCTCAGCTGCCGCCTTAGGATAGAAGTACATATCATTATAGGTAGTCACCCCACCACTAAGCATTTCTGCCGCTGCTAATACTGTTCCATCATACACAAATTCTGAAGAAACCAACTTTGCTTCTGCTGGCCAAATATGGTCTTGTAACCAAGGTGCCAATGCTAACCCATCTGCCAAACCACGCATTAACGTCATTGCCGCATGTGCATGTAAGTTGATAAGCCCTGGCATTAATACATGCTTATCTAGCCTAATCGTTTCACTTGCTTGATATTTTCCCTCTACTTCAGCAATCGGACAAATGTCGATAATTTCATCTGCATCTATCACAGCCGCATAGTCTGCTAGCAATGTATTCCTAGGTACAACTGGAAAAACCCAAGCTGCTTCAATAATTAAACTAACGTGTTGTTTCATGGTGACATTATAACTGCTTAATGATGGATAAAAAAAGCCCCGCAAAAACGGGGCTTTTAAATAAACTTAGTTTATTTAAACTTAATTACATACTTGCTCAGTTGTTGTTGCTTCAACTGTTACACGACGGTTAGGTTGTAAGCATTCGATAAATGCCTTTCTACCTTTAACTCCTTCACATGCAACTACTGGCACTGCTTCGCCACGGCCTGTTGATGTGATAATGTCAGAATTAACGCCTTGTGAAGCTAAGTATTGAGCTACTTGTGTTGCACGACGCTCTGATAATTTTTGGTTATACTCGTATGAGCCTAAGCGGTCAGTATGACCAGTTACCAATACGTTAGTAATAGCGGCATTAGCTTCAATTGTTGCCGCAGCTTCATCCAATGCTGCTTTACCTTCAGCTTTTAAAGTAGCCTTATCAAAATCAAATAGTTTTGCAGCATCAATTGTTACGGTATTTAGTTTTTCAACACATACTGGAGCTGCTACTGGAATTGGAGCTGCTACTGGGATTGGAGCTGGCTCTGGTGCTACAGCTGCAACAACTGGTGCTGGTGCACCAAAGCGGAAGATACCACCAACGCTTAGCAGGTTGTTACCAACTGATTTTTTACTATTACTTGCTGCGCCAAGGCTATTAACACCTTCTTTACCACGGCTAAACTGATGACGTAAATCGGCTTGGATACCGAACTTGTCGCTAAAGAAATATTGCATGCCTAAACCTAGGCTAGCCATCCATGATGTTTTTTCACCACTAACGCGAACACCTGGGACTTTGTAATCAACGTTATTACGTGTAGCACCTAAACCGGCCAATAAGAATGGGCGGAAAGACTCACGGCTAAACATGTACAAAGCATCTAAGCCAAGTTGTGTTGATTTGTAATCTCCACTTTGACCAATGTTAAGGCCTAAGTCTTCATCAGCTTTGTTGTAGCCTAAACGACCTTGTAAATCCCAGCTTTCGCTAAGCTCTTTACCAATTGCGATAAAAGCACCTGTGTCATTATCAGCATTAAGATCACTATCTGTATCCATATAAGCAACGCCTGGTACTGCATACCAAGCACCACGGTACATATCTTCTGCTGATGCAGAAAATGCTGATAAGCATAATGCTGCTACTACAGCAAAATCAACTAATTTTTTATTCATTGTAAACTCCTCAAGTTAACTGCTAAACCAGCATAATATAGCAAATATCGACTTATAAACTTAAAAAGTATACTTAATCTAAGCATATTTGGCAAAAAAACCCATGTTTCCCACCTTAATCACTAGCAGCGTTTCAATATAACAACATCGCTTTAACCTCAGCAATTTGTTCATACACCAATTCCGAAGTTCTGTCGTGCTGATGACAAACACCGCCACGCATGCCAATAAAGCCGGGGTTCAAACCCTTTAATGCACCAACATGCTGTTTATTCACAGAACCTGCTAACCCTGAGACAAGCTTGTTTTCGGCACAAACCGATACAAACCCACGTAATGTCTCAATAGGTTGCGCCGCTAGCAATGAGGATTGTTTTAACTGCGTATCCAACATCGCGCCATAACAACCACTCTTTTGCAAGTGAGGGATTAATCCAAAATCCAATTCATTATCTGCAAAAAAAACAGTGACGACCTTAATTCCCTGCGAGGTTAATTGCACTATTTTTGAAAAAAAATCAGCTTGTTGAAATAACTCACTCACTGATATCTTTACGATATCAACACCCAAACTTGCATATAAAGCAATATCATCTGTAAGCGCTTCAATGGTTGCATGCCCTTCACCTACTGTTGCACTTACCAGCGCACTTCCGTTCACTTCATTGACAATTTGGCGTACCGTATCAATATCCAATGCGCCTAAAGCACCAACTGCAGGGTCTTTCAAGTCAATCAAATCAACTCCAGCATACCTAGCCACTTGAGACTCTTCTACATTTTTTACACTAATTAGCAATTTCGTCATACTAAGTCTTCTTGATAGTAAGCATCGATTTTATCTGCCAGCCATCCCCACGCTTCAAGCTCTCGCTCACCAGCGGTCTTATCAATGGCAATCTGCAAATAATGCAACTCCAACTTAACTTTTTCCTGAGGTAGCATGCGTAAACGGCTCGCTAAAACGGCCAATTCTATCACCGCGGCTTGCGCACGGTTAAACCCTTTAAATGCTGCATGATATTGCGTCTCAACCGATTGCATCACCAACTGCGGCCGCTCTATATCTTCACGAACATCAACTAGAGAAAGTTCTACATGGTTTAAACAACCCTCAAGTCTAAATCCATTCACTTTATTAGCAGGTAGCAATGTCCACGGCTGTCTTTTTGTTAAAGCGCCTGCAAATACGCGCACATCATCAGTCAAGTTAACCGTAGCAGATTGCGTCGCCAAAATATTACTCAACGTTTTTGAAGGCCTGAATGGCGAAATGACGATGAGGTTACCTTCATGCTTGACACCAAAAGGTGTGACATGTGCCGCACCATCAACATCTGTGCTAACAATAATGGTTTCAAATATCATTTATTTTTCAGCTTCCTTTCCGCCAAAGAGGCTTCTCTGTGGCTCTTTTTATCTCGTTTATTTTGCAGGAGGTCAATACCCCAGCTAAGCTCTTCGTCTTGGACATAACGCTTTTTAAGCTGCCATGCCACTTGTGCACGCCCAAGCTCTATGCCTAAATAAAACGCATGTGACGCATCTTGCTCCACACCAAGCTTAGGGTAAAATGTGAATGGATCTACAGCTAACTGATGTCCATCTCGATTAAACACATGCACACCCGCCTCACTGACCATAATCCTAAAACTAGGATCTTTGATTTGGGCCGCAATTTCATCAATTTCTGCCGCATTATAGGGGAAAGGCTTTCTATCATGTAAGCCTAACAACCTATTACTATAACCACGTGGCAGTCGATTATCTTCTTTGGCACGATACATGATGCGTCGCGCCGCATCTGCTTCAGCAATGGCATTCACGGCATGTGGACTCACCGACGTAGCTAACACCGCATTAATGTTCATCTCACTGATTAAACCAAACAACATCGCATTGATTCCAGTAGTATCAGCATCAGTTAATTCGGTTAAATTCCCTACACCCATCATGATATTAATATCTGGATATTTTTTACGTAGTTTGCTATATCGCACAATAGAATCTGCCAGACCAAAGTGAATTGGATCTAAAATCGCATCGGCAATAAATTGCTTATTATGTTTCAAGCAATGCTCAATAGCGCGATACAAGGAAGCCATATTACCAGGCTTTGCTGGAATCAGAATGGGTGTCGAAGCTACTTCATCCGCAATCCACAAGGTTTTTTCTGTCAGACTTAATAGATAATCAGCGCCTGCATTACCTGCTAGTAATAACTCTTCAGGCTGGATTGAGTCGACACTGACCTTAAAGCCATTGCTTTTAAGCAGTTGAATAGCCTCCGCCAAGTGTTTAAATGGCTTATTAGGTAAGCAGCCCAAATCAATGACATTCGCCCCTTGCGCCTTATATTGCTCCGCTTTGGCTAAAATTGCAGCTAGACTTAAATCCGGCGCATCGACAATTTCCGCAAAAATATCAACACTATACTGACTTAAGTCGGGTGCTACGCCCTGCTGCCCAAAATACTGCGGTAAATCTTTCAAATCATTAGGTCCTCGCTCTGCTGGAATCCCATATTGTCTATGCAACTGGCTTAAATCACCTTGGCACAAACCTGGCAGTATTATCTTTTTAGCATCACCCACATCTTTAAGGCGTCGCGTAATTAGTTCAGGGGTCATTAATGCAGCTACAGATACACCGACTTGTTCAATACGATATTTAAAAGGTGGTGTCTTACTGTTGGCCTGAATATTCTGCAACACTTTATCTAAGCTTTTTTCAGCCAGCTTGCCTGTCACAAAAAGTAGGTTTTCAATAGTCATCAGTGTTTAATATTCAGCCAGCGATTATAGGCTTTGTAACTTCAGGTCAACAGCCACTTGCAATGCTTCAATACTAGCAACAATCTCTGTCGCTTCAAATTGAGCGAGTTTTTGGATGTTATCCAAATCAATTTCTCGCGGATACACCATCACCATATTCTCTTTTGGTGCTTCTGATTCAACTTCTGGCGCGGTATCACAGGCAAAGACGATACTCGGCACACGGGTTTTTCCAGCCTGCGCATAAAGGTTAGTCACCAAACTATCAGAAATACCATAAGCCATTTTTGCAATCGTATTAGAGGTCACTGGGGAAATCACCAAGGTGTGATACTTCCCCTCATAAAAGAATTCAACCGGTACACTGCTCGCTGTTTTATCTTGAAAAACACGATGTCCCGTTGCATCTAATTGCGCCTGGAATCCATACTGTTTAATAATTTCGGCTGCCGCACTACTCAGAAACACATCAACATCTTGTAGTGATGCCAATATTGCTAATGACTCTCGCAAATAATGTCCAGAACCCGTAATCGCCCATGCAAGTCGTTTATTCGTATGTATCAATGTAAACCTTTAATTTTCTGAAATGCGTACTGAGCTTATTCAATAAGCCCATAAAAATCAATAAAAGGCAAAAGTCGCTAAAAATTAGCTCAAAACCTTCAGTTAAAAAAATAGGCCGCTGTTTTAACGGCGACCTATGTCAATCATACAATCAATACTTAACTAAACGGATGTTCAATCACAATCGTTTCATCACGTTCAGGGCCTGTAGAAACAATGACAATTGGTACGCCACACACCTCCTCTAAACGCTTCAAGTAATGCTGTGCATTCTTAGGTAAGCCATCCCACGTTTTCACGCCGAATGTTGTTTCCGTCCAACCTGGGACCGTTTCGTAGATTGATTCACAGCCTTCCACATCATCAGCACCCACTGGTAACAAATCGATTGTTTTACCATCCAGTTTGTAGCCAACACAGATATTAATTTCTTTAATACCATCCATCACGTCTAACTTAGTGATACACAAACCTGTTAACCCATTAATCATGGCTGAACGACGTAATGCAGCAGCATCAAACCAACCACAACGACGCTTACGTTTCGTCACTGTACCAAATTCTTGCCCGACTACTGACATTTGCGTACCTGGTGCACCTTCTGTTTCAATGTCTAGCTCACTTGGGAAAGGACCACCACCAACGCGTGTTGTATAGGCTTTAGTAATACCTAATACATAGTGCAACATATTCGCGCCCACACCCGCACCTGCTGATGCTTGACCCGCGATACAGTTACTTGATGTCACATAAGGATAGGTACCGTGATCGATATCCAGCAATGTACCTTGCGCACCCTCAAACAATAAGCGATCGCCTCTAGCAGTTGCACCATAAAGCTCGGCTGAAATATCCGCAACCATTGGCTTTAGGGCCTCAGCATGCTGCATACTCTTCGCTAACTGCGCATCATAATCAACAGGTTCAGCATCTAGGTAATTCGTTAAGACGAAGTTATGATAGTCCATGACTTCTTTTAATTTCCCTGCAAAACGCTCAGGGTAGAACAAGTCGTAGACACGTAATGCACGACGTGCGACTTTATCTTCATACGCTGGGCCTATGCCTTTACCTGTGGTACCAATTTTCTTTTCGTTGCTACGCTTTGCTTCGCGCGCTAAATCAACAGCCACATGGCAATCCAAAATCAACGGGCAGCCCGGACTAATTTTTAAACGACTTTTAACTTCTAAACCATCGTTTTCCAGTGTTGCAATCTCTTTTAGCAAATGGCCGGCGTCCAACACCACACCATTACCGATATAGCAATTTATCCCTTCGCGGACAATACCAGATGGTACTAAATTCAACTTATACACATGCTGGTCATCGCCTTGTCCAACGACTAATGTATGCCCTGCATTGTGACCACCTTGAAAGCGAACCACACCTTGTGCATCATCCGTTAACCAATCAACGATTTTACCTTTACCTTCATCGCCCCATTGGGTGCCGATAATGACGACATTCTTTCCTGTATTTTTCACTGTATTATTTGCCATAGTTTACTGTTTAATTAAATTTTAGTTAGTCAGTGACACAACTTGCCACTCACCATTTGTCTGTTTCAATGTTTGATCACAGTTCAACTCTCCCAAATTCGTCTCATCATTGGGTAAAGCTTGAATCACGATTTGACCCTCAGCACGTAAAGTCTCAATTTTCACTTGCAACGCAACATCATCACTGACTGGTGCGAGGATTCCTTTTGCTAGTGTTGCTGAGCTTAACGCTGTCACAACGCCGCGCAAATCTAGACTAAAGCCTGTTGCAGGTCGTGCACGACCAAAGGATTCACCAACCTCATCATAACGCCCACCTAATGCTAGTGGGCCAGAGTAGCTTTGTGCATAAGCAGCAAACACTAAACCGCTATGATAGTGGTAGCCACGCAGCTCACTTAAGTCGAAACCAATTTGTACATCTAAGTTTACTAGCTTCTCAGCAACACTGGTTAAATCTTGTAATGCTTTTTGAATATTCGGTAACGCTGGCAATGTGGTTTGCGCACGTTTCAACACGCTCACATCCCCATTTAAGTCAGTTAAATCAATCAGCGCCTGCTTAATGGTCTCACCTAAGCCATTCGCCAACCCGGCTACCAAGGTTTTGTCTTTACTTAACAAGGCACCATACAGGGCATTCTCTAAGTGCTCATCAATACTGCCCGCTTCAATCAAGCTTTTAAAAAGTCCTACATGACTAAAATCAACGTGTAAATCGGTTAAGCCAATCGCTTGTAGTGATTTAATCATCAAACATTGAATTTCAATATCACTTTCAACACCCGCATGACCAAATAATTCTGCGCCAACCTGTAGTGGCTCACGCGTCCGCGCAAGGCCACTAGGTGCTGTTCGCAATACCTTACCGGCATAACATAGGCGCGAAACGCCTTGGTGGTTTAGCATGTGCGCATCAATCCGCGCCGCTTGTGGTGTAGTATCAGCACGAATGCCCATCATACGACCTGTCAGCTGATCAACCACTTTAAATGTGGCAATATCAAGCTTACTGCCTGTACCTGTAATAAGTGATTCGACATATTCTAAAGTTGGTGGAATCACATACTGATAGCCATGCACTTTAAACAAATCCAATAGTTGTCGACGTAAAGATTCGATGCGCCCAGCCTCGGCTGGCATCACATCTTCAATAAATTCCGGGAGTAACCAATTTCGCATGCGGGTATTATACTGGTAAACGGACTAAAGGACGTAGCACAAAAGCGGGCTTTTACGTGATTGAGCTAATGATTCAGCATTAGCAATAACAGGCCACCAGCAATAGACAGTAAACCGACAAAGCGCAATTGCCCATCTTTTAGCGCAATCATGCGTTTAAATGTCTCGCGCCAAGCTTGCGGTGTGGCCAAGGGTAATATGCCCTCTATTACCAGCATCAGCCCCAATGCCGCAAGCAATGTCTCACTCACGACTACTTGCCGTCAGCTGCTCGTAAGTATCTAAAGAAGTCAGAGCTAGGATCTAACACCATGACATCTGATTTGTTTTTAAAGCTATTTTTGTATGCCTCTGTACTACGATAGAAAGCATAAAACTCAGGGCTTTTGCCATAGGCTTTTGCATACACTTCTATCGCAATCGCATCACCGTCACCTTTGGTATTTTGCGCGTCACGGAAAGCTTCAGCGATAATCACTTCTCTTTGCTTGTCAGCATCTGCACGAATCTTCTCAGAAGCAGCAGCGCCTTCAGATCGCAATTGATTAGCAATTCTTTTACGCTCTGAAGTCATACGATCAAATACAGACTTGCTAATCTCTTCTGAATAATCAACACGCTTCAAACGAACATCAACCACTTGCACACCAATTTGGCTCGCTTCGATATTCGCTTTTTCACGCAAGTTATCCATAATGTCAGTTCGTTCTCCGGCAATCACTTCACGTACAGTACGCACACCAAATTCAGCTCGCAAGCCGGCATTAACCACTTTAGCCAGCCTATCTTCAGCAGCCGCTTCACCGCCTTCTTTAATTGAAACATAGTATTTAGCTGGGTCTGTAATACGCCATTTAACAAAGGAATCAACCAGCATATATTTATTTTCACTGGTAATAAATTTCGCAGGATCTTCGCCATCTAAGGTCACAATACGGTTATCAAAATAACGTACACGTTCGACAAATGGTAATTTGACGTAGATGCCAGGCTCTTTTTTCACCTTAACAATTTGACCCAACCTAAACACGAGTGCGTGCTCGCGTTGATCGACTATGTACAATGACATATTCGCCAATACAAGTGCAATCACAGCACTAAATAATATTAATCCAAGGTTTTTCATATTAGTTTTCTCTCTCGCGGTCGCGATCTAAAGCACGTTCATCCTCAATTGCACTCGCGTTACTTGCTGAAGACTGTGTTGAATTGCGAACTGATGTAGGCTGAGACCCCGTTGCTTGCATCAACTTATCTAAAGGTAAGTAAAGTAGACTGCTACCACCTTCTTTTTGGTCAATAATCACCTTGCTGACGCTAGACAATATTTGCTCTTGTGCCTCAATGAATAAACGCTGACGTGTCACCACTGGTGCTTTTATATATTCCGCATATATTTTCTCGAAGCGGCTCGCATTACCTTTTGCTTCGCTCTGCACTTTCAGCTTATAACCTTCAGCCTCTTCAAGTAATCGTGCAGCACTACCGCGTGCTTTTGGCACAACAGTATTAGCATACGCCTGACCTTCGTTAATTTTTCGCTGGTAATCTTGATTAGCCCTGTTCACATCTTCAAAGGCTTTTTGCACCGGCTGCGGTGGCAATGCGGATTGTAGAGAAACACTGGTGATATTGACGCCAGTTTTATAAAAATCTAACAACGTTTGCATTTGCTCGGATGTGTCTTGCAACCCTTTTTGTAACAAATCATCTAACTTGTTTTTACCAACCACTTCACGAATCGCCGTTTCAGCAGCAGACATCACAGCATCATCAGTAGAGCGATTGTTAAATAGGTAGTCTTTTGCATTTTTAAGGTTGTATTGCACTGCAAACTGTAAATCAATGATGTTTTCATCTTCAGTCAGCATGAGCGCCTCGGCGGGCACTTTGACTTTACTGCCGTTTGAACTACTACGATAACCAACTTCTAAGCGACGCACTTGCTCCATATTCACAACCGTGACATTCTCGATTGGAAATGGCCAGTGCCAGCTTGGGCCTGGCTCTGTCGATTCCACATATTCACCGAAGCGTTGTTTCACCCCTAATGAACCTTGGTCAATGATGTAAAAGCCTGTAGCCATCCAAATAGAAAACACAAGCAAGATAATAGGCACAATAGGCAAATCCATCGGCGCATCATTGGCTGGCGGTCGGCCACTGCCACTGCCATTGCTTTTGCCAAAAAGATTATTAATCTTTTTGCTCAAATCTTTAAAGACTTCATCCAAGTCTGGCGGCCCTTGGTTATTACCTTGTGCCCAAGCGGGAAGTTTCATTTTCACTTACTCCTAAATTGCTAATGTTATTTTTGAATACTGACTTTTTCCAACCAATGATGCTGGTTAGACATAAGACGTTTTTTCTGTACTTAACTTCTTCAAATACGCATGATGTTCTTGTAATGCAAGTCTAACATACTCCATGCCTTTGCCTGTTTTAGCAGAAGCACGTATGCGCACAATCCTACCATACTCATCACGATCAAAACCTGCTTCACAATCGGTGCGGTCAATCTGATTGAGAATTGAAATTTGCGGCACTTTTTCTGCGCCAATATCATGCAATACCTTATTCACTTGTGAGATTTGCGCTTCACGATTGGTACTCGCCATATCAACGATATGAAAAAGCAAGTCCGCTTGTACCGCCTCTTCCAAAGTAGCACCAAACGCTTCAATCAACGTAGTTGGTAGGTGTTTGATGAAGCCAACCGTATCAGACAACACTACAGGTACGGAACCATAGCCTTCCAGCTCTGGTAAATGCATCTTGCGCGAAGTCGTATCTAGTGTCGCGAACAATTGATCCGCTGCGTAAATATCAGAACGCGTCAAACGATTAAACAAGGTTGACTTACCTGCATTGGTATAACCAACTAAGGAGACTGACATGATGTTGGAACGTTTACGAGCGCGGCGCTGCATCCCACGCTGTGATTTCAGTTTCGTCAGTTTTTCACGTAGCTGTTTAATGCGAACACGCAATAGTCGTCTATCCAGTTCCAACTGCGTTTCACCAGGTCCACCACGAACGCCAATACCGCCTTTTTGACGTTCCAAGTGACTCCAGCCTTTAACCAACCGGGTTGACATATGCTCTAGCTGCGCCAATTCCACTTGCAACTTACCTTCATGTGTTTGTGCACGCTGTGCAAAAATATCAAGGATAAGTCCAGTACGGTCAACGACTCTGGCATCTAAAAATCGCTCTAAGTTACGTTGTTGTGATGGGCTCAAATCATGATTAAAAGCGACTAGCTTGGTCTCACCAGCTTCTAACATCGCCTTTAAGTCATCCGCCTTGCCTGAACCGATAAACAATTTAGCATCAGGTACGCTTCGCTTACCTTCCAATGTACCAGTAATAATAAGTCCCGCTGTAGTAACAAGCTGCCTTAGCTCGTACAGGCTTTCTTCATAATCTGACTCATTAAAATCGATACTAACGAGGATAACCGCATCTGTACTTTCAGGTCTATCTAGCATGCGGATACCTGATTATTCAACTCACCAGTATTTGAATCAAAAAATGCCGAATTTAGAATATCCAAATTAAGCGTCATCCGGCTCAGGTGTGTCTATCTCAACTGCACGCGCAGGCACAATGGTAGATATAGCATGTTTATAAACCATTTGTACCACGGTATTTTTAAGTAAAATAACGTATTGATCAAATGAATCAACTTGTCCTTGTAATTTAATACCGTTCACCAAGTAAATAGACACTTGTACGTGTTCTTTTCTCAATGCATTTAAAAATGGGTCTTGTAACATTTGGCCTTTATGGGTCATTCCTTACTCCTTGTAGTTATAATAAACTGGAGATAGCTCTTTTTTGAATTATCTTTCACGATAGGACTATGATTGCGGCTTTTTGTTCGAATTTCAAGTGCTAAAACAAACTTTTTATTTCAAATAGTGCGCCATTCTTTTTAAAACGGTTTCTTTACCTAAGATAGCCATCACTTGATCAATACTAGGCGACTGTGCAATACCCGCCAACATGACACGTAATGGCATCGCTACCTTAGGGAATTTAAGCACATTTTCCTTTACAGTCGCAGCAATCACTTCATGAATAGCTTCAGCTGTCCATGTCGTATTTTTTAAGGTTTCAGCCATCACCGCCATCACAGGTTTAATTTCATCTGTCAAATGTTTTTCAGCATCTTTAGCATTCGTTTCTGGCACGATGTAGAAATAGGCAATGTCAGCCGCTAATTGGTTCAAATTGTTTGCACGCTCACGATACAGTTCAAGCACAGTTTTGATTGGTGGTTCAGCTCGCACGGCCACACCTAAAGCGGCCATCCGCTTAGTAATGTCGGGTGCCAATGCATCTAAATCAGTATTTTTAATATAGTGCGCATTCAGCCAGTTCAATTTTTCTGTATTAAACTGCGCTGCTGATGGCGTAATGTGATCTAAATCAAACCACTCACAGAACTGCTTGATATCAAACACTTCATCATCACCATGGCTCCAACCTAAACGGCCTAAGTAATTCAAGATTGCCTCTGGTAAATAGCCGTCTTCATAGTATTGCATCACACTCACCGCGCCATGGCGTTTTGACAACTTCTGACCATCACTGCCAAGAATCATGGATAAGTGTGCATATTGTGGTACGGTTGCACCAAGCGCATTCAGCATATTGATTTGACGTGGCGTATTGTTCACATGGTCATCTCCGCGAATGACATGCGTAATTCCCATCTCCCAGTCGTCTACGACAACGCAAAAGTTATAGGTTGGGGTACCATCGCCACGCGCAATAATGACATCATCCATTTCAGTATTGGCAATTTCGATCCGGCCTTTAACAAGGTCATCCCAAGCCACAGCGCCTTCTTTAGGGTTGTTAAAGCGAATCACTGGCTTAATATCAGCTGGCGCTTCAGGCAATACTTTACCCACTTCTGGGCGCCATTTACCGTCATACTTCGGCTTCACGCCTGCTTCCATTTGCTGTGCTCGCAAAGCACCCAACTCTTCTTTACTGCTATAACAGTAATACGCATGACCAGATGCCAATAGTGTTTCTAAATGCTTTTGATAGATCCCCATGCGTTGCATTTGATGGAACGGGCCTTCGTCATGATCCAAACCCAACCATGCCATACCATCCATAATGGCTTGCACCGCTTCTGGTGTACTGCGCTCGACGTCCGTATCTTCTACACGCAAGACAAACTGGCCTTGATGCTTTTTGGCATAAGCCCACGAGAATAGCGCGGTGCGAGCACCACCAATATGTAAAAATCCTGTAGGGCTAGGCGCGAAACGAGTACGTACGGTCATAATGTAATAGCTAAAGATTGAAAAAAGAGAATTCTACCATGTAAGCCTAATAATCACCTTGTGTTACAGCAAAGCCAATCCTCAATCTATGATTTTAAATACTGCTTACTATTCAATGCTTTATTTTTGTCAATTAAATTAATTTATGATATAAAACTAGTAAGTAGCTATTCGATAGTCTAGATTGAGTATTAAGCATGACGTGATTGGGAGTACATGGGTATACATACAGGTGAAGTTTACGGCAAAAAAACATCGGCCAACAAACTGGCGCTGTACAACGTGCTTAGTATTAGTAAAAACACCATCACACTACAAAACATTGACAACCCACTGAGCTTGTTTGAAGTCGCCACTAAAAAGTTAGCCACCTCTGGCTATGTCCGCATCAGCGAAACGCCTTATATCGACCTCAACAAAAACAAAAGCAAAAAGCAAAAATCAGCACGTAAACCAACGCGCTGCCCACTCACTTTAGACTTTTTAGAAGACCGTGCTGATAGCGAGCGGCCTGCATCTGTCGTGCCTGATTTATTTACTCAGCCTAAGGTTTAACCTTCAGCTATTTACGCAGCTGTAGGTGGCCCACCAACTAAGTCATGACCATTCACATCTAGAATGTTAACATCAACAAAATCACCCGGGGTTAAGCCCTCAGCATCCTGTACATACACAACACCATCAATTTCTGGCGCGTCCGCTTTTGATCGTGCGATGGCAATAATATTGTCGTTACTATCGGTTGTCAGCTCATCAACCAGCACCGTTTGCATGGTGCCAATTTTACGTTCTAGCTTGGCGCTACTAATCCGTTCTTGCACTTCCATAAAGCGGCTTAAGCGTTCTTTTTTAACTTCTTCTGGCACTTGGTCTGGCAAGTCGTTGGCTTTAGCGCCATCAACTGCTGAATAAGCAAAACAGCCGACTCGGTCTAATTGCGCTTCTTCTAAGAAATCGAGCAGCTCTTTAAAGTCATCTTCCGTCTCACCTGGGAAGCCAGCAATAAAGGTTGAACGTATGGTAATTTCAGGACAGATTTCACGCCATGCTTTGATGCGCGACAAATTGTTTTCACTGCTGGCTGGGCGCTTCATCGACTTCAAAATTCGTGGTGTCGCATGTTGAAAAGGTACGTCTAAATACGGCAAAATCAAACCTTCTGCCATCAATGGAATCACATCATCCACGTGCGGATAAGGATAGACATAATGCAAACGAATCCAGATACCTAACTCACTTAAGGCTTGGCTTAGCTCCGTCATATGTGTGCGTACCGGCCTACCATTCCAAAAACCTTTACGGAACTTCATATCGACACCGTAAGCTGAAGTATCTTGTGATATTACGAGAATCTCAGAAACACCCGCATTCACTAAATTTTCAGCCTCATTCAATACATCACCAATCGGGCGGCTGACTAAGTTACCACGCATACTTGGGATAATGCAGAAGCTACAGCGGTGATTACATCCTTCTGATATTTTCAAATAAGCATAATGTTGCGGTGTTAAGCGCACACCTTGTGGCGGCACTAGATCGGTATATGGGTCATGTGGCTTAGGTGAATTCTTATGCACCGCTGCCATTACCTCTTCTAATGCATGTGGGCCTGTCACAGCCAATACATTCGGATGTGCGGATTCAACAACGCCTTTTTTAGCACCTAAACAGCCAGTGACAATCACCTTGCCATTTTTATCCATGGCTTCACCAATCGCTTCTAACGATTCTTCTACCGCACTATCAATAAAGCCACAGGTATTCACCACCACTAAATCAGATTGCTCGTAGCTATTGCTAATTTCATAGCCCTCTGCTCTTAATTGCGTGAGGATGCGTTCTGCATCTGAGCCGGCTTTAGGGCAGCCAAGTGAGACAAAACCAATTTTTGGAATATTTGTTTTCATAATTTCATTATCAATGTAAAAAATGACCAATCAGGCCAATAGAGCTCACACCTGTCGCAATCAATAGCAATTGCGACACAGTGGCATGCAATTCTGTGCGTTTATGCAAGCTCGGGATTAAATCTGCTACCGCCACATAAAGCATGCTAGCCGCAGCAATACCCAGTACAAATGGCACCAATCCTTGCATTTGTTGTAATGCGAAATATGCAGCCAAACCACCAACCATGGTCGCTAAGCTAGAAACAAGATTAAAAATGTAAGCTTGCTTTTTAGTGTAGCCAGAATGGAGCAGAATAAAAAAGTCGCCGACTTCTTGTGGAATTTCATGCGCTACAATGGCAACCGCTGTAACGATACCAAGCTTCACATCCACCATAAAGGCTGAAGCAATCAAGATCCCATCGACAAAATTGTGGAAGGTATCACCAATCATAATCATCATACCGCTACGACCAAAATCATGGTCATGCATATGCTGATCTCGCTTTGCAGTAATCGAAGGGGTTTGCTTAGTCACCGCTTTAAATTTCGTTTTAGCGCCACCCTCAGCTTGACGGTCAGGACAGTCATCTTCCGTATGCACTGCATGCACTTCGCAGTGATCGCCATGACAATGTCGCCAAATCACTAGCTTCTCTAAAGCAAAAAATAATAAAATGCCGAACAACACTGTGCCTGTCATCATTTTTGGCGAACTCGCTTCTTCGATCGCGTGCGGCAGTATTTCTAAAAATACGGCACCTAGCATTGCGCCTATCGCGTAGCTAATCAGCATTGGCACACGAACTTTACTGGTATTTAGCGCCACGATGGCAGCGCCGCTGACACTCAGCACACCACCAATGAGGCTAAATAACACAATCCAAGTAAGGGTAGAAAAATCAGGAATATTCATTAAAGTCACTATTTTCAAACAGTTGCGTATTATAAACTAGTGCGCAGAGACTAACTCGCTTTTTCAAGTTAACCAGATGAGCGTTGCCATACGTCCAGTATCACCATCGCGTCTATAAGAGAAAAATCTCAATGCATCAGCATAGGTACATAAGCCGCCACCATACACGCGCGTTACACCTAAATGGTTGAGTCGCTGTTTCGCAATCATCGTTAAATCACCTAAGAAACGGCTTCCATGTGGCTTGAAAGCCGCCTCTGCTTGCTTATCTTTATCGATAAACTGTGTACGCAATTCTTCACCCACTTCAAAAGCATCTGGACCAATCGCAGGACCTAACCACGCCATCAACTGATTATTCTCTACTGGCATCGCCTTTACCGTCGCCTCAATCACGCCATCACACAAACTACGCCAACCCGCATGCGCTGCCGCAACAACTGAGCCTTGCTGGTCGCAGAGCAAAACTGGCAAACAATCTGCTGTCATGGTCACACACACCACATTCGTTTTATTGGTAAATGCTGCATCGGCAGATTCAATATAACTGCTTTTTGCTGCATCTAACACACGCGTACCATGCACTTGCTTCATCCAAACAGGTTCTGTTGGAACAAAGGGTGCGAGCAATTGACGATTCTGTGCCACATGCAGCGCACGATCATTCACATGGTCACCGAGGTTAAGGCTATTGTAAGGCTTAGCACTCACCCCACCAATCCGTGTGGTTTGCAAAGCATGGACATTGAGTGGCGCAGGCCAGTCGGGCTGAATAAAGGACTGCGCCAATACATTAGTCACTTTCGTCATCCTCGTCTAGCAAGTCTTCATCATCTAAGTCTTCATCATCCCAGTCGTCATCACCATCGCCGACATATAAGCCATTTTCATCAACACCTAGGTCGAAGCCGATTTCCCGTGCTGGAGACTCTTCATCGCGCATCGCGTTGAGCAAGTCTTTCATATCTTCTGCTAAATCAATTTGCCATTCCATAAATTCATTCGTTACAGGGTGGATTAAACCCAGCTTAATTGCATGTAACGCCTGTCGTTTAAAGCCTAATACCGTTTCTTTTAACGCTGGCGACATTTGCTTGTGTGGAATGATATTACCAATACCATACTGCGGATCACCGACCATTGGCGCTTTTAAATATTGCATGTGCACACGAATTTGATGCGTACGCCCAGTTTCTAAACTGCAACGCATATAGGTGTTCGTACCAAAACGCTCTAGCACCTCATAATGCGTAATCGCAAGCTTGCCTCTGCGTACAACGGCCATTTTCGTTCTAGCATGCGGATGCCGACCAATCGGTTGTTCTACCACACCATTTCGCCATATCTGACCCCATACAACAGCACGGTACTCACGTTTCACGGTACGCGCTTGTAATTGACGCACTAAACTCGTTTGCGCTTCAAGTGTCTTGGCAATCACCAACAAACCACTGGTCTGCTTATCTAAGCGATGCACAATACCGCAACGCGGCACATCGGCTAAATAAGGAAAGTGAAATAACAGTGCATTGAGTAATGTGCCACCCCAATTACCTGCTGCTGGATGAACAACCAAGCCAGCTGGCTTATCAAGCACCAGCAATGCATCATCTTCATAAACGATGTCTAATGGGATATTCTCTGGATTAAATGCATTCTCTTGCAAGTTAACTGGCGGAGTGATTTCAACCCGCTCCCCACCCCAAATTTTAGTTTTAGCAATGACAGTCTCACTGTTAACTTTAACTAATCCGTCTTTAATCCAAGCTTGCAATCGACTTCTAGAATGCTCAGGCAACATCTGCTGCAGAGCTAAATCTAAACGTTTCCCACCTAAATTCATAGGAATAATATGCGTTTGAGTTGTCATTTTTGTCATGTTAAGGGACTTATTTTACGAGCGCTTCAGTTATAATAGCGCAAACATTATTTGGCAGGTGTGCTTGTGAACGGTATTTTACAGCTTATTCAAACTTTACTTTTGGGTTTATTAATCAGTACATTCTTAAACGGTTGCGCCTTATTTGGCGACCCGACAGAACTAGATGATACCAAAGGATGGCAAGCTCAGCGTATTTATGAGGCTGGCGAGCTTGCTATGGCTGATAGAGACTATGACAAAGCTTTAGGTTATTTCAAAAAATTAGCATCTCGCTTCCCGCATGGAAAATATGCAACACAAGCAAAACTTGAAATCATCTATGCCAACTATAAAAAAGATGATCCTGTCTCTACTATTGTAGCAGCAGACCGCTTTATTAAGCTACATCCAAACCACCCTAACATTGATTATGCCTATTACCTCAAAGGCTTAGCAACCTTCCATGAAAGAGGCGCTTTTGAAAAATTTACAGGACAAGAAATTAATGACCGCGACCCTAAGTCACTTAAGCTTTCTTTTGCCGTATTTAAAGAGCTAATAGAACGCTTTCCAAAAAGCCGTTATGTCAAAGATTCTCAGTTCCGTATGTTCTATATTGTCAATACGCTTGCACAACATGAAATGCACGTTGCGCGTTACTACATGAACCGTAAAGCCTATTTGGCGGCACTTAACCGTGCTAAATATGTATTGGAATACTACCCAAAATCTGAAACAGTTGAAGAAGCACTGATGACGATGGTTAGTGCTTACGATTATATGAATTTAACTGATTTAAAAGAAGATACTATCCGCGTATTGAAAACTAACTACCCAGAAAACCCATTACTCACAGGTAAGCTAATTAAAAAAGAACATGTTTGGTGGAAATTCTGGGAAAGCTTATAAGGTATAAGCGAGCATAAGAAAGCGCAACTTACATGTTGCGTTTTTTTATGCTCAAACAAGCGCTAGCGCTTTTTATTCTCTTCCTCTTTTTTAGTCTTCAATTCTTTACGTCGCTCTGTTTTACGGCGACGCATTGTCACAATTCCTTCACCAGCCTTACGTTTATCTAGCGCATCAGCATACGGGTTATTACCCTGCTTGAACTGTACTCTAAGTGGCGTACCGACCAACTGGAACGTCTTACGAAAGATACCCTCTAAGAAACGCTTGTAACTATCTTTAACACCTGCAATATGCGAGCCATGTATGACAACTATTGGTGGATTCACGCCACCTTGGTGAGCGTAGCGAAGCTTAGGTCTAATCCCTTTACTGATCGGCGGCTGGTGCTGCGCAACGGCATCTGATAGTACTCGGGTCAATTGTGGTGTAGACAAATCAGTAAATGCCGCTTTAAATGCACCATCTACTGAAGTGAACAGCTCTGGTAAGCCTTTTTTGCGTAGTGCTGAAATGTAATGAAATTTAGCAAAATCTAAGAACTGCAGTTTACGATCAATTTGTTTTTTGATCCAATCGCGCTCATCTTCTTTTAAGCCATCCCATTTGTTAATGGCAACCACCAAGGCACGACCTGCATCTAAAATATAAGCAGCAACATGGGCATCTTGTTCGGTAATGCCCTCTTGTGCGTCAACCACCAAGATCGCCACATTGGCATCTTCAATCGCTTGCATGGTTTTCACCACAGAAAATTTCTCAATCGCTTCAAATACACGCCCGCGCTTACGCACACCAGCGGTATCAATAATCGTATATTGCTTACCGTCTTTCTCTAATTCGGCATAAATCGAATCCCGTGTGGTGCCTGCTTCATCAAAGGCAATCATCCGATCTTCACCTAGCAGTGCATTCACTAAAGTTGATTTACCCACATTAGGACGACCAACAATCGCAATTTTTGGATTACGGTCTCTACCCTTTTTACCCTCGGCTTCCTGCTCTGGAAAGCCTTCTAGCGCTAGCTCAACTAAATCCTTAACACCTTCCCCATGTGCAGAAGAAACTGATAACGGATCACCCATACCAAGTGCATAAAAGTCTGCGCTCACAACGGATTTCATCATACCTTCAGTTTTATTCACAACCAATAATACTGGGCGTTGTGCTTTTCTGAGTGTATCGGCAATGGTATATTCTTGCGGTGTTAACCCTGCGCGTCCATCGACTATAAACAAAACAACATCGGCTTCATCGATAGCCAATAGCGTTTGTCGTGCCATCTCCTTCATGATGCCTGTCTCTGCCTTGGGCTCAAAGCCACCAGTATCAATCACGAGGTATGGCTTGCTCGCACCAACACCACGCCCGTAATGGCGATCTCTCGTCAAACCAGGCAAATCGGCCACCAAGGCATCGCGGCTCTTGGTTAAGCGGTTAAATAAAGTAGACTTGCCAACATTAGGTCGGCCAACTAGGACAATGGTAGGTAACATGGTGATTATTCTGACTGAGGCAATTCAATACCTGGCCCACTATAGCTTTCTGGAACACTCGGAAATAAGAGCGGTTTTTGTTTTTGAAATAAAATACTATCTGACTTCTCTTCTGTCACTTCACTAGCCTCTGGGCTATCAGCTTCAAACGTTTCAATTTCGTTGGCAGGTGCTGGCTCTACTGTTTTAATTGTAGGTGTTGACTCACGCTCTTCACTCATTGATGCTGTCGACGCTCCAACACTCACCAAATACAAGCCACCATCTCGCGTTGCAGCAATCAATTGTGATGGCTTATTACTTGGGATTAAAGACATAACAGCGTTACTGCCCACTTTAATACGGGATGAAAATTTACCATTATCTCTATTAAGAAAATGGATATACCCTTCTAAATCACCTACTGCAGTAAGCCCATTCATTGGCAATGGTGTTGTTAAGCGCCTGTTGAGCAAATCACCTTGTCGCCAAAAAGTTCTCCCCGTGGCGTAATCAAGTGAGTACAAAGATCCTAACGCATGCGAAACATATATTTTTTCACCTTCGATAGCAATGCCGCGATAACTAGAAATCTCTCTATTCCAAAGCACTTTTCCATTGATACGGTCAATCGCAGCAATACGGCCTTGATAGGCAACAGCATAAACAACAGGTCCAGAAACCACAGGTAAGCTGGTAATGTCTGCAATTCGTTCAATCTCTGTCACACCTCTAGGTACAGCAACGGTTGCATCCCATAATAATTTGCCATTATCCGCACGTATTGCCACCATTTTCCCACCAGAGAAACCTGCATAAACAGCACCGCCGTCCACAACAATGCCAGCGCTACTTCTTAAGCTGAGTGCTGGCACTACTCGGGTATAAGTCCACTTACGAACACCGTCTGTTGCATCTAAACCATAAATAGCGTTATCGCCGGATCGCACGATTACTTTGCCCTCAAAATAACGGGGCACGCTTAGCACTTCACTGGATAGTTTGGATTGCCAAACAAGCTTGCCACTCACATCATAAGCGAGCAAGTTACCTCTATTGGTACCAACCAATACCAAGCCACCACCAGCGCCAACACCACCACTAATTGGCTCGCCGACGTTAATACGCCACTCTTGTTTACCATTCGCAACATTGAACTTAGCGAGATCACCTTTTACGTTAACCGCATAAACAGATCCAGCGCTTAATGCAGGAGTGTAATCGTAAGGTCCTGTCTCGCCTAATTGTGTAGACCAATCCAATTTAACTGTACGCGTAGCGTTAATTGCCTTCAGTTCGGCAGCTGCATTGTGAGGCTCACGCCCGAATAGACTATCAGTCATATCGAGTCTTAATTTGGTTAAAGCACTGCACCCAACTAAGAGCAACATGCTTGCAATCAAACAAGGCTTCATTATGTTTTGACTAATCATAGAAAATATTACCTAACTACCGAGTGATTCTAGCTTCTGCTTAGTAAATAGATATAAGCGTCCGTCTGACTCTAAATTATTTAATGCACTGGCGTATAATTTTTTCGCTTCATCAATCTTACCTTGCGCCAATAAAATGTCGCCTTGCAAGTCATTTTTCAATCCATCGTAACCTGGGTCAACATCTGCAGATAGTATCTTCTCTGCGCCTGCATAGTCTTTGTTGTCTAACAAGATTCTGGCTAACTGTAGACTAGCAATCGCTTTTACTGAGGTTTCTTGTGCATTGGCAATCGCCCACTCAAGTTTCGCTTTTGATTCATCAGTTTCCCCAGCAAGAAACTCAGTTCTTGCTTGAAGCACTGCTGCACGCCCCGCATAAGGTGTAGCAATATAATCTGTCATTAATTTATTTGCCGCGTCTTTTATCGTGTCACTCTCACTTGGGTCAAGCAAACCTAGTGTTTGATAAATCTCTGAAGCTTCCACTGCTTTTTTGTGTTGAAAATATTGATAACCTTGCCACGATGCATAAGCAATTAACGCTAATAAAACGAGGTTAACCGTTAATTTTCCGTATTGATCCCACCATGCTTTAAACTCATCTAACTGTTCTTGATCATCTAAATCTAGTGCCATTATTTATCCTAAAACTATCTTCTACTGTTAATCTTAAATTGCTTATTTATTTCTGCCCAGGAATCGCCTTTAGCAAATCCCTTGTATAGTCTTGCTTTGGTGATTGGTAAATCGCTTCCACCATGCCTTGCTCCACTATTTTACCTTTATTCATCACGGCAATGTCATCCGCAATGTGCCTCACTACGCGTAAATCATGCGTAATAAAAATATAACTCAACTTCATCTCTTTTTGTAATGCTTTAAGCAGCAGCAATATCTGCGCTTGTACAGAGACATCTAACGCAGAAACGGGCTCATCCCACACCACAACTTCTGGCTCCAACACCAATGCTCGTGCAATACCAACCCGCTGACGTTGCCCGCCTGAAAACTGGTGCGGATATTTCTTCACATCATCAGCGTTTAAACCAACACGTTCCAACATCTGCTGTACTTTTTTCAACCGTTCACTCGCATTACCTAACCCATGTATCACCAAGCCTTCACCGACAATTTCACCTACGCGCATACGTGGGTTCAGTGATGCAAAAGGATCTTGAAACACCATTTGCAAATTTTTTCGGACTTTTCGCAAACTCGCACTATCTAATTTTGTCAGTGATTGGTCATGAAACAAAACTTTACCACTTTCGAACGGGAGCAATTGTAACAGACAACGCGCCAAAGTAGACTTGCCACTACCAGATTCACCAACAACAGCAAGGGTTGAACCTTGCTTTAACACAATACTCACATCATCTAGTGCTTTAATTGTCGTGTGTTTTAATCCAAAACTGCCAGCACGCTGCTTGTAATGCTTAACTAGATTTTTGGCCTCTAACACCACGCCTGTCGATGCTGTTTGCATTATGCAGACGCCCCACTATTACTTAACTCATGGTGGTTTAACCACGCGTAGTCAATTGGCTTTAACTCCTTCTTCCCCGCCACATCTGGCACACAGTCCAATAGTGCTTTAGTGTAAGGGTGTTGCGGGTTGCCCAACACTTGCTCTTTAGGCCCCGCTTCAACAATTTCGCCTCTAAACATCACAACAACATCATCAGCAATATCCGACACCACACCAAAATCATGCGTAATAAACAACATGGCCATATTCATCCGACTTTTTAATTCGTCTAAAAGCGTGAGTATCTGCGCTTGCACAGTCACATCCAAAGCGGTCGTTGGCTCATCGGCGATTAGCAAAGCAGGCTCACAGGCAATACTCATCGCCACCATCACCCGTTGACGCTGTCCGCCTGACAATTCATCTGGATAGCTATTGGTACGCGTTTCTGGGATACCCACTTGCGTTAATAGCCGCGCAACGCTCGCCTTTAAGGCATTGCCCTTCAAAGCCTGGTGCGCTGTTAACACCTCGCCAATTTGAAAACCAACCGTTAACACTGGGTTAAGCGAGGTCATTGGCTCTTGGAAAATCATCCCAATCTGCGCCCCTCTTATTTTTTGCATAGCTCTATTATCGAGCGTGGTTAAATCTACGCCATTAAATAGTACGCGGCCCGTTGCAATTAACTGGTTGGAAAGCAGCCCCATGATTGTCAGCGCGGTTAAGCTCTTTCCACTCCCAGACTCACCAACAATACATGTCGTTTTCCCGCTAGCGAGTTTAAATGAGGTATCTTTAACCAACAGCCTCGATGGCGATTTTTTTAGCGCAACATTCAAATGCTCTATGCTTAAGATATCAGCCATTAATCGGTCAATATGCTATTCAATATTTTAGACAATGGCCACCACCACGCGCGCAGTTTTATCGATGGTCGATTTATCATAAACACCACCATAAGAATTATCGCTATCGCCATTCCCGCCTAAAGCTAGAATAGAAAATGTGCCCTGTTTAGCTGACTTTATCACGCCGACAGTTGCGCCATCTTGCTTCACAAACTCAATAGCACGCCTTCTTGCATTCTTCGTAGAATCGGCAATCAAAGACATTTTGATATCCTCTAAGTTACTGAACAAATATTTAGGTGAATGCCCAATAATGGGTTGATTGTCAGTACGTAATTGCAAAATTGCTTTATTAGCAGCTTTAATTTTAGACAAGTCATTCGAAACGACACGAATAACTTGATGGGCCTCATCGCCTTTTCGCACACGTCTATAGTTAGGATCATAAATCTCTATAAAATGCGGATTTATTTTTTCTAAATCAACAGACCAAGCACTTTTGTCAAAATCTTGTTTGGCTAACAAAGCTTCTACAATACGCCGCGTCCTTGCTGCTGCTTGCAGTGCCTTTGCTTGCGTGTCGTCATTGACAGATACAGTAATGGTCCAATCTGCACTATCTACTTGAATCGGCTTCTCTGCCAAGCCTTTAACGGCAATACTTTGCTGTCTACTCTCCGCACGCTTGGCTTGCACACCTAAAATAAAAGCGGCACTCGCCATGCTAAGTGCTAGCAACAAACCTAAAATCGTCATTGAGTTAAAAAAGCTTTTATTTTCAGTCATGTTTAATCCTTAATACGGTTAATCACTTCACTTAATCCGCAGCGTTGCTGCTCACCAGCCGCTAATAACGGTTTTAATGAAACCTCACCTGCAGTCACTTCATCATCACCTAGTATAGCCGCATAACGTGCGCCGCTTCTATCAGCTTTTTTCATTTGCGATTTAAAGCTACCACCGCCCGCGTGTAGCACAACTGACAACCCATCACTACGTAAGGCTTCTGCCACACTAAACGCTTTCGCTTCTGCTTGCTCACCTACGTTCACAAGGTAAATATCTGGAGAGCTCTTGGCTGTAACGCCATACTCTTGCATCAACAAGAACACACGCTCTAAACCAATCGCAAAACCACAAGCAGGCGTTGGTTTTCCGCCTAGTTTCTCTACCAATGTATCGTAACGGCCACCACCTGCAATCGTACCTTGCGCACCTAGCTTAGTCGTTACCCACTCAAAAACGGTACGATTGTAATAATCTAAACCACGTACTAAGCGATGATTAATGACATAAGCAACACCTGCATCGGTAAGCAACTGACACAGATTTTCAAAATGCACTTTACTCCCTTCACCCAAGCAGTCCATCAACCTAGGCGCAGCTTCGCATAGGTCTTGCATACGTGGATTTTTACTGTCTAAAATACGTAACGGATTAGTATGTAAACGGCGTTTTGCATCCTCATCTAACCAATCAGCATGCTGCTCAAAATAAGTAATGAGCATTTGACGGTAAGTTGCGCGCTCGTCGGCATCGCCAATACTGTTAATCTGCAACTCAACATCCGTAATACCAAGTTCGTGCCATAATCGCGCCAATAAAACAATTTGCTCCGCATCGACATCAGGGCCATCAAAAGCAAATGCCTCACAACCGACTTGATGGAATTGGCGCTGGCGACCTTTTTGCACATTTTCATGCCGAAACATCGGACCGATATACCATAAACGCTGCGGACCATTGTAAGTTAAATTTTGCTCAACAACAGCGCGCACACAACCTGCTGTTCCTTCTGGGCGCAGCACCAGCTTATCGCCATTCAGCTTATCTTCCCAAGCATACATTTCTTTTTCAACAATATCGGTATGCTCGCCAACACTACGGACAAATAGCTCGGCTGGCTCAACCAATGGCATGCGGATGTTATTGTAACCATATTGCGATAACACTTTACGTGCAGTGTCTTCTAGTTGAAACCAAAGCGGCGTCGCTTCTGGCAAAATATCGTAAAAGCCCTTGATTGACTGAAGTTTGTTTTTTTGACTCATTAAATTTAACTAACTGATCGAATATTAATAGTTTTATGAGCTGATGTTAATGTTGGCGCTACACGCAACTTACCACCTTCTGCATAGTTCTTTTGCACATAGTCTTCTACAATTACTTGAAACTCTTGTGCAATATGATCCCCTTTTAGGGTCACCGTCTTTTCACCATCCACAAAAACAGGCGCAACCGGTATTTCCCCAGTCCCTGGCAAGCTGATACCAATATTAGCCAGTTTAGACTCACCCGGACCATTCACGACACAGCCCATGACTGCCACACTCATATCAGCAACACCCGGATAATCATTGCGCCAGACTGGCATTTGTTGCCTTAGATAAGCTTGAATCTGCATTGCTAGCTCTTGGAAATAGGTTGACATCGTACGACCACAACCTGGGCAAGCCGTCACTAATGGTGTGAAAGAGCGAATTCCCATGGTTTGCAAAATTTCTTGTGCAACCACGACCTCTTTAGTACGTGATTCGTTTGGTTCAGGCGTTAGACTCACACGTATTGTGTCGCCAATGCCTTCTTGTAATAGTAGCGATAAAGCCGCCGTAGAAGCCACAATCCCTTTTGAACCCATACCAGCCTCTGTCAGACCTAAATGCAATGGATACTCACAACGGCTGCTTAACTCACGATAAACGGAGACCAAGTCTTGTACATTACTCACTTTACAAGAAATGGTAATTTGATTCGGATCCAAACCGATTTCAACGGCTTGCTGCGCACTTTCTAAAGCAGATTGCATTAATGCCTCCTGCATCAGCTTATGCGCAGACATTGGCGCAGATAACTTGGCATTTTCATCCATCATGCTAGCCATTTTAACTTGGTCTAAACTGCCCCAGTTAACACCAATACGAACGGCTTTTTTGTAGGTAATCGCCGTCTCTATCATACTGGCGAACTGCTCATCTCGCTTACTGCCCTTGCCCACATTGCCGGGATTGATACGATACTTTGCTAATGCTTGCGCACACTCAGGATAAGCTTGTAATAACTTATGTCCGTTAAAATGAAAGTCGCCCACTAGTGGCACATCGCAACCTAAGGCATCTAAACCTTTGCGAATATTAGCCACTTGTGCAGCAGCTTCTGGAGAATTAACAGTGATACGAACAACCTCACTACCTGCTTGCCATAGTTCATACACTTGTTGAATCGTGCCTTCAGCATCTGCCGTATCCGTATTAGTCATACTTTGAACGACTATTGGGGCAACAACGGTCCCATACAAACCACCACCAATGGCCACATGACCAACCATCACTTGTCGCGTATTTTTGCGCATAGGTTACAACCACTCTAAATTAAGATGAATGCTACTACTGATTCAATCGAACACGTGCAACATTAGTACGTGTATAAGGTGCCAAGTCAATCGGCTTACCATCAACTACAAGCGTTGCACCATGCGCATTACCAACGACAATCTCTAAAAGCTGAGAAACATCAATCACATCACGATTACCTGCATAGAGTGTTTTGTTATAAACCTCTTTACCTGAATGGTTAACGACACTAATCCAAGTTTCCTGTGTCACATTAAATTCTAATCTTGTTTTACCCGCCACTGCTAGCGCCTCTTTTTCATCAACAAGCTGCGCATTATCCGATTCAGTTAACTGTGCTTCTGGAGAGGCTGCTAGCGCCTCAGGCAAAGCTTCTTCCAGCTCCGGTTCAGGTACTGGTAAGTCAAGCGTTGGCAACACGCCAGAAATATACGCTACTGTATCGGCAACTTCAGGTTTTTGTATGTAGCTTTGATAGAAAAACCAAGCGCCCAAACCGAACAGAAAGAGTAATGCAAATAGCAAGTAGCGTGAACCGCCTGATTTGGTTTTTTCTGTCATTTTAATATTGATGCCGGAATTGAGTACCATCGCACACGGCACTGCTTCAGGTGTCATTTCAGCATAGGCAATTAGCATCGTATCAGCAGGGATTTTTAACAACTTCGCATAATTACGAATAAATCCTCTGACGATTGGTGGCTCAGGCAAGGCAGCAAAATCATCCTGTTCCAATGCGTCTATTTGCTTATTACTCAACCTTAACTGCCTTGCAACCACTAGCGTAGATAAGTCTTGTGCAATACGTGCTGACCGCAGTTTAGCACCGCACTCAAGGTGCTGGCTTTCATTATTACCTTCCTCAACCTTAGTGTCTGATGCGCCCTCTTGCTCAGCATTATTTTTTGCAGGCACTTCTGCAGCTGCAGCGCTGTCTTCCACCACCTCTTTTTGACTATCATTTTTAAGCTTACGTGCCATTTCGTACCCTTAATCAATAATGTTTATTGCTCACGTAACAACAGTTTCGTCTCATTTGAGTTAGGAAGCTTTCTACGCAATTCTAAAGAATAGCTTGCCTCGCTGTTTTTGTCACCAAGCTTTCGTGCAATTCTAATACCTAGCCATAGCATTTCAGCATTGGGTGCAACGAGTATCGCATTCTGTAATGTTCTTTTGCAGTTGACGCATAGCGGCGACCAAACTAAATCTCAGCTAAATGATGTGCTGCCGCGTGTGTCAGCGGTTGAATTTGAAGTGCTTTGCTAAAATAGCGTTCTGCATTATCAATATCATTATCGGGTTTTGCGCAAATACCTGCATTTGCATAAGATAAATTCAGCGTCCCATATAGTGGATTTTTAACTGCCTCTAAAAACTGCGGCACTGACACACTATATCGTCCGCGAGAACATAAAAATGTCCCGTAATTGTTACAGGCTTCAGAAGCAGAAGGGTCAGTCTGAATGGCTTTTTTAAAATTGAACTCTGCTAGCTCATCCTGCTTTAATTCGGACCTAACCATAGCGATACCATTATACGCTGCTGCGTGTGATGGCATAACTTCAATGGCTTTAGGAAATTCATTCAACGCAATTTCTAATTTATTTTGTTGCAAGTAAGCAGCACCTAAATTGGTATGTGCTCGCGCACTATCCAGCTGATGTAGGCTTTCATTTGCATTACTCCCAGATTGTTGGCCCAGCGTTCCGCAAGCTGTTAAGAAAGTAACTAACATTAAAACCAGCAACCACTTTGCATTCAAATTCATTACATCACCTCAATCGGAATAAATTTTGCGCTACGGGTTGTTTTATCCAGCACTTTGCCAGCCAATTGACCACAAGCCGCATCAATATCCTCACCACGCGTTTTACGCACCGTGACAATATAACCCGCCTTAGTCAGAATATCGCGGAATGCGCGAATATGATTAGGGGTGGAAGTCCCGTAACCGCTGTTTGGGAATGGGTTGAATGGAATTAAGTTAAACTTGCAATTCACATGCTGCACTAACTCGACCAATTGATGTGCATGCTCTATCGTATCGTTGATACCGTCCAACATCACATATTCAAAAGTCACAAAATCGCGCGGCGCCTTCACTAAGTAACGGTTACAAGCGGCCATCAGCTCTTTTAGTGGATATTTCTTATTAATTGGTACGATTTCATCACGCAGCTCATCATTAGGTGCATGCAGTGAAACTGCCAGCGCCACTGGGCAATCATCTTTCAGCTTATCCATTTGCGGCACTAAACCACTGGTAGACAGTGTTACGCGCCTACGACTTAAACCGTAGGCATGATCATCCAACATGATTTGCATGGCTGTGACGACATTGTCATAGTTAGCCAGTGGCTCACCCATGCCCATCATCACCACATTCGAAATAATACGATCACCAGGCGGCAACATATCGTAGCCATCTGATTGACGCAAAGAGTTATTCGCAATCCAAAGCTGCCCAATAATTTCAGACACACTTAAATTGCGATTGAACCCTTGTCGACCAGTACTACAAAATGTACATTCCAGCGCACAGCCTACTTGGCTAGAAATACATAAAGTCCCACGGTCATCTTCAGGAATAAAAACAGTCTCCACACTACTCGAAGTACCATCTTTTTGATTATTAGCGCCGATCAACCATTTACGTGTCCCATCATCCGAAATCAGCTCTTCTTGCACATCTGGCAAGGTGAAGCTCGTTTCATCCGCCAACTTCGCACGCAACACTTTCGCAATATCCGTCATCTGATCTAAATCAGTAATGCCATAACGATATAACCAATGCATCATCTGCTTGGCGCGAAAAGGCTTCTCCCCGATACTCACAAAGTAATCGGCCAGTTGCTGTTGGTTGAAATTCAGTAAATTAGTCAATGTTCGCTTCTAATCTCTTAATAACTGTAAATTGTGGATTAGCTAAGTTAGGCAAGGAGTAAGTAAAAAATATCGACGAAGCATACAGAAAGTATGTGAGGGAGAAATTTTTTACTTGCAACGCCGCATAACGACGCTTATGCACAATTTTAGCCAAAGAAGTATTTGATTTCGATTGCTGCGTTTTCTGCAGAATCAGAACCATGAACCGCATTCGCATCAATGCTCTCAGCAAAGTCAGCACGGATCGTACCAGCGTCAGCTTCTTTAGGGTTTGTAGCACCCATTAAGTCACGGTTTTTCAATACAGCGCCTTCGCCTTCTAGTGCTTGAATCATCACAGGACCAGAAATCATGAATTTAACTAAGTCTGCAAAGAAAGGACGCTCTTTATGTACAGCGTAAAAACCTTCAGCTTCAGCTTGTGTTAATTGCGCCATTTTAGCTTTAACAATTGTTAAGCCAGCGTTTTCAAAACGGCTATAAATTTGACCGATTACGTTTTTCGCTACTGCGTCTGGTTTGATAATACTTAGTGTGCGCTCTACTGCCATGATAACTCCATAAAATTGAATAAAAAATAACGACTTACAAATGCCGACATTCTAACATCGTTCATAGGTTTAATGAATGGTGATTTTCAATTGATTGCTTGAATAATCAATAGCCTTTCCCTACGACAATCACTAATGAAAATGAATTGAAATTTTCCTTACCCTTTTTTAGAAAAGCGCCCGCAAGCTAAAGACTCAAACCCATGGTAGAAACCCATATTCTATGGTAGGATTTTATGGGAAATATCCCTTAATCTAAGCATATAACGATAACTAATATGAGCTATTGGGAGATTGGTAATGAGAGAGCCGCCTTGTATCGTATGGAATAAAAAGCAGTCGATTAGCATGCCCATTTTAGATAAGCAACACCGCGCCATTGTGGCGGCCTTCAACTCTCTTTACTTTTTCATTCACAAAGGCTGAGACTTGTCTGCATTAGCGCCGTCACACAAACTTATTGAAACAAATGTTGGGTTTAATTTAAAAACTGATGAGGACTTTTAACTTAACAATCTAAACACCTAGCTTCGTTAAAAGTTAAGCAAAGCTTGTTTTCAAGCGCTATTATATAGTTTTCGCTATATTATTTTGATTATGATAGAACAATAATAGTCAGCGTCTCTAAAAGCATAAAGTGGATATATTCATGCAAAAATCAAATAATATTAATACGACCACTGCAACCTGCCCCGCTTGCGGCATGTTATGTGACGATATTAACGTCAGCGACCCATCGGCGAATACTTGTGCGAAGAGCATTAGCTTCTTCTCGCAGCCAATAACGGAATCTTCACCAACGATTGCAGGCAAGCCTGTTAGTTTAGATGAAGCCGTTGCAAAAGCAGCCTCTATCTTAAAAGACGCTCAACATCCTATCTTCGCAGGTTTAAGTACCGACTTATCAGGCTTTAGAGCAGCTTTTAATAGCGCGCAACAAGTTAATGCGCCGATGATGCACATTAATGCGGAAAGCACATGGCGCAATACAAAAGTGTTGCAAAGCAAGGGCTGGCAAACGACGACATTGATGGAAGTGAAGAACCGCGCTGATGTGATTTTATGCATCGGTACTGATGTGGTGTCGCATAACCCACGCTTTTTTGAACGTAATGTGTGGAATAAAGAGGCTTTATTCACTAATCCGCAAACCCGCAACATTATTTACTTGGGTGGTGAAGGTTTAGATACTAGCCACGGCGTTTCTCCTAATGGTAAACAACCAACCGTCTTACCTTGTGCAACAAAAGCTTTACCTGAGATTACCGCTGCCTTACGCGCGCTGATTCAAGGTAAAACACTGAATACTGACTCGATTACTGGCATTGCCGTGAAAGACTTAGAAACCGTTGTTACGCAGTTAAAAGAAGCAAGCTACGCGGTGTTAATTTGGGTGGCGAAAGACTTTAGTTTTGCGCATGCCGAACTTACTATAGAAAACATTACCGAAAGCGTTGTGACGTTAAACAAAGAAAGCCGTGCCATGGCTTTAGCATTGGGCGGTAGTGATGGCGACACTACGGTGAATTATGCGCATACATGGCTGAGTGCATTAGCGCCTGAAGAACATGATTTAAAACAATACGATACGGTGGTTTGGATTAATAGCTTCAGTCCAGAGAAGCCACTACCAACAACGGATGCACCGATAATTGCGATTGGAAACAGTCAAACACAATTTGTAACGCCACCAGCGGTGTTTATCCCAGTGGCAACGCCTGCTTTAGATTGTGCTGGCACCTTATTCAGAGTCGACTCCTCAATTGTCTTACCGCTTAAACAGACACGTGAAAGCGCACTACCAACACTCTCAACAGTGATGAATAAAATGGATGCATTATTAACATGATTACCCTACTTAAAAATGCAAAAGTGTACGATCCAGCGCATGGTGTCGATGGCGTTAAAAAAGATATTTACATCCGTAATGGGCATATTATCGCCAAGCCGAGTAAAACAGAAAAGATTCATGAAGCCATGGACTTAAGCGGCAAGGTGGTCATGGCAGGTGCGATTGATATGCATAGTCATATTGGTGGCGGTAAAGTCAATATTGCCCGTATGATGCTGCCTGAGTATCAAGAAACGCTGAAATATGCGGACCCTGAAGCGCATGTATGCGGTCCACAATGTGCACATAACGCAACACCGAGCACCATCGTTACGGGTATGCACTACATTGAAATGGGTTATACCGCGGCATTTGAACCTGCGGTATTAGGCATTAATGCACGACAAGCGCATTTGGAGATGGGCGATACGCCGATGATCGACAAAGGCGGCTATGCGATGTTGGGTAATGATGATTACTTCTTGCGCTTACTAGCCAATAAAGCCGATCAGAAAGCCATTAACGACTATGTGGCTTGGACTTTAAACGCCACACAAACCATCGGTATTAAAGTGGTGAATCCGGGCGGCATTAACGCCTTTAAATTCAACCAACGCCGTTTGGACTTGGATGAAAACAATAAACACTATGCAGTCAGCCCTAGACAGATACTAAAAAGCTTAAGCCGTGCCGTGCATGATATTGGCGTGGCGAAGCCGCTGCATGTGCATTGCAATAACTTAGGTGTGGCAGGCAACTTCCAAACCACGCTAGACACCATGGGCGCGAGTGATGGCATTCCGATGCATTTAACGCATATTCAGTTTCATAGCTATGGTGCAGAAGGCGATAAGAAGTTCTCATCAGCTGCAGCTGAAATCGCAGAAGCAATTAACAATAACAAACACATCACCGCAGACGTCGGGCAGATTCTATTTGGTCAAACCGTGACGGCATCTGGCGACAATATGATGCAGCATTTAAACGCTGGATTTGCCAACCCTAAGAAATCCGTAATCATGGATATTGAGTGTGATGCAGGTTGTGGTGTAGTGCCATTTAAATATCGTGACGAAAACTATGTGAATGCCATGCAATGGGCGATTGGCTTAGAGATTTTCCTCAGTGTTGAAGATCCTTGGCGCGTATTCCTCACCACCGACCATCCTAACGGCGCTCCATTTACCAGCTATCCGCATTTGATTCGCTTACTCATGGATAAAAGCTTTAGAGATGAAGCCTTTGATAAGCTCAATTTAGATGCACAAGCCATGAGTAATTTAAAAGCGATTGAACGTGAGTACAGCTTATACGAAATCGCCACCATGACGCGTGCTGGTGCAGCGAAGTTGATTGGTATGGACAATCAAGGTCACTTAGGCGAAGGAGCAGCAGCGAACATTACCGTGTATACCGAACAATCGGACAAAGAAGCCATGTTTGGCAAACCAGACTATGTGTTTAAAGATGGTGAGTTAGTCGTTAAACACGGTGAAGTAGTGAAAGTGGTTTGGGGTAAAACCCATACAGCGAAACCAGCTTACGATAAGAGTGTGGAAAAAAACTTAAAAGAATACTTCGAAAAATACCATACGATACAACTCGATAACTATAAAATCAGCGATGATGAAATGGCGGCTGATGGTCGTAATAGTGTTATTAACCATACGAAAGCAGCCGGATAAAACAAACCATGACCCAAAACGATATACACAAAGACGACACCTCTGCTACAGAAGCCACCGCTTCAGGTATTTACCTTAGTGGAGGGCGTCATAAAGAAGTCGAGGGAGAGGTCAAATTCTGGCTATCAAGAATCACCACTCGCACTGATGGTTCAGATACTGTAGAAACAATCTCACCTCCTATTTTCCCGCATGGTTTTGCGGCAGACCCGAACAATCACAACCGTGTGGCTGCTTTTACTAAAATCGGTCCTGATGCCGTAGTGTTCAACATGGAAAAATTTCAAGCGGTTAAGACAATAGTGGTGAATCCAGGCCGACTATTTTATGGCCATGGCGCGTTTTCTACAGATGGGAAGTTACTATACACCACCGAAACAAATATTGAGAATAGCAAAGGTTATATTGGTATCCGTGATGCAAAAACCTTGGATTACTTTGGCGACTTCCTAAGCTATGGTCATCATCCTCATGATTGCTTACTACGTAACAATGGCAAAACATTAGTCGTGACCAATGGGGGAAACAATACGACTAGTGGGGAACTAGGCAACTTAAGCTATATCGACATCGAAACACAAAAACTCATCACACAACATAAAATTAAAGATGGCAGGTTCAATGCTGGTCACGTAGAGATTGATGAAAGTGGCAATGCCTTAGTCATCAGCGCACCTAGACGCGACCTCTCTGAAAATCACCTTGGTGCAATTCATATCAGTAAAGCAAAAAAAAGCTTAAAACGCTCCAGCAGCCTCTCTAAAATAATTAATAAAATAATAGGTGAGGCGTTAAGTGGACTGATTGTTGCAAAGCATAATTTGTTGCTTGTGACACACCCAGCAGCCAATATGGTGACTTGTTGGGACTTAGACTTATTAAAATGCCGAAAAGTACTCAAATTACCGTTCCCAAGAAGCTTAGCCTTAAACAGTGACCAAAGCGAATTCATCATTAGCTTCGGAAGCAATGTTGTTGTAAAACGCTACCAAACCAGATCTTTAAAAGAGGTTGAAAATAGTCTGATTGAAAACACTGGCATTAGTGGATCACACCTCGTCAATTGGCTAGCTTTTCAGAAAGGATGAACGTGCAAAAAAACGGCGTACAAATAGACGACACCTTTGCTGAAGCATTTAATATGCGAGGCACGCGGGTGTTGATTACCGCACAAAATCTGAAGTGGGCATATAATGCAGCGAATGCGATGACAGGCTTTGCTACCAGCGTGATTGGTTGCGGTGTAGAAGCTGGTATCGAATGTGAGCTAACGGAAGATGAAACGCCTGATGGTCGCCCTGGTGTGAGCATTTTGATGTTTGCAATGGGCAGTAAAGTATTGATGCAACAGTTAGAAGCGCGCATGGGACAGTGCATATTAACCTGCCCGACTGCTGCGGCGTTTTCTGGCTTAGCCAGTGAAGACCAAATTAGTTTAGGTAAAAATTTACGTTACTTTGGTGATGGCAATCAAATTTCAAAACTATTACCAGATGCGGATGGTAACAATCAGCGCTATTGGCGTATTCCGGTCATGGATGGTGAGTTTATTACCCAAGAAACCACAGGTATGGTGCGCGCTATTGGTGGCGGTAACTTTTTAGTCTTAGGTGAAAGCCAATCGCAAGTATTAGCTGCATGTGAAGCAGCTATCATCGCCATGAAAAAATTGCCAAATGTGATTATGCCCTTCCCAGGTGGCGTGGTGCGATCAGGTTCAAAAGTTGGCAGCAAATATCCTAAGATGTTTGCCAGTACTAATGATGCCTTCTGCCCTACTTTAAAAGGTGGCGTTAAAACCGAGCTCGACATGGGCATTGAAAGCGTGATGGAAATCGTGATTGATGGCTTAACGTTTGATGATATTGCCTTGAGCATGAAGGTCGGCATCGAAGCCGCTTGCAGCCTTGGTGCAGATTCTGGCATCAAACGCATTTCAGCGGGTAACTACGGTGGGAAGCTAGGTCCATACCTCTTTAAACTACATAAAATACTAGGTGCTTAATCATGACTGCCCTCACCTTTACTCTCAAAAAAGAATTGAGCCATTCACTAGACTGTAGTCGTTTAACTGCTGCCGTATTAGCTGATAAATCAATTGCTGAAATTAAAGCCATGACATTAGAGGCACACCACACAGTTGCTGACTGGTTTACTGTATCAGGGTCGGATGCCTCTCACATTGTGTTCAAAGACACGAATCAACACTTATCGTACATTGGCAAACAAATGCAGAATGGCACCATCACCATCGAAGGTGATTGCGGTGACTTTTTAGGCCAAAGTATGAAAGGCGGCACTATTATCTGTAAAGGCAATGCGGGTGATAGAGCTGGCGATAAAATGCGTCGTGGGATTCTATTAATTGAAGGTAATGCAGGTGATTATTGTGCATCGAGCTTAATGGCAGGCACGCTAGGCGTGCTTGGTGCTACTGGCAGCCATCTTGGGTATAGCATGAAACGCGGCACTTTACTGTTAGCAAAATCACCTACAGAGCAAATCACATGGGTAGATTGCGGCATACACACTCTGCCATTCCTTAAGTTGCTATTTAAATCATTTGCTAATTTTGATACTCAGTTTGCCAAACTGACATCTACCAGAGCACAGCGTTGGATGGGCGATATCTCAGGCATCGGAAAAGCCGAAATATTACTACTCAATCAAGACTAAACTTTACTCTTTAGCCTCCTCAGTAAATAGGCTTTGATACAGTCAAACGAGAAACAAGCTAATTAATGATAAAATGCTCGCTTTAGTATTCAACTCGTTAATTTGTCATGACTCAATACCTCACCGCTGCTCTCTATAAGTTTGTTAGCCTTCCAGACTACAAATCCCTTCAAGCGCCTATTTTAGAAGCTTGTGTCGCACACAATATCAAAGGCACGTTGTTACTAGCCCATGAAGGTATTAATGGCACGATTGCAGGCAAGGCTGGAGATATAAAAATCGTAATAGACTACTTACGCCAAGATGCGCGTTTTAGCGATTTAGAGCATAAAGAATCATATACCGATACTCAACCGTTCTACCGCATGAAGGTCAAACTCAAAAAAGAGATTGTGACCATGGGTGTGAAAGGTGTTGACCCTAATTTAGTCGTTGGTACCTATGTAAAACCAGAAGACTGGAATGCCATTATTAGCGACCCTGATGTCGTGGTATTAGATACCCGCAATGACTATGAGACCCATATTGGTACTTTTCAGGGTGCAATAGACCCGAAAACGACGACCTTTAGAGAATTCCCACAATATGTGGAAGACAACTTCGATAAAAACAAAAATAAAAAAGTCGCTATGTTTTGCACTGGCGGTATTCGCTGTGAAAAAGCCTCATCTTATATGAAACAACAAGGTTTTGAAGAAGTCTATCACTTGCAAGGCGGTGTACTTAAATACTTAGAAACCGTGTCTAAAGAAGAAAGCTTATGGGAAGGCGAGTGCTTTGTATTCGACCAACGTGTTGGTGTTAAACATGGTCTAGAAGTCGGTGATTATGATCAATGTTATGCATGCCGCATGCCGTTATCCCAAGAAGAACTGAAGAGCGAACAATATACCGCAGGCATCTCTTGCCCGCATTGCTACGACAAAACCTCAGAAGCCAAGAAAGCGGCACTCACTGAGCGGCAAAAACAAGTGGTCTTAGCCAAACAGCGTGGCGAAGCGCATATTGGTGTGGTTATTGGTGCTAATAAAAAAAGAAGCTAATAACCTGCTCGGCAGCTGACTATTCAACCACAACTCGGCCATTAAGGTCTTGTATCGGCCGATTGTTATCCTTACGGATGACCTTCTTAAGCGCACTAATCTGTTGCTTAGAAATTGTCATTATTGTTTTTACCACCACCCAAACCACACTCTCTTTACATGGTGGTGTCGTTGAAGAACCACTAAATCGATAATACTCTTTTTTTCTAGGTAGCAAGTCGCCCGCCAATACTTTACCAACCATTTTTATAGGCTTGCCTTTTCTTTTAGGCAGTTGCTTCCACATTTTATCCAGCGCTTTATTCTCACGGCCCACATCAAACATCACCGCTAATACAGCTAGAATAACTTTACAGTCTCACTTGTTTCGACATAATCAAATGTCTACTAAAATCGGGGAAGTCCGTTTAGTTTTGAGCGATTCCTTGAGCTTTGTCGTGGATAAGGCGCAGATTAAATCGAGCTGCAGCATCACCTTGTCGAGCGGCTTTCTCATACCAGTAGACAGCTTCCTTGTAGTCCTGAGTAACACCATGTCCTTTGTCGTACATAAATCCCAAATTTAACTGAGCTGCAGTGTCCCCTTGCTTTGCTGCTTTTTTAAACCAATAAACCGCTTGCTTATAGTCTTGAGTTCCCTGTCCTTTAGCATACATAAGACCCAGGCTGAACTGAGACATCACATTTTGTTGAATAGCTGAGTTTGTATACCAGCGGAGGGCCTGCTTGTAGTCTTGGGTGACGCCTTGTCCAAAGTGGTACATAAGCCCCAAACTATACTGCGCACTAGCAACACCTTTTACAGCTAAAGACTGAGTGTACTCGAACGATGGCGGGTCTTCTTTCGAATAAGTAAGTTTGTTCGCCTCATTAACTAGTATTAAAGATAGCAATAGTAATAAAGATAGCACTGCTTTTTTAGTTGATAACATAAAGACTTTCGTGAGAGGCATAAAAATTAAAAACTATTGGGCTCAAAATTTACTCATAAATATAGCTTGTTCGAGTTCGGCGCGTCAGGATAGACCGCTCATGTTTTAGTAAGCTATATTAATTGATATCAAATTTCGCATATTAGTTCGTTACACAGACTCGATAATTTTAATTAAGAAAAATTTAAACATATATTTTATTAAAAATTTTAAGTAACGACATAACTTGACTTAAAGAAATCATAGTTCTGCTTTGCAAGCTCGATATAAAATTGGTAATGAGAGGTTGCGCGCAACGACAAAGCACAAGAAATGAGAGCGTGTGGTTAACGGAGATAAAGAGAATTACTTGGGAGCAATTTATAGATGAGAAGAAGGTTTGCCTATTTTGACTATGTATTTTGATGCAGTTGCACGATTATAAAGGCAAAAACTGCAGACTGTGCAAGCGAAGGCAACTAATAAGCCATGGATATTATTGAACGTTTTAGAGAGAATTCAATCAAATTTAATTAAAATTTTAACTACAGAGAAAATGAAAATGTCAAATTTAAAAATAATGTTTTTAGCAACTGGTGCCGCTGTTACTCTGATTTCAGGTAACGCATATGCTGGCGCTTGTGATGTGAATGTCGAGGCTACGGCTACTATGGCGTTTAATGTAAAGGAAATAAAAGTACCAAAAAAATGTAAGGAAATCACGCTGAAACTAACCAATACTGGCACCATGCCAAAAGCTATAATGGGTCATAATGTTGTGATTTCAAAAACATCTGACATCGAAGAAGTAAATAAAAATGGTATGGTAGCGGGCCTAGCAAATAACTATGTAAAGAAAAATGATACTAAAGTGATTGGCCACACAACAGTTATAGGCGGTGGTGAATCAACGACTGCAAAAATCAAATTAACAAATTTAAAACCATCAGAAAGCTATTCATTTTTCTGTAGCTTCCCAGGTCATAGTGCGATAATGAAAGGTGTTTTTAAACTGATTTAATCGGTTAATCGCGAGCTAAACTCCAGTTCGGGCCACCACATAGAATAAGGCTCACAGCGATGTGGGCTTTTTTTATTTCTTTTTTTGGCACACAAAGAGAAAAAAGTGCCACCCCCCAAGCCTTAATTACAGTAAATTGTAAAAGAAATTATTAAGTTATTTCATGATTGAACCTTGATTAATTAAAATAGCCATATGAAGGCTATCTATTAAAAAATAAACACCACTATGACTAATTTACCCTTATTTCCATTAAATCTTGTGATATGTCCAGGCGGACTATTGCCATTAAATATTTTTGAACAACGTTATGTTGATATGGTACGCAGCTGTCTGCGCAACAATTCTGATTTTGGTATTGTGTGTGCAATTAATAATGAAAAGACCCAATGGCCATTTGCAAGTATTGGCACATCTGTGGAAATTTCAGATGCCAGCATTCCTAGCCCGGGTTTGTTTAGTATTAAATGCGTCGGCTTAAAAAAATTCAAGATTACTGAGGCAAAACAACAAGCGGATGGCTTGTGGATAGGTGAAGTGGAGTTTTTGAATCCTGAACCAATAATTAGTGTGCCTGAAGATTTAATTTCAACTCAGAAAGACCTTAAGCGCTTAATAGAAAATGTTAAGCAACAAGGCTTGAGTGAAAATGATTTTCCTTTTATTAGTCCCTATCAATTTGATGACTGCGCTTGGCTTGCTAATCGATGGTGTGAAATATTATCGCTACCATTAATTCAGAAACAGCGTCTACTAGCCCTTGACAGCCCTTTAATAAGGTTGGAGTTAATTAATGATATTTTTAACCAACAAAACTCGAGTGAAGTGAGCTAATACTGATTTACAGAAGGAAAAATCTTTATGATGCTACTGTTATTTGATAATTAAAATGACTCAAGTAGTAATCTTTAGGTCGTTTTATTCTTTAGAGCTCCGTTTGAAAATCCGCGTGTCACTGTTTCAATTCCGGTTCGGGCCACCATGTTTTTTCAATTCATCACCACCCATTCTCGGTTAATGAATCCAAGTACGCCGTAAGCCATGAAAGCCTAAAACTCTCTAGGACAACTTTAGCTAGTGCATTACTCTAAGCCTCAATATATTGACTCCATTCGTTTTGTGTTCAATACTAAGTATTGGCAATCTTCTTTCTGGGCTACTAATGTCTATTTTAAAACGTGTGCGCTACTCTTTAGTTACTTTATTCTTAATTTATTCTAGCCACCTATCAGCAGCTTACATGGAAGTAACTTTACTAGGAACAGGCACGCCAAGACCTAGTATTGAGCGATTTGGACCTGCAACAGTTGTAGAGGCGAATGGCCGTTTTTTTATTTTTGACAGTGGTCGCGGTATTACCGTCCGCCTACAGCAAGCTGGTATAGCATTATCTAAAATTGAACATGTCTTTTTAACTCACTTACATTCAGACCATATTTCAGGTTTGAGCGACTTATGGCTGACAAGCTGGATATGGCAAAGATCAAACAAGCTCAAACTCACTGGACCAATAGGCACGCAGGCATTGGCTAAGCATCTTACTTTGGCACATCAAGCAGATTTGCACTACAGGGCAGAGCATACCAAACTCAATAAAACGGTATTTGAAATTAGTAGCCATGATATCGCTTCTGAGGGGATTGTATATAATCACAATGGCGTAAAGATAACCGCTTTTCTTGTAAATCATTACCCTGTTGAGCCTGCCTATGGTTATCGCATAGATAGTGGAGAACAATCTATTGTTATATCGGGTGACACAACTTACTCAAAGAACCTAATTCAGTTTTCTAAAAATGTTGATTTATTAATACATGAAATTGCTGCAGCTGATGCTAATTTATTAGCAAGCAATCCCCGCTTAAAAAAAGTCATGTCATATCACACTACACCTGAGCAGGCAGGGAAAGTACTAAAGGCTACTAAGCCAAAAGCCACTGTCTTTACACATGTTTTACTATTTGGGGTTGATGCGAAAACAGCACTTGAGTCAACGCGCACTTACTTTAATGGTGATGTACGTATTGGTCATGATCTAATGAAAATCAGTGTAGGTGAAACGATTACTTTTGACTAAAACTGACATAGAACTATTAACTGCAGGATGTGATTAATGATTATCAAAAAATTAGAACGTGACAGAATTATCACGCCCTGATGAGTCTCAGCAGGTGTGGGCGAGCCTTAACACTTAATAAATAGCTAGTTCTATAGTTGAAAATCCGCGTGTTACTGGTTCAATTCCAGTTCGGGTCACCAATTATATAGCTGACAGCGATGTTGGCTTTTTTATTGACCATTTAATATTACTTATTACACATAGACTACAAAGTCTTATTGTTTTATTTCTTCTATAGAAATTAGTTCTCATCAAATAGTGAGTGGATGATGTCAAGAAAATACTCCATTAAATAATAATGTTGCCACCCTCTTATAAAAAAGAGAAAAATTCGATTCTAGTAATTCTTGATAATGATTTTACTTAGCTATTGTTCATGATGAGCAATAGAGACTAATTTTTGTAATAGCATAATATTTTATTATCAGTTAGGCATACTTCTAATTGTAAATAACTTAAAGGAAATTATCATGTGGACAACACCAGCAGCTACTGAAATGCGTTTCGGCTTTGAAGTTACTATGTACGTAATGAACAAGTAATCTAGTATTAAGAAAACATAAGGGAGCTTAGGCTTCCTTTTTGTTAGATAGTAACTAAACTTACCTCAAGTCTTGGTAGCTGTATCGTAAAAACTAAACCATAATTGGTCTATTTCATGTACGGACTGATTACATATTTCTGACAAGTAGTCCCAATATTTCCCTGTTTCAAAATAATAGCCAAGTGCGATTTCGTCAGATAGAACTTGCCTTACTCTATCTTCATCAAATTTTGACTTTTCTATAGACACAAGAGCATTATGTTGGGAACTAGTTATATGTTGTAGCTTATCAAAACTCATTCTAGGGAAGGTCAATCTAGATTCAGTGGTGAGGGACAAGTTAATACAAAGGCAGTTTTGATTACTCGCGTGATATTGAAAACGCAACGATTTAGCCTCCAACGACTGCAATGAGACATCATCACGTAATGGGTCTGCTGTTCCTGCTCCATAAAAGTGTGTCTTAGCCCCAGCAGGGTAAACCATATCGCACCCTATAAAAGCAATCAGCTTTGGTTTAAGGTGCCCTAGCGCCCAATAGGCGGAGGTAAACGCCATTGTGCCACCTGCATATACAAAACCACCATAATCATTTTGTATTGGGACATAGTCCGCAGAGGTGACTATTTGCTGTTGCTTGCTGATAAGCTTTGGCCGTCGTTCTGTAGGAAAATCATCTGGACAAATCAAATAATCCCAGTCATCTCTGATTTGCCAAGCATTATTAATTGCGACAATGTGACTGAATGCACTTTTAGACCATGACTTAGCATTTATTGCGTTTGGCGCACTACCTATAATGAGTATTGAATTACATAGCATTTATTTTTTCACTTAACTATCGTTTGTCAGTAACTAGCATCTAGTTCAATCAGTTTTTGCGATTGGCATCCCCCAAGTGATGCCCTTTAAAACGCATTGAATATTTTACAGCCATTTGCCTTGGATGTTATGAAATAAATTCAATATCACTTTGCTCCAATGCTACTGTTCCAGCCCACTGATAAAAAGGTGAAATATTCACTTTTGGTAACTAAATGTATAATAAGGTTGATTTTTAATTAAACCAATTCTGATTAGTTTTAATGTATTGGTTTATAGACTCAACATCAGCAAAAGGCTCGAAACTAACACCTAGATCTCTCTTTCATGAGCCCTTAAGTACTTTTTCAGCCTCTTTAATGTGTAGCTGTTCAACATGCAAAGCATCATTAATAGGCAATGACACTATTCCCTAGCCTACCAAACCACACATCGCATCAAGCAGAATATCACCTTCCATTGATTGCAAGACAACACCCATGTCTTTATAGAAGTATTCATACAGCTCTGGAAACAACTTTTTAGTTGCCATTTCAACTGCCCTTATTTTCGCTTTGAATTTCCTCTTCTAGTAGAATTCTAGATGTCACGTCTTTTTGTACCCCAAGATAATGTGTTGCTAACCCATCAGAACCAATTACTGGTGTAAGACTGAGCTCATTCCAAAACATTGACCCATCTTTACGGTAATTTCTTAGTGTGACTACACATGGCTGCATATTATTAATAGCATGTCTAATGATCTCACGCTCAGGTTGATCGCGATCATCGCCTTGAAGGTATCGGCAATTCAGATTAATAACATCTTCCATTGAATAGCCAGTCATGGTCTCGAATGCTGGATTGATAAACATCAATGGGTTATCTGGCTTCGTAAAATCAGAAATAGTAATCCCATCCCTTGAGTCCATCACGGCAGCTTTTAATAATTCAATATCCACCCTTTCTAATCCACCATTTTGATATAGAATATTTTCTTTTAATGATTGATTGATAATTTGGATAATTCCTCTTCCACGCCAAGCGATATCAGGTTTCCAGCTATCCATCCACACAGGAATATCACTCGCCGGCATCGGTCTGGCAATACCGTATCCTTGGGCTAATGGACAGCCCAGTTCTAATAATGCAGTGCCATGCTCAATGGTTTCTACCCCTTCAGCAATGATGTTACGCTGAAAGGCTTTCGCTAAACTGATAACGCCTTTAATAATGGCTAAATCATCAGGGTCATCTAACATATCTCGTACAAAGCTCTGATCTATTTTAATCCAGCTAGCTGGCAAATGTCTGAGATGAGTAAGAGATGAATAGCCCGTCCCAAAGTCATCTAACGCAAAGTGAACACCTAAGTCTTTACAAGCATCCATAGCCACAGAAACACTGTTAATGTCACTTACTGCACCGGTTTCTAACACCTCTAACTCTAGGGAGTGTGGTGAAACCTCAGGATGGTTCGCTAATAGCGCTGTCAAGCGTGTTACAAAATTTGTTTGTTGTAATTGATAAGCACTGATATTGACGCTAATGGGGAGCGTGATACCCATACTTTGCCATTGGCTTATTTGGTCCAGTACAGTGTTGATTACCCATTCACCTAACACTATACTAGTAGGTTGACCTTCAATGATAGGTAGGAAATCAAGTGGGGGAACTAAACCTCGTACAGGGTGTTGCCAACGAATTAACGCTTCTACACCCACTATTGCGCCGGTAGCCATATTCACTTTGGGCTGATAGTGTAAGACAAACTCACGTTTATCGAGTGCAGCAATGATACTGTCGAGGCTTTCCCGTCGAATGTTAACAGCATCATCGTATTCGGTATCAAATAAGTGATAACGATTCTTGCCTGCTTGCTTCGCCAAGTACATCGCTTGGTCGGCATGCCGCATGAGGATGTCAGCACCTACGCTATCTTGAGGATAGTACGTAACCCCGATGCTCGCTGACATCTGGAATATAGCTTCGTCTACAGTTGCAGTTTCAGATGCTGCCAGTAATATCCGCTCTAATACCAGCTCACGCTCTTCAAATCTGGGTAAATCAGCCAATACTGCGATAAATTCGTCACCACCAATACGGGCCAACGTATCCCCTTCCCGCAACACCTCTGAAATTTTAGACGAGAATGCAATCAGTACCCTATCTCCAACATTATGACCGTAGGTATCATTCACGTATTTAAAGTTATCTATATCCAGAAACAAGACAGCGAGTCCACTCTGATCGCGATTGCTTTGAATTATGGCTTGGTTTAGGCGGTCGGCGAGTAATGCTCGATTGGGTAGACCCGTTAACACATCGTAATTAGCCATATGCTCAAGCTGACTTTGATTTTCTATCTGTCTCGAAATATCAGAAAAGTGTGCGATATAGTGAGTTACTTCACCGTCATTATTTTTTACGGCAGTTCTGGTGAGAGACGCAGGGTATACTTCGCCATTTTTACGGCGATTCCAGACTTCACCCACCCAATAGCCTGTGGTGTTAACTATTTGCCACATCGCTGTATTGGACTCAGGTGATTGTCTATCAGGTGCTTGGAGTGTAAATGGATTCTGACCTAGAGCTTCATCGCGGGAGTAACCAGTAATCTTGGTGAAGGTATCGTTGACATCAATTATTTTAAATTGAGCATCGCTGATAATAACACCTTCACGGATATTACTAAAGACACTGGCGGCTAGGTTAGTTCCTTCTTCGACTCGTATTTTAAATATAATAAGGGCTGTTGTAACCCATATGACAAAAAACGTAAAGGATCTATTAGTTATGGCTATCCACAAAGAACTGCCTGGGTCGGTCATATAATAACCAAGAACATTCAAGAAACAGGCTAATATTCCTAGACTGATCGTGTACTTCCAATTAGAAAATAAGAGGCCGAGTAATACGAGTATAACGTAGGGAGAACCTGCTGCTACTCCATGCGGAAACGATAGGTCAACTACAAAAAATAAGCAAGAGAGTAGTCCACCAATGCCTAATAGTACGGTGTTAGATATACTTAGCTCTAGAATCCTGTAGTCGTTCTTGTTGTTCTTAAAGATAAGTTACCATAACACTTTTTGTAGTTATTTCTCAACTTAAATTAATTGCAATGGCATCCTTACTACCCAGACTATTTTTCCACTTTGCATAAACCTCTCTAGAAACCAAATGGTTTTTTTAGTATTACTTTTAATGCGCCGTGTAGCATTTTTATGATTTTTTTCTTTGTCTTCTTCTTTGCATAGACATTCCTCATGAATTGGAATTATTGGGATATTTAGTTTACCAGCAAGTTTGAGCATGTTATGGGTAATATTCCCATCGAGTCCCTCTAGTTCTAATCCAGCACTCGTCTCTGTTAAGTCCTCAAAGAGGGGATTGAAAATCCGCGTGTCACTGGTTCAATTCCAGTTCGGGCCACCAATAATAAGACTGACAGCGAGGTTGGCCTTTTTATTTTGTCTCACTCAATCGCTCTAGACTGCGCATAGACTAAAAAGTCTTATTGTTTTATATCTTCTATAGCAATAAATTCTATTTAATTTTTGTATAGGAGGGGTATCAAGTACAGCTTTATTTGATTTTAACAGTAGTTGATAATGACTCAAAAAACCAAAACAGTATGTCATAACTCTAGAGAGTTGAAATCAGTTATAAAGCTTATTTAGAAGAATGTGATTTAAGCCATTGCATAAAACCAACCTTGCTCAACAAAAACGCATGCGGAAAAGTTAATGCAGCAAGTGTGGCAAATGTGACCTTTATTAAATTCTCATTCACTTTTCCTGTTGGCAACACTTGAAAAGTTAAGGCACAAAGAACTATTACAGCAAGCGTAGGTATAACTAAAGCGATTAGTAGTGCCGCATTCGAATACTCATTAAAATAAAACTTGGCTCTAATGATATGTCGAGCGCTATGCATCAAACAAAAATAAATAGTGAACGCAAGCAAGGGCTGTACTAACGACATCAGAGCACTCACTGCCATCAATTCTATCATTGGACGTTTATCTCTACTATCATGAGCATTGAGGACAGACGTGAGTGCAACCCATAGTGTGAGTAGCGCAGACAAGATGGCTATCGGCCTCATTATATTCACAACATTCACGGCATAAGTGCTATCGATTAGATAGCCGTATAGCATCGCTAAATCATTAGAGTAGAAGATACTTGGTAATATAATAATATTTAACCCATATAAAATGTCACGAAATACAGACTTTCTATCACGAAGGTCGTCTGCAAAGTGTACTGCTGAAAAACCCAGAAATAACATGAAAAGGATTGTAGGGAACAAAAACCACCAAACTAATACAATCGCCGAAAGTGATAAGTAGGCACTTATAAAAAGAAACCAACTGAAAGCTGTATTGAGGGTAAACGCTTTTTTAGCAAATAAAGTATCTAACGCCCCGTGCGGAACCCCAAACATGGCAACAACTAACACCAACGAAAGGGTGTTTAGAGTATCAACTTTGACCAGAGATGAAAAAGATGCAAACACTGTGTAAAAAGCAAAAATCATAAAAACATTGCTTTGTAATGCTAAGTATTTAGTCATTTTTCAGATTACACAAGCGCTTTAGTGCATAAGCAGGTAACGCTTTCAGAAAAAGCAGTTTGGGCATAGCTGTAATGATTGATAAATAATCCATGCTATTGGCATGGTCGCTTAAAAAGCGAATGACTGTTTTAGTCCGGCACCGTGAAAAAAAGTTAAAGAACAATGTAATAGTGGCATTAGGATTTTCTTTTATAGCATTTGATCTTAAAACACTTAAAAAAATATCATCCATTATAGTTAATGTTGCAACATCTTTTTCTGGCGCCATCATGGGTTGGTGGTTAATTATTTCAGTTACACACTTTTCTGCCCAAGACTGTATTCTCTGAAACGCATAACCTGAGCTTGGTCTAGCTGAACCTGCATATAAGCCTGCATAAATATAACTTGGGTCACCTGATTGTTTAATCTTTTGATTACCCATCGGCAATTGCCCTTGCTCTTTTCTTAGGGTTTGGTAGGAAGCGTCTTTTAGATATTTTTTCAGAGCAGGGTTCAAGTAGTGCTTGAGCCTGTCTGCTGACATTACTTTATCAGAAAAAACAGTGTACTCAATGAGTGCTCGACTTTCTGAAAATGGAAGTACATAAATAAAACCTAATCCATGGGTAAACCTTTCATCAAAATCCATCAACACAAATTGATTTTTATCAAAAATATTAGTTTGAGCTTCAATTTCATAACCAATAAATGATTGCCATAAAGTAGACGATTTTTCATTTATTGACTTACTCGGTCTAGTGTCCACAATTTTATCAGTGGTGAATGTGCACTCCTCTGTGGTAATACGCCATGTTTTAGCGTGTGTTTTAACAACGCTTACAATATTCTGATTCTTCATTAAGGTTAGACGTTGCTTATTTAAAGCAATTTTACTGATAGCTTTGCGATAAAACGTATTGGCAGAAATCATCAAGTAAGGGGCATCTTTACAGCTTTTTGTAAATGAATTATTTCCATTTTTTATTTGAAAATTAGACCATGAATGATCCACCCAGTCACTAAGTACTGGATTACCTTCATTCCAAAAGCACCAAGTCCTATCGTTTGAATAGCCCGCTCTTTTTTCTAAAATAAGCGTGGTTGGTGCCAGATGGCCAAAATCAGCTAACCTCATGGCTAGGCTCAGTCCAGCACAGCCTCCCCCTAAAATCACTAGCTCATAATGCTTACCCATTACAAAATGGTAACTTTGCAATGGGTTGGTGCAGCTGTGCGTTATGTTTAGTACGATAAACCCAAAAATTATGATTAAAAAGTGCTTTAACACAAGCTTGAATGCTAATGAGTAACTTTAATTTAACAGGAATATATACTTTTATACTCTCGCCTTTGAACTGTTTACACTCTATTTCAGCACCTATTCGTTGATATAACTTTGCAGCAATTAAAATGCTCATACGCGACCTAAACGGCAAGTAACACAGACCTGCGAAGGCACTAGCGTAATATAGATCCGCTTTTATCAACAACAATTTCACTGTATGTAATACTTTTTTTCGATTAACCTCGTCAAGTGATACCAGCTCATTTGGAGCCATAGTTCCTAGAGCTGTCTCTGGCAAATAGATTCTAGCCATCACAGCATCAGCACGAACATCTCTGCATATGTTAGTTAGCTGCATAGCTATCCCTAAATCTATTGAATGGAACAGTGCTGTAGAGGATTGAACATTCAGCACCTTACACATCATTAAACCTACTGTACCTGCTACTTTATAGCAATACTCAATGAGTTTGGCCTCTGTTTTAATTTGCACCAATACCAAATCTGCTAATACGCCATTGATTAACTCTATAGGAATTTCAATAGCAATGTCGCATTCTTTAAACAAAGCGATTGCATCAGTGACAACTTTATCGTTAGATGCACCTTGTTGAAGGTCATAAATAATACAGTTCAATGCATTTTTAGCTAATTTTTTATCCGACGCCTCATCGGCTAAGTCATCAACATATCGACAAAACCGATACAGCCGTGTCGCTTGAAGAGCCATATGTTGATTTAAGAAAAACTTGGCCCAATAAAATGTTTTCCCTTTATTAAAAAGAATCTCATCAGAGTCCTGGGCATAGTCTACTGAAACCGAATAATTATGAAGACTATCCATTAACTAGCCTTGGGTAACATACTATCAACAACTTTGGCAGAACAAAGCACGCCAGGCAACCCGGCCCCGGGGTGTGTACCTGCACCAACAATATAAAGGTTTTTAATCTTTTCAGACTTGTTATGAAATCTGAACCAAGCAGATTGCCTAAAAATCGGTGCTATTGAAAAGCCTGCACCATGGCTACTTAAATAATTTTCTTTGAAGTCTTTAGGACTCATATAAAAATCTTCAACAATTGTTTGCTTAAGGCCAGGTAATATTGTTTCGTCTAAAGCCTCTATTATCCTATTTTTTAGCTTCTCACCTTCAGTTTCCCAGTTTACATTACCCTGTAAATTTGGAACAGGACAAAGTACATAAAAACTATCGCAACCTTCAGGTGCAAAGCTAGAATCAGTAGCTGTAGGGCGATGTAAATATAGTGAAAAATCGTTTGATAATATCTTCGCATCAAAAATATTACTTAATAATTTTTTGTAAGTTTTGCCTAGCCAAATAGTGTGGTGTGCTACTTCATTATACTTTTTGGTACTACCAAAATAGACTACAAATAATCCCATCGAATAATGTGCCACTTTTAATTTAATTTTTGTTGTAATGGCAACTTCATTCTGATCAATCATGTTTTCATAAAGGTACGTGGGGTCAGCATTAGAAACGATTAAATCTATATTTTTGCTAGACCCATCTGCAAATATCACTTTTTTAGCCAAGCCATTATTTACAACAACTTTAGTCACAGTGGTATTTAATAAGACTTCAATATTATTTCTTTTCATGAGATCAGATAGCGCCTTGACAATGGCACCTGTTCCACCCATGGCAAAAAAAACCCCATAAGCTCTTTCTAAATAATGAATCAGTCCATAAATACTAGTCGTAGAAAATGGATTTCCGCCAACTAATAGCGGCTGGATAGAGAAAGCCTGTCTCAGTTTATCGTTACTGATGTATCGGCAAACCATACGCCAAACAGTCTCGTAACTTTTTAGTGCAACTAGCTTTGGAACAAGCATTAGCATCTTAAAAAAATGATTAAATGGAACACTTGATAACTTCACAAACGCAATATTAAATATTCTTTGTGAGTGTTTTAGTAGTTTAAGGTAGCCATTTACATCTTTGGGGGATATTTTCCGAATTTCAGCTAGCGTTTCATCTAGTGTGCCACCGTAATCGAAAGTGGTTGTGTCCGAAAAATAAAACCTATACCACGGAGTAAGTGGTACTAATTTAACATGATCTTCTAGTTTTTCATTGAACAGCTCAAACAACTCTTCCAGCAGAAAAGGCGCAGTAATGACTGTTGGGCCAGCATCGTGTTTAAACCCATTCTTCTCAAATACTTGGCCTCTACCACCGAGCATCTTGCCTCTATCCACCACAGTAACTTTGTAGTTTTTCGCTCTTAGTCGAAGTGCAGCTGCCATGCCACCGAACCCCCCTCCAATAACCAGAGCATGCTTCATACCGTACTCATTGATTGATCTTATTTATTAATTTTTTAGCAAAGTTGGTTAAAATCAACCCCGAACCATTAGGTAATTGTTGCGAGTAATCAATAGCATTATTTAAGAAATTCTGGCACATAACAACAGCTTCTTGTTGCTCATTTTTACAACCTAAAGCCCTGAGTACAAAAATAATATTAACAGATTGGCTCTCAGTTTGATTACCCGAGTCTTTAATAATGTCATCTAAATCATCCGCCATCTGATAACCCACTGCAAATTGGGCACTTACCTTTTTAGCTAGCCCGATATACGAGCTTTTATCAGCTGCTATTAAAGCTAACTCAATAGGAAGATTTAATAACCCTCCAGATTTTTGGGAAGCGATTTCAATATATTTTTCAATTGAAATATGCGGGTTATTTTTGTAACCAATATCTTTCGACTGTCCCTCAATAGCAGACCTAGTTTGAGTATGAATGGTTGAAATTAGTTTGGGCAACAATTTAATATTACTAAAGTCAGCTAAAACACTATAAGCTGTTGAAAGGAGTAAATCTCCAGCACAAATAGCAATATTTTTGCCGAATTTTTTCCAAACAGCTGGTTGATTCCTGCGAATTTCATCTCCGTCTTGCACATCATCATGAATTAGAGACGCTTCATGTAATAGTTCAGCTGCTGCCGCTAAAATAAGCATGTCATTATAATCAACATCAAGTTTCATGCAGGCATCTAAGCAAACTTTAGCTCTGAATTGTTGGCCAGGTGATAAAAGATGATACTTAATGGCTTCAATACTTAAGTTAGTTTTATTAATAGCATTAACTTGCTCAAAAAAAATATGATGTATTAGGCTATTAACTTCTTGTATAACGTCATCTGGAGAAGAAAAAGCGTACATGCTAGAAGTAGACTGTCTGGCTAAAGTTTGAGTAAACATATGTCCATCCCAATCATTGTCAACTTGGTTAAGTGCTATGTAGCAGTTACATTAAACTTAATATAATTACTGTTAAAGCTACAAAGCACTTTCATGGTTTAACAAATTAAATGGTTACTTTTTCTCACTTTCTGCGACTGCAACAGACCAAATAATCACACCAAACGCAATTTTGTTTAACACGTCAGCTAAATTATAAATAACATTCAATGCTTTCGCGCTATCGGCTGGATCGCCTCCTGTTAGGTAACCAATGAAGTAACCAATTGGATAAATTGCCCATCCAATGGTGACAATCCAGCGCATTAAATTGAATGCTGATTGCACATTAGCCGGTGCTTGGGTTGCATTAATTTTGCTCGCTTCACCACCAAAAATTTCCCATAAAATATATGCCCAACCTACCATCCCAATAATGAATGCAGGTAATACAGCTAGGTAACCAGCTTCGCCTAAATAGCCACCTGTCAACATAACTAACGAACCAACCATTAGTCGCCAAAATACACCACTTGGTACTTTAGCAATAGCAGCCAAAATAAGGTAGAACTCAACCATTAGTAACGGGACTGTAATTAACCAGTCAATATAGCGATAGACTGTTGGAGTTGAACCTGTTAGTACCCATACATCACGCATATAAAAATAGTGAACAGCTGCAATTAATGTTACTAAACCTGAAACAGTAAGTGACGTTTTCCATTTACCTACGACCCTATCTCTTTCTAAGAAGAAAAACGCAGTTGATGCAACTAATGCCATAGATATTAGCCAAAAGGATATTCCCACGAAATCGTTAGACTTCAGTACCACATCGCTTGCTGCTAATACAGGCGCAGTAGCAGCCAATGCGGCTAGCAACATAAAGCACTTAACCTTGAAAGATAAGCCTATATTTCTAATCATTTCATTCCCCAATCGTAATTAACGTAAAGTGTAAAAATAAATAAACTTATTTACGGCAAGTTTTTTACTAGTTATAAATAAATCGATTTTCATAAAACTCTCAGTTAGTCCACGGATATTCGAATGAGTTCAATTAATGTGCTTCTAGTGGGAAAGGCTTGCTCATATGAAGCTAAAATGGTAGGCCATAATAATAGGTGATAATAAGCATCATCCTATTTCAGCGACATGTTTTGGTTACAACTAAAGTGCCTAGCCTACTGCGTCACTGGGTCTGTGAATCCAAGCAATTTTGCCAGCAACTGCAATGGTGCTCCATAGTTGTCCGCAGCTTGCGGTTGTAATTGCGGATAGTATGGGTCGGTCAATACCGGCCAACCTAGTGTCTGCATGTGCATTCGTAATTGATGGGTTTTACCTGTAACGGGGTTTAATTCAAATAGTGCCTACTGGTTAGTTTATTGCAAGCATCGAATCACAGAATGGCTATTGGCGTAGCTCTCGGTTACTCGCATGAGAAAGTGCGGCTCACCACGCACACAAGAAGAGTAGCGCCCACCCATATAGTGAGTAGTAGGAGTTAAATTGTTGCTAGAAGTTAACTACTAGGTCCACATTCCCGGCTGTCCCATGCATATCATCATTACTGTCAAACTGCTTCACATTGGCATAGGCATAAGCTTGAGGGTTATGTTAGCAGGTAGTACCGAGTGAAGCGGTGGTGTGGGTGTTGCTTATATCTGCACGGTAACTCATAGATTGAAAATCCGCTTGTCACTAGGTCGATTCCAGTTCGGACCACTATATAGAATAAGGCTCACAGCGATGTGGGCTTTTTTATTTTGTATCAATAAAACAATACAGACTACACAGACTACACAGACTACAAAGTCTTGCCGTTTCATTTTTTCTATACAAATAAATTAAAGGTTAAGGTGAACTTTTTATATCAAATTAAATCATATTTTTTGTTAAATTAACCCCTAATTAAAAGAGAGAATGATAATGTCGAAATTTAAATTTATGTTTTTAGCAGCTGGTTTGAGTGTCACTTTGCTTTCAGGTACAGCCCGTGCAGGAGTTTGTGATGTGAATGTGGAGGCTACGGCAAGCATGGCCTTCAATGTAAAAGAAATCGCAGTGCCAAAAACATGCAAGGAAATCACGCTGAATCTAAAAAATACTGGCACTATGGCAAAAGCTGTAATGGGTCACAATATTGTCATTTCAAAAAAATCTGACATGGAAGCAGTGAATAAAAATGGTATGGCAGCGGGCCTAGCAAATAATTATGTAAAGAAAAATGATGCAAAGGTTATCGGCCACACAGCAGTTATTGGCGGTGGCGAATCAACAAGTGTCAAAATAAAATTGCTGAATTTAAAGCCATCAGAAAGCTATTCATTTTTCTGTAGCTTTCCTGGCCATGGCGCAATCATGAAAGGTGTTTTTAAACTCATTTAATCCATTTGTTAAGAATAAACTGCAAATATTGAGATTAATATAATCCTAAATAATTTATCCTTCTCAGGAAGGATAAATTGACTATGCTAAATTTTTACCTCTTAAGGTCCGTCCCAGCGAAACAATGGCAGTCGTCGATGTCAGCATAGCTGGCGCTCGTCCAAAGAAGAAAATATCTAGCGTTCAGCGAAACCCTGCATCTGTGGGGTTGCAATTCCCCAAAAAAACCAAAAGTATACAAATCTGTACACACCCCTCCAAAATTGGTTTAATATTATTACATTATGTTACAAAATGAACTTCCACCTTCACTACACTATAGGGATACTCGATGAGCGATCGTCAATTAGCAGACTGGCGCCAACTGGCACTAAAGTTAGAATCTGAAGTTAACAAAGTTGTTGTGGGTCAAAGTAACCCCATTCGATTAATCACCACCTCTATTTTTGCGAGAGGTCATGTATTACTAGAAGGTGATGTTGGTGTGGGTAAAACGACCTTACTCCGTGCGATTGCCCGTGGTGTTGGTGGTGCTTATCAGCGTATTGAAGGTACGATTGATTTAATGCCAAATGATTTGGTTTATCACACTTATCTAGGTGAAGATGGTAAGCCACATGTAAGCCCAGGCCCGATTCTAGAGGCTGGTGAAGATTTGTCTATTTTCTTCTTTAATGAGATTAACCGTGCGCGCCCACAGGTGCATTCACTGTTGTTACGCGTGATGGCTGAGCGTACGCTAACTGCGTTTAATAAAGAGCATAACTTCCCGCATATGTTGGTGTTTGCCGATCGTAACCAAGTAGAAAAAGAAGAAACATTCGACATTCCATCTGCGGCACGTGATCGCTTTATGATGGAGATTCCGATTGTCGTTCCTCAGGATAAAGATATTATGGAGTCATTGGTATTTGATACTCGCTTCCATAATGTGGATCAATTAGTGGGCGGTGTGGCAGAAAGCATCCTGCAATACAAAGATTTAAACGGTTTTGCAGCACTGGTACAAGACAGCGTGACTGCTAGCCCAACTTTGCGTAAGTACGCATTAGATTTATGGCGTGCCACTAAAGCACCGATGGATTATGGTGTGAAAGTATCAGGCGTCGATATGAATCGTCTTGTACTATCTGGCGCTAGTCCGCGTGGTATGAGTATGTTGTTAGCGGCGGCTCGTGTGAATGCATGGCTCAATGAAAGAGATGCTGTGTTACCAGATGACATTCATGCTGTATTCCATGAAACGATTGCCCATCGCCTGGTCTTCAGCCCTGTCTACGAAATGCGCCGTGGTGAAATAGCACGTGAAATGTTGGATGGCATTGTGAATTCTGTGGCTGCGCCTTAAAGCCAATCGATAACGACTGTTCCTATGCGTCCTGATCATATAAAAGAGTTTAGCTACCATATTAATTGGCGCTCTAATTCTCGTCGGCCTGGTACTCACCGTAGCAATCAGCGCGGCATGGGGATGGAGTTTCGTGGTCATGCCACCCTGCTCTCTTATCCTGACCCTAGACGGATTGATGTCCGTCAGACCATTCGTGACCCGATGGAGCAGATTCACGTTCGTATTTTTAATCAAAAAAGCGCAACGCCTGTTTTCACCCTCTGCGATATGTCTGGCTCTATGCAGTATGGCAGCCAACAACGTAAGATAGCGATTGCTGGGGATATCGCGCAATCTGTTGCCCAATCAGTCACACGTAATGGTGATCCATTTGGCTTTATTGGTTTTGATGACATCATCCGTGAAGATTGGCTTTCCACCCTTTCAGCAAGGTCGCATATCGCCATCGAAATGGCTGAACGCTTAAAAAAATACGAGCCTGGTAAAGTTGGTAGCACTGCGTTAATTGATACCGTGCGCATATTGCCACGTGAGCGCTCATTAATTTTCTTAGTCTCCGACTTTCATATGCCAATGAGCGATTTAGAAGCCGCATTGGTGCTAATGTTGCGTCACCATATCATCCCTGTTGTGTTGTGGGACACTGCTGAATACATCGATTTACCTGAGTTTGGCATTGCCAATGTCACTGACCCAGAAACGGGTGCTAAACGTACTTTGTTTCTACGTAAAGAGTATCGGAAACGCATTTTAGAAAGCTTCAAACAACGCCGTAAAGCCATTGAAGACCTATTCTTACGCTTTGATATGCAACCATTTTTTGTCAGCAACCAATATGACGCAGACTTACTGAGCGACTACTTCCATCAGTATGTAGCCGCTTAAATTATAATGAGTAAAACTATGTTACCTAGATTCAATGACGTTATACACATACTCTTAATCGTTTGCGCGCTGTGCTTTTCACAACAGCTATTGGCTGACGTTAAATTACCAACCATTGATGAGCAGTATGTCGATATAAAGGTGGAAGATCCAAAACGTGATGCAGGTTATGTCGTTGGCGACATTCTTAATAGAAAAGTCACGATTACGGTTAAAAAGCCATACCAACTTATTAAAGAATCATTGCCTATCGTCGGTTATGAGCATCGCTATAAAGGGCAGGTTTCAGGTGTAGAGCTGATTAGCATTAAATCACCCTCAACTAAAAATGATGCAGGCGAAACCTATGTCTTAGATTTAAGTTATCAGGTGTTTAAAACAGGTCGTGCTGTAAAACCTGCTGCATTGCATCCAGAAGTCTTAAAAATGCGGAATACCGCAAAGAAAAAGCAAACCGTACAGTATGCATTACCACTATTCAAATTTAGAATTTCACCGCTGTCTGTGATTGGTCAAGTGCGCTTAGATAGAGAGATGTACCCTTTCACACCGCCACTAACACTTGATAGCAGCCCTGTCATTTTTAAGCTAAAAGCATTGGCTGTTGTATTAGCACTCGCGTTACTAGGGCTGCTGTATATCTTAGGCAGCCGCGCTTGGTTGCCAAGAATGGGCGCACCATTTGCTAAAGCCTTCCGTGATATTAAAAAAATGGACGACTCGCCAGCAGGCATTAAACAAGCGGTCACCCGTGTGCATACCGCACTGAATAAAACTGCTGGCGCGAGTTTGTTTAACAACAACTTGGCTGCATTCGTTGCTGAAAAGCCTGCCTTTGCACTAGCCAAACCAGCTATAGAACAGTTTCTTGGTTTATCGAATCAAGTCTTTTTTGCCGATGCGTCGCAGGTCTTAAAAAATGATGATCCTAAAGCGTGGTTGCTTAAATTGTGTCGTACTCTACGCGACTGCGAACGTGGTCTCGTGCCTGATATGGCAGCAGATGGAGCTAAAGCTTAAATGGCTTTCACCCATCCATTAATACTGTGGTTGTTACCGCTTGCGTTGTTACCGATATTGCTTGAGCGGTCACATACGCGCAGCTATTCATGGGTAGAGATGCTACCGCCTGATCCGCTATCCGAATTGATTGGATTACTACTTAAAATATTAGCCACTGTTAGCATTGCCTGCATCATCGTTGGCTTAGCTGACCCACACACTTTAGAGCAAAAAGTAGAAAAGCTAGGCATTGGTGCACAAATCGCTTTGGTATTAGATAGAAGCGCCAGTATGGATGATGCATTTGCTGGCGGTGTTGCTTCTGGCAATGTCGGTGAAACCAAATCTGCGGCAGCCAGTCGATTAATGACCGAGTTTGTGAATGCGCGTAAAAACGACATGATTGGCATTACTACATTTAGTAACTCAGCCATGTATGTGTTACCGTTCACCGATAGTCGAGAAGCGATCCTAGCTGCGATTAAAGCCACTGCTGGCAATGCGCTATTCCAAACCAATATTGGTGCTGGCCTCACTGGTGCCGTTGCACAGTTCAAAGATGTGCCTGATTCCGGCTCTCGCGCCATTATTTTGATTTCCGATGGTGCTGGCCGTGTGGATGGCGTTGTGCAACAAAAACTCAAAGCATGGCTGAGTGAACATAATATTACCCTGTACTGGATTGTATTAAGGGAACCCGGGGGCACTAGCATTTTTGACCCTAAATATGAAGATTGGAATGAAATCGAATTGCCACCTGTGAAAATTGAGCTGCATAAGTTCTTCCAAACATTAGATACACCCTTTCAAGCATATGAAGCGGAAGACCCAAAATCATTGGAAGCGGCTATTTTTGATATTAATAAAAAAGAGAAGAAACCGATTACTTATCTAGAAAAAATTCCAGGTAAAAACTTTACACAATTATTTTATTTTTTAGCAGTATTGATGATTGCATTATTACTTGGTGTGAAATATTTGGAGAACAGAACATGGCGCTCGGCTTAACATTTTTAACGGTCAGCAAACTCACCTGGGGGCTAGGCATCGTTGTTGTGCTTTCTGGCGCTGGCATTGCACAGCAAGTGAACCGGCTTGATCAAATTAACAGCTTCAATGAAGCGGTCATGACGAGTGATCCACCTAAAACAGACAAGCTGAGTTACGAGGCCAAATATGCGCAGGCTTACTGGTTGGCAAAAAAAGAGTATTACAAAGAGTCTACTAAGCTATTCACAGGCTTAACGCAAACCAGTACCGCGAGCAATCGTGCTGCAGTATTTCATAACATTGGCAATATGTTCTTCCTGAAAGCGCTACGTGTGGATAGCGGAAATGATCTGAGAGCACGAGATGAAGTCGAGTACTTACTATCAGAAGCAAAAACGGCTTATAAAAAAGCAGTTAAGCTCGATAACAGCAATTGGGGTACACGTCGTAATTTGGACCGTGTCCTGAGCTTGTTACCAGAAGTACCGACACCAGGCATGAGTGACTCTGACTCGCCTGGTATGATCATGAGTAACATCCCAGTTGGCTTGCCTTAATGTGATTAAATAGTACGATTGAAATAGAGCAATAACATGAAAAAAATTATTCAATTTTTGAAACAGAATAAAGATTCCGCCTTACTGAGCGGTGCTTTACTGCTATTGGTTATTGCCATGTTTCGTCCTACCGTGCCCGTTAAGCATGATATATTCACCTATATGCTGGTTGCAGATATTTCACAAAGCATGAACACACCTGATGTACCCGTGGGCAGCAAAAAAATATCCCGAATGGTGCATACACAGCATCTGATGCACGAAGTAGTTTCATCCTTGCCTTGTGGCACGAAAGTCGGCATCTCATTATTTGCTGGCGTCAGTACTGCCGCGCTTTATCACCCGATTGAAGTGTGTGAAAACTTTCATGCGATACAAGACACCATCGACCATTTAGATTGGCGTACCGCATGGTCTGGCAATAGTCGTATTCGTGAAAACTTATACAGCATCTCTAGAACCATTCGCGCTTTTCCTGAAACAGCGCAAGTCGTCTTATTTACTGATGGTGAAGAAGCACCACGATTACACGTTTTTAATACAAAAGATTTAGCTGGTGTCCAGGATGCAAAAGACTGGCTATTTGTCGGTATTGGCAGCTTAGAAGGTGCGGCTATTCCTAAACTCAGTCAAGATAATCAAGTCATTGGCTTCTGGTCGAATGAAAGCTTTGCGTTACAACCCGGAATTGCGCAAATTTCAGAGTCAAATCTCGGCACACGTAATGATAGCGTCGCCTTTGGAGAGTACGATCGTTATATTTCGAAATTAGATGAAAGTTACCTAAAAGAAATTGGCAAAGAAGTCGGTGCCTTATATGTACATGGTGATACCGTACATAGCGTACTGGCAGCGATGAAAAATCAAAAACCAGCCCGCCGTGCAGTGGCACCATTTAGCATTGACTGGATATTAGCTTCTTTAGCTGGGTTACTTTTACTTGCAGCCTACTTTAGCAAAAGTCCATTTAGGCGGATGGCTGAAACAATTGGTTTATATAAAAAGTCATTTAAGCGCTCATCTGGAAAAGAAGCTGCTATCGCGCACGATAACTATATTAGCTAACCTAGATTAGCTAGTCTGGCTTTAACCAAACTTACCGATTAACACTTAGTGCTGAATGATTGCATCACTACTTTCATCAGGGCTGTCATGCCTCCACCAGCGCAACCATACTCTCAGCTGCCTATGTTAGTCACTAGTTGACTCTGTATATAAAGTATCTAAAAATAAAACAACCGATGGCAGCCGCATTTTAAGTAATCCTCGACACTCTATCGGATTTTTCAAATTAATAACAACCAACCACGGATGTATAAAAGTAGTTGCGTTTAACATTGGCACAAACTGCTACCCGCTGCTATTCATCAGTCTAAGTTCACCCCCGCCATTCACCTCCAACGAGCAATAGTAGCAAAGCATCCCGTAGAATATAGTAGAATGTTGGACACACGATGGTCACAACCATTAAGCACTTAAGCAAAAATTAGATTGGCAAAACGACGGTCGCTGCAACACTCAAGATTGAAATACTACTGAGTAAGCCCAATAACAATAGTAATGGTTTGAGTGTGATTTTAATGGCTTGGTTTAACTTATTTTTATTAAAAAGCTTTTTCATATAAGGCAATATTAGTATGACAGATACAAATTGGCAAACAGACAATACACTTTGTGATTTATCACACCTTGGCTTACTGACACTGAGCGGCGAAGATGCTGTCACATTCTTGCAAGGACAAGTCACTAACGATGTTAATGCGTTGGACGGCAGCAATACGCACTACAGTGGCTACTGCTCGCCTAAGGGTCGCCTGTTGGCCTTGTTCTTAGCATTTGCGCATCAAGGCACGATTTACCTACAATTTAGCCAGCCGATACTTGCGGCCACCATGAAGCGTCTTAAGATGTATGTCATGCGCTCAAAAGTCGATATTACTGATGTAAGCGACGATATGGTCCGCTTTGGTGTTAATGGGCCTGATGCAAGTAAACTGGTGACAGAAGCCTTAGGTAAAGTGCCTAAGCAAGATTATGCGTTAGTGCAGGCAGAGAATAGCCTCATCATTCAACTTCCGAGCATTACAGGTCATCAACGCTACGAAGTGTTAGTCGATGCCGCTCACGCAGAAGCCACGCGCGCTACATTAGCCGAAAACTGCATCAGTGTTGAGCAAGCTTGCTGGGACTGGTTGGATATTCAAACTGGTTGCCCTGATGTGCTAAAAGAGACACAAGAGCATTTTGTGCCGCAAATGCTTAACTTAGATAAGCTCAATGGCATTAACTTCAAAAAAGGTTGTTATACGGGGCAGGAGATTGTGGCGCGTACACATTACTTAGGGAAAGTGAAACGTCGTACTTACTTAGCCAGCATTGCGGCAACAGAACAACCGATGGCAGGTGATAAAGTCTTTAACGATGCTGAGAGTGAAGTCGGCCAAATTGTTAAGGCCGCACCTAATTTAACCAGTGGTTTTGATGCATTAATTGAGGTGAGAGTGGAAGCTAAACAAGCTGGTGGCATTACTTGGCAATCAACACCCGTTACTTTTAAGGACTTACCTTATTCAGTTGCGGATGATCAAACTGAAAGTTAACCCTTAATCAGATGATGGCTTAGCTGGTTGATTAAAGATTGAAGAGTCAATCACTTGATAGAACTCCTCATCTGGTTTAATCATGCCCAACTCGCTACGCGCTCGCTCTTCTACCGCGTCATTGCCTTGCTTTAAATCTCTTACATCAGCCTTCAGCGCGTCATTACGCTGCTTATCCAGCATATTCTGTACTTCTTGTTGTTTGACTTGTTGATTCACATTCCAAACACGCAACCAACTACCTTTTCCGAATAATAGTGGATACAGCAACAAAACGATTAACAGCACAAAAGCATAGCGTAATATTTTCATATTAATTTTTGTGCTGTTTTAATCAAGGCTAATGAAGACTTAGATCGTCTGCTTAATTATTTGAACAATTGATAAAATGCACTTAAGCCAGCATAGGTCGTTGCATCGCCTAGCTCCTCTTCGATACGGAGCAATTGATTATATTTCGCTACACGCTCTGAGCGGCAAAGTGAGCCTGTTTTAATTTGCAATGCATTTGTCGCCACCGCAATATCAGCAATCGTTGTATCTTCTGTTTCACCTGAACGATGTGAAATCACAACGGTATAACCCGCACGTTTAGCCATCTCTATCGTTTCAAATGTTTCAGTTAACGTACCAATTTGGTTCACTTTAATCAAAACAGAGTTAGCAACTTTCTTTTGAATGCCTTCTTTTAAAATTTTTGGATTAGTTACAAACAAATCATCACCAACCAATTGCACTTTATCACCCAAACGTTGAGTCAATAAATCCCAACCATCCCAGTCAAACTCATCCATACCATCTTCAATACTGATGATTGGGTATTTATCGCATAGTGTCGCTAGATAATCACAAAACTGCGCTGAAGAAAGCGATACATTCTCTGAAGCCAATACATATTTTCCATCTTTATAGAACTCACTACTTGCACAATCTAAACCTAAATAAACATCTTTACCAGGCTCATAACCCGCGGCTGTAATGGCTTCCATAATCAATTGCAATGCAGACTCGTTTGATGGTAAATCAGGGGCAAAACCACCTTCATCACCAACCGTAGTCGCTAAACCTTTAGCCGCTAATGTTTTCTTGAGCTGATGAAAAATTTCAGCACCGCAACGTAGTGCCTCGCGGAAAGTAGGTAAACCCGCTGGAATAATCATAAACTCTTGAATATCCACTGAGTTATCTGCATGCTCACCACCATTAATGATGTTCATCATTGGCGTTGGTAATTGCATCATACCTGAGCCGCCTAAGTAACGGTATAAAGGCAAGCCACTCTCTTCTGCTGCCGCACGTGCACATGCCATCGAAACTCCCAAAATAGCATTCGCACCTAGCCGGTCTTTGTTTTCCGTACCATCTAACTCAATCAAAGTTTTATCAATAAAAGCCTGTTCTTCAGCATCCAAACCAATAATCGCTTCTGTAATTTCCGTATTCACATGCTCAACTGCTTTCAACACGCCTTTACCCAAATAACGACTTTTATCGCCATCGCGCAATTCAACAGCTTCTTTTGCACCTGTCGAAGCACCTGAGGGCACTGCGGCGCGACCAATCACACCACTTTCCAGCAAAACATCTACTTCAATCGTTGGGTTTCCACGCGAGTCCATAATTTCGCGGGCGATAACATCTACAATTGCGCTCATCGTTATTTCCTTTGGTAATCTCTTAATTTAAATTCTATATGCTTTAAATGCTATATTCTAAATACTGCATGTTCTAAATTTGTTATAGCCGATGTTATAACGATAGTTCAGCAAACCCAGCTTTTTTCACAAGGTTATCGATATCAACTAATACATGCATTAAGTCTTCCATTTTGTTCAGTGGCCATGCATTAGGGCCGTCTGATAATGCGACAGCTGGATTTGGATGCGTTTCCATAAACACTCCAGCAACACCACTGGCTACTGCAGCACGGGCTAACACAGGCACATGCTCACGTTGACCGCCACTTTTATCACCCTGCCCACCTGGCTGTTGCACAGAATGCGTTGCATCAAATACCACTGGACAATTGGTTTCACGCATCGTAGCAAGAGCCCGCATATCAGAAACCAAGGTGTTATATCCAAATGAAGCGCCACGTTCGCAGACCATAATATTATCTACACCGCCGTTGGCTTCTTTGGCTTTATTCACCACTTGCATCATGTCATGTGGGGCTAAAAACTGACCTTTTTTAATGTTCACTGGTTTGCCAGATTGTGCACAAGCCACAATAAAATCCGTTTGTCGGCATAAGAAAGCGGGCGTTTGCAGCACATCAACAACGGCTGCCACATGCGGCACTTGCTCTGTAGTATGAACGTCTGTTAATACTGGCACACCAATTTGCCTTTTTACTTCATCTAAAATCCGCAAGCCCTCTTCCATCCCAAAACCACGGAAGGTCTTAGTCGAACTACGATTGGCCTTATCGTAAGAGGACTTATAAATAAAAGGCACACCAATACGCTCAGCCATTTCCTTCAACTGCCCTGCTGTTTCAATGGCAAACTCGCGTGACTCAATCACACAAGGACCTGCAATTAAAAATAAAGGTTGGTGCAAACCGACTTCAAAACCACATAATTTCATTTATTTTATCCCTTTGTAGGCCAGTGCAGCTTTCACATATGCAGTAAACAACGGATGTCCTGTTCGTGGGTTAGACGTAAACTCAGGATGGAATTGACATGCCACAAACCAAGGGTGCATGGCTTCAGGCAGCTCAATCATTTCGCAAAGCTCTTCTGTCGGCGTACGGGCTGAAATAACTAAGCCAGCTTCTTTCAATTGATCTACATAGTGATTATTCACCTCATAACGATGACGGTGACGCTCATTCACTTCTGACCCGTAAATACTTGCCGCTTTCGTGTTTGGCTCAACTGGGCACGACTGTGCACCTAAGCGCATGGTGCCGCCAAGATCTGAGTTTTCATCTCGTTTTTCTAGCTTACCTGAAGCATCTTGCCACTCATCAATTAAACCTACTACTTTATGTTCTGCATCTGGGTTGAATTCAGTACTATTCGCATCAGTTAAACCTGCCACATTACGTGCATACTCAACTACTGCTAACTGCATGCCTAAGCAAATGCCAAGGTAAGGAATTTTGTTTTCACGTGCATATTGTACGGTTTTAATTTTGCCTTCTGTTCCGCGCTTACCAAAGCCGCCCGGAATTAAAATGGCATCCATGCCTTTTAATGCATCCGTACCACTGCTATCGATATCTTCACTATCAATAAAGTGAATTTTGACTTTAGACTCAGTATGAATCCCTGCGTGAATAAGCGCTTCTGTCAGCGACTTATAAGACTCCGTCAAATCAACATACTTACCAACGAAAGCAATATTCACATGGTGTTTTGGGTTCGCTAATGCATGCGTGATGTTCTTCCATTCAGTTAAATCAGCTGCTTTCGCTAAGATACCCAACTTATGGCAGACAATCTCATCCATCATTTGATCATGCAATAACAATGGGATTTTATAAATCGTATCTGCATCAACTGCACTAATCACCGCCTCAAAAGGCACATTGGTAAATAGTGCAATTTTGCGACGTTCCTCTTCAGGAATCTCACGCTCTGCACGACATAATAATAAATCTGGCTGAATACCAATCTCGCGCAATTCTTTTACAGAGTGCTGCGTTGGCTTGGTTTTCAACTCACCAGCTGTTGGTATCCAAGGCAATAAAGTCAAATGCACATAGCAAGCATTGTTCGGACCCTCTTCAAAACCCATTTGGCGAATCGCCTCTAAGAATGGCAGTGACTCAATATCACCTACCGTTCCACCTACTTCGACAATCGCCACATCAGCACCTTCAGCGCCTGCACGAATATGCATTTTCATTTCATCGGTAATATGCGGAATCACCTGCACAGTTTTACCAAGATACTCACCACGGCGCTCTTTTTTAATCACGCTTTCGTAAATTTGACCAGTGGTAAAGTTATTCTTATTACCCATCTTGGCGCTAATAAACCGTTCGTAATGACCTAAATCTAAGTCGGTTTCTGTGCCATCATCGGTGACGAATACCTCACCATGCTGAAAAGGCGACATCGTGCCAGGGTCAACATTGATATAAGGGTCTAGTTTGAGCATAGTCACATTAAGGCCACGCGACTCAAGGATTGCCCCTAAGCTTGCTGCTGCAATGCCCTTCCCTAAAGAAGAAACTACACCGCCGGTTACGAATACATATTTGGTCATGGAAAGGCTTTATAAGAATTGTTGCAGACGGGGAACTATTTTACGTGAAAGGTGTGGCAACCACAATGAATCGGTGCGTGAGTTTGCAATTAAAATATTAAATTGGCTTAACGCGTCTACGCGTTAAAAAAATGAACTGGCTAATACTCCCACAAGCCTTCAATAATCGCTCTAGCCCCGCCACCCATTAGTCTTGATACCCCTTAAACTGCTCAAACACGGCTTGCATTTCAGTATCACTTAATAAAGGCGGTGCAGCTGTCATTTGTAGTAAACGCCAATATTGCTCACAAAGATTTTCCACTTCAACTGCCAGGGCTGAAGCCGCTTCTAAAGTTGTACCCATGGCAATCATACCGTGATTGGCTAATAAACAAGCTTTGCGATTTTTTAATGCCGTGAGTGCAGCATTCGATAAAGCTTGCGTACCGAATAAGGCATAAGGTGCGCAGCGAATGCTATCACCGCCTGCCATGGCAATCATATAGTGAAATGGCGGCACATCTTGATGTAAGCAGGCAATGGTTGTCGCAAACATACTGTGTGTATGAATGACCGCATTCACTTCTGGATGGTGTTGATAAATATCGCGATGAAATCGCCACTCTGAAGATGGCTTTTTGTTCGCTTCAGCATCGCCATTCATTTGCATCGCCACTACACTCTCTGCGGTCATGACTTCCGTATCGATGCCACTCGGCGTGATTAGAAAGCCACCTGCATTTCGAACACTACAATTACCAGAAGCCCCTTTATTTAAACCCAGGCTTGCTAGCTTTTGTGCGGTATAAACTAGTTTAGCGCTCATCATCACCATCCTTACGTTAGCTTATTTGGTGCAAACACACCTTTTTCTGTGATGATGCCAGTGACCAACTTTGCTGGCGTCACATCAAAAGCAGGGTTAGCCGCTTTGCTTTCTTTTGGCATTACGCGCACTCTTTGCAAACTGCCATCCTCTGCATGGCCTTGCATGTAAGCCACTTCATCATGATGCCGTTCTTCAATCACAATATCACCACCATGCGCTAAACCACCATCAATCGTAGGGCTAGGCACGGCAGCATAAAAAGGAATCTGATTATCATGAGCGGCCAATGCTTTTAAGTAAGTGCCAATTTTATTACACACATCTCCATTGGCTGCCACGCGGTCTGCACCGACCATCACCATATCAACTTGCCCTTGTTGCATTAAGTGACCACCTGCATTATCAGAGATGACGGTATGCGGCACACCGTGTTGCGCTAATTCCCACGCGGTTAAACTAGCGCCTTGATTACGCGGGCGTGTTTCATCCACCCATACGTGGACATCCAAGCCTGCGTCATGCGCTGCATAGATAGGCGACAAAGCCGTACCATAATCAACGGTTGCTAGCCAGCCTGCATTGCAGTGCGTCAGGATATTAAACGTTTCGTTTAAGCCTGATTGTTGTGTCTGCTGGATGAGCGCAAGACCATGTTGGCCTATCATTTGATTCTGTTTAACATCTTCATCCGCAATGCGTGCAGCTTCTTCCCATGCTGCACTGACACGTACAGCTGGCAAAGTTGCTGTCAAATGTACAACCATCCGATTAACGGCCCAAGCCAAATTAACGGCCGTTGGTCTTGACTGAATTAATTGCTTAGCCACGATACTCAAGCGCGCATCACTCGTGTCTTGCAACATTGCCAGCGCAACACCATAAGCTGCCGAGACACCAATTAATGGTGCGCCTCGCACTTGCATTGTACTGATGGCATGAACCATCTTGTCAACAGAGCCAACCTCCACAACTTTAAAGTGGAAAGGTAGCTTGGTCTGATCGATGATGGAAACGTTGCGACAAGTCGAACTTGGCCAAATAGTGCGATAGTGTATATTATTTACAAACATAAAATTAACGCTTAAAGCAACCTTAAAAATGTAACGCTAGTTTAAAAAAATTTAAATAAATTTCTTGCTATTTATTAATAAATATTTATTGCCATTTTCCATCCACAGAATCTGTGGATAACTTTGTGGATTAATGTGACACAAAAACGTAACTTACCAAGTTTAAAGGGTTTTTTTAAATCGTTCATTTTTTAATCTATTATTTATATCAATACAATCAATGAGTTACAGCATGTCATTGGTTTTATACGTTTTTTTGACAATACCTAATGTAAAGCTTGAACTGGTGTGTATAAGTGGGCTATTTTTGGCAAAACTTCCTCAGCATTTTTCTGAGTTATTTCAATGATTTGCGACACTGGAATGCGCCTCAACGCCGCTAAAGTTTCTGCAATTTTTAATATTGATTCTGGAGTGTTCCGTTCTTTTTTCTCTAGCCATACTGGCGGCATATCTGGCGCGTCGGTTTCCAACACAATCGCGTCCAAGGGTAAGTTTTTAGCTAGTGCTCTAATCTTTAAAGCACGTGGATAAGTCATGGCACCACCAAAGCCAAGCTTGAATCCTAATTTAATAAAAGTCTCTGCTTGCTGCAAACTGCCATTAAAGGCATGAGCGATGCCACCCTTCACTTTAACCTGCCTTAAATGCTTCAACACATCATCAATGGCATTACGCACATGCAAGATAACGGGTAAGTCGTGCGTTTGAGCAACTTTGAGTTGTTCACAAAAAAAATACTCTTGTGTCTCTCGGTTTTGTTTGGTGGTAAAAAAATCTAATCCAATTTCGCCAATGGCGACTAATTGATTGTCAGTTGTTAAAGCTTCGGTTACCGATGCATTTAAACGAGCAATATCACTAGGGCTCACATCATCAATAAACATCGGGTGTATGCCCAAGGCATAACAGCATTGTGCATATTGTTTTGATAATGCAGCGACTTTTGTGAAGTTGCTTGGCATTACAGCAGGAATAACAATAATGCCGACGCCAGCTGCTTGTGATTGTTGTAACACCTGCTCACGGTCGACATCAAAGACATCCGCATCTAAGTGGCAATGCGTATCAATCAGTGTCACGCTGACACACACTTAGCCAACACCCTTATATCATTTCCAAATTGACGTACATCGTAGACATCAATCGAAATGACTTCTTCCATGGTTTGCAATGCAGGTAAAGCAAACATCCCTTTACCATCACCACCCATCAGCTTGGGCGCATAAAAGATCACCAGCTCATCAATTAATTTAAGCGCCATCAGTGCACTATTCAGCCCTTCACCACCCTCAACCATGACCTCATTCACTTCCGTGCTGGCAAGGTGTTGCAATAGGCTCTGAAGGCAGACTTTACCATCCGCATTCGGGATACAAAGCAAAGAAATTCCCAATGCAGTTAATTGTTCGGCCTTTTGTGCTTCATCTGTCGCATAGGCAATTAATACGTGTTGATTCTTGAGCAGTTTTGCATTCAGTGGCATGCGTAAGCGACTATCCACAATCACGCACAATGGCTGACGGTCAATGTCGATTTCACGCAGGGTTAAGCTTGGATTATCTTGTAATACAGTGCCAATACCCGTGAGAATAGCGCACGATCTAGCGCGCCAATGTTGCACATCTGCACGCGCAGCTGGGCCAGTAATCCATTGACTCACGCCATTACTTAAAGCCGTTTTACCATCGAGGCTGGCGGCGATTTTGCTACGGACAAATGGTTTCTGCTGTGCCATGCGCGCAACAAAGCCAGCATTGAGGTCATGCGCTTGCTGTTGCATAAGACCTGTAGACACTTGAATACCTGCCGCGTGTAAAGCAGCAACACCTTGGCCTGAAACTAAAGGGTTGGGGTCTTGCATGGCAACGATAACTTTTGCAACACCGGCTTTAATCAGCGCTTCGGCACAAGGTGGTGTGCGGCCGTGATGACCACAAGGTTCTAATGTGACATAAGCAATTGCACCCTTGGCTAGGTCGCCAGCTTGATTTAAAGCATGCACTTCAGCATGTGGCATACCTGCTTTGAGGTGTGCGCCCTCTCCAACCACATTGCCATCCTTAACGACGACACAGCCAACGCGTGGATTGGGCATGGTAGTGTACAAGCCTTGCTCAGCTAACCGCAAAGCCTGTGTCATAAAACGATGATCGTCAGGCGTGAAGTCTGTCATGATGTTGTTTGAAAGGCCTTATTTTAGGTCTTTAAGCGCGTGACGGAAATCATCTACATCTTGGAAGCTGCGATAAACCGAGGCAAACCTAATATAAGCCACTTTATCCAGCTTACGTAATTCGGCCATCACTAATTCGCCAATTTGACGTGATGGCACTTCACGCTCACCCAGCACTAACAACTTACTGCGGATATGTTGTAGCGCTTCTTCCATCAACTCAGCTGATACAGGTCGTTTATGTAACGCTAAGAAAAAGCCTTCTCTTAACTTTTCGTCTTTAAAGTCTTCGCGGTTGCCATTACCTTTAATCACTTGTGGCAAGCGTAAGTCGGCTGTTTCATAAGTCGTGAATCGTTTATCACAACTACCACAGCGACGACGGCGGCGAACCGAATCGCCTTCGTCATTCACACGCGAATCGACAACCTGCGTATCATCTGCACTGCAAAAAGGACATATCATGAGTGTTTACTGCCTTAAGCGCCGTAAACAGGAAAGCGTGAAGTTAATGCATGTACTTTTGCTTTCACTGCATTAATCGTTGCCTCGTCCTCTGGATTATCTAAGACATCAGCCACTAGGTTAGCGACCAGCTTAGCTTCTTCTTCCTTGAAGCCACGTGTCGTTATTGCTGGTGAACCAAGACGAATACCAGAAGTCACAAACGGGCTTTCTGGATCGTTTGGAATTGCATTTTTATTGACGGTGATATGTGCCAAGCCAAGTGCCGCATCAGCAGCCTTACCTGTTAAGCCTTTAGCACGTAAATCGACTAAGAATACATGCGATTCTGTACGGCCAGAGATGATACGTAAGCCACGCGCTGTTAAGGTTTCTGCCATCACAACTGCATTCTTAAGCACTTGCTCTTGATAGGCTTTAAACTCAGGTGTTGCCGCTTCTAAGAAAGCGGTTGCCTTAGCTGCCATCACATGCATTAACGGACCCCCTTGCAAGCTTGGGAATACGCTTGAGTTTAGCTTTTTAGCATACTCTTCTTTTGCCATGATGATGCCGCCACGTGGGCCGCGCAATGTTTTATGCGTTGTCGATGTCACAAAATCAGCATGTGGCACTGGGTTAGGATAAACACCCCCTGCAATCAAACCAGAGTAATGCGCCATATCAACCATGAAATAAGCACCTGCTTTTTTGGCAATTTCAGCCATACGCGCCCAATCAAAACGGAGTGAATAAGCAGAAGCACCGCCCACCAATAATTTTGGTTTGGTTTCCATGGCTACGCGTTCCATTTCATCGTAATCAATTTCTTCATTTTCATTTAAACCATAAGCCACGATATTGAACAACTTACCTGAAATATTAGCCGGTGAGCCGTGCGTTAAATGACCACCGTCACCCAGGTTCATACCCATAATCGTGTCGCCAGGTTTTAGCATCGCAAAATACACCGCCTGATTCGCTTGCGAACCTGAGTGTGGTTGTACGTTGGCATACTCAGCACCATACAAAGCTTTTAAACGATCAATGCCTAATTTTTCAACTTCATCAACAAACTCACAACCACCATAAAAACGCTTACCTGGATAGCCTTCTGCATATTTATTAGTGAGCTGCGAGCCTTGCGCATCCATCACCGCAGGGCTGGTGTAATTTTCAGAAGCAATCAGTTCGATATGCTGCTCTTGACGCTCTACTTCAGCATCAATCAATTTTGCAATTGCTGGGTCAGTCGTATTAAGTTTTTTTGAATGGCTAAACATGTGAGTAAATGGTTCCAAATGACTAGTAGAATAATCGAGTATTTTATCATGCTAGCTTAGTTACTAATACTGATGATTTCAATATAAAGTATTAGCAGGCATGCAAACAGTGCACTAAAACTATGCACCCTTACAGTGCAACGCCTGCAGTTAATGCAGAACTGGTCACCCTGGTATTTCAAAGCATTGATTTAATTGAATAATATAACTGGCATAACATTTGCTTTATATTAACTAGGCGTAATTCTCCAAATTTTCGCTCCCCCCTTTCCCCAGCCCGTGTGGTTGGGGATTTTTTTACCGTTTCAAATGATTTCCAAGCAGGCTATAATCAATCTTTAAGTATTAATAGAGATTACTAGTAATGAAGTGGACAGACACACAACGAATCGCCGAAGACCTTTACGACAAACATGAAGATGTCGACCCTAAAACCATTCGCTTTACCGACTTAATGGAATGGGTGATGCATTTAGATGGCTTTGATGACACCGAAGAACACTGTGGTGAGAAAATATTAGAAGCGATTCAATTGGCTTGGATTGAAGAGTCTGAGTAGATATGTCTACCAACACATCTCTTCCTAAAGAAATTTTCAAAGCCTACGATATTCGAGGCATTGTTGGAAAAACACTGACGCCAGATATTGTTGAGTCCATTGGCCACGCGCTGGGCAGTGAAGCCCTAGACCGCGCACAGAAAACCATTTGCATTGGCTATGATGGACGCCTATCAGGGCCTGAGCTAGCCGCCGCACTCTCTCGTGGCATTCGTAAGGCAGGTATCGATGTCATCCACTTAGGCTTAGTGGCAACACCCGTGGTTTATTTCGCAGCCTACCAACTTAAAACCAGCTGTGGCGTAATGGTAACAGGCAGCCATAACCCACCCGATTACAATGGGTTGAAAATGGTACTGGGTGGTGATACTTTATCTGGAGAAGCCATACAAGGTTTACGCCAACGCATTGAAAATAATGATTTAGCATCTGGTACAGGACAAGAAAGTAGCCATTATATTGATGATGAATATATCGCTAAAATAAGCAACCACATCAAACTTGCACGTCCAATGAAAATTACGGCAGATGCTGGCAATGGCGTGGCTGGTGCATTTGCTAAAAAGCTTTACGAAGCATTAGGCTGCGAGGTTGAAGAGTTGTTTTGCGAAGTAGATGGCAACTTCCCTAACCACCATCCCGACCCTTCTGTTCCAGATAATCTCACCGACTTAATTAATGCACTTAGGACTGGCGACTCAGAAATCGGGCTTGCGTTTGACGGTGATGGTGACCGCCTAGGTGTGGTAACTAAAGGTGGCAATATCATTTATCCTGATCGCCAATTATTACTGTTTGCTGAGGATGTGTTGAAACGCGAGCCTGGCGCTACGATTATTTATGACGTTAAATCAACACGTAATTTATCACCATGGATTGAAGCACGCGGCGGTAAGCCGCTGATGTGGAAAACAGGCCATTCGCTCGTCAAAGCGAAAATGAAAGAAACTGGTGCAGCGCTAGCTGGTGAAATGAGCGGCCACACATTCTTTAAAGAACGCTGGTTTGGTTTTGATGATGGTTTATATGCAGGTGCGCGCTTATTAGAAATCCTGAGCCAGTTTGATGACCCTTCTGCTGTACTCAATGCACTGCCTGACAGTGTCAGCACACCTGAACAACATATAAAAATGCAAGAAGGTGAGCCGCATGCATTAATTGCTCACCTACAAGATACCGCCACATTTGAAGATGCAGAAGTGTTAACTATTGATGGCTTACGTGTTGAATATACAGATGGCTTTGGTTTAATGCGGCCTTCCAATACAACACCCGTGATTGTGTTACGCTTTGAAGCTGATAATGAAGCTGCATTGAAACGCATTCAAGAAAGTTTCAGAGCCGTTATTTTGGCAGCAGCGCCAAGTGTTGCACTGCCTTTCTAACGCATGTCAAAAAACGGTCTTTTCCTCAGCATTATTTGGCTCTGTCTTGGCGCGATTATTTATTACCTCGCAGACAATATTCAAAACCCTAATAAGATGCATGCATTAGGTACAGAAGCAATGGTTGTACTCAAACGCGGCTTAGATGGTCACTATCGTGCAGAGGCATTGATTAACGGACAGAAAGTGAATGTACTGGTTGATACTGGCGCAACAGGCGTTGCCATTTCTCAAGCCGTTGCCGATAGACTCCAACTCAAAAGTGTCTCAGCCATCCGTACGGCTACCGCCAATGGTGATGCAGTCGGTTATTTAGTCAGGCTGGAATCCGTTAAACTCGGTGGGCTAGAGGCGAATAATGTTTCCGCCTCAATAGCACCAGGCCTGCAAGGTGATGTGCTATTAGGCATGAGCTTTTTGGGGCGTATGGATGTGCGATTGTATAAAGGTGAAATGACCATCAAACCAGTGATTGATTGAGGCTTACTCTGTCAACCAGAAGCCAGTCGAAACTGGCTTTTTAAAATGTCAGGTTGCTTATGTAATCACTGTTGGCTTTTCGCGGCCCGTCCTGGCTTTCAAGCCTGACACGTGCAACGCAATTTGTACCATTTCTTGCAAGGCATCTTGCGCATCTAAATCATGATTAGCGACATCAGGATCATAAGCTTCTAAATAAATACGGATCGTCGCATCTTGCGTGCCCGTAGCAGACAACCTGAAAACGATACGTGATCCATCCGTGAATAAAACTCTAATCCCCTGCAACTTACTCACAGAGCTATCAACTGGATCCGTGTATGAAAAGTCATCACATGTTTCAAACTGATAACTAACTAAGGTTTTTCCCACCAAACCATCAAATTGATCACGAAGATGTGTGATAACACTGTTCGCCGCTTCTGTAGGAAGCGCCTCATAATCATGTCGTGAATACACATTACGTCCATATTCAGCCCAGTGTGCTTTCACAACCGCTTCAACACTTTGCTTTTTAGCAGCAACAATATTCAACCAACATAACACTGCCCATAACCCATCTTTTTCTCTCACATGGTTAGAGCCAGTACCAAAACTTTCTTCGCCTCATAGAGTCACTTTTCCAGTATCCATCAAATTGCCAAAAAACTTCCACCACGTTGGTGTTTCATAGCAACCAATCCCAATTTTCTTAGCAACACGATCAACCGCACCACTGGTTGGCATAGAACGCGCAACACCAGCAACTTCGTCTTGATAAGAAGGAATCAAGTGCCCATAATCATTCACAGGATTAATCACCTCAACAACAAAACTATTTAATGTTGTTTCACCCAAAGCATCTAAATCAACATCGGCTATTTCAGCAATCTTGTATTCCTGAATCACTTTGCTATTTTCAAATATCGCTTCAGTAATCTTTTCAGGTGCAGGCCCGCCGTTAGCCGTATTGTATTTAATGCCAAAATCCTCATCTGGCCCACCAGGATTATGGCTCGCTGACAGGATAATGCCGCCAAAGGTTTCGTACTTTCGAATGATGTGCGAAGCTGCAGGAGTAGACAGTATGCCGCCCTGCCCAACAATGACTTTACTAAAGCCATTCGCCGCCGCCATTTTAATAATGATTTGAATTGCATTGCATTGCAGGCACCTATAACTCGCTTTGAAAGTAAATTGGTCGGAACGGCAAGATTTGAACTTGCGACCCCTTGTCCCCCAGACAAGTACGCTACCAGACTGCGCTACGCCCCGAATGCACTCATATATTATAAATCAAAAACTAGAGGTGCTCTGTTTAAGCTATAGCTTAAACAGAGCACAAACAGCACTTTTTAATATAAATATACTAAGCTTGAAGTAATTGAATAACTACTTGGATTTGAGATTTAATTGAACCTAAATCTACATTTGGTGCGGCTGTATTATTAGGAGATTCAGCTTC
>Ga0209710_1000122_pt1 | contig 86480 bp, 77 predicted proteins | sample ArcticOcean_MG_C_5_FD_187436 | JGI IMG/M metagenome (GOLD analysis project Ga0209710, IMG submission 187436) | Marine microbial communities from western Arctic Ocean - ArcticOcean_MG_CB4_138 (SPAdes) (version 2) | ecosystem: Environmental > Aquatic > Marine > Oceanic | place: Arctic Ocean...
GGGGGGGGGGGGGGGGGGGGGGGGGTTCGCGGAGCGGTACAACAACGACCGGGGGAGGGGTCCCGGGTTCCCCGGAGGCGGTTTTGGAAACAACAACGCGGCGGACATTGGACACGGCGGCCCCGGCGGCGGCCCGGGCGGTTTCGGGGGCGCGCCGATGGGGATGGGGGGCGAGTTTGTCGGCGGTGCGCCGGGGGCTTCCTTTGGGAGAAGAGAAGGCGGGGGCGGGTACCAGGAAGCGCGCGAGGGACGGGGGGGGCGGCAAATGCGCGACGGCCCGATTGGCGGCGATGCGCCACCGCGACGACGGAGCTTCGACAGGCCCGCGGACAGGGTGTTACCCAGCGACTTGCCGGCACCGGAGGGGCGCAAGAAACTGGTGCTCGCGGCGCGCTCGGTGCCGGCGAGCGACGCCGGCGGCGACGCCGTGTCGGACGCCAACTCTGGGGATCCCAAACAACCGTCGACAAAGCCCAACCCTTTCGGAGGTGCGCGGCCAGTGGACTCAACCGCGAAGATCGCGGAAACGGAGCGGAAGATCAAAGACGAACGGGACAAGGCGCACGCCCTGCTCGCGGCGAAAAGTGGACCCGACCCCACGCCGGTACCGGCGCCGAAGCCGCACCAAGCGGGAACCGGCGCGGTGCCTCCGCTTTCGAAATCCGCGGTGCAGCCGCCCGCGACCGGCCGGCGAGGCCCGCTGATCATGGCCCCAAAGCAAGAGCCCGTGATCAAGGCGCAAAACGCGTTCGCCATGCTGGCCATGGACGACGACGACGACGACGAGGAGGAGGACGAGGACGAGGAGTGAGAGGACGGTTACTACGTAAGAGGAGCGCTAGGGGGAGAACGAGTTTGGGATTCTTTTCAAAAAAAAAAGACGAGATGAGATTTTGATTGGTGGATTTGGGAATGTTGGTGTGAGGTTTGTGGGGGTATAGGCTGTACAGAAGAAGCTTCGTGAGAGAGACGACCGGACGCGAGTGCGCGGTGGAGGGACAAGAAAAGAAACGTTTGTGATTGATCCGATTGATCGTTCCGCGTGCGCCTCGAACCCGCGAACTTCTCTACTTTTGTTCCCGATTCTGGGACGTGACGAGCGTTTCAGTTGCTTCGATCTCATATCTGACACTCATAACGTGGCGCACCGCAGCACGTCGTGTTGCGCATCCTACGAAACGACCTTTGAACATGGCCTCCGACGGGCCGTCGATTACCATAGAGCCACGCTTCCCAAGTTCCTTGAAGTTTGAGGCGTGTGGTGATGTTCCTTGCTCCGACTTGCCCGCGTTGAAGAAAGCGATTTCCGGCTTCCAGAGATCTGAGGATGGACAGAAGGTGTCGCACTGGTTCTTCGAGACGCAAAGTTGTGTCAAGATATCTCCCGACAGGATGCAACGCAACGTTGGAACATTCTCTCACTTGAGGAGCGTCCCGGGACAACAGGCACCCGTTTACCCATCCCTTACCTTCGTTGCGGTGCCCCGGACTCCAGAAAAATACCCAGAGGGGGTTGACCTCGCTCGCGCTGACTCATTTGACCTCTTCGAGCTGGACGCCCAGACTCCAGCTCGTTCCATATACATGGTCGATGCTTTTGACGACATCCTAAATGACGAATCCGGCGAAGCGGCACAGCGCCTGAAACAGGAACTCCTCGTCGCACACCATGCCTCTAAGCCCGTGACACCAAGCGGAACATACACGCCGCGCAGACGTGAACCGCGGCCGGGAGAGACCGAGATGGAAATCTTCGTGAAAACGCTGACAGAAAAACGCTGACACTGAGGATGTATCCGAGCAGCATGGTGCTTGACGTGAAGATGCTCATTCAAGATAAGGAGGGAATACCTCCAGACCTGGTGAGGCTCATTTTTGTTGGAAGGCTGATGGAAGAAGATCGTACCCTCGCAGAGTACAATATACAAGAGGAGAGCATTTTGCATCTCATTTTGCGGCTCCGGGGTGGAATGTACGATGAGACTTCCGGACGCATCGAACACGCGGAATACGACAGCGGCAAAATTGTCCACCGCGAAATTGAGTTGACTATTTTGTCGGCCTGAAATAAACGCATTTCGCACAAGGTCGTAGCCTTCGTGAAGCTTTCCGCGCTGCTGCCGTCGGCAAGCGCAGACTCCGATAGCGACTCTCCCTCGGATGCAGACCCGGACGACAATGTCGAGACGCAGTTGCAACAGGCGGAAGCCCTCGCGGAAGAGCTTAAGCGGAAGAAGGCGCGCCTGACATCGGCGCGTCGCCAGTGAACGGAATCCGTCCCTGGCGGCGACCAGGACACAAGCGCGTCAAATCGACCCGGGGATCCCGGCGAGGCGATTCTTCGTTTGATGCTAACGCGAGAAAACGCGTTGCGCCTGGCGCCGGAGACGCAACGGGCGTACGAAAAGGCGGAGGCCGGGTCCCTGCGGGTTACGGACGAGGTACTCGGCGACGACGATGCTTTCGCTCGGTGCAAAGATTGGCTCGAGGTGACTGACGAATTACAGCGACGAGTGGTTCGCGAGTTTGCGTCGCGCGGCGACTTTGGAGACGCGGAGCCGGGTTTCCGTGAAGAACGCGCTCTCCGCGCGCTTCGCAGCGCGACAAACTGGTATCCGTCGTTGCGTTGCATTCCCCTTTACGTCCGGTTCAACCGCGCGCGGACGGGTGCGCTCCAGGTTGGTTCGGTCCTTCCCAACCCACACGTGCTCGGTCTGGACGGTGTGCCTTTTGAGCTGCGCTCGATGCTGGCGACGCGAGGCAAACGCCGCACCCTGCTCGTCGCCGGGAGCGTTTCGTGACCCCCCATACGCGGCGTCATTCCTTTGTTGCGGTCGCTGCGGAACGAGACGATTTTGAGTGGCCGGGAGGTTGACTTTGTGTTTGAGTACGTGAAAGAGGCGCACGCGCATGACGAGTGGCCGATTTCCAGCGGAAGGTTCAACCACGGTAACGGTCCGGTTCGCGTGGACCAACCCACCACAAACACGCACCGCTTAACCCTCGCCCGCCGGTTCCAAAACGAACACGACCCTAACCGCGACGCCTTCGACGTAGCTTTGGCGGACGATTTCGAACGAGGCGACCAGTTCGAGTTGGAGTTCGCGCCCTGGCCGTTTCGGTTCTTCGGCGTCGGGAGCGGGAACGGCGATTGCGGCGAAACGCAAACAAAACGCCTGGAGTTCGTGTCGCATCCAAAAAACGCGACCTACGACTTGGTCGCGGTTCGGAACTGGGTTCTCGGTTTGGAAGACTTTGCGAGCCAAGCGGGTGAGTGAGTGAGCCCTGTCCACGCACGCACGCGACTTTCGTGTGACGTCCTGATTCTACACTCCGCTTGCGGGGCGAATCACGAAAGACTGATGATACGAGTCGCGCGCGACGCGCCGACGCCGGCTATAGATTTAGATTTAGAGACGATTTCGCGAGACGAAACGAACGATTGCCTGTGTGTTGGTTGTTGACACCGCGTGCCACCACGGAGTACGTTTCTTACCAGAGATGATCGGGAGCGCGACCGGTGGAGTGACACACAAGAAACTGGTGTTGGGTCGTGATTGACCCGATGCTGTTCCGTGCAAACCGCAAACCTCACCAGCCTCTGGGGCCTTGTTGCCTCCTTCTTCTTTCGATCGTGACACCAGTCCGACACCCATCCGCATCGTGCCATCGGTTTTTACAAATCCGACCAAACCTCCCTCGCCCCTCTCAACCGGTTCGTCCTCAGCGCTCGTCCACCTTCACGCGCCTCGGTGGCTCACACCGCAGCCGGTTCGTGTTTCCTGGCCGTTGTTAGCGCACAAAGCGCAGGGCTCGCGAAGTCACCAACGGACTTCGACTGCGGACACCGAGCGTTTCGCCGATGTCACCGAGGAGAAATCATCGTCGTCGGGCACACACGAACAGTCTTCGTTTTTGTTTTTTTTTCGGAGGCAACAAGTCGTTTTGTCGTCACGGCTTGCGAATTATTAATTCGCAAGCTTTTTCTTTTGACGACACAGACAGTACTTTAGACGACACCTCGTTTCGGCAAGCTTCGCAATCGGGCACTCGCAGTAGGCAATTAGTCCGAGAGTGTGGTCAGCTTTTCGGTGAAATTATTTTCGAGGTCGTAAAAAGCGGATGTGTTTCCTGATTGCCACACTTCCCTTCGCGCAGCCCGGCAAAGCCGTCCGCCACGCACTTCCGACTTCCCCCTCCCCAGGTCTCCGTGCTTCCCGCACCGACTCCTGCCTCCGCACACCACCACTTCCTCCTCCTCCCGCTTCTCGCCACGCGCGAGTAGCCCTCCTTCGCTTCGTCTCGTCCCGCGAATCGAAAAACGGCCATGCCCAGACTCGCCGGCGTCGCCTTCGCGCTCGCGTCCTTCGCCTCCGCGGCGTCCGCGTCGGCGCTGCCGCCCGTGTACGACGCGTGGGCAACCGACGGACACGTCGCAAGCAACGTGGATCCCACGGTGGACGACGCCAACCGGGTACGTCCGCCCTTCCTTTTTCTCGGACCGGCACTATTTTACCGTCGGACACGCCGAAGCGATGACGAAAAGAATGATAATAATCGAACGGCACGACCTTCGTTGTTGCCTTTGTTTTTCGCGACAGTTTTTTTTTGCCTGCTCTCTCGCCGCCTCGCTGACCTCCCCACCTCCCCACCCAAACCCCCTCTTTCACACCAACAGTGGGTGGTAAAGTTCAAAGCCACCCCTTCCGACCACGACGTCACCGCGCGGTCCAAAATCGACGCCATGTGCGCGGAAGCCGCGGGCGAGCCGGGCTCCCAAATCAACCGCCGGTTCAAAGGCCGGTGCGTGAACCGGCGGTCGATGACGGTACGGCCGTAGGGGCTTTCCCAAATCCAGGCACTGTTTACAGCCCCTCTTTGACTACACTAGTCATTAAAAGGAAGTACACTACATACATCGCAAGTGCACTGTTTTACCGAAGCTGGTGACTGTTTGTCCATACATCGCCCAATACAGTACACCCGTACTCGAGACTCAAGACTGACACTTTTCGTTTACAATCGCAGTCGCGCGTTGTGGTGTTGCGCCCGGACGCGTCGCACGACTTGAACGACATGCTTGCCGCGCTTGCGGAGGACGTGGAGTACGTCGAGCGAGACGTGCGTTTGCACGCGTTCCCGGTGGAGAACACCGTTTTCGGAGCGCACGACGTGATTGCAAACGCGGCTGCTTTTTCATCCGCGACCACGACGACCCCGGCCGTCGCCGTCGCCGCCTCCACCGTCGGGCCCGCCCCCTCGCTAACGCCAGCCTTTCTGGAGCCCGGCTTGTGGGGCCTGGACCGCGTGGGCCAAAGAGCGTTGCCCCTGGACGGAGCGTACGTCCCCCGCCCGGGCAACGACGGCGCTGGGGTACACGTGGTACGTATTGGGCCTTTCCCAAATCCTGACACACTGTTTACTGGCCCTGGTCGAGTGCACTACTAGTAACATTTACCAGTACTGGCAACTGTTACAAACCCATACTCAAGACTCAAGACTGACCCTTTTCTTTCCCACTCACCCAGTACGTCATCGATACCGGCATCAACGCCAACCACACGCAGTTCACCGGACGTGTCGGCGCGGGTTTCGACTTCGTGGACAACGACACTGATCCGGACGACTGCAACGGCCACGGAACGCACTGCGCCGGAACCGTGCTCGGCTCGGACTACGGCGTCGCGCCGCGCGCCACCCTGCACGGCGTGCGCGTGCTGAACTGCGCTGGGTCGGGTTTCCTCTCCGACGTCGCGGACGGCATGCGGTGGGCCGCTGATTTCCACGCCGCCGCGCACCCGCACGCACCGGGGGTCGCGTCCATGTCCCTGGGCGGGGGAAACTCCCCGTCCCTCGTCGAAGCCGCTGCGTACATGCACAGCAAGAACATGACCGTCGTCGTGGCCGCCGGTAACGCCAACGCGGACGCGTGCGGGTACTCCCCCGCCAACGCCCCCACCGCGATCACCGTGGGGTCGACCGTGGTGAACGACCAGCGATCTAGTTTCAGCAACTACGGCGAGTGCGTGGATATCTTCGCACCAGGCTCAGACGTAAAGTCAGCCTGGATCGGCGAAGACGACGCGACGCGAACCATCAGCGGCACCTCAATGGCGTGCCCGCACGTCGCGGGCGCGGCGGCGGCGTACCTATCGTCCGCGGTTGCGGACGCAGCAGGCTTTGGTAGCTCAATCTGGGGTGAGGTTTCGATTGCCGCGGTTTCCGCGACGAACGCAACGCACCCAATGCCCACCCCAGACCAAGTCACCACAGCGCTGCTTGAAGCCGCCACCAAAGGCGCGGTGCAAAACCCGGGTGACAGCTCACCGAACGAGCTGCTGTACGTGCACCACCAAGACGAGAACAACACCACCAACCCGCTACCGCCCCCCCCCGCGCCTCCGTACCCGGACGAGAACTGCGTCACCCTCACCGTGAACATGACCGCGGACGAGTACCCGTGGGAAATCGCGTGGTCTGTGGTGTCCCCGAGCGGCGCGGAGATTCCGGGCGGCGAAGGCGGCGCCGCCAGCGCCTCCGTCGCGATTTGCGAACCCGGGACGCACCAGTTTGTGATTTCCGATTCCGCGAACGACGGCATTTGCTGCGGGTACGGCCGGGGTTTTTACTCCCTGAGCCTTGACGGAGTGATGATCCACGACTCGAACGGCGAGTACGGCGCGGGCGAAACGGTGGATTTCGACGTCGACATCTGCACCGGCTCCGACTGCGCCGTCGACTGCGCCGTGGGCGACTGGAGCGACTGGAGTGAATGCGAAGCCACGGAAGACACCTTTCCGGTTTGTGCCCCTGGAAGCAACGTGACGAGCGTCAACACCCCCGCCAACACCCCCGCGAACGTCGCCATCACGCAGAACTTCCCGCCGCACATCCTGCCCACGTTCCCGTACTCGGGCGAAGTCGCGGGGAAAATCGTGGGCGGCGGCGAAGTGGTCCCCGCGTTCCGGTACCCGTGGATGGTTTCGCTGCAGAGCGAAAACGGCTTCCACACCTGCGGCGGCGTTTTGATCGCTAACGACAAGGTGTTGACCGCGGCGCACTGCGTGGCGAACGACCGGCGGTACGTCGCGCACGTGGGGAGGCACGACCTGGCGAGTGACGAAATGGCGGTTGGCGCCGAGGCGATTGCGCAGAACGGCGCAGCGCGCGTGCACCCGTTTTGGAACGACGCGAGCTACGCCTTCGACCTGGCCGTGATCACTCTTGTGGTGCCGTCCACGGCGACCCCGGTAACGATCGATTTCGACGACCTCACCGTGGGCGAGCCCCCACTCGACGGTGCGGTTGAAACCACCCTGCTCACCACGATGGGCTGGGGCGCTTTGTTCGAGGGCGGCGCGTCCCCCGAAACGCTAAACTCGGTGGTCGTGCCGGCGGTTCCGCACGCCGTCTGCGCCGCCGCGTATCCGGGCGCCGTCGACGAAGTCTCGATGCTGTGCGCCGGCGAGGCAGCTGGCGGTCAAGACTCGTGCCAGGGCGACAGCGGCGGGCCTTTGATCCGGGAAGACGGCTCAGACAAGCTGGTCGGGATCGTTTCCTGGGGCGCGGGGTGCGCGCGCCCGAACGCCCCAGGCGTGTACGCGCGAGTCGCCGCAGCCAAAGCGTGGCTTTTGCCGTTCACCGAAAACCCGGTGCCCGAACGCGTGGGTGAGCAAACCTCATCAAGGAACGTGGTCACGCCGCCAATGAATGGAGGCGATGTGTGTCCTGCGCTGACCAGAACAAGGACTTGCACGCTCCCGCAATGCTCCGTACCGCCCGCGCCGCCCGCGCCGGAACCCACGCCGGTGCCGACGCCCGAGCCTCCCGCTCCCGAGCCGACGCCCGAGCCGACGCCCGAGCCTCCCGCTCCCACGCCTGAGCCTACGCCCGCTCCCGCTCCCGAGCCTGAGCCGACACCCGAGCCCACACCTGCGCCGACGCCCGAGCCCCCGGCCCCCGAGCCGACGCCCGCGCCAACGCCCGCGCCTCCCGTCGGCCCGCCGCCGTCCCCGCCGCCGACGCCTCCCGAGTTTCCTCCCGAAGACGCCGATGAAGCGGTGACGGTTTTGCGCCGCATGTACGACTTGATGCGCCGTTTGGACGTCGAGTCCAGGGGCGTGCTCCCGGCCGCGCCGAGGCGCATGGCCAGACGCTTGCTGGGCATGGCCAACTGAAATTGTGAACCGTGAAGTGCGCGAGGGAAGGAGCAAGTACACCGGATTCAACAACAAGCCGAAGAAATATTTAAAGCGCAGCCACCGCGGGTGAGATGAAAAGCTCAGTGGCTCAGTAATAAGTTAAGTATATACACGAGATTAAAATACACGCACGACGCAGCTCTTCTGCGTCTTCCAAGTTTACTTCTCTCCATTTTCGGAAACCTTGTACACTACTTGAACTGTCGGTCGTGCGGCACGGGCAGCCCCCGCGAAAAAAACGACCGCCGCGGGACGTACCCGTTGTTTTCCACCAGCGTCACCGCCACGTCGTCGACTTTTCGAGTAAGAGAAAAGCGTCAGTCTTGTATGGGCAAACGGTGTGCCGGGATTTGGGAAACGCGGGGACGGACCTTTCGACAGCTCGTGGAGGTACGGTAACATGTCCAGCAAGTCGTTGTCTTTCGGGTCGTCGATGAAGGAACCGCACGGCAGGGCGTTTTGGGGCTGGAACGCGTAGCTGTGCGGCGAGTTGTCGACGATTATGGTTTTTTCCATCGCGCGGCCGAGGGAGGTCAAGTCCTTGACGTAGTTTCCCTGAGATTGTAAAAAAGAAAGTGGTTAACGTCGGTCGTGACGTGTATTACGTGATCAGTCCGAGGAAATGACCGTCCTTTGGGAAAGGACGAGTACGCGCAATCGCGCGCGGCGGAAAAATCAGCGGGTGGGAAAGGTCCGTCCGTACCTGGTGCAGGTAACACGACTCCCGGAACAGCCGGTGCTTGATTGTTTTGCGCGGGTCCAGAAAATCCAACAACGGATCCGCGTACTTCGAAAGCGACGCGGTGAACACCACGATTTCGTACCTCGCCGCGCACTGCTCAAGGAAGTAATCAACCCACGGCCGTTTCAGCACGTACACGTCCGTCACGACGCCGTCGATCTCAACCGGGATGACGAAATCGGGATTCGGTACCGGTTTGAACGACGAATGCACCAGGGTCTCGTCGAGGTCAAGCACCAAGCAAGGCTTGCGTCGGTCCGCTAGTGACAGGGGAGGGAGGAACGGGTCCCCAACGTGCATCGCCGCCGCGGTGGGGGTGGTGCGATGAGGTCCCAGCGCCGCGGTCGGCGTGGCGTGCCGCTGCGACGAAAAGAAAAGGAAACGACCGAGTGTCAGTGGAACGTTCAAAACGGGAGGGACGAATTCAACAACACCAATCGCGTGTTCCGCAATCGGTGTGTTGGGGCCTGGATTCGTCTCGCCCTACCCGTGGGTCATACCGCACGTACCTCGTTGCTTCTGTTTTCCTCTTTTCGCGACGGGATGCAACACAGCATCCCGAAAAGACCGCCTCCGCCCCCCCCCGTTTGTGACACCCCAACTCGCCCATCCACGCCCGCGCCTTTGCGCTTGAAACTGGAGGGGTGGTTGCCGGTGCCGTACACCGGCGCGACGAGACCGTCACTCGTGGTGACTTGTTTAATCACCGGCTCACCCTCGCTGCTGTTCCCGCGCGTACCCGACGTCCCAGTCCCGTCGTCGTCGTCGTCCGCCTTCGTCCACATCGTCCGCCCGCCTTGCTTGGTGGGGGATCCGGGTGTTCGGGAAACACCCTCGGGGTACCCTTCGGGGGCTTCATCGTCCACGCCCACGCGCAGCAAACGCGCGGAAGGCTTTTGCTTTTGCGGGGTCGTCTCACTCATCGCACTCGCGTTGCCGAACACCCGCGTGCGCCCGTCGCGACCACGCGCGGGGTTTTGATTGAGTAGAATTTGGAAAGTTCATTAAGAGCAACACCGAAGCGCAGTGCGTGTCAGTCCGAGAAACGTGTTTTGTCGTTCGGTTTTGGGAGTCCAAAAGTCGATCAAAGTCGAGAGTCGAAACAGTTGGCATTTGTTCAACTACGACACACGTCGCCGCGCGTCCGCCTGTGCTTCGGCGACCACGATGCGTCGCGTATCTGCCGCGGCGCTGGCCACGGCGCGGCGACCCTTGGTCGCGTTCTCCGTGAGCTCCACGAATCACACACGCGCGCTGGCTACGTCGGCGTCGCCGGCGTTCCAATGGGCGCTAAGTCGTAGTCGTGCCGCGCCGACACGAGTGAATGCAAAGCGCGGTACGACCTACGGCGTGGCGTTCGCCGCGTCCGCTGTGGTGGCGGCGTTGGTCGCGGCCAATGCCGACCCCGCGCTGACAGACGCGACCAGGGCCTACGCAGGGGTACCTTTCGACCGCGCGCGCGCGGTGATGGAGTTTTTAGTGCACAAAGGCGCGTCGTTTTCCAAAATCGAGGTGCTTCCCGAAGACCCGGGGTCCACGGCGAGCGGCGACGACGGCGTGCGCGGGTTCGGGCTGTTCATGAGACGCGATGCCGAAACAGGGGATACACATGATTTAAAAGCGACGTCAACCAATGCAAGCAAAGGTTTCTTCGCTGGCCTTCTCAACTCGATGGGGCTGGCAAGCGGTTCACCCGACGCGGTGGTGGCTTCCGTTCCGGCGCGGCTCGCAATATCCGCCGGCGCCGCCGCGACGCACCCCGTGCTGGGCGCTGTCTTTTCCAAAATGCTCGAAAACGACGAAATAGACGAGCGCATGACCGTGATGCTTCTTCTTATCATGGAGCGGCGACGGGGACGGGATAGCCCGATCCACGCGTATCTGGAGGCGCTTCCAAACAAGTTCGCGACGCCTCTTTTCTGGAACGACGACGCGCTGCGCGGGTTGGAGGGGACTAACTTACACGAAGCCGTGCTCGCGCAACGGAAACAGTTAGGTGACGTGTTGGTTGCGTATATCCAGCCCGCTGGTAAGAAACTGGTACAGGCCATGTCTCAGGAGGAGAGACGGGTTCGGAAGGAGGAGGGTTCCTGGCCGGCGCTGTTTCGAAAAAAAAGCAAAAAGCAAAAAGTCTCCTCCCGAAAAATCACGGATGACGAGTTCAAATGGGCGTACGCCGTTTTCTGGTCACGCGCGCTCGCGTTGCCCATCGGCGAGGACCCGTTGTCACCTACAATAGAAGCCATCGTCCCTGGGGTCGATTTCGCGAATCATTCGTGTTTGAAACCAAACGCGCGGTGGAAAGTAACGAGGGCGAACGGTGGGGAGGAAAACAGCGAACAAACTGTGCAGCTGGTGTGCGTCGCGAATAACGTCCCCGCGCCCGGCGAGGAGCTATACATAAGCTACGGCGACAAACCCAACGAAGAGCTGCTGTTCATTCACGGGTTCGCGGACCGGGAAAACAAACACGACGTGCTGGTGCTACGAGCGCCGGTGATGAACGGGGAGGCGGCGGGGGACAAGAAAAGCGAAACTCCCAAAACGCCCGAAACCAAACTCGCGCTTGAACTTTTGGCCGAAGCGTTTACCGCCCGTCTGACTCTTTTGAAACTGTTGGGTTTGCCTCCGCAGGTCGTTTTGCCAGCCCGTCCTCCCAAAAGCTTGCATTTATTGCCAGAAGAAACGAAATTGACCCTGGCGGTGTGGGGCGCCACGCCGGTTGTGTTGGACCAGTGGTTGCGGTACGAGCTGGACCTGAGGCTGGGGACGATGAAAGGTGGATCCGACGGGAACGGTAACAAAACCTCGCCCATGGACGATACGTCCATTCACTCCGCCGCGCTCACGGGGCTTCGCGCTGCGATCGAGACGCAGACCGCGCGATTGCACTTGGCCGCTGCCGCGCCTTCTCCTCAAACGGAGCGCCCCGGTTTCGGTGAGGGCGACTCGCGCAAAGCGGGTACGAAGCGCGCGATCAAAAGCGCCGTCGCGGCGGCCAAAGCGCGTCGCGTGGACGAAGTCGTCGCCGCGGATCCGCTCGCGCCTTCCACCGCGAAACAGGCGGCGACGTACAGGGCGGGCGTGCGGCGAATGCTGAGGGCGTACGAAGATACCACGCGGAAGTGGACATAGGTCGAGGCTGGGGAGGGAAGACTGAAGAGTTTTGCAGTCTGACATGACAGCTAGCGCTTGAAATTCATTTTGTCAGCAGACTCCAAGGTCTCAGACACGCGACGCACTGCTGCTGCTTTGTCAGGTTCGGTTTGCTAACAACCGAATCTTCAAACGAGAGTCTTCGCATTTCCTCATTCAGAGTTGTCTGCGGGCGGAGGGTCGTGTTGCGTGAGGGGTCGGCTTTCTCGCGGCAGGGCCCGGTGCGTTCCGTCGCGATGTCGCGCAGGGCCGCGGATGCGGCGGCTTCGGCTGATTTGATACGGCGACGTATGTTTCGGGAACAGCGGAGTTCAGATTTCCACGCCGCGGTGCCTGCGATGGGCGCCGCGGCGCTGACCGCGGCCACGGCGGCGCTCACGATGCACCCCGCGTTCGCGGGCACGCGCGCGGGTTTCTTCGACGGCATTAGCGCAGACGTCACCGAGGTCATGCCTGTCGGCGACCAGTTCCAAACCACCATGCTGCGGGTCACGGGCGCGTGTCTCGGCGGTGCCGCTGGGGCGAAAACAGCCTTCGAGGTCGGCAGAGGGAAGGCTGTTTTCACTGCGGTGGGCGGTTTCGCGTGCGCGTTGATAGGTTCAGAGTTTGCGGAACCAGCCGCGGCGTTGGGTGTGCGTTTCGGCCGGGTCATGGGAAAGGGAACGAAGGGCTTCACCGCGGACGTTGCGGCGCTGTTCGGGGACGGCGACGTAGCAACCGAGCGACAGGGCTCGAAAAGCGATGACGAGAAAACATGACAGACACAAGACGTGTCTAAAGACACAAGACGTGTCTGAAACTCTCGGATACGAGTAGCTGTAGTCGTTATAGTCGTTAGTCTATGATAGTTTACGCTATTATTCACCCACGCTCGTTTCCCCGTCCACGGGTCGATTTTTCCTCGCCGGGCGTTCCCCCTGTTTTCGCGACGGCAGCGCCGCGGCGAGCGCCGCCGGCCAGTCCTTGCCGGCGTATTTTTCGAGGAGGAGCTTCAAAACCGTGTCGATGTTGAGAATCTGGTTCGTGGCGCGCGGGAGGTGTTCGCGAATGGGCAAACGCGCGGTTTTTATTCCCAACGCGTTGGCCTTGGGAAGCGACCACGCCGTTCCCCGGGCCCGCAAATCAACGATGCCGCCGATGACGTACATCGTGTCCGCGTCAACCGTCTCCAGCAAATCCTTTGCGTCGGGGGAGAGGTACACCAAGTTGCGCGTGGGAGCGGTCGTTGGAGGGGTTTCGGGTTGGGGTTCGCGCGCTTGTAGTTTTTCTGTTTCTGTTTCTGTTTCTGTTTTGTGTCCGGTTTCGCGTGCCTCACCACTGGTAGCCTTGTACGCCTCGAACACGTCCAGAACGTCCCGGTCATCCATGGCGCACTCGGTCCACCGCGCGGCGTTGAAGTGCTCGATCGCGTGCGCGGCGACGGCGCCGCGCCACCCCGCGAAAATCAGGTCGAGCTCCACCGCTTGTTCCTTGCGCGCGCGCCGCTTTACGCCGATGCACTCGGAGAGCTGCTTCGCGACGCTTCGAATCGCGCGATCGCTGTCCTGTTCGTACGAGGTATCGACCGCGACCTTTAGAGGAGGCTTTTTTGATGCAATACTTTCAGGAGGTTCCTTTTCTCGCCTGCTTTTGCGTAACCCGCTCGCGCGGTCCACGTCGCCCGCAGCGATTAGCGACTCCACCCACTCCGGGGTTTCGGGGTTCAGGTGCCCGTTCGCGGCGCGCGCGCCCACGGCATCCTGAACGGTGAACGCGACGGACGGGGACGGGACGTTGTCCCTGTCCCGTGCTTTCGAAACGTTTTGAGAGACGTTTTTCAAATCGCGCGAACCAAACGCGCCGTTTTTCCCGTACGCCACGGTTAGAAACATCCGCCCGTGTCTGCACAGCGCGACGTCGGTGACGTTTTCGTACCCCAACTCTCGCATCGCGTCCGCGACCGGGGCGCCGGTGACGAACGCGTGTCGTGGGGCTATGTCTTTGAGCGACAACAAAAGAGGCACGAGTTCCTCAATCGTGCATTCGCCGTGTTTCCCGGAGCCCCCCCCGCCGCCAACGCTGACTTGCCTGCCAAACGGCAGGTTGCTCACCACCGCGGCGATTTTTACTTGCGGGTCCTTAAACGTCGCGACGGCGTTCTCTTGCCAAGCCGAAGCGTTCGTGACCATCACGTCACCCACGGTTACCGTGGGCGTGGGGGTGAGCAAACGGGACGGACGGCTCGAACTCTGGTTTTCAGTCTCTTCGTCTTCGTCGTCGTCGTGTTCGAAACCGTCGAAAGCGTCCACCTCCCCAAATGCGACAGCGTACGGCGTCCCGGAATCGCACGTCGCTAGGCTTTGGTGTTGCACAGGCATGCTGCGTCGAAAGGACGCCAGGTTGCCGTTCGCGTTCCTCGCGTTTAGGGAATTAATGTCACCGCCAACTGACCGAAGCCCGCGGCTCCACGCCGCGTGCAAGATCGTGCCGCCGCCGCAACAGGGATCGAGAACCACGCCGTGTTCGCGAATGGACGACCAAGCGGAGTCATTATCGCCACTAATATCCCCAGCATCCCTAGCAATAGCCCCAGCATCCCTAGCATCATCCCCAAACACATCCCCAACCCGAGACCATCCATCCCACACCACCGCCGGGTTCAAAACCGCGTTCAGCGCGATGCCCGCGATTGCGGGCTGCGTGCCGGCGCTGTAGTTGTTTGGTTTGCGACTCCAGTCGATTTTCGCGTGGTACTTCGGCGGGGCGTACGTTGTTAGGCCGAATACGTACCCCGCCGCGGTTTCCACGATCGCGAACCGCAACGTTTCCCTCACACCCGCAGTTGCCTCCGGGTCGTTCGGGTTGTTGAACCTCGCGTACATCCCGTGCTTGAACCCGCCGCCCCACGTCGAAACAGTCTCGCCGATTGCGGCGTACAAATCAGGCGAACGCATGCGCAACGGGTGCCGCGCCACGCAGTCGTGGTACAAAGAAACGGGGGTGGTGCCGAGAGGAGATGTAGTCGTGTGTTCATCATGCACACCTGTACCACCGTTAATGCCGCTGTTGACGTTCAGCTGTTGCACTTGTGCTATGAGCGCCTCCGCGGTGGGCGCGCACGCGAGCGGGTCAATCACCGCGCGCAGGCCGGCCATGCGCGCCAGCGTCGGTTCCGGCAACGCGGAGGGTAGCGCGAACAACCCCGTAGTCAGCCCCACGGACCCCGGGCTCACTGACGCGACCTCCAGCGCGAATGCGTTGTACAAGTTTTCGTTTTTGTGCGAAAGAAGCAACCGCCAGGTATCGGAATCGGGGTCGAACAAAGTGCAGGTCTCGCCCTTTTCGTTGGAAGCGGAGAGGTGCCTTCTCGTGTCCCCACCGCGAAGCAACTCCTGTACTTCCCGTATCACGGTGGTTCCTGGTTTGCCCGATTCCGCGCGCCACGCAGCGCACAAATCACTCAAACTGGTGTTTCCATGCTCACCGAAGAAGGGGTGCGCCTGACTCGCGGGGGTGCTGGGGAACCGGCCAACCTTCGAAGCCTTACTGCTCGCCGCCCGGATGGATAACCGGCGGGCCGCATCGCGTCGGCGGTGCGCCGAAGAAGACGAAGAAGGCGACGGTGACCACGTGGATGACACCGCCCTTGTCCCTCCAAAAACCACCGCGGGGAACGCAGACGCCGCCGATGCGCACTTGCGCATGGAAACACGCGCGACGCCAAACGAGGGCGCCGCGCGTGCTGCCCCGCACCAGGCGGCTGCGCGGTCCATCTGTGTGACGCTGATTGACGTAGTTTTGCAAGCACACTGATTTTGGCCCACGAAAAACATATCCATTCGGGACACTTCTGCGCGCACTCGACGCGCCAGGAGAGATGAGCGACACCACCCCCTGGTGGGAGCGTCCGGAGATTCAAGTTAAACTTGACCACCCAACCGAAGGCGGCGACGATGGGTGTTCAATCTCCACCTCCGTCACGGTGCGTTCGCGGTAAACACAACGAAGCACATCCCTTTTTCTTCCTCGCGAAACAAGCCACCGAATCTCGTTCTCGTTCTCGTCCTCACCTCGTCTCTCTGTCTTTCCAGCACTCCTGCAAAACTGCTCCGGACGAAAACGGCGTGATGCGACGCAAGTGCGAGCGCGTCACGCGTAAGTTCCGCCAGTGTCCTGGCAGGTACGTCTCCCGGTCTCACCCACTTTCGCCAGATTCGGTTCCACGGGCTTCCTCTCGTTTCGGGCTTTCGGCCCGACGAAACAAAAGACGCTGACACCTCAAATTCTTTTCTTTGTTTAATCGCCGCAGCGCGCGCGAGGAGCTTGAAAGCGAGCGCGAGGAGACGGACGAGGAAGTACGCGGTGGGTCGTTCGAAACCTCGTCATCGTGGTTCACGAAAACAGTCGGGTTCGGTGGGGATGGATCCCGAGGCTCTTTCCTGCCCGACGTTTCGAGCTTGCTGAATTTTCCCTTCGCCGAAAAGCGAAACGACACAAACTCCAACTCCGACGACGGAATCTTCCCCGGTTCGTTTTTCGGAACCATGGCCAGCGTGTTTCGCGGTGCGTACGAGTTCGCGGCGGAAATGGAACGCCTGGAGCGTGGCGGCGATGTGGCGAAACCGACAAACGAAACGAAAAACGTAACGACGTCTGCAAATCGCGAAGACGAAACGGAACGTTGAGAATGGTACAAGCGTCGATTGTAAAAAATTGGACGTTCATCAGGAGAGCTGGGAACGTACCTTTTTGTGATGGCAAGAAAACCACTTGTACTGCTGCTTTATTCTCTATTGCTACTGACTATGTCGTCTCTACTTTCTATTTCCGTTCAACCGCGCCCTCCTGCTCCTGTAGCACTAGTGACATGTCCCTCAACAAGTCGTCGTGGTCGTCAGTTTCGTTTCGCGAAAAAGCGACCCCGATTTTATCCACGGTGAATCGTCCCGCGTGCGCCACTGTTCGCGTTGCCACCCCCACGTTCCCCGTGACCACCCCCACGCCAGATTTCAGCCCGTCGACTAGTACGTTATTCCGGAGCCCCTCACTAATTGCCACGACACCAGACGCGACACCCACGACGCCGGTTTCTATGACGCGAACCCCGGTGCTCACGCCGGTCATCGTGGCGAACGAAACGGCGGTGAAATAGTTACCTCGCGAATTTGGCGCTTCGCGCGTTCCGCCTTGCGTCGCGTCCGCGAGCGCCTTTGGTAGCGCCAGCGCGCGCAGCCTATCCGCGGCGACGCGGGACCACTCATCCGTGCAGCAGCGCTCGTGGTGCCGTATAAAACCGGACGCAATTAAGGCGATGTTTGGTGGTACGGTTTCTGTTTCCGTTTCCGCGTCGGTACTTGTCGGTTTTTCAACCCACCTCGAGACCGCGTCGTCCTCGCTCGCGCCCGACGCAACATCCAAATCCGTGCCGTCCGTCCCCGGCTCCGCGAACGGCAGCACGGCGAGACCCCGCAGGGCTCCTGTGACACGCACAGTGGCTTCTTCATCGTTGGACCAGGCATTCGGGGTGTAAAATCCAGAATTAATGCGTTTCATCACGCCAAGCGCTTCGTCGCCGCACACCAGATTCTCGGTGCTCGCGAACGCGGCGACGCGCTCGTGGAGGTCGTTTTTGTGCAAACCCGCGCGGATCCACGCCCGGGTCTTCCCAGCGCTTGTTACCGCGCGGGCCATGTGTGTAAGAAGCGACCTTTCCTGGGATACGAACTTTCTTTCAAACTGCTCGAGCGCTAGCCGTGTCGCGGTGCTCCTTTTATCGGCGCTCGATGCGTCGTCGTCGTGCCACGCAAACGCGCCGGCGACGCTTTCCCGCCAACCGCCTTTCTTCGCCCCGTGCTCCAGCGCGTGGCGCACCGTTTCCACCAATCGTGTCACCGCGCCGCCAGTGGAGACGTCCGTGATACAAGGCCACGCCGTCGTACGTGTTCCTAACTCGCGCTGGTCGGTCGAAAAGAAAAGAGCGTTTCGAAGCAAATCCTTCACCGCGAAATCCACCGCGCCGGCGAGCGCAAAGCGAGCGCTCGCGTCGTCCTCCTCGGTGGTGCGAAAAGATTGGTGTTGTTTTCCCCCCGGGGTGCCGTTCAAGGCGACCGCGTCAGACGCGCGTCTCCACGTCTCAAGAAGCGCGCGCGCGCGCACTTCGAGGGCCTCGAGTTGGGCGCGACGCGTCTCCGCGTGTCCCTCGGTGTCCTTCGGGGAACCGCAAACGGTGCAATCGCTCTCATGACGCGTAGCTTCTTCCACCGTGCGGTGAATTTCGGTCAGCCATCGTAAGATGCCATCGGGGTCGGGAGGCTCGCACCCGTCAGGCGTGAATGGAAGGTGCGCTGAGTCCGAGGTCGAGGTGCCAGCACACCCGGGGCCGTCACCGGGACGCATGCCCGCGCCCCCCGCGCGGTAGACTGCGTGACTATGGTCAACCCGAGGTGTCCATCGGAGATTTATTTTCGTGGGAGCGCTCCTCTGACTGCTTGACTGAAGACTTTGAAATATTGCCTCGCGAGTTTTTCATTCGACCAGCGCGCGACACGATGGCCGAAGACGCTCCCGCCGACGGTACGCCCCCCAGCTTCCGTGCCGACTCGTCGCGTCCATTCTCGCGTCCACCGGAAGAGAGTCACGCGCGCTCCCGCCTCCCGCCCGGCGCCGCTCGGTTTCTTCTTCCGATTCCCTTTCGAACTTGATTCGGCTCCGACGCTTTGCTGACTCTCCCTTTCCTTTCCTTTCCGTCGCAGCCACGGAGGGAGAGGTCCCCGTTCCCGAGCCCAAACCCGAGCCCGCGAGCGCGGGCGCCGGGTACGACGACCCAGTCGCCGCTGCCATAGCAACGAAGGCTGCGCTGGAGACGCAGAACAAGATTGACGTCACCGCGCTTCCGATTCGGCAGTACCTGGAAACCGCGGTGGTGCCCATCTTGCTTACGGGCATGCAGGCGCTGGTGAAGGAACGCCCGAACAACCCGGTGGAGTTTCTAGCCGCGTACCTTTTGAAGAACAATCCGCAGGGACCGTCGCATAAGCCGTGATGCGGGAAGCGAGGCGAGGGGTAGGGTAACTAAGAACACAGGTATACCCGGCCGGTGATGCGAGGGGTGGACGAGAGGAGAGACATCACATCTGATGTCTTGTAAGAAACAGTCTTCCTTCCCTCCCCAAAGATCGTGTCCCTCCGCCGTGACGCGACGCGCTACTTTTACCCTACCTGGATACCCTTAACACTACTTTTACCCTACCTGGATACCCTTGATACTACTTTTACCCTACCTGGATACCCTTGATACTACTTTGATACTACCTGGATACCCTTGATACTACCCACCCCTCCCGTCTCACTTTCCCGGCAACATCGCGCTACCCGAAACTCCCGGCGGCGGCTTGGGCGGTCCGAACCCCGCTTGTTTCGCCAGCGCGTCGCAAGCGGCTTGGTCCAGCAGTTGTTTCCCCGCGACGCCGCGGTCGTACGGCTGCGCCATTTCCCGCATGAACGTCCGCGCGATCTGCACGGCCATGTCCGTTGACAGGTTCAGGTTTTGCTCGTGCAAATGCGTGGTGATCCACCCCGGGAGCTTGCCCCTTTTGTCGTGCGAGTTGTACCGCTTGTCCGCGAACACCATCAGGCCGTAGTCTGGTTGTGAAAAGAAAAGTGTCAGTCTCTCGAAATGTGTATTACGTAAACAGTCAGGGTAATAGTCCCTTCGCAGGACGAGTATGGGCAATCGCAGAGGCGGTGTGTGGTGACTGGGAAATACTAACCTGCTTTCGACCGAATGACCCGCCCCACGCACTGCGCCGCTTGGCGCACGGCGTCGAATGCCAGGAAGTCCGCTTCCTTGATTTGAAACGTCTCCCGGAGGTACTCCAGGCGCGCGCGTAACACTCGTGACAGGGTGTACTGGTAAGGCACGCCGTACATGATCACGGCTCTGCCGTAGTGCCGGTCGAAGTCGATCCCTTCGGCAACTTTCCCGCGCGCGACGGACAAGAAAACCGCGCCCCGCCCGCAGTTGCACGCCTTGCGGTAGTTATCAAGCGCCAAGCTCGTTTCCACCACGTCCTGCGTCTCGATAAAAACAAGCTTGTGCTGCATTACTTGCTGCAACACCCCGGTTTCGTGCCACTTCGACACGATCTGCTCCATGTACGAGTACGACACGAAGAACGCCACCAAGCCGTCCGGCACGGTCGCCGCGAGGTCAATCAAAATCCGCCCGTAGTTTTGAATCACGTTCGGGTCGTCGCGCATGTCGAACTTCGTGCTGACGCCTTGCTTGTAAAAGAAAAGTGTCAGTCTTGTATAAGCAAAAAGTCGGCGGGATTCGGTGAAATACAACACGTACCTTGCTGGTCCGCGCCTCGGGTGATAACCACCGGGCACAGGCAGTCTCTGGTCAGGGTCATCGGCAACGACGCGATGCACACGGGGTTGAAGCTTAACAACCTTGGGTACAGCTCTATCGGGGACAGCGTTCCAGATGTGATGAACACGGATTGGAACTTTTCGAATACCGGCCTCACCGCGAGGGACGCGTCAAGGCAACACAGCTGGAACACCGGGTCGGGGATGTTCGGGTACCGGGCGTCGTACGGTTCAAGAATCAGCGCGAAGCCGTTTTGGTAGGTACCGACCAGGGTACCGAAATCGGCGACCAAGGAAATGGCGTGGAACTCCTCGGTGTCCACGATTTCCAGGGTTTTCAGTAACGACGTGAGGCGGTCGTAGCAAAACTTTAAAGTTTTGCCGTCAATCGCGGCGGTTCGCTGCAGGTGCGCAAGAAATGCGCTCGGGGTTTCCTGTTCCACCACGGTGGCCCGCATCCTCATCTTCAGGTACTCCACGAACCGTCGCAGAAACGCCACGAAGTGCTCCGCTCTGCGGATGTTACCGGGAACGGCCTCGCGGAGAATGTCGTCCGGAATCACCGGGTTCTGCAGCGCGTCTTCGCCGCCGCCGTTGCGAAGCACGCCTTGTTGCGCCAACCCGTTTACAAGTCGCTGATATTCTTCCTTTAACCTTCGGGCGTCCGTTTGCTTGGCGCGCTCTATTTTGCCGGATAGACTGGTGATGTTCCTTCCAGCCGCTTCTAAAGTCTGTGACCTCAAGTTCACGGAAAGCGCCTCGATGCACACGTTGTCGATGTTGTGCGCTTCGTCAAAAACAACCACGCAGTTCTTTTCCAGTTCTCGCGATACGAGGGACGATACTTTCGGGTCCAGCAGGTACTGGTAGTTGTACACCACTACGTTCGCGACGGAGATCATGTGTCTCGCTAGGAAATAAGGACACCACCCTTTCTTCCGTCCGAATTCGCGTAAATCCGCCAGGGTGTACACTCCAGCAGGGAGCACCGCGTCCGGGCCTTCCTTTTCGTAATCCTCGAAGAATTGACACAAATCCGTGGTTGGTTTTTCCTCACTCGCCGCGTCGGTTAAGTGCTTTTCTCGTACCCAGGATGCCGTGAGTCGTCGACACCGCGCGTCAACGCTCTCACGGGAGCCCTCGTCCGCCACCTTGGGGTGAATGCACATGTTCTTTCGGGAACTCAAACCAAGCGCCAGCATCTCCGCCGCCTTGCCCACGTGCTTTTCCCGGTACGCCTGCAGCACGCGCAACTCCGCTAACACTTTCTCCATCTCCGGCACGGTCCGCGTGCAGTAAATCAACTTGCCGCACTCGGGGTGCGCTAGTTGGTACGAAGTGATTAACGCCAAGCACGTGATCGTCTTTCCCGTCCCGGTGGGCATCTCGAGACACCCGTGGCCCTTCGCGTCCAAACCGTGCTTCAACTCCAACATGTACTTGTACTGCTCGGGGTACACATACTCGTACGGGAAGTACACGGTCAGGCCCTCGAGGTTGAAGATCATCGCGGCCGACGAGCGTGAGAGTTTGCGATGTATTCCTTACTCTGTCCGTGCCTAGTATTCGACGACTGCGCCCCCTATATGCAACAGACGCCTTTCACTACCAGCGCCTTTCGCTCGGCGCGTTGTGAGATCCTCCTCGATCCGCCACAATCTTGCCCGAATCTCACGCTCCGACACCAAGACACAGGCCTGACCCTAAACCCAGCACCACACTACCCGCGCACTACCCGGTCCGTGCGACACACGAGACGGCTCTCGTCCTGACGCCCGGTGCGGGGGGACGCGCGCGTGAGATGTGTGTCTGACCAGTCGCGGGAGGAGGCTTTATGAGCGCCCCGCCTGCCACCGCCTCTCGAACCGCACACGCGGCAGCGCGAGAAAAATTAACAAAGTCGGGAACGAATGTTTCTCTGTCACAATGACCGGTACCCTCCCTCCCTGGCACCCACTTTTGACGACGCACGTGGAGGTATTTCCATGTCTCGCGTCCTCGGCCTCTCCGGGGGCATCGCCCTCGGCGCGCGCGCGTCGTCGTCGACGCGTCGCGCGGCGCGTCTCTCCACGCCTCGCGTGACAGTCGAGTCCGCGTCCAAGTCGATTGGATGTGGACTCTCCGCCTCCCCGAGCGTTGTTCGCCTTGAGTGTCTCCGCGTGTGTTCCCCGGCGCCCCCAGGGCAGCGCCAGCGGTGCGCGGTGGTTGCCGCTGCCGCTGCCGCTGCTCCCGAACCCGAAGACAACACGTCCGTACCTACACCGAACCCCGCCCCACCTGTGAAGAAGAAACGCGCGTTCATCCCCGCGCTGGATTCCACGCGGTTCTTCCTGATCTCCTACATCGCGGTTGGGCACTTCATCGCGTGCTGCACGAGAGATGTGTTCACGCTCAAGTTACTATCGCAAGTCAACGTAGTGGTCGGGGCTTTCTTCGTGCTTTCAGGGTACGTCGTCGCGTACACGTGCACCGAGCTGGGGAAGTACGAAGCCTCACCCCGTGTATCCCCCGCCCCCGCGTTCATCGCGAGCCGCGTGATGGGGTACTACCCGCTGTATTTCCTGGCGCAATGTATTTTCGGGTGGGTGTTTGCGTACGCGGATAACTTGTACAACGGCCCTGTCGCCACCGCAGGCCACGCGCTAATCACGTTCACCCTGACGCAAGCCTGGTTCCCAGCGCACGCGGAGCTCTGGAACGCCCCCACCTGGTTTTTATCAGCGCTGACGTTCGCCACAGTGGCGTTGCCTTTTTCGTTACCGGCCATCGCGAAGTGGCGCGCGCGAGGCTTGCGCGTCGCGATGGGCGTGCTTTTCCTCGTTTCTTTGTTAATGAAACTGGCGTACTCGTACGACACCGGCAGCTGGGGGTTCATGGAAGGCATGATGGCACCGAAGACGCACCCGAACTGGATGTTCTGGAACGCCACGCGGTTCTCGCCCTTCGCCGCGCTAATCGACGTGCTCATCGGGTGCGTCGCGTGCCGCATGGTCACCGTGCGCGAGTGCTTGCCGAGCGAGGACCCGGATTTCGAACAAGAGCAGCTCCGAGGGGTTGGGGTGCTGCTTGGAGGCGCACCGGGGACGCGGGCCGCGTCGCCTGCGGTTCCGTTGGTAGGCATGCTGCTCGTAATCACCGCGCGGGCGTTCGGGTGGCTCGCCGTGAACGACGCGCTGACGCGAACCCTGCTGTTCGTCCCGCTGTTCACGTCCTTCGTCATGCGCGTGCATCAACAGACGGTGTACGCGGATTTGCCCGCTGCGGAAGCGGGAACCAAAGGGTACAACTCGTTCAGCAAGCTTCTAGGCGCCAAGCCGTTGGTGTACCTGGGCGCGATTTCGTTTCCCATCTACATCCTGCACGGCCCGATTGGGCAGATTTTCTACAAACGCGCCGTCGCCGCCAAACTGTGGAACGGCGTCGTGTTCACAGAGTACCCGGAGTTCTTCCCGGCGTACTTGTTGCTCGTGTTACTCGCCGCGGTCGCAACGCACGAGGGGTTCATGAAAAACAAAAAAATACAAACCTGGTTCCAGGAAAAGGGACAGGAAATAGCCAAGAACTTTTAATCAACTGGGTTGAAAACACTGCTCGGGAAATAGCCAAGAACTTTTACTCAACTGGGTTGAAAACACTGCTCGGGAAATAGCCAAGAACTTTTACTCAACTGGGTTGAAAACACTGCTCGGGAAATAGCCAAGAACTTTTACTCAACTGGGTTGAAAACACTGCTCGAGTCATCCACCACCTCCTCACTCTACCCGTCCCTCGCAGCACGCAGCACTCTCAAGGGCAACCGTTCGCGCGCGCCCACTGCAGCACCTCGAGGTGCCCGCCCTTTGCCGCATACGCGCACGTCATATCGTTCCATGGGCATCCGTTCGCGCGCGCCCACTGCAGCACCTCGAGGTGTCCTCCAATCGCCGCAGACGTGCACGTGTTTACGTCCCACGGGCAGCCGTTCGCACGCGCCCACTGGAGCACCTCGAGCTGCCCGCCGTGCATCGCATACGAGCACGTAAGCTCGTCCCACTCACATCCGTTCGTACGTGCCCACTGCAGTGTCTCGAGGTGCCCGTACTTCGCCGCCAACTCGCACGTCTTTCTGTCCCACGGACAGCCGTTCGTGCGCGACCACTGCAGTACCTCGAGGTGCCCGCCCTCCGCCGCCATCGTGCACGTATACTCGTCCCACGGGCAGCCGTTTTTGCGTGCCCACCGCAGTACCTCGAGGTGGCCGCCGTGCGCCGCACACGCACACGTTGCATCGGTCCATGGGCAGCCCTTGGTGCGTGCCCACTGCAGTACCTCGAGGTGGCCGCCCTCCGCCGCCAAGGCACACGTAAGGTTGTTCCAAGGCACGCCGTTCGTGTGTGCCCACTGCAGCACCTCGAGGTGCCCGTATTTCGCCGCCCACGCACACGTAATCTCGTTCCACGGCGCGCCGTTGGCGTGCAACCATTTCAGCACCTCGAGGTGCTCGCCCTCCGCCGCCGCCCTCGAGCACGTGTCTGCGTCCAATGGACAGCCGTTCGCGCGCGCCCACTTCAGCACGTCGAGCTGCCCATACGTCGCTGCGCACTTGCACACGAGGCTCTTGTTTAGGCTACCTCTCCGATGCATTCGCTGCAAAGCGCTGAAGCATTCAAGCTCCACGGCGGTTTCAGTATCAAGCTCATGAATCGTACGTCCTCTGGCCTTTACCGCGTCGCGCATCGCACGATTCACCGTGCGAAGCCGCGCGAGGTCTAGGGGATCAGGGAGGTTGTCAGGTCCGAGGAGCTTATTCATAACGTGTATGGGAAGACTCGAAAGTGTTTGCGCGTCGGGCTGTTGCGTCTCGGTGGCGAGCGCTGCGCGCGCTTTTCCGCGCGCGCGCTTGGCAGCAAAAGCGCCGGCGACGAAGGCGACGAAGACGAAAACGCCGTTGGGTGATGCAGACGGCATGGAAAACGTGCGTAGGTGTCGTGCGCGCGTGGTTGTGAAGAGTCGTGGCTGGCTTTTCTTGGGCGTTACGAAACTGAAAAAATTGTCGTGATTGATCTGGAAAAGCGAGGGGACGTTTACACGTTTGGGAAGGAAAGTCTGGGAAGGAAAGTCGGAAGCGTCTGCGGCGAGTGCTGCATTTTCTGAACCTTGTCTCGTCTTTACTACTACCGCTAAGAAACGCTAATTAAGCCGAGTTGAGGTTCGGTTCCCACGACGGACGAGGACGCGAGACGACGGCGCGACACAATCTCGCGTGAGATTGGGCCTCGTTTCGTCTCGCGTCTCGCCACTTTGTCGAGAATCCATTCATTCCTTCGCGCGCCACCCACCGCTTATTCTTCATCCTCCTGTTCGGCGATGTTGAAGTAGCGGAGCTCGTACACGTTCTTGTCCTTGTTGGACGCGATGACCCGAAGCCAGTCCCGGACGTTGTGCTTCTTCAGGTACTTCTTTGTGAGGTACTTGAGGTAGCGCTTGGACATGGGGGCGTCGCTGGTCACGGTGACCTTGGTCTTGTCGCTTGACACGGACACGATGTCACCGAGAGCCCCGGCTTTGCCCGCGACCTTGATGCGCTCGGCGAGGAAAGTTTCGAAGGAGGCGATCTCCATGATCTTGTCCTCGACTGCGGAGGGGGGGGGGGGGGGGGGGAAGGTGGGAAGGTGAGTCGGCTGGCCTGCAATGCAAAGAAAAGGCGACGGCGGTGCGACAACACGTGGTGCGCATCCCTTCGCGCGACGCCGCAGTCGTCGCGCGTACTATGGGGTTTCGACGCGACGTTGCGGTGGGACGTGCCGCTGACACGTGCGTGATGCGTGGCTCCACGCAACCGCGAAAAGCGACGCTCGCGTGCGTGCCCACAGGCCGTTTCCGGCGACCGCGTGTCGTCCATGCGGTCCGGGAAACCCTAACCACCACACACACACGCGACGTCGGCTAATCGTGTACGCGCGGTGACGTACCGGGCTTGGAGCAGTCGACGATGAAGGTGGATTTCTTGACAATCTTGGGAGCCATTTTGAACGGGCGTCGGTGAACTAGCAACCTAGACGCGGTGTGCTTGAGAGAAGGGACGGCGGAACGGATGGGTGCGCGGTTTTACGCATTTGCTCATCGCGAAAGCAAAAGGGAGCGCAAGGAAGCGCGTGGCGGTTTGCTGTTTATTAGCCAGACTGGATTTTGTTTTCGCGCGAGTCCTCAAACGGCTCCCCCACACGCCGCTGCGCGCGTTCGTATGGGAAGCGCGTCCAGCCGGTCCACCACACACACACACCGCGCGCCGTCGCCGTACCCCTCGTTCGCGTGTGACACGATGTTAGTCCAGGTGATGTCTGTTGTTGACAGCGTGACGTCCACGGTGCCGTTGCCAGTTATGCTTCTGACAAATGCAATAAGAGCAGGCCATCTCCCCGACGGCGTGGCCGTGATACAAGTCATGCCCTGCACCGAAACCGTGCCCCCCGTGGGGCAGCGCATTTTCAGTTTGTGGCAGGGCACCACCCTCGAAGAAATCGCGGCCGCGGTGGAGGGCATCGTGGGGGACCACTGCACGTCGACGTTGTTCCCGGTGAGTATTTTGTCAGCAGTACATTTGGTAGTGCTGTTGTCTAAAGTCTAAGACTAGAGTGTCTTTCGAGTCACTCTTCCCACTCACCACATTCCGCCTCCCAGTTTGCCCATACGAGACTGACACTTTTTCTTTTACAATCAAAGGTGATGGAGGATTTCGCGTACGGCGTGGACCGGGAGCAGCTGACGGACGCGGCGCTGAGGGTGGCGCGACGCACGGGCGCGCGGCTACAGGAGCTCGACGAAAAGGTGGGCCTGACGAAAACCGTCACCTCGGGGGTACACGCGATCACCGCGAAGGTCAACTCGCGAACCGCGCCCGTGCTGGAGAAGGTGCAGCAAAACGAAACCGTGCAGGCGGTGACGGACGCGACCGTCGCCGCCGCCGCGACGGTCAACGCCAAGCTCAGCGAAGGGTTCAGCTGGGTGCACGCCAAGCTCAACCCGCCCGCGAAGGTCAACGCGCCGGAAATCCTGACACGACCGGCAGCGGGGGGGGGGGGGGGGGGGATGGAAACGCATCTGCCGCGGATGGAACGGATGGAACGGCGGCGGCGGCGGCGGCGGCGGAACCGGCGCCGGCGCCCGTCCCGACGTCCACACCCGCGGCGCCCGCGGAGACGAAACCCACCGAGGAAGACACGGCATGAGGGAGTATGTCGATGTTTGTCTTCCAAAACTACAATACCATCGTCCATCCTCGGGATAAAAACCCTCTTCATTTTCCTCGCCGTCGTACAGTAGCAGGTTTCGAAGTCGGGCTCGGATTCACACGAAGAGACAGGTTGATGAGACACCGTTTTTTTCGATTCATAATTTATCTCTGGGCCGCTGCAGTTCGTCGGTTCCCATTCTCTCGTCACCTTCTATTCTTCCAACTATTCCGCCGCTCACGCACGCCCCTTTTCCGCGCAGTACCTCCTCCACATCGCGACGTACGCGTGTTCCAGTTTCGTGGTGAACGCCGCGCCATCGCACAGCCCGTTTCTTTTTTGCATCGTGGCCCGCATTCCTTTGCGCAGCTCGCCCAGCGCTGAGTGGTCGCTCGCCAGCGCGACGCACATCGCGACGTACTCGTTTTCGGATTTCGCGACGCACCGTCCTTCCAAGTCGACCGCGGCGAGCAAAGAAACACCCACGTTGTGCGCGTGCGAGTGGCCAGCCAGAGTGACCACCGGGACGCCCGCAAAAAGCGCTTCGCAAGTCGTCGTGGTGCCGGCGTACGGGAACGTATCCAGCGCTATGTCTATTTGCGCGTACGTCCGTAGGTGAGTTTCCGTGCTCGCCACGAGCGGCCGCACGTCGATGCGCCACGACGCGATGCCTTGCTCCGTGGCCATGGCGGCTAGAAACCGGTCGCGAATTGAGACGCACGCGAACGGCTTGGCTTTGACAACGAGCCTCGAGTTTGGCGTTTGTTTCAAAAGGCGTCCCCACAGCGCCCGGACGTTTTTGGTGATCTTCGCCAGCGCGTTGAAGCACCCGAACGTGACGTACCCGGCGTTCACGCAAGGTGCGGGCGCGACGGGCGGCGACGCGGGGTGAGGCGCGTAACTCAAGAAACACCCGGGAAGACGCACGTTGGTTTCCGCGAATACCTGGCGTGTATCGACCGGGTCGCAATACTCATCCGTGATTCGGTAATCAACCGCCCCGTTTAGACCGGTGGTGTTGGGGTACCCCGCCCAGGTTACTTGAACCGGCGCCGGTCGTAGCGCCAGGGTCGCTAATTTGTTATTAGCGGTGTGCCCGGAAAGCTCGACTAAGATGTCAACCCCGTCACTGTGAATGAGCTCCGCCAAGGCGCGCTCGGTGAGCAAAGAGACATCGCGCCACTCGCCGCCCGCGCGCGCGACATGTGCGCGCAAAAGTTTCGTCCGCGAGTCCTCCACCGGCGTCGCCGAGTACACCACGCACTTCACCCTGGTGCGGTCGTGGTGCGCCAACGGCGCGGCCGCGAAGTAAGAAACGCTGTGCGTGTACATGTCGGGCGAGACGTACCCGACGACCAAGGGGCGGGAGTTTTGTGTTGGGTTGATTTTGTCGCGCGAGGTAAGCGCCGCGAGGTCGTCCCACGAGTTTCCCGGAGTTAACGCAATCGGCGGAGTATCGCGGCCGGGGTTCCCGCCGCGCGAGTTTGAGCGGATAAGCGGTAATAACTGGGAAATATTTCCCAGTTTCTCGCCAGCGCCGACGTCTCTGTGCGCGTCGAAGGCCCTTTGACGCATCGGGAGACCTACCGATTGCATCATCCGTTGTCCCCATTGAATATGCGCGTCGCTGACCAGCGGCAAACGCCCGTCGTACACGTAGTTGAGCGACATTAAATAATTCTGCGAAGCGTTGCGGTCATCCGGGTTGAGACGCGCGCACTCCTTGTACGAAGCCAGGGCTTCGGGAATGTCACCCGTGTCTCGGAACAACACCCCGGCGTTGTTGTGCGCCACCGCGTATGACGGGTCCGCGCAAATAGCAGCCTGCAGTGCTCCAAGCGCCTCGCGCGCGTGCCCCAGCACCGTGCACAGCACCCCCAGGTTGTTCCTGTTTGAAATAAAATAAATGTCAGTCGTGTATGGGCAATCAGTCAGTGGAATGTGGTAAATGGGAATACTTACCACGCGCGCGCGAATTCCGGTTTCAACGCAACCGCGCGGCGGTAACACTCCACCGCTCTTGTTACGTTCCCTCGTTCTCTTAGTAAAACCCCCAGGTTGTTCCAAGCCTCCGCGCACCCCGGTGCGATTTTCAAAACCAGTTCGTAGTTAATAACAGCCCGGTCACGCTCCCCCACCTCCGCGTTCGCCACGCCCAGGTTGTACAGAACGTCCGCCGAAACCGAGTCGAAGGTTAACGCCTTTTCATATACTCTAATAGCGCTGGAAACGTCGCCCGTGGCTTTCACGCCGTTCGCCAGGTCGTTCAGCGCGATGGCGATGTTACTGTTTACCAGCACGTGGTTGGGGTTCACAAGTAAACACTGTTCGTACGCGGCGATGGCTCCGTTTAAATCGCCCCTCAGTTTTCGCACCACACCCAGGTTACACAACGCGTCCGCGTGCGTTTGGTCTAAAAAACTGGCTTCCAAAAACCGAACCTCCGCCTGTGTGTGTTCGCCGAGCTCGTGCAGCGCTACGCCCAGGTTGTACACGGCAGGCGCGTATTTGGGGTCAATTTGTACCGCGTCAGTGTAGTGCGACATAGCCTTCACAACGTCGCCTTTCAGTTTGATCTGCGTCCCGACGTCGCTTAACGTCGCCGCTAAACGGGTTCGCGTCAGCGAGAGTTCCGCGTCCGCGACGCCAAAACTCTTCACGCCCTTCGCGTCTGCTTGTAAAGAGTTGTGCGCCTCGATCGCGAGCGAATACACACGCACGGCTTCGGGTAGCATCCCCCTGGTCTGGTACAGCAAGCCCAAGGCTTGCAGGGTCGGGACGTGGCTCTCGTTTATTGCGAGCGCGCCTGCGAAGCGACAAAAGGCTTTGTCCAGGTCACCGGCGCCGAAATAACACGCCCCGGACGCGCACGCGGCGTCCGCGTCACTCGGCGACAAGAAAAGGGCTTCTGCGATTAACGCCTGGGCATCCGCGAACCGGCCACGGCAGCCTTCGCCGCGAAGCAAAGCCTGGGCGGCGCGCAGCAGCCGCTTGACTTTATGTGAAACGTTTTCTGGTGAAACGCCTTCCGCGTTTTCGAACGTGGAAGGGAACTCGCCCGTGGGCGCGCGCGCAGGTTGGTTTTCCACCAGCGAGTTTGTATCCGACCTCACTTTCTCGTTTTTCACCACGGACAAGTTCTCCTGCGCCACGCAGCTCGAGGTGATGACCCACCGCAGGCCGGCGGGCGTGCCATCGTGCGCCAGGGTGTTCTCCGCGAACCCGTGTACGGCACCGCCGGGGCCACGCCGTTGGTTCGTCTCGGCGACGGGCGAGGGAGTCGCATCGACTGGTTCGACTCTGCGCGACAGCGAAGATGACGGATCTGAGCAAACGCCGGCGCCACGGTGGTCCCAAAGGTGATACCCCAAGAGGCGTGTTTCCCCGGATCGAAACTTCGACCTCGCGGTGGGATCGACACCGTCGGGGGTGCCAGGCCCATCCCTCGCGCCGTCGAACCGAACCGCGACGTTTTGGGCGGTCGCCGGGAGCACGGAAGGTGCTGGGAAGGTGCTGGGAAGGTGCTGAGATCTGCGCGCCGCAAGCGGTCGGCGCTGTTTCGCCTGCTCCTCGGCCAAAGCAACCCCAACGCCGAGGGTCATGCTGTGTAATAACCAATTTACGCTGCGGTGACGATCGATGCGTAACGGTCGAGTCGCCGCATCGTCGCGCGGCGTCGTCTGGCGGCGTACCTGCTGTGAACGTTTGCGCTTCGATTTTCAAGACCCGGACAAACAACCCAGAAATTGAACAAAAAAGCCGTTTGTCCCCCTGGAAGCAGGGTCTATAACTCGTCAGAAACCCTAAAAAGTGGTATCGGTCGTCTGGGTTTTTTCCAAATTGCCGTTGTCGGTTCGTGCAATGCGACGCGCGCGCGACGCCGTGACCCACCGCCCGCCCACGTATCGCGCGCTGTCGATTTAGGCGAACACGCGGACGTTTGGCCCCGCGAGTTTTGGGTGGTCCGCGCGTTTGGCGTCCCGATGGAGACGTCCCTCGAGGTTGGCGCTGGAACCCTTCCTGGGGCAATCGGCCACCGAGTACGGGATGCCGAGGTCGGGGACGCTCGACGGTTTGGCGCGCGGGAAACAGGGAAGGGTGTCGCTTCAACCGATGCCGCGGTGGGCGAGTTCCGGTTAGCCGTGGTGCAGGCTGCTTCTCCTGGCACGCTGGCGTTAACGCCACTCACCCCCACCACCACGACGGCCGGGCACGGCAAGAAGCGTCGCAACGCGAAACCCAAGCGTGTGGATTTGTCGTTACAGCCGGGCGAGGACGTCGGCGCCACGCGGGTCAAGGTTGATGACCAATCATCACGCAGAAACAAACTGGGCGTTTGTTACCACAAGCCTAGCGATAAGTGGCGCGCCATCGTGTACGTGCAGAAAAAACAAGTAAACCTGGGGTACTTCGCCACGAAAAAAGAAAGCGAAGACCAAGTCGGGTTGGCGCGGTCGTTCGGGTTACCGATGGGGTTTTCCAACCTAAGAGCGCTGCGGCAACCGAAGCGAAGCGGGTTCCCGGGTGTTAATTGGGACAACCACTGCAACCGGTGGCTCGCAAGGGTGTACATGCCGTCCACGGACGGCAAGAAAGGGAAGGAAATCAAGGTGGGGTACTTCGAAGATGAAAAAACAGCAGCGGAGGCGTGCCGCTCATGTCGCGTGCAACACGGGCTTCCCGAAACGGCGAAACCGCCGCCTCCGCTGGCGCTGCCGGCGCCCGCCGGCGCCACCCCCCTCGGTTTACCCCCCGCCGGGAACCTGGCCCTGGCCCTATCGAGTCTTCCGGGCGGCGCGTCCACCGGGTTCTCCGTTGTCACGAAGGGGGAGGACGAATCCGTGGATGACACGGGGAGTTGAGTTCAAACGGGGCTCCAGGGAAGGGGTAGTGGAAGGGCTGGGTAGTAACGTATATGAGGGTGTTTAATCGAGACGAATTTGTGACGAGAGTTGAACAAACGATTCAACCGCCAGTTGGATACTCATCACAACTCCCCTCTGTCCCTCCCGTCGCCTGCTTCGTCAGCCCCTCCCGTCCTTCGCTCCTCCAAGTCAGGTGACGAATCATCAATCGGGCGACACTTGATGTCTTTCTTTGTCTGCGCCACTTGGTGCTTCCCTTGGCGGTCGCAAAGCGCGGGCGTGACGAAGGTCAGTAAATACCGGCACGTCGCCGGTTCCGTGATCGAAACGATTCCCGCGCCGGCGGAATCGTCGCCCCCACCAGAGCACCGGTACACCACCGAGGTTTCCCGCTGCAACGGAGTCAAGTCACACGGTGTGCCTCCAGTGAACACGTGAGTGAGTGAGTCAGTGAGCTCATTCCCAGTGGTTTCAGATGCATCAGACGCGTCGCCAGATTTCCGAAAGTTGTTCGCCCGCGTCGCTTCGTCGTCGAAGCGGCCCAGGGAAAACTCGCCACTCACCGTGGCACTGGCGCCAGCGCCCTCCGTGTGGTACTGCCGCACGTGTTTCCGATAACACAGCTCGTACGTCCACCACCCCTCGACTCGGTGAAAACACGAATTGTCGTGGTGCTGTTCCAGCTTTCTCTCAAGCGATTGCGTTTGCGAGACTCGCGAAGCGGCGTGCGCGTCGCTCTGTTTCAGTGTCTTCTCGTCGTTCTCGTCGTTCTCGTCATCGCTCTCGCCGTTCGCGCCGTCGTCATCGTCTATTGGAAGGCGGCAGAAATACCGTCTCCCGTCGTGCGCGGTCATCAGCACCGCCTGGTTTGCGTCCGCAAGCATCTCACCCTCCGCAACCGTCAACGCGGAGGACAGCTCTTCCGACCCCAGGTGCACCACGTACGCCGTCGTTGCGTCGCCCGCGAAGCGGAAATCCACGCCATCCACCACCAGATCCGCGGCCACGGTTTGAGTTGACACCAAACACACGACCACTGCCACCCAAAGTCGCGAAACACGAAACCAGGGACAACAAACAGACTCACCGTGACGCCGCCCCATCGAACTCCTCACTAAAAACGACCCGACACCCTCGCGCGTGTCGCTGTGTGCCGAGACAAGTACGCGACTTGAGATTAGATTCGCAACTTGGGGCAGAGAGGTGACACCGACGACCAAAACAAAACGACGAAGGAAACCATCACTCGAGTTAAAGTCTCAACACCACGCGTGAACCCGTTTACACCAGCTTAAATTAAAAAGTTTTGCTCATCTCGCCCTCGGTGTCTTTCAAGTACTTCCGCAGCTTGGCGACTTGTTCCAAAACGGACCGCCGGCTGCTTCCGCCCTCCGTGTCCCGCGATTCCGCGGATTTTTCGTAGCTCCAGATTTCGGACACGTCGTGTTCGAACGCGTCGCACAGCGGTTTCAAGTCCTCAACGGTAAGGTCGGCCAACGTAACCCCCTTATCCTCCGCCATCTTCACCGCGGCACCGGAGATGTGGTGCGTCTCACGGAACGGCACGCCTTTCCGTACCAGGTACTCGGCTAAATCCGTGGCGAGCATGTCCATGCTCAAACCCCTCTCCATCGCGGCCGGGTCTATTTTCAGCGTCGCGAGGCACCCGGTCGCGATTTGCAAACAGTCGCTCATGGTGTCCACGGTGTCGAACAAGCCTTCCCAGGCTTCTTGGAAGTCCTTGTTGTACGTAGTGGGGGTGCCTTTCATGACGCACATGAACCCGGTCAGGACGCCTAAAAGACGACCCGATTTCCCGCGCAAAAGCTCGAGCGCGTCTGGGTTCTTTTTCTGCGATTGTAAGAAAAAGGTGTCAGTCTTGTATGAGCAAATAGGGAGGCGGGATTTGGTGAAACGCCCAAGGCGTACCTGCGGCATCAAACTCGACCCCGTGCTGTACGCGTCGCTGAGTTTCACAAACCCGAACTGGTTCGAGCTGTAAATGATCAAATCCTCACTCCACCGTGACAGGTGTATCATGGTGGTTGACGCCCAGAACATTGTTTCACACACGTAGTCGCGATCGCTCACCGCGTCCATGCTGTTGGGGCACACGCGGTCGAAACCCAGGTCGGCCGCCAGGGCTTGGCGGTCCACCCCAAACGGGTTCCCCGCTAGCGCGCCGCTGCCAAGCGGAAGCGTGTTCACCCGGGGGGCCAAATCCGCGATACGCATGTCGTCCCGCTGCCACGCCGCCGCGTGCGACAGCAGCCAGTGCGACCACCGCACCGTCTGCGCGGACTGCAGGTGCGTGAACCCGGGCATCACCACGTCGACTTCGCGTTCCGCCCGGTCGCACGCCACGGTGATGAGCTCGCGCAGGTACCCGCGAAGCGTAACCAGCCGCGTGCGTAGCCACATCCTGGTGTCCGTAGCTACTTGGTCGTTTCGCGACCTGCCCGTGTGCAGCTTCCCAGCCACAGACCCAATAACCTCGCCCAGCCTTCGCTCGTTCGCGGTGTGGATGTCCTCGTCCCCGTCCTTGACTTCGAACGTGTCCGCGAGCCATTCCTTGCCCACGATCGTTAAACCGGCCACGAGCGCGTCCCTTTCGTCATCCGTAATAATGCCCGTCTTCGCGAGCGCGCGCGCGTACCCCATGCTCCCCCGGATGTCCTCCTGCGCCATGCGCCGGTCGAAGGATAACGACTCGTTGAACTTCTCCATCAACGGGTCGATGTCCTCGCTGAACCGGCCTCCCCAGAGTTTCTTCTTCTCGGCCGCCATCGCGATGACCAGTGATTTGGCTCGGGGACGCGCGGTGACCGGGGAGACGCGTCGCAGCACGCGGGCGCTGAGGCGAGGACGGGGCGACACGAGGGAAGATGTCGCGTGACACACGGACAGCGCCATCGCACGGGGGGAGAAGGGTCGAGAGGCGGCGGCGGGAAGGGCGCGCGCGTCGAGTGTGGTTGGATTTTGTGCTGATCTCTACTGCTTTGTCGTCAAAAAGCGCACCCTGCACTACTGCAGAGGTTGGAGAGGAGAAACTCGTGAGCCCCTGCGTTGTATGGACAACCAGTGACAACTATTTTACCCGAAAGATTTGACTGGGCACCAGGCACCTCGCCCTGCAGTCATCGAAAAACGCGCGAGAAGGGCACTCATCAACAAATATCCCCGCCCTTTGATGAGCGTGATCCGTAGCGTGTTTGAAGCGTCGGTTTCTTCCCACCAGTGTCACTTCGGCGCGCACTCGCGCGATTCTCACGGCGTTCGTTTCGGCGTTCCCCACACGAACCTCCCGTCACAGGTTTAGGGCGTCGTTCCCGCCACGCGCTGCTCGTCGCGACTTTTCAATCCGCGAAAGGAACATCTTCATCTTTTCAGGAGACTTGCACGATGCCCAAGAATCTGCTCAACGATGAGGAGCTCAAGCAGCTCGTGTTGGGGTCGGAGTACCTGTCAGGTGCGTTTCCGGTGATGCATCGTCGGCGGTGATGGTTCGTTTTGAACGCTCCATCGCTTTTTCGTTCCCACTCCCGTTCCCCGGGAAGAAACGGACCCGCGCGACCACCGAACGGTGTCGTAGCTTGTTTTTTCCAACGCGCTTTGCCGCGATCGTCGTTCGGGCCCAACGCGGAGGCAGGGTAGTGACCGCATTTTTGCGATCGCGCATATACCCGATCACACGAACCAAACGCACGTATGGCGCGAAACACACAACATAAACCTCCCACGAGATCACACTGACCCACCCTACACAACCCCAAACAACCACCCGCCGTCGATCGCGATGTTCTCATCTCCCGATCTCTCAATCGCGATGTTCTGTCCCATTCTTTTTTTCGATTCGATCACCAGGCACGGGCGAGCGGAAAGAGTTCGACCACCACGTCGTTTTGAAGGAGTCCGACGACTTGTTGCGCACGCTTTTTTTCAGCATCGTCAAGGAAACCACGGGCACCGAGTTTTACGACTCTTTGACCCGGGTGTACGAACTGAGTGAGAAGTTCCACGATTCGCAAAGCGACGCCGACTTCGCGACGCTCGCGGAAAAACTCGGATCCCTGGACAAGGAAGGTACGTATTGTATTTCCCAAATCCCAATACTGTTTGCCCATACAAGACTGACACTTTCATTTATTTATCTCAGAAACCATGATGCTCGCGAGCGCGTTTTCGAACATCCTGAACCTGCACAACGTCAGCGAGCACGTGGCGAGTGCGATGGAGGAGCGGCACGCGCGGCTTGATGACATTCCCCGAGGGCCCGCGAAAACCACCAACGGCGCTATCAAGGGGTTAATAGCGCGCGGCACGTCGCCGAGCGCGATTTACGAAGCGCTTTGCGAACAAGAAGTCGACTTGGTGCTAACCGCGCACCCCACGCAGGCGCTGCGACGCAGTATGCTGAAGAACTTCGGCCGCATCCGGGGCTACCTCCTTGACCTGCAACGCAGCCGCCTTTCCGGGTACGAAAGGGCGGAGCTTTTGGGCGGCATGACGAGGTGCGTACATCTCGTATTTCCCAAATCCAGGACGACTGTTTTACCGAAGCTGGTGACTGTTTGTCCATACATCGCGATATACACGACGTTAACCACTTTTCGTTCACAATCGCAGCGCCATCCAAGCCGCTTGGCGCACGGATGAGATTCGCCGAAACCCCCCGAAGCCGCAGGACGAAATGCGCGCCGGTTTGAGCTACTTCAACGACACGATCTTCGAAGGGTACCCGCGGTTCTGCAAGCGCATCGACACCGCGCTTCAAAACCAGGGCCTGCCCCGGATTCCCCTAGACCACTCCATCATGCGCTTCTCCTCGTGGATGGGCGGCGACCGGGACGGGAACCCGAACGTCACCGCCGAGTGCACCAGGGACGTGGTGTACCTCGCGCGGGTCACCGCGGTGAACCTTTACTTCACCGAGATCCAGAAGCTCATCTTCTCGCTCTCGATGTGGAGGTGCAGCAAAACCTTCGGCGACCGTGCGCGCGGGATTCTTGAAGAAGCCGGCGCGCACCGCGCCGACAGCGACGTGTACGAAATGCGGAAGCGCCGCAACTACAGCGACTTCTGGCGTTCGATTCCCATCGAAGAGCCATACCGCGTGATCCTAGCCGAGGTCAGGGACAAGCTGTACAACACACGGGAGATGTTGCAGGAGGTGATTTCCGGAAACAGACACGCCCTGGACACGGACGACGACTCGGTCATCGTTTCGAAGGAACAGCTGCTTGAACCGCTGATGGCATGTTACGATTCGCTCAAGGAAGTCGGCGACCTCGCCGTGGCGGACGGTTTCTTGCTCGATCTGATCCGCCAAGTGCACAACTTCGGCATGGGGCTCGTGAAGCTGGATATCCGCCAAGAAAGCGACAGGCACGCGGACGCCGTGGATGCGATCACTCAGCACATCGGCTTGGGGTCGTACAACGAGTGGGACGAGTCCAAGAAAACCGCGTTTTTGGTTGGCGAACTGGAGGGCAAGCGCCCGCTCATCGCGAACGACCTGGTTTGCTCCCCCGAGGTCCAGGAAGTCCTGGACACGTTCCGCATGGTTGCGCATTTACAAAAGTCATGCCCCGGATCCTTGGGGACGTACGTCATCTCCATGGCGACGTGCGCGTCGGACGTTTTGGCCGTGGTGCTGCTGCAGCGCGAGTGCGGCGGCGACCCCAAGGATTTGCTCAGAGTGGCGCCTCTTTTCGAGCGCCTCGATGACTTACGGGACGGCCCCGCGCAGCTCAAACGGTTGTTTTCCGTGCCTTGGTACCACCGGCACATCGAGGGAAAGCAGGAGGTGATGATCGGGTACTCGGATTCCGGGAAAGACGCCGGAAGGCTCGCCGCGGCGTGGGCGCTTTACGAAGGCCAGGAAATGGCCACGCACGTTGGGAACGAGTTCGGGGTGAAGCTCACGTTGTTCCACGGCCGCGGGGGTACCGTGGGGAGAGGTGGCGGGCCGTCGCACCTGGCGATCATGTCCCAGCCCCCCGCCACGATCAACGGCCGACTCCGAGTCACCGTGCAAGGCGAAGTCATCGAGCAGAACTTCGGTGAGCACGAAAACTGTTTCCACACCTTGGACTTGTACACCGCCGCGACCCTGGAGCACACGCTGAAGCCCCCCGACGGGCCAGTTGACGAGTGGCGCGACGTGATGGCGACCATGGAAAAAACCTCCTGCGCACGGTACCGGGAGGTTGTTTTCCAGACCCCCGAGTTCAACCCTTACTTCATCCAAGCAACGCCTGGGCAGGAACTAGGGAGTCTGAACATCGGGTCGCGGCCTAGTAAGCGCAAAAGCAACGCGGGCGTCGGCGCGTTGCGCGCGATTCCCTGGATCTTCGCCTGGACCCAGTCCCGGTTCCACCTCCCCGTGTGGCTCGGGATGTTCGAGGCGTTTCAAGAGATGAAGGCCTTGGGGAAGATGGACACGCTAAGGGCGATGTACGCGAAGTGGCCTTTCTTCAAGGTCACTATGGACCTCATCGAGATGGTGCTCGCCAAAGCCGACCCCGCCGTGGCGGCGTACTACGAAAAAGAACTCGTGGACCCGTCGCTTTTCGAGTTTGGCGCGCGCCTAAGAGCGTCCCTAGCGCACACCACCGCGATCGTGTTGGAAATCACCGCGCACTCAGACCTGCTAACTCCGCAGATCGAATCAGGCGGGCAAGGCACGTACAGCACGCTTGCGGACAAGCTCGCGATGAGGAGTCTGTACATCACGCCGTTGAACATCGTGCAGGTTGAAAACTTGAAACTGCTGCGCGAAATCGAGCTCGGAAACGCAAAGCCGGATTGGGTGCCGCAAAAAGAATGGGCGAAGGAGATGCTGGCGCGGTACCAAACCAACGACCTGTACCACGCCGTGGTGAGTGATACGCTTATCATCACCATGAAGGGAATCGCGGCGGGGATGCAGAACACGGGGTGATCGAGGAGGGGGGGTTCTGGTACCGAAGGGACGATGAGGGAGAATGGGAGGAGGAGGAGAATACTGTTAAAAAAGAAAAGTGATGCTTGCACAAACGTATTTTCAGCGCTTCTATGATACAAACGTCGAGCTAAACCCTCCTTCAAAGCTACTGCTACCGACCCGCGGCCCGCACCCCCCGCGCGTGCCTTTGTCCAGCAAGCGCGTCGTCCACCTCGCAGTCGTCCTTGTACCCGACCACGGACAGAACCACGACGGCGCAGCCAATCGCGACGGCGCCGTTCAGCGGCGCGTCGAAAAAAGCGCGCCCCAACACCGCGGTCAAAACCAGGGAACCGCACACCGCGACTGTTTTCGTCACCGACGACGTGTACAGCACGGATAGGGCGACTAGAATACCCCCACTGGCGTGGAGGCAGGTGATGCACCAAACAAGCGGGGTCCAGCCGCGAAAAATCGCGCCGCCCGTTTCGAGCCAGGCCATCGGAAAATACATCAAAACCGACCAAAGCGCGAGCTGGATGTTGGCGTCCCACACGGAGAACGAATAAGGAGTAGCAGTCGTTTCTTTTCCAGAAACCACGGAGGACATAGTTCCTTTCTGTTTCAACACGAGCTCGAAGTAAATCGACCCGAACCCTGACAGCACGGTCTGCGCGCCCGCGCACGCCACCCCGAGAAGGTACTCGGGTGACACCGCGGTGGCCGCCGCGTTCGCGTTGGCGCGCGCCGATAACGTCGCCGTCGCCGTGGGCGCCGATTCCCACGACACCAGCACCACCCCAAGCACCATCACCGCGAGTGTTCTCCACTTTCGCCACGAAACTTTGGTGCCCAGCATGGTCGTGGCGAAGAACGCGGTTGCTAACACTTTGAGCTGCGAAATCGCGGTGAACACGCTGGCGTTTACTCGCGCCAGGGCGGGGTAAGAAATTAAATTCACGACCAAGTACACGACCGCGGGAACCGCCATGCGCGGCGAGCGCCGCAGCACGTTTTTCAAGTGCGCGGTGAGTTTTTTTGAAGTTCCAGGTCCAGTTCCAAAACCCTGTTGTGGAGAACCCCGCCCCTCCTTCCCGCCGTCGCCTTCCCGGACCCGCCGCAGCTCCATCGCCACGCTGACCCCCGCCTTTAAAAGCTCGTTCACGAAAAGCACCGCGTTTTTGCTGAACGAAAGTTTCAGCACTCCCACGGCGTACCGCCGCGCTAACATGGACGCGGTGTTCTCCACGGCCAGGATTGCCAGGAAAAGCGCCGCGAGCACTGTGTGGTTCCCAACTCGTTTTGACGCCGGAGGTACTCTGAGCAACACCCCGGTTCCGTGAGGGACGTGAGGGGAAGACGCCATTGATGATGAGGTGGCGTCGACCGAATTCGACCCCCCATCCTCCTCCATCGTAAAAGACACGGACGGATGCTTGGCCCCGCGGTGCTTGCTCTCTCCATATGTGGCGAACATCGTGGCTCGCGCAGAGGGGGGCACGCGGTCGTACACCCGGAACCTACTTCCGGGGGGTACGGGTGTCCCTCCCCCGCGCGCGAGGTCTGACCGAGACTGAGGTACTGAGAGTGACTTGGTGACATCGAACAAATCGCGTTTGTTCCCTTTCGACGAGCTCACGCGAGCTCGAGGACACGAGACGGAGAATGGAGCAATCGAGCAAAACCAATGAGTTATTCAGGGGCTATTTACCCCTTGAGTTATTAGACGGTCAACAGAGGGACAAACCCGCATTTATATATTTCTTGGAAGCAACAGCTGTGGCACAAACATTTTGTTCTTGGACACTGGAGCCTCGCAAAATTCTGTGACTGCTTCCGTCTAGCACATACTTTACGGAAGTTTGTGACTAAATCCGAGTTGGGCATGTGGTGAAGTGGATATCACCGTTGACTTCTAGCCCTATGACGATGACTGAGGTTCGAACCACGAAAGGAGCCGGCATCAAGACATCCTTGTCCTCAACCTTCCGCGGTTCGATCCTGAATCAGTAGACATCAACTGTCCGCAGTTCGATCCTGCGCATGCTCAAAAAATACGCATGAAAGCGTACTTTTTGCAATCTGAGACGACATGCCTGTACACGTCGGCGTCGCCTGCTATCGAACGCGCCTACTCTCACGTCAATCGGCGTTCGGACGGCGATGTCGTGGGTGTTCCCGGTGCCGTGATTTCAGAATGGGATTTTGTTTTTCACAGTCCGACAGTTTCCGCGAGACAAAAGCTGAGGCGACGTGTACACGAACAACCCTGATGTGGCGAGTCTCTCTTTCTTTGACAATACATTTCTCGTATGGTCTACGGGAGACCAGCAGCACGCGCCGCGAAAAACTCGCGAAAACTTTTCATGGTGCACCACGTTTGGTCAAGCGGTCAAGCGCCTCGACGTCAAATCCTCGCCCCTCCGCCAGATCCCGAATGAATCTGTCCCAAGTGCAGCCGTTCGCGAGTGCCCACTGAAGTATCTCGAGATGCCCGCAGTATGCCGCCCCCCAGCACGTTGACTCGTCCCATGGACAGCCGTTCGCGCGCGCCCATTGCAGCAGCTCTAGGTGCCCGCTCTGCGCCGCGAACATGCACGTGTACCGGTTCCACGGGCAGCCGTTCGCGCGCGCCCACTGCAGCACCTCGAATTGTCCGCCCTTTGCCGCCGCCGAGCACGTGTACTCGTCCCACCGGCACCCCTTCGCGCGCAACGCCTTCAACTCTTCGAGCTGTCCGCTCCTCGCCGCTGCCTGGCATAGGTATTCTTGACGCGACAGACCATCTCTCCGTTGCAAGCGCTTCACCGCACTCAAGCACCCAATCTCAACGGCGTCGGACAACCAACTTTTTTCAACCCGACGACCCGTCGCCGCCACCGCGCCGCGCATCCCATGACTCACCACGCGGAGCCGTGCGAGATCGGCGGGGTCGTCGAAATACTCAGATTTGAGAATGTGCGTGACGACGATGTCGTCGAGAAGGCTGGGGATCGCGTCTTGCGCGTCGGCCCCGGTATTACCATGCATGGCAGTATCGGTAAGAGACGAATCGTTTGCGTTGGAAGACATGGTTGTGAGAGGAGGTGGGGGTCCTGCGGTACGAAGCGCGCGGTATGTGTGACCACCAGATCTTGGCAAAGGGCGTTTCTGTGAAAAAACCTCGGAAGGTGTAACGCTCGTGAAGAAAAGCCACAACGACGGCACAAAGACGCGCACGACGACGCGTTCACGACACGCTCGACAGCCTTCACGATGCTCTCTAACCCAGTCGCAGGCGCTGCGAAGTGTAAGCGACCGAGCGAAGCTACGCGCTCCCCGCAAGCCTTGATCCCGGGCCTTCTCGACGACATCGTCGTCACGCACGTTCTCAGATCTGAGCTTTTCGACGACCCCACCGATCTCGCACGGCTCCGCGTGGTGAGTCGTGGGATGCGCGACGCGGTGGCGGCGACGGGACTAACGTTTGAGGAGCTTGATGAAAAGCGTGCCGTGAAGCTTGGATGTTTATGCGCGCTGCAGCGCCTGGCACTGGCAGGTCGCCTGTCGCGTAAAGCGCTCCTATGCAAGGCAGCGGCGAGGAGCGGACAGCTCGAGAAGCTGAAGTTGTTGCGAGCGGGCGGCTGTCCGTGGGACTGGGGGGCTTGCTACGGGGCGGCCAAGGGGGGGCATTTCGAGGTGCTGCAGTGGGTGCGCGCAAAAGGTTGCCCGTTGGATGTGGAGACGTGCTGGGGAGCGGCGGAGGGCGGGCACCTCGAGGTGCTGCAGTGGGCGCGCGCGAACGGCTGCCCGTGGAACAGGTTTACGTGCTCGGGGGCGGCGTACGGCGGACACTTCGAAGTGCTGCAGTGGGCATGCGCGAGCAGCTGCCCGTGGGACGAGCTGACGTGCTGGGCGGCGGCGAGGGGTGGGCACCTCGAGGTGCTGCAGTGGGCGCGCGCGAACGGGTGCCCGTGGGACGTGGGGACGTGCGAGGGGGCGGCGGAGGGCGGGCACCTAGAGCTGCTGCGGTGGTTGCGCGCGAACGTCTGCCCGTCGGGTCTCGGATTTTGGCGGAGTCGAGGATTTGACGTCGAGGCGCTTGACCGGATGCAAAGGAAGGGTGCACCATGAAAAGTTTTCGCGGCGCGTGCTGCTGGTCTCCCGTAGACCATATGAGAAATGTTGTGAAAGAAAGAGAGACGCGTCGTATCAGGGTTGTTCATGTACACGTCACGTCAGCTTTGTCTCGCGCATCACAACGTGGTCCTAAGAATAAGAAGTCGTTTCTCTCGCACTAAGCGCAACCTCTCCCGCCCGCATCCGCCTTTCTCCCCGGCGAACCTGTTCGCATCCTCCGTCGTCGTCGCCGCCGCTCGCTTTCCACCTTCCCGCGGCTCGGACGCGCGTTAACTCTCTCTCGGCCCCTTCATATTTTTTCTGTTGTTTGTTTCCTTACAGGGAGAAGTTGCCCATCCCCGGGTCGTTGGGGTCCGCCATGGGCGCGCCCATCCGCACGGGCGCTTTGGGGATTTCGGTGATCACGGCTTGCGTGGTGAGCACCATGCCCGCGATGGAGCACGAGTTCATCAACCCGCTTCGCGTGACTTTTTTCGGGTCAATCACGCCCGCTTCCAGCATGTTCACGTACTCGCCCGACATGGCGTTGTACCCCATTTCCCACGCCATCTTCATCACCTTCTCCACCACGACGTCGCCTTCCACGCCCGCGTTGTTGGCGATGATCCTGCACGGCGCGAGGAGCGCTTTTTGCACGATATCCGCCCCCAAGCGCTCCTCCGGATCCGTCAGGGTTTCCTTGAACTCGTCAATCATAAGCGACAGATGCACGAACGCGGCACCGCCGCCCGGCACGATGCCTTCCTCAATCGCCGCGAACGTGGCGTTCTTGGCATCCTCGATGCGCAGCTTCCTGTCCTCCAGCTCGGTTTCCGTCGCCGCGCCGACTTTGATCACGGCGACGCCGCCGCTGAGCTTGGCGATTCGCTCCGAGATCTTCTGCGTGTCGTAGATGGAGTCGGTTTCCGCGAGCTCTTGTTTGAGCTGCGCGACGCGGATGTCAATCTCGTCTCGCGACGCCGCGTCTGCGATTATGGTGGTGGTGTTGTTTGTGATTGTTACTTTCCTGGCGTACCCGAGGCAGTCCATGGTCGCGGCGCTGGGTCCGAGGCCGAGGTCGCTCGCGAGGAACGTCGAGCCGGTGACGATGGCGATGTCCTGCAGAAGCGACTTGCGTCGCTCGCCGAACCCGGGGGCTTTAATCGCGGCGACGTTCAGGACGCCTCGGATTTTGTTCACCACCAGTGTGGCGAGGGCTTCGCCGGTGATGTCTTCGGCGATGATCAAAAGCGGGTCCCCGCCGTTTTGCGAAACTTGTTCCAAAATAGGGACCAAGTCCTTAACCTGGTCGATTTTCGCATCCGTGACCAGAATGCGGCACCCCTCAAACTCCACGGAGAGTTTTTCGTTGTTGTTCACGAACTGCGCGCTTAGGTACCCGCGGTCGATTTCCATGCCTTCCTCCACCTCCACCACGGTTTCCAAACCGCTGCCGTTTTCAATGGAAAGCACGCCGTCGGCGCCAACCTTTTCAATCGCGTCCGCGATCATCTCGCCGATCTCGTCGTTGTTCCCGGCGGAAATCGAGGCGACGGCTTTGATATCCACGCTGCCGTTAATAGGCTTCGCCAGTTCCTCCAGCTTTTCCGTGCAAAACGCCCGTGTTTTGGTGATGCCTTTGTTGATGGAAATGGGATTCGCGCCCGCGGTGACGGATTGCAGGCCGAGACGAATCATCTCGCGCGCCAAAACCGAAGCCGTCGTCGTGCCGTCCCCCGCGCTGTCGTTCGTCCTGCCCGCCACTTCCTTGATCAACTGCGCACCAGCGTTCTCCACGGGATCCGGGAGCTCGATCGCGCGCGCGATGGTCACGCCGTCGTTAATCACCTTTTTATTAGAGAAGGGGAGGGTACGGTGAGTTTCGCGAATTTGTGAAAAAAAGCGTTTTCGGTAAGTGTTGAGTGCCGGCGCACATTTACCCTAAACCCTGTGAATCGAGAGGGGCGGGGTGACGGGCGTGGAGCGTACCTGAGGAATGCCAACCCTTTCGGAGAGCACGACGTTGCGGCCTGTGTTTGTTTAGATGAGGTGGGGTCAGAGAACGTGCGATTTGGGTGATTTGGAGACCACGGCACGCGCGGTCGAACCTTCCACCCACGATGAAGGTTCGCGACGGACGACGGTTATCGGATTGGACGTACCTCGGGGGCCTAAAGTGACCGCCACGGCGTCCGCGAGCTTGTCAATACCCCGCTGGATCTTGATCCTCGACTTCATGTCGAAGGTCAGGTTCTTGGCTTCTGCGCGGGCTTGGAAAGCCTTGCGGGCACCCGCGACGCGGGTGGTGCGCGCGGTGACCTTGGAGCCGGTGAAGGCCTGTGGAAGCGATTGGAAGGTGGGAACAGATGCGTGAGCCGCCGCACTTTTTGCCGAAGCACCGGGTGTGTTGTCGCGGGAGACGCGGGGGCGGGACATGACGTGTTGGACGACGCGTGTGAGACGCAAACACGTCTCACACCAAACGTTGGACCATTAACAGCCGCCGCTAACGCGAGATGCGGCCTCGAATCGACCCTCAAAGGGCGTTTTCCGAGCGCCATCGCGCGCCGTGCCGAGAAAACACGCGCGCTCGCCGATGGATGGAAAAGCGTCGAAAATCGAACCAGGTCGCGCCGGACACGGGGACGTACCGTGCGCGCGGCGAGAGGGGAGGCCTGCATGGCGCCGTGCATTGTGCTACGACTTGTGTGTTTGGCGGTAGGTGAACAAAGTCACGAACCGGTGGCACGTAGAGTGACCAGCGCCCGGGTTCGCAGGGCGGTTTCGTCGGTCGCGCGCTATCCTGTTTGTTTGCGAAACAGAAGCTCCTTTCGAGAGTCCACTCAAAAACGACGACAAGTCTTTTCTCGCTCACATCGCAAAGCGCGTCGGTTGGCCAGACTCGCCTCTGGCTCGCGACATGGGCGGCAAAGGCAAGGCCCCTGCGGGAACGAATGTTGGTGGCGGCCGAGGCGGCGGCGGTCGCGGTCGCGGTCGCGGCGGCGGCGGCGGCAGCTCGCGACGCGGCGGCGGGCTGCAACCTGATTGGGCGCGCGGTTTCGGCGGTGGCGGTTTTTGCTCGTGCACGGTGGAGGACTGCGGGCGCCCGCACGAAGGGGACGAGGACCCTGACGCGAACGCGGCCGCGTCCGTGGTGTTCCCCGTCCCCCTTGCGATGTGGGATCTCGGGCAGTGCGACCCGAAGCGGTGCAGCGGGCGGAAGTTAGCGCGTCTGGGGTGTTTGCGTGAGTTGCGGTTGCAACAGCGATTTCCCGGTGTGGCGCTCACGCCGAGCGCCACCGATTGCGTTTCCCCCGGCGATTACCACCTGATTCACAGCGACGGCCTCGCCGTGGTGGACTGCAGCTGGAACCGCCTGGACGACGTGCCGTTTGGCAAGCTGAAATCAGCCGCCCCGCGACTCCTGCCGTGGCTCGTCGCCGCCAACCCCGTGAACTACGGCAAGCCGTGCAAGCTCACCTGCGCCGAGGCGCTCAGCGCGGGTTTGTACATCAGGTAAGTATTTCCCATTTACCACATTCCACGACTGATTGCCCATACAAAACTGACATTTTCTTTTTTTCATCCAGCGGGTACCGCGACGCCGCGGAGCTTTTGATGAACAAGTTCAAGTGGGGCCACGGGTTTATTACCCTAAACAGGGACGTGCTGGAGAGCTACGTGCTGTGCAAAACAGGAGAGGAGGTGATTGAGACGCAGAACAGGTGGCTCACGGAGGGCGGGCCGAAGCGGCCGCTGAGGCGCCCGCGGGATATGCCCGAGTCGGGGAGCGACGACGACGGCAGCGGAAGCGACGACGGCATGCCTCCCCTGGAGCCCAACCGTAACAAAACACAGGGGAACCGCATAGGCGGCGAGACTCGAAAATCCGCGTTTCCGCAACCCGAGCGGGGTATGCCGGACGAGAGCGAGGACGAGAGCGAGAACGAAGAATGCGACGCCGTCGACGACGCGACGCGGCGACTCGCGGAGACGTCCGTGTGATGGTCTGTGTTTTTTGTATGCATGAAAACAGTACATGTACTCCTTGTTTTGTGAAGTACTCCTTGACAAGGTGCGCAAATTCGCACAGCATCTACCCGGCGCTTATCGACGGTACGAACGTGGACGGTTTCGTCTCCGCCAAACGCTTGGGTTGGTTTTTCATTTTTCCTTTTTTGCCCCCACTTTTTTTTTTTTGCGAACCGCCTCCTCCGCCTCCTCGTCGTCGAACAGGCGGGGGGTCGGGTGGGTGACTCGGCGCGTGCGGCGTGCCGAAGATCCCGCGGTTAAACAACTCCGCGTCTCGTACGATTTCATCCGCGGTGAGTGTGCAGTGAAACGTCGGCTGCACGCGTCCGCCCAAGGCCCGCGGCCGCACAACGTGTCTCTCGGGAATGAAACAGTCGCTTTCCACCTTCCTCCCAGGCTCGCCGTCCGTCCAGCGCGTCAGTTCCCAGCGCAAGAAACCCGGGGTGACGAGGCGCGTGTCCAGATCGTGGTCCGCCATTGGAACGTGCGGCGTGTCGCGGTGACTGCGCGACAGTGTTGTCCTCTCCCTGAAAAGAGGCAAACCAAAAGAGTCGTGGTCGAAAAACGTTTCATTGAAACAGAAGCTAGAGCGGGGTGGGAGAGGCTTTGTACGCCGGAGGTGGGGGAGGTGATTGAGAGTTAGGGTTACAAAATCTACTAAACTTACGAAGACAAATGCTGCATCTGGACCAATACGGCATCCCTGAGAATCTGAACAATCGCCGTGTGGCCCTCTTGAGCGGCTATGGACAGCGGCGTCCATCCGTTATACCTCGCCTTGTTGACGTCCGCCGCGCCCAACTCGATCAGCGTCCGCACTACCGCCTCTTGGCCCAATTCGGCGGCGATGTACAGCGGCGTCCCACCGTCATCCCTTGCCTGGTTGACGTCCGCACCAGCCTGAATCAGCGCTCGCACTACCGTCACGTGGCCCTGATGAGCGGCTATGGACAGCGGCGTCGCACCGAAATCTGTTGCCTTGTTGACGTTCGCGCCCAACTCCATCAGCGCCCGCACTATCGCCTCGTGGCCACTTTGAGCGGCGATGTACAGCGGCGTACAGCCGGTATCCTTCGCCTTGTTGACGTCCGCCGCGCCCAACTCGATCAGCGCCCGCACTACCATCTCGTGGCCCTGATGAGCGGCAATAAACAGCGGCGACAAGCCGTCATCCTCCGACTCGTTGACGTCCGCGTCCGCCTCGATCAGCGCCCGCACTATCGCCTCGTGGCCCTGATGAGCAGCAATAAACAGCGGCGTCACGCCGTCATCCGTCGCCTTGTTGACGTCCGCGCCAAACTCCATCAGCGCCGGCACTATAGCCTCTTGGCCGTTTTGAGCGGCGATGTACAGCGGCGTCGCGCCGTCTTCCCACGGCTTGTTAACGTCCGCGCCCAACTCCATCAGCGCCCGCACTATCGCCTCGTGGCCCATTCCAGCGGCGATAAACAGCGGCGTCGCGCCGTCATATTTCGCCTTGTTGACGTCCGCGCCCGCCTCGATCAGCGCCCGCACAACCGACTCATGGCTCCTTTCAGCGCCGATGTGCAGCGCCATCGCGCCGTCACCCCTTGCCTGGTTGACCTCTGCGCCCAAATTGATCAGCGCCCGCACCATCGCCACTTGGCCATTTAGAGCGGCGATATACAGCTCGTTCTCGTCACATGGGCAACCTTTCTTGCGCGCCCACAGTAGCACCTTCAGATGCCCGCCCTCCGCAGCTTTATGGCACGTGCGTATGTCCCACGGGCAGCCGTTCGCGCGTGCCCACTGTAGCACCTCGAGGTGCCCGCCCAAAGCCGCCGCCGAGCACGTGTCCCGGTCCCACGGCCAGCCGTCCGCGCGCAACACCTTCAACTCTGCGAGCTGTCCGCTCCTCGCCGCTGCCTGACAAAGGAGTTCTTGACGCGACAGGCGACCTTGCCGTTGCATGCGCTGCAACGCGCTTACACATCCGAGCTCCGCAGCACGCTTTTCATCAAGCTCCTTAAACCGAAGCCCCGTTTCTGCCACCAGGTCGCGCATCGCGCGGCTCACCGCTGGGAGCCGTGCGAGATCGGCGGGGTCGTCGAAATACTCAGATCTGAGAACGTGAGTGACGACCAGGTGGTTGGGGAGGCGGGCGAAAGCGTTAGCCGTGTTGGCCGCGTTAGCATCGCGGCGCCCGCTCATTTTCTCACGCGCGCGAGCTTTCTTACCGGCCACCGCGTTGCAAGAGTGGATGGTTTTGTGTTCGCGTCGTGCGCGTCGTTGTGCCTCGAGGCTTCCGAGAATGTGCGTTCCTACTAAAATTCCGAGGTGACTGGAGACACACAAAACATAAGCAATTCACCATTTTTACGAAGCACCGCGTACGTTGACGGTCATAGTACTTGATTTTCAACTCACAAACCCACCCCTACCCCTGTCCCTCAAATAAGGTCCGCCACGTTCATGGGCATTTCGTCAATCTGGGTTGAGTAGTATTGCTCTATGTCCCGCAAAACGCCGACATCGTCGGCTTTCACGAAGTTGATCGCCACGCCTTTCCGTCCGTACCGCCCGCTTCTGCCGATTCGGTGGATGTAGTTTTCCCGGTTGGTCGGTAGGTCGTAGTTAATAACGAGCGACACTTGCTGCACATCGATGCCTCGCGCCCACACGTCAGTGGTAATCAAAACCCGCGTGGTGCCTCCCCGGAACTCGCCCATGATCGCGTCGCGCTCCTTTTGCGGCATATCGCCGTGCATCGCGCTGATACGATTAACAAGAAAGTGTCAGTCTCTCGTAATGTGTTTGAGGGATTGGAAAGGGTATACTGTACTCCATACAGTGAGTAAACAGTCAGGGTAATCGGTATTCGGGCCGATTAGGGAGGCGGAATGTGGCAAATAGGAAATACAAGGGCCTTGGGAAATACGTACCTCACCGTGAAGTTGTTCCCGCGCATCTTCTCGGTGAGCCAGTCCACTTTCTTTTTCGTGTTGCAGAAAATCACGGCTTGCGTGATTGTCAGGGTGTCGTACAAGTCGCAAAGGGTGTCGAACTTCCACTCTTCCTTCTCCACGGCGACGAAGAACTGTTTTATGCCTTCCAGGGTGAGCTCGTCCCTTTTGACCAAAATGCGAATAGGATCCGTCATGAACTTGCTCGTCATCTCTAAAACTTCGTTAGGAAGTGTCGCTGAAACTAACACGACCTGCGTATCCGGTGGTAGGTAGCGATACACATCGTATATTTGTTCCTTGAACCCCTTGTTCAGCATCTCATCCGCTTCGTCCAGGACCAGGGTTTTGATATTTCTCGTGCGCAAGTTACGGCGCTTGATCATGTCAAAAACCCTTCCGGGCGTGCCGCTCACGATGTGCACGCCTTTGTCCAGCGCCTTGGCGTCTTCGCCCACGGAACGACCGCCGATACACGCGTGGACCTGCGCGCTCATGAAGTTACCGAGCGCAAGCGCGGTCTTCTCTGTTTGCGTCGCGAGCTCCCTGGTGGGGGATAACACCAGCGCTTGGATCTCGCGCGACGACGTGTCCAGCATCTGGCAAAGCGCCAGGGAGATCATTGAAGTTTTCCCCGTTCCGCTCTGCGCCTGGGCGATCACATCACGACCCGCGCAAATGGGCATGATCGCGCGTTGCTGAATCGCGGAAGGCTTTTCGAAACCGTACGAGTACAAACCCCGTAACAGGTCCTCGCGTATGCCCATGGCGTCGAACGTTGAAGTGACGCTCACGCCTTTCGAGGATTCGAAACTTATGTTCTCATCCTTGTCGTGATCGGTCTGCATGTCTTCGTCTTTCCCGTGACGAAGGTCATCCCGCGCATCACGACCACCCCGGTCTCTGTCTCGGCCCGCTTTGGGCATGGCGACCAGTTTTGGTAAAGCGTCACGAACGCGAACCGCAGGAGTGACCAGGCGGCGCGGGGATTCCCCGATTGCCCTAAATTGTCGGCGGACGCTTCGGTGGCCATTTTCGACGTTGTTTTGGCCAGGACGCCGAAAAGCAACAACATCGATCGGGCAGGCTGTCTCTGGTTCCACTCCACCTCGCAATGGCGTGTGCGTCGCGTGTCCTCGCGCCCTGCGTGGCGCGACCTCGTGTTTCCCGCGGCGCGTCGAGCACGGCTCGGGGCAGCTCATGCCGGCCCGCCCCAACGTCGGCATCTTCGGTTTCATCTTATTTCTCGAGCCGAACCATCGGCGCACAGCCGTGTTCGCGTTTCGCGCGCACGGTCTGGACGCGCGCGGAGGCGTCAAACGGCGCCTCTGCTTCAGGCGTCGACACGGACGACACCCCAGATACAGACCCCGCCCCCCCCCCCGGTCGCCCCACTCCCGGTACGGACGAGCTCGTTTTGGTGGTGGGCGGTGCCGGTAGGGTCGGCACGAGGCTGGTGACGACGTTGCGCTCGATGGGGGTCGCGACGAGGGTGATGACCCGGGACCCGTTTTCCGACGCCTCCAAACGACTCAAATCGCTGGGCGCGGAAATCGTGCTGGGCGACGTGACGGACGTGGACACGAAGAACCTGGACGACGCGGTGAAAGGGTGCACGCGCGTCGTGGCGTGTTTCGGGGCGCAGCGTGTTTCGAAACCTACAGACGTTTTTTGGCTATTCGACGAGCGCGGCGGTCCGAACGTCACGGACGCGAACCACCCGGCTGCGGTGAACCACCGGGGGGTGGTGGCGCTTGCGATTGCGTGCGCTAAGACCAGCACGGTTAAGCGGTTCGTACGCATAACAGGGATGTCCGCGGGGTACCACCCGTTTGACTTTGTGTGCGTCGCGTTGAACCTGGTGCTTTCCATGTCCATCCGGTACCAACGCCTCGGCGAAATTTCCACTCGGTTGCTAAACGATTCCGGAATCGAATACGCGATAGTTCGCCCTGGGAACTTGATGGAACAAGCGCGGCCGACTAACTCGGTGGTTATCATCGGGCACAACAGCGCTAAGCAGCCCGCGGGGAAGGTGAGCAGGGACGACGTGGCGGAGTGCGTTTTGGGGGCCATTTTTTGGGAAAGCGCGAAAAACGCGACGATTGGCATTTCCGGGAAACCGTTCCCCACGGGGGGGGTCACTACGGAGATGGTATGGGACCCGGCGCGGGGGATGCACTACCGCACCGTGGAGATGGCGGACGAGGTGTTCGAGGGCACGGATGTACACGCCATGATGGGTGAAATGAAACCGGATACCGAACCGGAAGGGGTGGTGAAATACCAGCCGTTTGTGTTTATGCTCGCTGCGCTTCTCGCCGGAGTTTTCACGGGAATGAGCGCTTTGGTCTTCGCGCTTGGGAAGAAAATGCTAGCCGCGGTGGTAGGGATGGCGTAGATTGTGTGGTAGTGCTATTTATAAGTTGTCTATTCATAATATGATAGAGTGTTGTTGATTTGTTTAAAGGCTAGGATCTAGCCGCACTAGTTAGCTCGATGTTCGAAAGAAAAAAGAAAGAAAAAAGAGTGTTGTTGATAGTAGGCACGCGGTAAATTCTTCGCTTCCCTGTACATACATTCCATCTCTCCCTCCTCATTTCCGAATGTTCGAGAGCCGAATATCGAACAGCAGGGTTCGGTTAAAGTCTTTAAGGGTTTTGTTATCCAGGACGAAATCCAGGGTCCTCTTTCCTCCGAACGTGGACGGTTCCGGACCCACGGTGTACCGCTGCGATTTGTCCCTGCTGTACGCCAATTTCTCTTCGAGTTCGCCCGGGATTTCTATGCGCCGGATGCCGCCTTGTTTCATTTCCAAAACCGCCTCTTCAAACGCGGGAATGGCGGTTCCGGCGCCCACCACGAACACGAAGGGCGTGTCCGTTTCCCGGCTGTTTTCGATCTTCTTGGCTTGATACCCAGCGGTGTACCCCACCCACTCGATGACCACGGTCTGGCCGGGCAACGGCTTAGCACCGTCACCAACCCTCAGGTCCGCGAACCGCGCGCCGCTAACGGACTGCTGGAATGGCACATCGCCCGGGGCCAGGCTGGAGTTGCTGTTGCTGCACTCCGTGCACTCCGTGTCCGCGAGCGCGGGGGGGGGTACTGCTGTGACCACCAGCGCAGCGGCCAACGGGGCGAGCGCGACGGATGCCAGGTGCGCACGGCGGGAGGTGGACGCCGTGTCCGTCGGCGCAGACGCACGCGTGGTGGTGGTTTTCCGGGACTTCGCCGCCTGCGTCTTCGCGAATCCAAGCTTCGACGCGACTCGGCGCGTGGGCGCGGACGCGGCGCACACGGACGGGGTCACCACGCGCGCGCGCATCAGCGTGTTCATGGTCGCGGGGAAGTGGCACCTGGGGTACAAAGAACGGCGTTGCGTGGGCAGCGCGCGCGCGGAGGTGTGTGGTTTCGGTGCAGGTGCTGCCAGGAAGCTGACTGGATTCGTAATCTCGTTTCGTTCGACGACGTGGCCGTTTTTCGGCACACCATGCCGTGCTCGAATCCGGTCCCCACACCAGTCCAGCACGCGCGCGATGGGGAGTATCATCGGCAAGATCACGGAGGAGCTTCCAAAGCACGAGGTGCTGACGAAGACTGCGAGTTACGAGATCCGAAGGTACGCTCCTTGTGTCGTGGCGGAGACTGGATTCACGTCGAAGAAAGGTATGTTCGAGGGCGACCAAGGGAAGTCGTTCATGAAATTGGCCTCGTTCATAGGCGTGATGACAACGCCTAAGAACGACGTAGCGTCTCCCATTGCGATGACCGCGCCCGTGCTTATGCACAAAGGGAAGGGCGACGAGTCCTTCACGATGGCTTTTTTCCTGCCCGCGTCGCGGTTCGCGAAAGCATCCCACGTTCCCGTTCCGACGGACGCAAACGTTACAATAAAAGACGTCCCCGCGCGAACCGTCGCGGTGCACACGTTCAGCGGGAACATGAGGGCCGAGGTGATTTCGGTGAAGGACAAGGAGCTCAGGGAAGCGCTGGCGAGGGATGGCGTGAAAACCAAAAAAAATGCCGAGGTCATGGCCGCGGGGTACAACCCGCCGTGGACGCCGTGGTTTCTCAAAACAAACGAAGTGTTGCTGGAAGTGGAAAGGTGATGAGAGGGCAATCTTTTGCACAGACTAGAGGAAGTAATTGCCTCTACACAGACACAGCACACTCGTTTGTTCGTGGTTAAGCCACCTACATTCGTGGTTACGCCACTTGTAAATCCTATAGCTATAGCGGCGATACTTGCCATTCACTTCATCCGCTCAATCGCATCGTTCCCCTTAGATGGTCGCTTTTTCACCGCAACACCAGGCTGGCGCCTTCGTAATTGGCGCGAATTTCGGTTGAAACCTTTTCCCAGGCTTGGTCGAAAACCGGTTTCCAATGAAGCGCGTGCGCGTCGCTTTTTTCGCAAACCTCCAATCCGCGACGCATAAGTCGCTGCACCCACTCCAGGGCGTTGGATTGGACGAAAACAATAGCCTGGTTCGTAAGCGCGGAGGCACACGTGTCGAGACGCGATACCGAGCTTTCCTGTGCGTCTTCCTCACCGTGAAACGCCACCAACGCGTCGACCGTTTGTTCAAGCTCCAAACAAAGCGCGTCCACGGCGGCGTCGTCGCGGAACTCTTTGTACACGGCGCCGACCGTGTCGCGTGATGTTGTGATTGTTTCGGGACCCACCACCGGCGGCGGGTCAATCGCGTCGTCGCGGTCGTCGAAAACGACGACGTCCACGTCCTGGAAGTTGGACGTGTTCGGCTGCGTCCTTTTTGTTACCTCTGCTGCGTTCTTCTCGCTTCTTTGCGGCTTGTAATACGACTGCAAATCAACCGAAGCGGCGTTGTTCTTACCTCGGCCGTACTTATCTTTACTGCCTTTGCCACCTTTTTGCGCGTTTCTTGTTTTCGCGTGTTTCTCCCGCGCCGCGCGTTCGTACCTCTTCAAAATCTCCTCCGTCATCTCCGGACCGATGGCCTCGAGGTCCGCGGGATCGATTTGCGAACACGTGTCGGGCAACCCATCGTCAAAGATCCGAGATTCTAGCGCAGGTAACGCGTGACTCGTCGACACCGCTTTCGCATGCCCGCCGGTTTTCGTACCCTTGGGTTTATTCGAAGGAATCCCTAAGTGCGCGCCGAAGGCGTCGACTCCTAAAGATTCACCCGCGGTTGGATCCCTAGGGGGGCGTGCGAACTCGCAATGCATATCAAGTGGAAGCGCGTTCCAAGCCTCTACCGAAATTGGGCCGGGAGCCGCCGCGGACGCGGCGAAGGAAGATTTCCGTTTCGCGCCGCGCGTGGACGTCGCCATGGTCGGTTCTGGCGCGTCTTCGACTTCAGCCGCGTCCGATGCGTCGTCGACGACCATTTTTCCAAAATGGACGTTTTTCCGTTTCCCCGACCGACGCGCGTCCGTGTTGTTATTCGCGTCGCGTTCGTTTTCTGGATATTTCAGCGCCGACGGCTTCCGTTTAATACCCCATGGCGGTGCGGAACCGCGGGGGGACGTTTTGTCCAGAGGGTCATCCACCGGGTCATCCACCGAAACGATGCCGTTTTTCGGCGTCGTCAACTCAACCGGCGCGGCGTCGGCGTCGACGCCGGCGGCGACGAGCGCCTCCTTGATCTTCGCCGCCAATGCAACCAAGGTTTGTTTGTTTTCGTCATCATCCCCGTTCGTATTCAACACCACCAGTGCCTCCCACGCGCTTACGGGAATGATTCGTGCCGGATCCACCGTGGATGCCAACGCGGCGTACGCCGCCGCGGAAGCCGCCTTGGTGGCCGCGAAACTCGCAGACGCACGCGCGTCGTCGTCGCCCACCGGGAGCGACTCCAGGTGGTGGCGCGCGTTGTTGAAAACCACGCGCAGGACTGTGTTCTTTTTGTTTTCTGCTTTCGTCTCGAGCTGCATACCCGTTTCATCCTCAGTTTCATTGTCTGTCTGCGTCGGCGCGATTTCGGGAACCTCGGGGTCGCTCTCTGTGTCGTCGTCTTCGGCGACGCGATTCGACTCGCGCGTCTCGATTTCCACGCCCTCGGGAGGACCCTTCATTTCCTCGGGTGGCCCTGCGAACGCGAACTTTGCGATTCGCCTTTGTCCCGGCTCTAGGGTCCCCTGCAGCGCGAAGTCTGCGACCGGCAACAACTTGCCTTGCTGCAAGCTCTGCGTAACCCACGCGGGGGTCACCACGGGCGGGTGGTTTCTGTCCGCCTTTTTCAGCGCCGCCAGCTTGGCGCTCGTCAACCGCGCGCACACGATGTGCGTCGTGGTGACCCGGGAGTAGTAGTTGCAAAACCGACCGCCGTTGGCGAGCATGATGTCCCGTAGCTCAAGCCACGACGGGGCCGTGATGCCGTTGACGTGGATGCCTACTTTGTGGAAAACGCCTCGGGGGGTTCGGGTGTTTTCGTTTTGTTCCGCCAGCTTTTGGATTTTGTGCGCCATGTAGTGGTGCACGGCGGAGTGGTCCTCGTTCGGAGCGTGACCGCGGTGCACGCTGTTGCCCCTAGCTGGCTTCCGTACGTCCTCGGGGCGGCATGAGATCGCCTGGTGCACCGAACGCACGGGGGGGGCATCGGCAAACAGTTCGGTGACGCCGATCTCGCGGCGTCCTGAGGTGCCTGCATTGGCTTCGTCAACACCGCGTCCCTCTGTCGTGTCGGTTCGGTCGGGCGAGCCCCAGTCCGTGCCGGTCACACCAGCCACTTCACGGAAACCGTCCATCGTGAACACGCTACCGCGGCGAGGCTAAAGCGCGCATCGTATGTTCACAAGGGGTTGTCACCGTCTCAGCGGGAGCGCGAGTCGTCGTGATGAGGAGTGAATTTCGCGTTTTCGGTCATGGTTTTTTCTCGGGACGCACTTTCGTTTTTCGTTAGCATACACAGTCGCGCCGCGTGGCGTGTGTCAACAAGAAGCAACCCTAACCCCCTTGTGGCTCAGACCTTCAAGACCTCGCCTCCCGGTCGCCTCGGCAGCTCCACGCCAGACGATGGCACCGACGTGCGCGAACGGCGCGTGTCTCGGCGGGGTGCGTGTGTGTGTCGCGCGCGTGCTCGACTTGGCGCACCGCGCGTGCAGGCCAAACCCTTACGCTTTTCGCTTTCCGACCGCCCCGACTCTCCTGACGCTCGGCCCACCACCAACTCCCGACGTCCCAGGAAACACCCATGTGGCGCAGGGGCTGGACCCCGAAAGGAACCGAGAAGGCCGCGACCCTGTGCAACGCCTGCGGTATCCTGTAAGCGCCGCGCCTGCCGTTTCCCCACGCGCGTACTTCTTCTTTCAAACGACTTTTCGTTTCGGCTCGAAACTTTTCCCGCCAACTCCTTTCTCGATTCGAACTTTGAGCCGAAAAATCGCAGCTGTCGCTGGCGACCCGAACGCGTCTTTCGTTGCCTCTCTTGGCCAACGCACAGGAGCAATGACTCTGACCGATGCATCCCGACGCTATTCTACGCACACCACACCTAACTCTTCCCTTGCAGGTACAAAAGAAACTGGTTCTGCGAGTGGTGCCAGACGGTTTACCGCAAGCGCCGCGAGGACGAGTCGCTGCGAACCGAAACCCAACGTCTCCCCGACGACTTGTTCTGGGTCGGGTGCGAGTCGTGTGACCGGTGGTGCCACCTCGCGTGCGAGGTAGCACACGACGTTGGGGGTCTGGCGTGTGGAGAGGTGGTACCTGCGGTACCTTCTGCGCGTGTGAATAGTCAAAATGAGCTGGTACCTGCAACGCAACCAACTGCCGACGCGGCGTTCACGACCACGATTCCCACTCGCAGAAGGTTTCACTGCAACAAATGTCGCGAAGGTACACACGAAACTTCCCACCTCACCGCGAGGGACGCCAAGTGGGCCGCCACGCCGACGTCGTTCTCGGCCGGGGCGGAGGTGCGCGCAGGCGTGCTCGCGCACTTCCGGCCGTTCCTACGGGACACGCGGGACACCGGTATGGCCGTAGTCGGGGGCTTGGGGTTGCCGAAGCCGGGAAGCGTCGCAAACAACGACGCGTGTCGCGAACCGCCGGTTTCGGCTGCGCCTTGCGAACGCGGAAGGGGGAAGCGGAAACGGGAGCCGTTTGCGGCGCCGGGGAAGCGCGACGAACAGGCGAGGGCGGAACCGGCGCGGAAAAAACGCGTGCCGCCAAAGTCCAAGTCACCCAGCGGGCGCAAGCCGTCGACGTCCAAGTCACCCAGCGGGCGCAAGTCGTCAACTTCCAAGTCACACAGCTCGAAAGACGCCTCAGTACCGTTTTTAAACGAGACAAACCACGCGACCGAGCCCTTCTTTTGCGCGGATGAAATCACCGCCGTGGAGACCGTCGCGGAACTCATGTCGCCCCCGCGGCGGCCGAGGTCGACTCGCGTGACCGCGACCGCGCTTCGAGCTGGCACAACGCCTGCAGCGCGTGTGGATTCGGTGGATCCGGTGGACCCGGTGGAGCCGGTGACGCAACCGGAGGCGAACCCGCGCGCGGACGCTTTTCCCTGCGCCAAGTCCCCGGTCGATCGTTTGATGGAAACTGAGACGAGCCGCCAACACGTGTCGCCGGCGAAAACAAAAGCCGCGACGCGGGCGCCTGCTCCGTTCGCGAAAGGCTCGCCTCGGGAACTTAACGGAAACTTGGGTCCGCCTGTCGGCTTGCGTTTGCTTCGTCAAGCCCCCGGTGGGTCGTCCACCCCGCCCGCGCCTCCCGGAAGCCCCCAGCCCACACACGAAGTCGGCGCTTCGCGAAACCGCGACGCGCGCGGCGACGGTTCGGTTCTCGCCAACCTTCTTCTTTCGTCGCGGGGTGTGGGGAAACAGGCGGGGGAGTCGCAGACGAAGGAGTCGCGGACGACGAAACCCACCATTCAGTGCATCGCGCCGCCTTCCACGCGCGTCTCAGGCGCGATGAAGTTCGTCACCTTCGCGCCCACGCCTCCCCAGAAGAAACAACACACGGAACCGGGAACGGCGGAAACGCCGCTGGGTTCCGATTTCCGGCTGGAGCGAAACGCCGGTCCGGGTCCGGGCGCGCGGCAGGTCGTTGTCGCTCGCCCGGCGGAGCACAGCCCCGTTTTGCTGGAGGACAAAGACGCGGACCCGTGGGGGCTGGGGGTTACTCCGTGAGCGGCAGCTTTCTCTTTCGGAGGTGGTGTTTGGGGTGGGATTTCGTCTGCGTGAATGACGAAAGAAACGGGATGAGAAACGACTGGTTGGGTGTGTGATGGCTTTGACGAAAATGATGGAGCAGACGACTTGCTGAAACCGCCACTTCAATCTCTCGTCATCGCGTCTCACGACTGGTTCCCACGTAATCGTACAACCTTTGACTTCGGCTTTCCGGTTTCCAAGAGGGCGCTATTTACAATTAACCCACTACCGTCGCTTCGCCTTCCCCCGCATCCCCCCGACTCGCGGTTTCATGTCCAGGTACACCAGCAGCGCCCCTGCGAGCGCGGCGTTTTTGAAAAACATGATTTGCTCCACCGCCTGCTCCGCGCTTTCCGTTTCCGTGTCTAGTCTCCAGAACGCGTGCATCACGGGGGTGACGCACAGGGTGAACAGCAGCAGCAGCTTCGCACCTAGCGCAAAGTCGAGGACGAACAACAAGGACCCGAAAAGTTCAATCAAACTCGCGCAATTGACCAACCACCCGTCGCTTACCAAGAACAACGGGTCGATGCCGATTTTTCGCGAAAGCGATTCTCTTGCCACCGCTAACCGAGGCGACACCGCGTCAAGCACCCCAACCCCCGGGTCGGACAAACCCAAAAGCTTGTTCACCGAAGACGCGAGGAACACGAACGCGAACAGAAACCGGCCGAAAAACGCGGTGGAACCCATCGCACCGGACTCGCGAGGACCGCGCGGGCGTCGTCGGAATGACTGACGATAGGCGACTTTTCGTTCACTCATCAGATTTTCTGCTGATTTGGTTTTACGATATTTCCCCACCATGCAACGAAACGCCACATCGGACTTTGTTGCCATCACTTCCGCGCGCGCTCCGCCGCGACCGGTGTCCATTCTTGGACCGTCAAAGACGCGTGACTCGCCTCCACGAAGTGTGCAATTCCACGCACGCTCCAAGCGACTCGAGCGACTCGTGCGCCACCTCACGCGACGCGACCTTTCGTCACGCATCGCTCATTCGGAAACTGTCTTTTCCGAGACCGACAACACGCGCGACAAAAAACGCGTTGTTAAGAAACCGCCGAACGACACCGACACCGCGTCCAGAGTAAACACGCATCCCCAACATGCGCGTGCTTTTCCTCGATGTCGAGTCCGCACTCGTCACGTCACGGTACGTGCTTTTCCTGCTCGCGTGCCCTTTCCCGGTGCCTCCACAAACTCGGTCACGATCCGCTTGATCGCGTTTTTTGGACCAGCCCGTTTCGTCTGCAGGCGACGAAACGACTGTTCCGAAAACCGTCGGTTCGTTTCCGCGAAGTGCACAGTAAGTTTCGTGTTTCACGTCACTGACCTCCCCTCTCCGCGACTGCCCGCCCCTCTCCGTGTCACCCAACCCCCACCCCCACCCCCGCAGGTCCCCACACGTCCTGGACGCTGCCCTGGTGGACAACCTCGCCGACGTCGTTGGCCGGAGTGGCGCGAGGGTGGTGCTGTCCAGCGATCGGCGGCGCGATTTCGTGTCGCGACAACACACATCGGCTGTGTTGGCGAGCCGAGGCGTTCGGGTGCTCGGGTGGACCGAGTGCGGCCTTTCGTCCGCGCGCGCGGCCTCGATTCTCGCCTGGGTGGATGCGCACAACACCAGTTGTGCCCTGACCCACGAGACGCACGAAACGAACGAGTCGTGGGGGCGAATCGAGTGCTTCGCGGTGGTGGATGAAAAGCCCTTGGTGGTGCATCCCGGTGGGGAGTTTTTGGTTGGGCGGTTCGTGATGTTAGCGCCGGGCCGGGGTCTAACGAACGCCGCGGCGAACGCGCTGGTCATGTGTCTCCACACAAACCAGGTGTCTACGCACAGTACATCCGCGTCCGATGAATACGCACCAGGGGAATCAAGCACGTACGCAGCCGAGGGACACTCCCGGCCGGACTCGAGGAACTCGTCGTCGTCGCGGTCGTCGTCGGGAAGCGCGAGCAGTTTTTCCGGGAAGGAAATATTTTCGAACTCGTCAAACTCCGCCGCGCACAGTTTCCGGTGGCGCCCGTCGCGGTCGAAACGGTTCTTCCGCGCGCTTAGGGTGGGGACACGGGCCGAGTCGCTGGGGAACTCGAGTATCGGTGTGGATGACACTGATACTTTCACGTCGAATGAACCGACGAAAGAAAGCTCGAAACAAGACACTTTCCAGAAAACGCGCGAAACACGCGAAACGAACTTCCGGTTCTCGGTCCTGGGCGTCGCCGCGAGAATGAGCGTTTCGCCGCGGAAAACGTCGTCAACCGCGAGCGCGTTCGAGTTCGGGGTCGGGGTTAGGTTCCTGGGGGACCATGAAACAACAACGCACGTGGTTCGGTACCAATAGCTGAAGAAACGGTGTGTTTTGATTCATCTCAAAATAAAAACAAATCGTCGGACTCGCCGCTGTCGACACTTCGCACAAACTCGCGTTTCACAAAAGCGAAGCGAAGCGTTCCTCCTACGCCTTGCGCGCGGCTCTCTTTCTGGTGGACGGGCTCTTGAGTGGCTCTTCGTCCGTTTCCTCCTCCTCCTCCAACTCTGTTTCCTTGTCGTCGGGTGTGGGTTCGTCCGTCTTCTTTTTCTTGCCAACCGCTTTCTTCGTTTCCGTCGCCGGCGTCGCGTCGTCTTTGCCGCCGAACAGCGACGACAGCGACAGAAGCGCGACGAGCAGGACGAGCGCGACAAAGGCGAACAGCGAAACCGCGGACTCGGACAGCGTGGTGACGAAGGCGGTGGCTTTGTCCCGGACAGCGCCGGGCATGACATTGGCGATTGCGAACAAGCCGCCCGCGACGGAGTCCTTGACCCTCGCCGCGAACCCGGGCTCTTCGGGTTTCGCTTCTTCCGCGGACTTCGCCATCTCCTCCGCCTCGACAATCGCCTTGATCGCGTCGAACTTGGGGCGCCACACTTGCTCCATTTCCTTCGCGGCGACGTCGTTTTGGGCGACCAAAACGTTATCGATCACCAAACCGGAGGACATGGTCCACACCTCCAGCGCCACCGCGCCGATCTTCCCGATCGACGCCAACGGCGTCGCGTCCACGTAGTGCTCGGGGTTGGCGATCTTGCGAGGGGACCACTCGCCTTTGTACAAAGGGTTGTCCACCCTGGGCGCGTACCACTTGCCTTTGTAGTCGGGGTTGTACTTGGTGGGCCGGGGCCACTCGCCGCAGCCTGGGGCGGCGTCGCACTTGGGGTTGGACACGATGGGCGCTTCCCACGTACCGTCCTCGTCTTGGTCCCAATCCGTCGGCTGCGCGGCGGACGGGTCCTCCAGCTGAAGCGGCTCGTCATCCAGCCACCCTTCCGGTTTCTCCGCGTCGTCATCGGGGATCGACGACGGCGCGTCTTCGTCCCAGTCCGTGGGTTTCACCGAGTCCTGGTCGTCCATCTGCGGGTCGTCGATCCAGTCACCTGGTTTCGTATCCGCCGCGTCGTCAATCTCGGCGGGCGGTGAGAAGGGAGGCTCGAAAACGTGTTCGTCGTGAAGCGAGCCCTCGAAAACAGCCTCGCCGTCGATCTTCACGGTGACGTCCCCCTTCGCGGTGATCGCGAGGTGGTACAGGTGCGGGAGCTTGTCATTAGGCATCCGGGGCGGGGACGCGAGGTGCTTCTCCGTAAACACCCCCGCCGGGCTCGCGTGGCGAAAAATGACGTGCACCTTGTCCGTGCCGCCGCACCGGTCGGGGCCGAACATCAGCGCGTACGGGGAGTCGCCATCCAGGGTATCCACACTGAACTCCTTTTCCTCGGTGTTTAGGAACTTCAAATACGCCCCACCGCACTCCAACCCGTCCTGCGTCGTGGCTTCGTACTGCACCACTAACCCGTCCGCCGGGTCGAACGGAGCCGCCAAAACCGACGACACGCCGTAGTGACGCGCCTCGGTGTCCACGAACAAACCGAGGTCCTCGGTGTGCTTCGCGGTGACCACGGAGGGGATGCCTGTGGAGGGTGGGATGAGGGGGGGGGAATAGGTCAGAATGAGGAGGGAGGGAATAGGTCAAAACTCGCCGTTCGTGTTGGTGTGCAAGAACACAATACTGGTCGTATTGGTGTGGCGCAAGAACACATTGGGGTTATTTGATTTAAGATGTCCACGCGGATCTCCACACCAAGGCGTGGGTCGTCTACGGTTTCGTGACCACACACGTGGTGTGCCTGCACATGACGTTGATAGATACGAAAGGTACGATAGATCGTCCGTGTTTCGTGTCCGTGTCCGTGGTCAGTCCGTCCGACGAAAAAGCACGCACCGTTGTACTTCGCATCCTTCGATCCCGACCACGATCCGAGGCCGCCTGAAAAGGTTTCCAGGAACGCGACATCGCCCGTGACGACGGGCTCGACGAACTCGGCGCGCGCGGTGGCAACCGCCGCGATCGCGCAACTCGCAAAAAGGAGCTTGCTGCTCATGGTCGCGGAAAAACACGCGGGGAGGGGGCGAGTGGCGAAGTGGGAGTGGATGCGCGATCTTGATTTGTTTTCCCGCCGCGGCTTGTCCTGTTGCACCGTGCGAAAAGCGCGCCATCGGGAAATTAACTCCTCGATCCTCGCTCCACTTAGACCGTCGATGGACTGCAGGCCACGTCCCCGCGACCAATCACAAAGGCGCTCGACGGAAACGACGGTTCGACACGATGAAATGAAGTTTTCTTTCGCTCGCCACGCAGCCCCACGTCACTGTCCACAGCGCGTCCGCTATGTTGTCCTCCGCCCGCGCGCTCGCGGTTCATCCCGCGGCGCCGCCCTTAGTCGCCTCCTTTTCCCCCCCCGCGTGCAAACGCTTCACGGAGAGGCCTTCGACTTCCGGGGGAAGAGGCGTGCGACCCAACGTGGTTTGTTCCGCGCGTTTCGGTTTCGGCGTTCCGGAATCGGTCGAGGCGGTTGAAGATGACGACGATGCCTTGTTGTCAAGACGCACGATGCTCGCGGGCAAGGCCCTGTTCACCATAGGCGAGGCTTTCGTGTTCCCCTGGGCCACCGAGTCCGCGACCCGGCCTGGTTCCGCAGTCACCGAGAACCTGGTGCCCTTCTCCACGCCGTGGCTCAAGACGATGCTGTTCAATGAAACCGACCCTGTCGCGAAAGCTCGTGCGAAAAACTATTTACTAGACGGCGAGGCGCTCGCCGCGAGTGGCGACCACCTCGCCGCTATCGCTTTGTTCGAAAAGGTCAAAATCAACGCGCCCACGGAGTACAAGATGTGTCAGCGCGCTGGTTTGAACATCGCCAAGAGCTTCAAGAAACTGTCAAGCCGACCGGGCGACGCTTACGACAAGTCGGCGGAAACCGCGAAAGGCGAGGTGTGGTGGTGGGGAAGAGGCACGCGGTGGCCTGGGTGGTACATCGTGGCGTACCTATCCGCCCGGAATCTTTACTTCACCGCGAAGGAGGACGACGTGGCGACCTTCACGGTCACGGAAGGCCTGGGGTTTCTAGTGCCCATCTGGCTAGGGCTGCTCATTGTTTTAGTCACCTACGGGCTGCCGGATTATTAAACGAGGCGGGGATTTGTGAACATGGTTGATTGCAATCACTTAGGGTCCCATTGGTGGGTACTTGATTGCACTCTTGATTGTAACTTCATTGGGTGGAACTTCGTCGCAATCGGTATCCATCAAGGCTCGTAACTTAACTGCAATCTGTATACATCAATGAAGGCATCTCTTGATACCCACGTTCACTCAACACTCTCCACCTCCCGCCTCAAAACGCATTTATTTTCGTCACTCAAAACGCGTTATTTTCGTCATCATCCGACGACTCCTCCTGGCCAAGCGCGGCGAGCGGCGAGACGTTCCCCGCCCTTGACACGAGGGCCGCTAGTTCCTTCTCCAGCGCCGCGAACTTATCGGCGCCGGGCGTGGGCGACACGGTGGGAACGGCGGCGGCGAGACTTTCAAGCGCGCGCATGGCGTTTTTTTTACCCGTCCCGACCACGGGCGCGGGCGCCCCAACCGAGCCGGTTCTCGAAATCGACCCCCGGCCGTCCTCGTCTCGCGCGTCGTCCCCGTGGTCCATTCGGTCGTACACCGAGACACCACCAGCCTGCGCGTGCGTGCGCGGCGAGAACGTACACTCGTTCATTTTCCGTAACTCGCTTTCTTGCGTCGCTTTTTGTACCTTCAAATCCCGCGCCCTGCCCTCGGCGGCGAGTTTCTCATAAATGGGCGCGTTTACAGGGACGCCCAGTTTCCGTTCGCGCGCCAGCGCGAGCTTTGCGGTGCGCGACGCCGACGCCGCGGTTTTTTCAAGCCCCCGCTCCACACCCAGTCGGTCTCGGGCCGCAGCCGCTGCTTGAGCCGCTTTTGCACCCGCGCGCGCGCCTGAAAACCGGCCCTGTCCGGGAGCCAGGTACCCCCGCGGGCCGTGCTTGTCGTGCGCGATGACGACCTCCATGGCCGCGATGAACCCCTCCACTTCAACCGGGCCGTCGCACCGCAACGCCGCGGACCGCACGTCTTGAATCATCTCCCTGAGCTTCGGCGAGCCGCCGATCTGGAAGTCGGCCGGTCGGGTGTGGACGCCGCCCGGCGACCCGGGCGAGCCATCGGGGACGCCTCCGAACCCGCCGAGGTCGGGCCGCGCCGCCGCCGCGGAATTTGAACCGGGCGTCGCCGCTCTGGAAGCCGCCCCCGCGGCGCTTATAGGCGTGTTGTACACGGACCCAAACTCGTGGTCTGCCTTGGAACTCCCCGGGCTCCGCTTCCCTTCTGCAATGTCCGCTAGTCGGGTGAGGTCCGCGGTCTTCAGGTCCACAATGCCGGACCCGCCGCAGTCCAGGGCTGCGAACATCTTGCGGAACGCGCGCCGCTTCAGGGCGCCGACCAGGCCGTCGGACCGGGCGCCGCTTTTCAGGGAAACCGCCGCCGACCGCGCCCCGGCTTCGTCGCGCAGGCGAACCAGCTCGCGCTTGTCGTCGTACTCGTGCCTATTCAAATACAGCACGTCGTGAATCGGTAACCGGTGCGGGTTCCTGTCGATGGAGGGAGGCCGGCCCACGGAAGGCACACCGAGAGACGCGTACGTCTCCTCCGCCAGGCGTTTCTTTTCGTGGTCGCCCCTCGCCTTACTGGCTTCCAATCGCGCCACAACCAGATCGTGCCGCACCGTGGGGGCTTTGAAGTGTCCGTCGGGATGTCCGTCGTCGTCGCCGTCGTCCTGTTTCACCACGCGGTGCGCGTTGGGAAAAAAAGTGTGGTCACTGGGTCGCCACGCCTGGTACTCCTCCACCCGCATTTGCCGCCGGTTCGCGTCGAAGTAAAGCTGCTCGTGGTGCGACAAACCCCGATCGCGAAGCGCGTCTGTTTTTCCCCGCATCATGGTTTTGCTTTTTTGGTTGATCTTGGGACGGAAAGTACACTCCGCTAACTCCTTGCGTTCCATATCCGACTTGATTTGCGCCAAGACGACGAACTTCTCCGCGAAACCCTCACCCAAACGGTCCCACGCGAGGTCGGGGCGTTTCAAAGACTTGGCGTACCTCGAAATCGCCGGCGCGCCCGTGCCCGCCAAAGATTCTTCGCGTTCCTTTTCCTCAGCCGCGCGTTGCACCGCCGCCTCACGCGCCTGCGCTCTGCGCGCGCCTTCCGCGTACAGACGCTCGTTGTAGGACGCGTAATCACCAGCGGTGCGGTTCTGCATTAACTCCCGGGATACCCGCGACATGACCTTCGTGCGCCTCGCCCGCGCCTCGGCATCCGCCGCCGTCTGCGCAGCCTCCTTCAGCGTGGCAAGCGCCTCCGCCTTTTCCTTTTTCCGCATCGCGTTGCCGTACAGCTTGTCGAACACCGCGCTATCCTTAGTGACCGGCCCGGTACCCTTTAAACGGGCCTCTCTGTCCTTGGCTTCCCGTTCGCGTCGCTGTTCCTCGCGCCGCAGCGCGGTCTGCTCCGATTGGGACTTTTCCTTGCACTGCTTACCAGGCCCGGCGCCGAACACGAACCGCGACGAGGCGTTAACGTGCAGGCTCCTCGCGCTTACCTCGCCCGCGACGACCCGCTGCGAGGAGACGTGCGCGGACGCGGGGCGTCTCGCGCCGAAAACAATCTCCGTGCGGTCGAACACGTGCGTCGCGCTTGAGTGGAACTGCTTGGACTTTTCGTACACGAGCTTCGGCGGCCGCGTCCGCGCGCTCGCCGGGCGTTCGCGCCCGGCGCCGGCGTGAAGCGAAGCCAGCCTCGCTTTCGCCTCCGCCTTGCCTTTCGCAGTCAAGGTACTAAGCATGGCCGGCTTCGAATTGACCGGCCTGCCCAGTCTCGCCGCCCGCGCCTCGCGCCGGCTTTTGTCCTTCGCCTGCTCCAGCCGCACCGCAAGGGGAAGCGCTATTGTCATCGAGAACCCTTTGGCTTGGCAGAAACCCCGGGCCACGAGGACAGGGTCGTCGGAAAGGGAGATCTCGATGCGCTCGATGAGGCCGCCGCCGAAGTCCACCTCGACCACGGGCAACGCGTGTCTGGGTTGGGCAGGGAAGGGGGGGGGAAACGAGGTCAGGCACGGGGTCGGGTGTTCAGGCAGGCTCGATCGCAGTGGGGAGAATTAGAATTGTCCACAAGAAACGGGGTGACGGTGAAACGGAAACGTCCCGACGCCGCGGTGTACCCTCCGCGCTCCGCGCGATGGCCGCGACGGTGCGGCGGAAGAAACAGGGGGCGAGAACGTCGAGGGACGGGTACGCACTTGGAGTGTCTGAACGTCCCCATGGCGGGTGTCTTGGCCTAATTGGGGTAAATCGAGGGCGCGTCGAAAATCCCAACCAGAACGCCGACAAAGAGTGCGCGCGAGACCGCGTTGCCGTGCGGCACGCGCTCGTCCTCGAGGCCGCTTTCGCCCGCGTGCGAACGTAGCCGTAACGAGTGTCCAGTGCGCTCGGGTGTGACCCGACACCAAGCTCTCTCTTGAAATTGTGCGATCGAAGAATTTCGGTTTTTGCGGGAGGACTCGAGGAAACCGGCATCTACGAGAATTGTCTGCAATGGACCAATGGTCCGTCGCACTTGGCCGTTGCACGGCCGGCATGTCCGTCGCGTCGGACCCGACCGCGGATGAGTCATCGGATATCGTCTCGTCATCCGGCCGGTCTCGGCCGAAACGCTGGGCTGGGGTTGAGGGTGGCGGCACGACCTGGGTGGTTGCCATCGCGGAAGGCACGCCCGATCGCGTTGTGAGTCGCCAAGCGTTCCCCACGCGGTCACCGGAAGAGACGCTGCCGCGAATAGCCAGCTGGCTCGCGGCTGCGCACGCGGAGAGTCCGTTCCACGCCCTCGGGGTCGCGACGTTCGGCCCCGTGGACCTGGACAAGCAAAGCCCAACCTACGGGTACATCACGCACTCCCCGAAACCGGGATGGGAAGCGGTGGACGTGCTGGGTTTGGTGAAGGAAGGATGGTGCCCAAAAAACATGCCAACCGGGTTCGACACGGACGTCAACGCGCCCGCGGTGGCGGAGTACGCCGCGGTTGTTCGGGAGTTCGCCGCCATGGACGACTTGAAAGGGAAAACGCAGGCCACGGGGAGGTTCGTCAAGTCTTTGTGGGAGGACGACGGCGACGACGACACGGAGAACGACGGGGACGAAGGGGACGCTTTCGACGACGGCGCCGCGCAATCGCTCGAAGGCGCGCGACGACGGCAAAAAAACGACAACGCGCACCTCCGTTTCCAGAACCTGGCCTACATAACCGTGGGCACCGGTGTTGGCGTCGGCTTGGTGTGCGGCGGCGAGCCGGTTCACGGGCTGTCGCACCCCGAAGCCGGCCATTGCCGCGTGGCGCGTCTTTTGAGCGACGGGTTGTTTGGTTCCGCCGGGTCCTTTGTGGGAACCTGTCCTTTCCACGAGGACTGCATCGAAGGCATGGCCGGCGCCAGCGCGATTGCGAAGCGGTGCGGGTGTTCCATGAATGAACTGTCCCGAGTTCCGGACGATCACCCCGCCTGGGACGCGGCGGCGCACTACGTCGCGGGGCTTTGCGCGACGCTCGTGATGGTTGTGTCGCCGCAGCGCATAGTGCTGGGCGGGGGCGTGCTGCAGCGCAAAACGCTGGTGAACAAAATTCGTATTTCGCTACGAAAACAACTGGGGGGGTACGTCAGGCACGACTTCGTGGAGCGCGCGGACGGGCTGAAGCAGTTCCTGGTACATAGCAGACACGGTAAGTATTTCCCAATCACCACATTCCGCAGACTGATTGCCCATACAAAACTGACATTTCTTTTTTTACATTCAGGCAATGATGCGGGAATCGTGGGGGCGCTGGCGCTGGCGGAGCGTGCGCGTTCCGCGGCTGAGCCTTTTTTCAAAAAGAAAAAAAGCCTCACAAGAAGACTCGCTCACTACTTCGGCTTCGGAATCGTGTCTGCCATGGTGACGCTGAAAATAGTCAACGGAGAGGTGCGCGTGCGCGGGCGCAGGCTGGTGTGAAGAAATAAATAAATTGAAAACGGAAATCTGATTATTGCCCACACTGTGTGTAATTGGAGGCCGCGGCCTAATCGATCCGATTGCCTTGACGTCACATCACCCCGCGCACGACCACGGTCGCACGCACGCACCCACCGCACATCATGGCTCGTAAGTCTCTTCTCTTCGCGGTTATGGCGCTCTTCGCGGGCGTGGCCATGGCCGCCACCACGCCTGAGGGAAACGCTTACCTCGAAGCGAACAAGTTGAAGGATGGCGTGACTGTCACCAGCAGCGGTCTGCAGTACAGGGTGTTGAAGGAAGGACCCGACGGCACGCCTTCCCCCAGCGTGAGCACGCCGTGCTCGTGCCACTACCGCGGCACCACTATCGACGGCAAGGAGTTCGACAGCTCGTACTCCCGAGATCAGCCCACGACGTTCGCCCCGAACCAAGTCATCAAGGGCTGGACGGAAGCGATGCAGTTGATGCGCGAGGGAGACAAGTACGAGTTGGTCATCCCCTCGGAGCTGGCGTACGGCGACCGCCAGATGGGCGCCGACATCACCCCCGGAGCCGTTCTGGTGTTCACCCTGGAGATCCTCAAGGTGGGTGTGTAAAGGGTTCGGACCCAGTCTGATTCTGGGGTTGGCAAAGAAAAGCAGTGACGTAATGAAAAACATTCGTGTCGTGGTATACAAAACGGGAAGCAGCGCCTTTACTTTACTTGATCGAACGTCCGGGTGACCCCACGCGCGCTGTTCCCGTTCCCTGTACGCTGACCATTTACCCATACACCGACCGACATACCATTCCCTATTCTATCGTCTCATCCCGCATCATCACATCAGCGTTTGCTCATGAACCGAAGGAACTCGTCGTACTCGATTTTCCCGTCGTTGTTCGCGTCGACTTCTTTCATGAACTCCGCGTCGCTCATCCCTGATAGGCCGAAGTCGTCGATAACCTTGCGAAGCTCGTCAATCGTGATGAACCCCGAATTGTCCTTGTCGAAGTACGCGAACGCGCGTTCCATGTTGTCTTCGTTTTGCGTTTTCGACGCGCACAACGTAGCGGCGATGAACTCTTCGTAATCAAGCTCGCCGTTCCCATCCACGTCCATCTCTTTTAACATGTGCTCGAGCTCCGCCTGCGTGCTCTTGGCGCCTTTCTTTTCCAAACCTTTCTGCAGCTCGTTGATCGTAATCGTGCCGCTGTTGTCCTTGTCGAACTGCTTGAACATCTGCTTCATTCCCGAAATTTCTTCGTTCGTCAACGTCTTGGCCAACGCCAACATCCCGACCTTCTTGAACTTATTCATCGCCGTGAACTTCTTCATGCGGCTCATCACGACGTTGTCCAGCGGCGTATCGGGGGCGTCGCCGTCCTCCGCGACCCAGGGATGGTTCAGAATGTTCTCCGCGGTGAGCCTGTCCGTTGGGTTTGACACCAACACGCGCGTAATCAAATCCTTGGCGGATCCCGAGATCTTTCCCCACGGCTTGCTTTTCAAGTCGAACTCGCCTTTGCGCACGGCTGAGATAAATAAAATAAAGTGTCAGTCTCGTATGGGCAATCAGTCGGCGGAATGTGGTAAATGGGAAATACGTACCTTCGAAGATGGCTTGGTCGGTTTGCGCCCAGAACGGGGGCACGCCGGAGAGGAGGATGTACAGAATGACCCCCGCACTCCAGATATCGGCTTCACACGAGTAGTTTCTTCGAAGCACCTCGGGCGCGACGTAGTACGCGCTGCCCACGATATCACGGAACCGCTCGCCTGGTTCGAAATAGGAACTCAACCCGAAATCGATGGCCATGACGGGCGCGTTTTGGTCCTTCGTCGCGAGCACGAAGTTTTCGGGTTTCAAATCCCGGTGCATCACCCCCAAACCGTGGCAATGCGCGATGGTCCTTACCATGACCCGGAACACCTCCGCTGCGTCTTTTTCCGTGTAGTGCCCGCGTTCCACGATGCGGTCGAACAACTCGCCCCCCGAACAGTAATCCATCACGATGTACACGTGCTTCGTTCCTTCGTACGCCGCGAGCAAACCCACGACGTTGGGGTGCCCGGAAAGGTGGTGCAGAATAGAAACCTCCCGCCGCACGTCCTCCACGTCATCCGGAGTCGTGAGCTTGCGCTTCGCAATCGCTTTGCATGCAGCCTTCGCGCCGGTGCGCTTGTGCGTGACCAGAAACGTCGTGCCGAACTGCCCTTCGCCGAGAACCTGGCAGTTGAAATGGGAAAGACCGAGGAGGGAGGGAAGAGGGAAGGAGGGTCAGAAGTGGTCCATAGGGGTCGTGGGGGCCACACGCCTTGGGTCGTGGCCTTGATTACGGCGCGTTGTGCAGCATGCGTAGGAACACTTGATGGCGACGCGCGCTTGCGTCTGTAGTGTTACGCGGGAGGTAAGGGTGCTTCTGATTGGTACGCCGAATCAGGCTGACATCCGGCGCGCGGGAATTGGCCGGATAGGTTCAAAGCGCACCTCGTGGAAGTGGTAGTAGTCGTTCACGTCTTCGGTGGTCCGGCCGAGCACGCTTCCGGCACGAGTGAACTGGCCCTTGGCGTTGGGCTGGGCGTTACCCCCGACGGGGTTGCTGAGGCCCTGTGGATCGGTCAGGATGCGGTGTCAGGTAAGCGTGTCAGTTAAGATTTGGGCCAATTCAAAGGGGAGGCAAAATTAGTGGGGCGACGAGACGCGACAAGGTGGATGCGCCACGACGCGGTGGGGGGGGTACGTACCCCTTGGCCCGCGGGTTTACTGCTTAAACAACCCATGGTGTCCTCTCGCAGTCAGGTGTCGTGGGACCGGAGGAGTGGCGATTCGACTGCGATGTTGGCGGTTGCACTCCCGTTAGGCGGGTGACATCGTGCGTGACAAGAAATCGAAATCGATTCCAAATATCCAAAATCTCGAAGCTTCACGTTGTCATTTTTTTTTTCCGTCACACCACACGTCGCCTCCGCCCATGCTCGCGAACGCGCTCGTGGGTGTGACGTCGAGTGCGACGCCGCGTCGTCGGCGCTGGACGCGCGATAACACCTCATCCCCCGCGGTCGCGCGCTGGGTTCGTGCCAGCGGTGCTTCCGGTGGCAAAACAGACGGCACCGATGCGACGAAAAAAAAGCCACTCTCGAAGTCCCCTGGGTCGGTGCAGAACGACGCGATTTCCCTTCTCGGTGGGATGCAATCCAATTGGACCTTCGGGACGTACCACAGCAAACGCGCGACACACAAAGTAAACGAGCTCGGGGACATTATCGGCGAACACGAGTGTCCTGAGAACATTTCGGAACAACCCGGGTGGGACGACGCTGGTAAGTTGAAATTCTGCGTAGCGACGGTGGCACAAGAGCTGAACCTTTCCGAGCCAGAAGTCTCGGAAAAACTAAAACAGCTGTTCACGCTCGCGCCAGGTATGGAGCGCCGAGTGGGGGATGTCAAAATCGCGCATGTCGTGCGTATGGTCGCCAGTCTGCCCGATGTGGTGCAGGCGTTTGTTCATCTGCGGACGATATTGCCAAACGCGGATCTCGGAAAGATCGTCGAGTCGAGGCCGTCGGTGCTGCTGGAAGACTTGGACGCCATGTCATTACGAATAGCGGAGTTACGCGAAGAAACCCCGTCGCTGAACTGGTGTGCTATTTTCACCGACTTTCCTAACCTTTTCGAAATCAAAAACCTGGCGGGGAGCGTCCGGGAGTTACAGACGAAGTTTCCGGGGAAAGACGCCAGCGCCATGATTGGCCGGCGACCGCTACTACTGCTCCAGATGCAATCGGGCGAGGACATGATTCAGTACGACCACGGCAGTTTGAAACAGGTTAAGGCGACGATAGAAGGGGACAGGACGCACGACGGGTGGTAGTATGATTAGACGGGTGGTAGTACGATTGATTCGTAAAAAAAACTAGCCTACGGTTACAGGCGTTTGCGTAGCGAACAGAAAAAACTTATTCCTTCCCCACCCACGTCGTGCCCGCCCCCATTTTTTCCTCCGGCGCATCGCACGTGTTGAAGTTTGGCCTCGAGTTCTCGGCGCACGTCCACTTATCGTCATCCCCCAACGCATTCGCCATCGCACCTGGAACTCTGCGCCACTTGCCACACGAGTCGCACGCGATCCACTCCTCGGAAACCGTCTCCACGGGCGCCTTGTCTTTATTCGCCTCAAACTCGGTGGCAAGGCGTTCGAGGCGCACGCACATCGCTTCCAGCTCGTCAATCGTGCTCCGAATCAACATGGTGTTCTTCTCGTTGCCGTGCTTGCACTCTTTTTTATCAAAGCAACGCAAACAAAAAAGCTTCCGGCCCTTGCACTCGCACCGCACACCCGCCCAGTTCAGATCCGCTTGGCACACGGAACAGTCTTTCTCGAACAAATCGGGCGCTAGTTCCGTGCCGGCCATTTTTACGATTTTTCCCTCCCCGACTCGCCCCGCGTCGGTAAGCGCCGCCCGCCTTGTGCGCTCCAAGTCAACCCGGTGCCGCATCACTAAAGCGACGGTTGGAGTGAAGTTCAGCTGCGTTTCAGATGCGACGCACAGCGTGCCTAACAACTGGTCGTGCGCCACGGATTGGTACCGCTTGGCCAGGACGTACTGCTCTGTCGCGGCGGCGCCGAAAGGGAGCCAGTCCTGATTGTAAAAAAAGAAAGTGTCAGTCTCGTATGAGCCGTCAGTCGGAGTAATGTGGTGATTGGGAAATACTTACCACGGGCGCGAAATTCACCGCCTCCGCGCAGTTGAACCCGGTGTTGAACCCGGCGTGGTACGCGTTTGGGAAAGTTATTACGTAGCTTCGCGGGTGCTGTTCCGCTCGGAAGACGGGAATGCCTTCCTCGCGAAGCACGGCTGGGGAGAGGATCGTCACGAGCGAGTGCAGCAGGTCGGGCTGCGCGTCGAACAGGTGCGGCAGGCGCTCGCGCATCACGCGCTCGAACTTTTCGGAGTGCGACGCAGGAATGCTGTACCACACCTTCGGGTCGCCGAAGTGGTGGTAGTTGACGCTGTAAAAGTGGTGGTCCTCGACGTGCCAGCAAAAAGTGCTTAGGGTCATGCCGAAGTACAGCCAAGGTACTGTTATTCCAGTCGTTGCCTCGACGTGCTTCAAACACGACGAAGGGTTGTACGGCATGTTGCACACGTTCCACGGCGAATCTGCATATTTTTTTTGGTCGGGCGCGTCCAGACAGTCATCACCCGGGCTCGTGAACCCGCTGCCCACCTCCAGGGTGGCGATATCTGCGCCGTAAATCACCTCCACTTCCTGTTTCGTATCCGCGGACGACTCGATTAGCCTCCAGAACTCGCCTTCCAAATCCCGCACGCTGACGTCGGTTGGAACCCCGCGTTCGCTGAAGTACTTCTTCTTGAAGTAGTTACTGTACGCCTCCAGGCTCGCCACGGTGTGGCGCTCACCGGGGATGAACCCGTACTGCGCGAGAATAGCGGTGGCTTTTGTGTCGTCGGAGGGGGTGTTTTTCTTCGCCTCCGTTGCCGGAGGTTTATCTTCCAAAGCCTGAGGCTCGTCCTCCGGAAGGCCCCCTTCTTCCTTCGTATCCTCGGGAGGCGTTCTCGGCGCGGGCGCGGTTGTCGCCCCCCCGATCCGTCCCCCGCCCATCCGCCCTCCCCCCAGGTTGCCGCCCGCCAGGGTGAACCCCTCCGGAACCTCGAGCCCCGCGGCGACCAGCGCGGCCCGGGCTTTGTGTTCGTTTTCCCGCGACCGCTTCGAAGGCCCCGCCGGCCGGTTCTGCAGCTCCGTCACGGCTTGCACCCGCGTTCGAAACCGCAGCTCCTTCGCGTTCGGCAGCCTGAACTCGGGTTTGAACGACTCCGGGGCGACGATGTTGCACACCCCGTATTGCTCGGCTTCGGGTCGGATGCTGTTGATGTACGCGAGCGGGTCCCCGGCCCACTCGAGTTCCGTGGGGTAGTACGTCGGGACGGGCGGGACGTCCATGTGTACGGCGTTTTTCGGTTGATAGGACGACCGCACTTTCGGGCCTTTCAAACACACGTCGCACCCGTGCCTGCTGTACCCGCACGCCGTGCACCCGAACACGGGAACGCCGTTGGCTGTGGAAAGAGGCTGGTGCCACGGCTGCGTGGGCGGCGGGGGCGCGGACGGCGGAACTAATTTCTTTTCCTTTTCGCATTGGGGCGGCGGGTTCTTTTTACTCCGCCCGGTCGTCCCCACGATCAAATCGCCGTTCGCATCGTACTGCTCGCGCGGCCTTAACTCGGTTTCGCTGGTCTCGTTAGTAGTGTCTGTTTGTGTGTCAACGTGCGCTGGGCCACCGTTCCCTGTGTCGTCCACGTTTTGCGTGCGTTTCTCGTCACCGCCATCGGCTACCATCGTTTTCGCCTTTTCCGCACGCTTCGCGACTTGCTTCAGCCGGTCCTCTTCCCTCCACCCCTCGATGAGCGTTTCCTCCGCGCGTTGCTTCTCCAAAACCGCCGCCGCGCGCTTCGCAGCGTTCCGGGCACGCGCATCATCCTCGGCGTCGAAGAAACCCTCGCGCTCGCGTTTTCCGCTTAAAAGCTCGCGCGCGTTCGTCGCGGCGACGCGTTTCGGCCGGCCCCCGGACGTCGTCGTTTTCGTGGATTCGGCAGGGGGTGCCGGTGCGCTGCTCATGCCGTTCGTCGCCGCGGGGTCAGCCTTTTTGGTGCTCTCCGTGGGGGCGAGCCTCGAAGCCGCCGCGTGGGCCGTGTACATCGCAGTAGGCTCACTTACGTCGTGAGAAATGCGTCGTGCGCACTCTTCGAGGCGCTATCGAACACGGACGGCACCAGCCTGACGCGGGGAAACGACGCGAAGCGAAAAATGGGGCAATCTCACTTCTCTTCGGAAACGCTCGCCTGGGACCCCACGCGACGGGCCACGCGACCCCACGAGGCACGCTGCGCCAACACGACACCCGGGGTGATATGAATTTCGCGCGCGGAGCGTTCTGACGAGGTCAGGCTCCTACGCAGCCTTACGTCGTGGTGTCGACGACGGCAAGATTTCGTTGTCGCGTCGGCGCGTGGCGCGCGGTCGCACGTCACGTCGTGGTCGTCCTTGCAGAGCAAGTTTCTGAGTTTCTGACCTCTACTCGAGGTTGTTATCGCGAAGTGCTCGACGAATTGGGCTGCCACTCCGCGGCGCTCTTGACATGGACAACCGCGAAGGGGCGTCCTCGGCGACGCCGTCGGACCACGACTGCGAGGTGGTACACGCGCCCGGGGCTGGCACGTTTCCCGCGGCTCACGAGACGCGCGAGCCCGCTCTCGGAGATACGCACGGGGCATCCCCTTTCGTCGGGGCCTCCGAGGAGAAGCTTTTTTGGGAAGCGCACCACGACCTGCTGCTGACACTGTTAGAAACCGGGTCCCGAGCCAAAGGCGTGCTGCACGCCCTGGCACCGCATTGCTTGTTACCTTTTAAGCGAATCACGCTGGAAGTGCTCAACGGTACGTCCGAAACCACCGCACGCGAGGCGTGGGTGGTGTGCAAAATCGCCCTCGTCATCATCGTGCCGGAACCGTTTTTCGCCCTATCTCCACGAGATTTGAGACGCCCCATGGATCTGACCCCCGACCCCACCTGCCCCCCCGACCTGTGTGTACGACCTACTTTCTACTTTCTCCCACGAACTTCGCAGACATCGACGCCCCGCGCCTGCGCCTGTTGCTGTCCACCACGCAGGCCGTGCTCCTTGCGTTCCACCGCCATCCAACTCGCCTTTCCAGTTTGCTTCTTGAAAAGGATGACCAGGAGTTGGCGTACGCGTTTTTCGACGCGGCCGCGCACCTCGCGGTGTTGGGGCTGGAACGCGCAGACCAGCTGCGACTGGGGGTTGATACTCGAACGCAGCTTTTCGATCTGTGCCGAGTGTTGCTCGCCCCGGGCGGCGGTAACGTCCCGGACTGGGTCAGGCGGACGGAACATTCGTTACGGGTGAGCTCGCCGGAGACCCTGGCGCCCCCGGAGATTTTCGACGCCCGCGCGGTGAACACGACGCGACTCGCCACGAATCGCAGCGCGCCGACCCGGTCGGAACTCAGCGTGTACGTGCAACTGAGTCGGCACGCGGAGGTTCGCTTGGCGGCGGAAATGGGGGACGATTCAAATACAGTTGGTGACGATTCAAGCGACACGGAAACGCGCGCCGAGTTGTTAAACGGGTTCCACGACGTGCTGCCCGGGTTGGAAAACCTGGGTACGACACCGGGACACACTTCACGGCGACAACGCATGCCCGCAGCGCATACGCTGGTCAGCTCGCAAGCACTGCCGCACACGCTCCTTCCACAAGACCTCACCCAGCTCGCATCGGACGTCGCGTCGTACACCACCGAGTCCTTGCGCGCGCACGCGCGGCTTTTGGACGCCGAGACGTTCGCGCGGCGATGCGCGTTTGACGCGACCCGTGGGCAACCCTTGATTGACTCAAGAGTAACTCAAGAATCAGGTGCCCCGACATCAAACGACGCGATGCTCCACAACGCGTCCACGCGTACGACGCTTTCCGTGTTAACGGACGCGGCGCACCAGGGCGCGCATCGCAGGGCGTCCCCCGCTGCGCGGGACGCCGCGGCGGCTGCGATTCGTTTGGGACGAGCGGTGGGTGCGTTTTCGCGCGACGCGAACGACATCGAGACCGCCGCGAGCGGGCTTCGTGTGTACGTCACCGCAGCGCTCGCGGCGCACCCCACCGCACTCGCCGAGGTCCGCGCGTGCTTAGCCAGCACGTTTCTTGTCGTGCCTTTCCGAACGTTACCTCCCCTTTCCGAAGACGCGGTGGTGTTGCGACAAAGCGCGATGGAACGCGGCGCCGGTGCGTCGCCTGAATCGAAAACCGCGGTGGCGCCGCATCCGTTGCTGGACACCACCGGCACGCTCAGGCGCGCCGCCGCGAACACGGCCGCGGCCGCGACGACCTCGCCGTCGTGGCTCGCCCTCGTCAGCGCGGGCTTGTGTTTTCTGGACGACGCGGACGACGCGCCAGCTGGCGAAGTGAACGCGAACATCGACCCGCTCCCCCCGTTTGGCGCGAGCTTGGACAAAGTGCTCTCGGCGACGATACTCGCCGCGACGGCGGTGACGAGCTCGAGTCCGACGACGCGTGGCGCGCGCGACGCCCTCGCCGCGCTCGCGCGTCGCGCCGAGTCGCTGGCGATGGCCACGCCGCTCGTGTCGCGCCACGTCTCCGCGGTCGTGGCCATCGCCGGCCTCGTGGAACAAACCTGCGACATCCAGACCTACGACGAAACAGTCACCGCGAGCCACGCCGTGTCGTCCCTGAAACGCGCGGTGCTCGGTGAATCCACGCCTTTCGGGCCGTCGCTTTCGGACGCGGCGCTTAAAAGAGCGCCGCGAGACGTGCGTTTGGAGTTCGTGCGACGCGCGGTGGGTATCTCCCCTGAAACCACCACGGCCGTCTTGGCACTCGCGGGGGGGTGGCTACTGGCGGAGATGCGCGCGGACGCGAGCGGTCACGAAAACGGCGACGACGACGTCGCGTCGAGCACCGCGGTGTTTTCCGCGGCGCTCGACGCGATTACGAACGCGGGGTGGGTTTGCGCACCGAACGTTGATGGCGACGACACGCGCACCACCGGGGGTGGTTGGTACGGACACCGCCCCGGCCAGAGGTTCGCGACAAAAGAGCGCCTCACCCTGTGCCTTTTGGCGTTTCACGGCGCGTCAAAAAAGGGTCGGCGCAAAGGTACGTATTGGGCCTTTCCCAAATTCCAAAACTGTTTGCGCATACACCACTGACACTTTTCTTTTTCACTCTCAGCGCTCGCCGAGGCGGCGGTTGCGTGTTGTGGCAAAAACAAGCCGAAAACGCGACGCGACGGGGTTCTGGCGCAAACCGCGCGAGCGCACTTGTTTTTTATTTTCGCGCACTGCGCTGTTCATTTCAGCAAAAGCCCTGTTTGGCTTGAGCAACGCGTACGGGACGTGTTGCGGGGCGAGGAATCGGTGGAGCGGCGCACGATGACCGCGGGAGACGCGGCGCTTGATGAGAATTTGTTCGAAACACACGAGACGGTTGCTTCCGAAAGCACCGAAAACGACGCGGTCAGTCGGTTGCCCCCCGAAACCCTCCACGCCGTGCGCGACGCCGCGCTCGCCATGGCGAACCACGAAACCGCCAGATCCACAGAAGGATCCAAAACGTTCGTCACGCTCGCGGACCTCGCGGCGGCGAGCGCGCGTTCCCGAAACGCGGCGTGGGCGGCGCTGTGCGCGTTGCCCGCGAATGCGAATTCTCATACATTGACTGAACGCGAGTCAACGTCAACGTCACCCAGCTCTTCCGTGGGAGGGTTTAGCTTCGCGTGGGCGTGCGTGGCTCGGTGCCGGGACGAGGCTCTGGCGCAATGCACGTCGCCGTCCCGCGAATCAATACGCGCGTTGCACGAAGTGGTCGTGGCACTCGACGCGGGCGCCGCGATGGCGTCGCCGGCGAAGATGGCGCTGACGTGTTTAGCGGCGGACGCGCTGAGCCGTTTGTTCGCAGCGGCGGCGGGAAGGGCGAGTGCAGACCCGGCGCGCGCGATGTCCGACACGCTTCGGTCCGACCACGAGAGTGACGCCGCGGCAGAGCCGTCGTGGCTAGCCTTGACCAAGCTCTCTGTGTCCCTGGCGTCCGCGACGCGACGGTGGACGAGCGCGAGTTTAACGCAACGCATGTCCCCGAGCGACGCGCGCGCGGTGGGCTTGTTGCTCTCCGCGGGTATAAATCGTGTAGACGCCGCGCCAGTGCTGGACGCCATATCTCCCGGCCTCGCGAGGGAAACAAGCGACGTTCTCGGGAACGATGACCGATGGCTGACACGGAGAGACGCCGCGCTTCGAGGCGCGCAGACGGCTGAGCGCGCCGCGCGCGCGTACCTGGACGGAACGGACGTCGCGGCGGCGCTCTTCGCTGCGCAGATGGCGACGCGCGCCGCGCTCGAAGCGACGACTCGCACCGCGAGGGCGGACGCGAGCCTCGGTGAGCGCGCGGCGGCTGCGGCGACCGCGAGGGTGTTACTCGACGCAATCGCCGAGGACCCGACCACCGAGTTCGTCGCAGCCGTCGCGCGCGAAGCTTCGGGCGTGCTTCGCGACGCGGGCCCGGGGTCGTCCCCCGAATTGCTCGCCGCCGCGCGCGCCTCGGGCGACGCGAACGCGGCGCGTCGCCCTTGTCCCGCCGTCGCGATCGCGACGCTGCGCGGCGACGACTCGCCGCTTGCCGTGGACGCGGTGCTCCACGCGGCGGCGGGAAGGGTGATGACCGCGCGTGAACCATTTTTTGACCTCGACGAGTGTGACGTTTCCTTTGGTGACATACAGGATCGCGACGCGACCCTCGCAGCGTGTGTTTCGCTGCTCGTGCGAAGCGACGTTTCCCTTTCCGCCACGGCGAGTGTTTCGTTGCTGGACGTGTTGAGTAACTCTTCGTCCGCGACGCGAACCGTGTTTGTATTGGTGGAAGCAAACAAAGACAAAGGGTTCGAATCAGCCAAGGCGCTGACAAAACTCGCGACGCACAATTCGCCAACCACGCGCCGAGCCGCGGCGGCGGCGCTTCGTGGGTTGCTCGGCGCAAGCGACGCAAACTATTTGGATGACTCTGGCGCGCGCCACAACCTGTTGCGCGCGCTTTTGGGACAACTCCCGGACGCGTGTGTTGCGTCTTCGTCCGCGAGGGACGCGACCAAGTGCGCTTCGCTTTTCTTCGAGCTCGCGTTTGCGGACGGCTCGGTGGACGACGGCGCGGTCGCGGTGGCGGACGCCTTCGCGGCGCTCGTCGCGTGCTCCGCGACGGGTTCCACAGTGTCATCGAGTCAAACGTTCCGAAAAGTGCTTCACACGCTGGCCGGGTTCCTGGCGCCCGACGAGGTCGTGGCGCGAGTTACACGAAAAAGAAGCGACGTGCGCGCACGCGACTTGTTTTCCCCTGATGCGCTTCCATCCGTGCCTACCACGATGAGCTCGCCGTTGCGGTCACCATCGCGCGCGTCGGCGGCCTCGGCGTCGGCGTCCACAACCGCGCCGCCAACTTCGGTGCCAAGGCGGACGCCCAGTCGCGGCGGCCGGCCGACCACGGCGCACCCTTTTTCCACCAGGCGCAGGCTCGACGTTTTGCGGGACGCGCTCGCCGGGTCTTCGCCGGGTGCATCCGGCACTACTGCGACGACCACGTCATCGCTGACGACCGCCACGCGTACCGCCACTACGTCATCGAACTTGCTATCCACCAGCCTGTTTGGTGACCTTGATGTCGCTCTCGGTGGCATGGCCGGCCTGGAGGGCTTCGAAGGCCGATGGGAGGGCTGGCCGAACGGCCTGGCCGGGATCGGCCTCGGCCTGGGGGGTGGGGATTTCCGGGATCTGAGGGACAACGCCGTGAATGACCGGGAAATGGAACTTGCACGAAACACAGCGCGCGCGGCTGCGATGACCGCCGGGACGGCAAACAGCACAAGCAGCAGAAACCGCGCGCTCGGGGTAGGCGTCTCGGGAGGGTACGGAATGGACGGCATGGACGGAATAGGGTTGGACGACGACGACGACGACGCAATGGACGACGACGCGGCGTTTTCCGACGACGCCGCGCATGCCGATTCCGATTTCGCCGAAATCGCGAGCGCGGCTGATACTTTTTCCGTATTCGGACGTCGATTTGCACCGAGGTCGAGGGACCCGCGGGGTGCTCGGGCCGGGGGCGGCGACCGTCGCGACCTGAACGTCTGCACCTTCGTTTCAAGCGGCGCTTCCTTCACAGAACAGCACTGGTATTTTTGCTACACCTGCGACTTAACAACCTCCAGGGGGTGTTGCAGCGCCTGCGCCCGAGCGTGTCACCGCGGACACAAGCTCGTGTACTCGCGCTTGTCTCGGTTCTTCTGCGACTGCGGCGCAGGCAACGCGCACGACACGTCGTGTCAGTGCCTGACTCCACGAAGCGCCGCCGCGTCCGCCGTGGCGGCGGACGTTGAGGCGGAGTCGAGGGCCGCCGCCTCCGCGGCGGAGACGGCGGCGGCGGCGGCGGCGAAAACGCTGTGCCAGGAACTGAGACGCACTCGACACGCCACGAAACTCGGCCCTCGTCCCGTCACGGAGGACAGCGACAGCGAAAGCGAAACTCAGGATGCGTACGCGCTTCTGGACGACGACGCGGCGTTTGGAAACGACGACGACGACGACGAGCCCGATGTCGTCGACGTCGTCCCGCACGCGCGGCGCGAAGCCCTGCGCGACGCGCTTAGAAACGCCGGGCTGACTTCCGGGCTCGTCGCGACGTGCGAGAGGGTTTGTTTGAAACTTCGGTCGGCTTCGGCTTCGGTGGGTGACCCTGACGCGACCAAACCGCCACCAATGAAACGACTCGCGTTCCCTGTGTCCGGAACCGCCACGGCGGCCGCAACATCCGAAACGAAACTCGCGCACCTGCGAAGAAGCTTCAAGGCTGGCTCTTTCGAAACAAAACCGAGCCCGGATCACGCGCCTCCGGTCGAGGTCCAGCTGGCCATCGCGTCGGGAACCGTCAAACGCTCCTGTTTGAGCTGCTCAAGGAACGCCGGCATGCTCGCCGTGGCGGAGGGCGACAAGGTTTGCATTTTAGACGCGGGGGCGATCGCGGGGGTGGGAGGCGTGGGGGCCGTGGGACCGAGTGCGACAGCACCCGCAGTTGAGACGACGAGTTTGGGAAGTTCGGGAGCACCCGGCGGCACTGTCGAAATCTCGGCGCGCGTCGGCGTGCGCCCTCTTTCCCGGAACCCGGTGCCCTTCGACGTGGCGCACGTTCTGTGGAACCCATTGAACGACCACTACCTGGCCGTCTCTGGGTTCCGTGAGTGCGTAATTTTCGTGTTGGACGACCATGGCGTGGTGATTGATAGACTCAGGGTGGGGCCCGAGAACTGGTGTAGACAATCGGATTCCCACGAAACCTTCGCGACCCGCATTTTGAACGTCTTGTGGGTACCCAACTCGAACGCGTCGTTCGCGGTGGTGTTGCGCGACTCTGTGGTGGTTTTCGACCTGTCCAAATCCGCGTTGAGTCCCACGGTAGTGGTGCGCCTGGACCAACCAGAAAATGCAGACAACTCAACTGGAATCACCGGTCGGAAACCTCACGCAAGCCGGTTGGTGGACGCGGCTTTCGTGTCGCACAAAGGAACGACGTCGCTTCTGCTGCTTTGCGAAAACGGCGAAACGTTTGTGCGCGCGTTTGGAAACGGCGTCGCGTTTTTTCACGAAACCAGAGGAGACTTGGAAAGCGACTTTCCAAAACACGTGCTCGTGCTGGATTCGGATCGAGTCGAAATGCCAGACCAGGTCCACGGAGCACCCGGGGCGAGCTTGATGTATTCCGCTGGTCACCAACTCGCGCTGGTTTCGTTCGCGGGCGGCGCCACCGTGGCGCTGCGTGTCGACTCGGGGACGGACGGCGCGGAAACGACGACGTTGTGTGTGTTGTTGGAGCGCGACGATTCGTATTCCGAACATGAATCGGATTTAGAAACCGAAAAGACCCCAGTGCACGGCTTTTCGTGCTGGGCCGACATCTCCCCCCCCCCGCCTCCGCACATCACGGGCGCGCCTCCCGGGCCGATCGCGCCGCCGGCTCCCGAGTTCGTAGCGCTCTCCCAGCGTTTGGGCGGCGCGTCGTGTCTCGTTTCTCTGGCTGAAAATTGCTTTGAAGCGCAAGTGCTTTTGGGGGACGCTTCCACCGAGAAGGTTGGAACAGCGTCGAGTACTACCTTGAGTACAACGTTGAGTACAGCGTTGATTACCACTACGCCCGTTCCGGGGACGACGCCGCCTGCCCCGACCCCGGCCCCGAAAGCGCTCGGGCACTGCGGGTACCACCCGGTGGACATGCCGTGCGCGTTTCTGTTTGTGCTCCGGGAGGACGGGTCGCTCCAGGTGTTCCTTCGCGAACCACCGCCGGCGGCCGCGGGCGCCGGGGCGGTTGAGCTTCAGCGGCGGCAACTTGAACGCGCCGCCGCAAACGCAACGGCGAGGTCGGCGAGGGCGACCAGGCTGGCGACCGGTACCGGCGACTCGGTTGACGACGAAGGCGTTCCAAACGAGCTTCCTTCGTCGTCCGCTTTGCCGGAAATATCGGAACCCAAATTCCCCTTTGATTTCTTCGAGCGCTCGGTATGCGTGACACTCGAGGTACGTCCCCGCGTTTCCCAAATTAATAGACTGTCTATTTGCCAATACTCGTACCAGAAGGGACGTATTACCTCTGCCCTGACTGTTCAGACCGATTACGGTGACTGTTGTCCATACATTGTCCAATACATCGCGATATACAAGACGTTAACCACTTTGTTTTACCCATCGCAAGACGAACTTCGGCGGGGCGTTTTTCAGGGGGAAAACGTCCGAAGCCGTTCGTTTCGCGTTGCAGAGCGAGCAGTCACACGGCGGCGTCGAGGCCCCGTGTCCGGGGCCGGTGTCGTGCGTCCTTTCCATCGCCAAGCCCGGACACGTGATTTGCGGCGTCCGCGTGCACGTCGGGGACGGGAGCACCGCGAGGATTCCTCCTAGTGTCCGAATCGGCAAGCCGCCGCCGACATCCTCCGCGAACGCGGCGCGAGGCGATTCTTCCCGCGAGTCCTCGGTTTCTCGCGAACTTCGCGACCCCCGGCGGGTTGTTTCGTTTGAAGCCGGCGCCCGGCGGTGGTACGACATACCTCTTACTCCTGGCGAGACGCTACAGGCGAAAAAAACGCTCGAGCTGACCTTCGGCGCCGCGACGTCGAGCGCGATCGCGTCACGACTGGACCACCTCGAGGTGTACGCCATGTCGAAAACCGATTTCGGGTGGGAGTTGGAAACCGCCGCCGCCGCGACGGAAACCGAGGCTGCACACGCAAATTCCGTTGCAAACGAATTCAGGGACGACACGGAAAATGACCCTACGCGGCGCGTCTCGCGTCTCGAGCGCCTGGTTCGACACAGCTGCGAAACGCCTCGCCAAACCCAACACGAGGAACACACGCTTCGCGCCGCGCTCGCGTCGCTGGCGAGGGTCGTTGCGTTTGAACCGAGCGACGCCGCGAAGGAAGCGGCGGCTACAATGGCGCTTGTCATTTTGAAACCGAACGTGTCTTCCTCTTTGCGACTTGTGGACGACACATTCGGACTTGATACCTCAACAAACGTGGTTTGGGTCCCGGAAACCGCGACGAGACGGTTAGCGTGGCGTGTCCTACTCGCTGTGTGTGGCGGTGATACCGCCGCGGAGAGGAAGGACCACGGCGCCATCGCCCGCGTCGCACAGGCGGCATCCGCGCTCGTCGCGGTTGACGCGCGACGAGGGCCTTGTCCAATCGACGCCTCTGTGTTTCACGACGCCACGCGCGCCGCTGCCCGATTCGCGTCTCGCCGACCGGCCCTTTTCGCCTC
>Ga0209710_1000126_pt1 | contig 85339 bp, 75 predicted proteins | sample ArcticOcean_MG_C_5_FD_187436 | JGI IMG/M metagenome (GOLD analysis project Ga0209710, IMG submission 187436) | Marine microbial communities from western Arctic Ocean - ArcticOcean_MG_CB4_138 (SPAdes) (version 2) | ecosystem: Environmental > Aquatic > Marine > Oceanic | place: Arctic Ocean...
GGGGGGGGGGGGGGGGGGGGGGGGGGGCGGCCGGCTGCCCCGCGGGCGCAGCAGGCGCAGGCGCGGGCGGGGGGGGGCCGGGGACGGAAACCGGCTGCGGCGGCGCGCGCGGCGCGGCAGGCGCCGTGGGGGGGGGAGGCACGTACACGGGGGGCGCGGCGAGGTCGTTCTTCAGACGCTCGTTTTCCAGGCGAAGAGCCTGGCGGAACAGGGAAGAATTGGGGTAAAGGTGAGTGGTCGTTTGGGTCGTTCGCGTCGGCACTTCGCGTGTTTTGGACGTCGGTCGTTTCAAAAGGCACAAAAAACTTTCGCGGTGTGAAAGGAACGTTTTTCTCGGGAAAAAAACGACGCGACCGGCATCCGGAATCCCGTTTGGTTCTTCCGCTGCGGGCGAATACGTACCTCGACCGCGGCGGAAACGGCGGCGAGCTCGTCGTCCACGTCGGAGGCGCGGACGACAAGGCCAACGCGACCAGCCTGGGGGGGGGAGGGACGCGGCGGTGTCAGTGAATGCGTTGGAAGATTTTCGGGAACGCAACGAGTGGCATCCGCTTTTTCGTCGCGGAAAGATGATGTGTCTATCCCGAACGATTGATGTGTGGCCCGGGAACGGTGTGTCGTGACGAACGCGCGATACGTCGGATCCACTGTGTATTCCCTTCTCCCTGTGCCACACGCAATGCACCGTAATAGCCGTACCTTGAGCGTCGACTTGGGAAGCCTCGCGCGCACCAACGGCTTGCTTCGCGCCGTGACTCGCGCGCCGGTGCAGAACCCGCTTTGCTTTTGAGATTTAGCGCCCGCGAACGCCACTACCGGTCTGGCGGAAACGGCGCATAGGGCAGCCATGGTTTTGGGTGTTTCCTGTCAGGAAGTACACGAACCCGGTCACGCAGTCACGATGGCGTGCGCAAAATACGTCGCGCGCGTCGCCGTCACTGTGCCGACACCGTCCCACCCGACGCCTAAAGCTGATTGATTCTCTCGGGAAACGGAAGGAACTTTTTGCAGGCTAATCCTAGTCAGTGGATCATACGGTTCACATCCCGCCTTGACGTCTACTTGGCAACCTAGGTTGTGGGGATGTTGATATTTAACCAAGATTAAACCTCTCATGCGTCAGCTTTTAGCGGCGAACGATTCGAGTGTGAGTGCTGGTACGAGCACATCTTATTTTCTGTGGGCACACTTCCGCGCGGTGGGCGCCCCCTCGATCGTCCCAGTGGCCGGTCCTTCCCGGTCCGCGTCGTGGTTTAGCGTTTCACGGACAAGAAGGCCACGATGTGGAGGCTTCGGTGTTCCACCTCGGGCGCCACTTCCGCCAGCCCCATGGTCCGGGCGTTGTCCGAAGATCTGTTTTCCCTTAATAACCACGTGGGGCGTCAGACGTGGGAGTTCGACGCGAACGCTGGGACTTTCGCGGAACGCGAGCTCGTGGAACAGGCGCGGGTTTATTTCGCGAAGCACCGGGTCACGCAGCAGCACTCTAGTGATGAGCTGTTACGGCGACAGTACGACTCGGTTCGAGCCTTACGGGGACGACAAATCACGGTGTCGCCTCCCAAAAAAGAAGCGTACGACGACGACGAGGCAAACACTCGGAACTCCCCGGTTCCTCGAAATGTAGTCGACCAGGCGATGCGCGCGGGGGTTGATTTCTACCAAGGCCTGCAGGACAGTGACGGGCACTGGCCCAGTGATTACGGAGGCCCCATGTTTTTGATACCGGGGCTGGTGATTTCGCTTTACGTGATCGGCGAGCTGGTACGGAACTTTCCCACCCGCCGCGCACCGCCTGACCGATTGCGCGTACTCGTCCTTTCCGGAGGGACGGGTTACCGGATGCCCTGACTGTTCCGACCGATGGCCGGTGCCTGTTGGCCAGGCCATCGTCCAATACACGCGATACACAAGACTGACACTTTCTTTTTTACAACCAGGACAACGCGTTGGACCAACACCAAAAGCTCGAGATGCGGCGGTACCTGCGGAACCACCAGAACGCGGATGGCGGGTACGGGCTTCACATCGAAGGGCACAGCACGATGTTTGGGACGGTGTTGAGTTACGTCGCGTTGCGGTTGCTAGGGGTTGGTTTGGACGGTACCGACGAAACCTCGTTTGAGAATCACGACTGCGTTACACGCGCGAAATCCTGGATCGCGTCGCGGGGCGGCGCGGTGAACGCGCCGTCCTGGGGAAAGTTTTACCTGTGCGTTTTGGGGGTCTACGAGTGGGAAGGTTTGAACCCGATTCCACCAGAGGCATGGCTCATGCCGTACCGGGGGAACCCGCTGCACCCCGGGCGGTTCTGGTGTCACTGCCGCATGGTGTACCTGCCGATGAGCTACTTGTACGGCAAGCGCGCGACGGGCGTTTGCACGGCGTTGGTCGAGGAACTCCGGGAAGAGCTTTACCTACCGACGCAGCCTTACCACACCATCGACTGGGACGCGACCCGGAACGCGTGCGCCACAGAAGATCTGTACTACCCGCACCCGTGGCTGCAAGACGTGCTTTGGTGGGGTTTGACCAAAGTGGAACCGCTTTTGATGCGAACTTTTTTGGGGGGGAAAATACGGAAGTGGGCGTGCGCCGTCGCGGCAAAGCACGTGGAGTACGAGGACGAAAACACGCGGTACGTGGATATCGGCCCGGTGAACAAAGCCATGAACATGCTCGTGGCGTGGCACGAAGCGTTGGAGGGGCTTGGCGAACGCGAGGTGGTCGCGGCCGCGAGCGCGACTCCGTTTGCGAAAACGTTATCCACGCCGAGCGCGTCGTACGTAACCCCCCCTCGGGTCGCGAAGCACCTGCCGAGGGTCAACGACTACCTGTGGCTCGCGGAGGACGGCATGAAGATGCAGGGGTACAACGGGAGCCAGCTCTGGGACTGCGCGTTCGCGGCGCAGGCCATTTGCGCGACTGGCTTGGCGGGGGAGTACACCGAGTGTTTGCGAGACGCGCATAAATATTTGTTAAACACGCAAGTGTTGGACGACGCGCCTGGCAAGCTAACCGACTGGTACAGACACATCAGCAAAGGCGCTTGGCCGTTCAGCACGCGTGACCACGGGTGGCCAATTTCCGATTGCAGCTCGGAAGGCCTGAAAGCGGCGCTTTGTTTAGAGGAGCTCGGGGAGCAAGCGAGCGGCCCGCGCGTTCCCCTCAAACGGCTGCGCGACTGCGTGAACGTTATTTTGAGTTACCAAAACTCCGGGTCGGGAGGGTGGGCCACTTACGAAAACACGCGCTCGCACAAATGGGTTGAGTCGATAAACCCCGCGGAGACGTTCGGGGATATCATGATCGACTACGCGTACGTGGAGTGCTCGTCCGCTTCGTTGCAAGCCCTGGCTGCGTTCAAAAAGAGGTACCCGAACGACGACAAAGTTCCTTTAATCGACCGCAGCGCGAAAAGAGGAGCACAATTTTTGAAATCCATCCAGCGAGCGGATGGGAGCTGGTACGGATCCTGGGCCGTGTGTTTCACCTACGGCACTTGGTTCGGAATCAAGGGTTTGTTGGCGTGTGGGTCCACGTTTGACACGAGCCCCGAGCTGCGAAATGCGGTGTCCTTTTTGCTGTCCAAGCAAATGGCAAACGGGGGCTGGGGCGAGTCGTACCTTTCCTGCCAATTGAAAAAGTACGTACAGCTCACGGACGGCGACGCTAGCACCGCGTGTGGCGACCCGGTTGATCACATCGTGAACACGGCGTGGGCCACGCTGGCGCTCTGCGCGTCAGGACAGGCGAAACGGGACCCAAAGCCGCTTCACGCCGCGGCTCGGGCGCTGATGCGCGCGCAACGCGCAAACGGAGACTTCCCGCAGCAAACAATCATGGGCGTGTTTAACAACAACTGCATGATCACGTACGCGAACTACCGGTGTATTTTTCCGCTGTGGGCGCTTGGGGAGTACGCGCGGGCGGTGCACGGCGTTGTTTCTTCACCAAGGGTGGAGAACGTTGTTTCGAAAAGGTTGGGGGACACGCGAGGGACGGAACGCCCGCCGAAAACCAGCCGCCCCGATCAAGAAACGGCGTACTCTTCTCCGTCTTCTATTTTTGTCAACCAAACCAAGTCTTTCGGTAAGCCCCCCGTGGTTCCCGTCGCGAATGACGCCACCGCGGCTGATCCTACACCAGCCGCGGCGCTGAAACCCGTCGGGTCATTCGGTGCGCTGTCCAGCGCCGGCGACTCCTCCGGCTTGTCCTCCGGGAACGAGTCGCCGTACACGAGCGACGGCGGCACCCAGCGGCGGCGGCCGAAGAAAAGTAACTCGCAGAAAGCTAAAACGAGCTCGAAGAAAAAGGGGAAAAAGTGAGCGGACGAGGATGGAAGACGTTGTGGATGGATAGACATCGTTACCTATTATACGCAGTATTAAATCAATAAAGTGTCCAGATCGTTCAATAGACATAATATAACAGAAGTTCTCCCTGGTTCTCTCCCAGATCAAATCCTTCACAGGTACCACTTGACGCCTTCGCACGCCTTCAGGCCGGCGTACACCGCGATGACCTCGCCGCCGTTTTCCAACATAACCGTCACGTTGGCGCTTACGTACTTCCCCTTGGACGACGGTCTTGCGGCTATGTTTTCTGGTTTCACCGGGCGCCCCAGCGCGAGTTCCACCACATCAACGATCTTCGCCACGAAGACATCGCCTCCCTCGCCGATGGCTTGGAACTTTCGCTCCGAAGGGTACACGTTGACTTTCTCATCCAGCTCTTCCCAAGTCAAGTTTCCCGCGAGCGACGCGCCATCGCCAAGCACCTTCGTGGCCTTGCCCCCCGCCGCGTCCCGTCCGCTAAGCTTGGACGCGGTGCTCATCGCGTCAATCAACGCGTCTGTGGTTTTCGTTGGCAGTTCATCCTCCGTGCCGTCGCCGGGCGGCTTCCACCGCGACGCGCTGACCCGGGCGGACCGGGTGGCGTGGAACGGCGGTCGAGCTGACACGCCCGCGGAACGATTCACGGCGGCGGTGCGTCGCGCCGCGACGCCGAACGCCGCGTGCGCCGCGGCGCACTGGCCGGCCGAGGCGAAACGCGCCAGGCTCAGCATGATGGCGAGGAGGACGTGAGTGTTGCGAGCTGTCGCTCCGCGCACCAAACAGTGAAGGGCTGTCGAAGTGGATTGGGAATGCAGAGGATGATAAAAAGCGCAGAAAACAAATCTGCTTGTCACAAGACGTTGGACGCACCGACGGTGCCACCGAGTCAAACCTGGAGCGCGCGGGATTTGAACGAACACGTTGATCATGGCATGCATGACCATGGCTGCCTCGCGTGCAACCTGTACCGCCCCGCGTTCGGACGCCTCGCGCCGAACCCGTCATCCCAACGTCGCGGTTGCTTCCACGTCGACATCATCGACGTCGCCTGCCCCAGTCGAGCTTTGCACACGCCGCGCGTCTCGACGCGGCGTGCTTTTCGGCGCTGCGGCCTTGACGCTCCCGAGCCCCGCGCGCGCGTTGGACCTGGACGAGCTCACGGACGCACTGCGCGAGACTAACGTCGAAATCCTGCGCATGGCGGACCCACAGAAGTACGTGACGAACCCCGGGGAGATGGAGTTGCAGCGCGAGCTGGGCCGGCCTACGGGTGGGACACGGGCGGCGGTCGGTGTGACTCCCGGTGAGGCGGACGGCGAAAGGGACGTGGTTACCACGGCTTCTGGGTTGTCCTACTCCGACGTTGATTTGGGTGGAGGCGACCCGGTGAAAGTGGGCGACCTGGTCGTGGCGCATTTAATAGGCACCCTCGTTGACGGAAAAGAGTTTGAAAACACGTACTCGCGCGGCGCCGCGTTGACGTTCACGCTCGGCGTGCGACCGCCCGGGGTGTGCGTTGGCCTGGAGGAAGCGATCGGAGGGATGCGGGCGGGAGGCAAAAGGCTAGTCGCGATACCGCCCGAGTTAGGGTTCGGGGAACGAGGGATAGAGGCGCCGCTAGGAAGGGTTCCCAAATTTTCAGAGTTGCGGTACGAAGTGCAACTCCTGCGGTGTCTCACCGGCGCCGAGTCGTTCGACCAGGGATTCGGAGAGGGGGAGAAAATATGCTGCTCCAACGAAAACTACCCGTGCGACCCGGTCAAGGCGGTGCAGGGAGACGGTGAGGATACAGAGGAGTCTTAGGTTACTTGTAGATTGAAGCCGTAGGAGCAAGAGAGAGTCTGTACAAGTAAATCATCGAAAATAAATTACAAGTGCGCGTCGATACCTTCGTCCTTCTTTGTTGTACCGACCGCGACTCTTCCCAGCAGAAACGTCCGCTCCGCGAGCATACCTTCCAGTTCCGTCCTTAGTGATTCCGCGCCTCCCAGTTTTGAGCTCACCACGGTCTCGTCCATTCCCGAGTGTGCGTCTCGTCGCGTGGTCGTGGTGGTGACCCACTTTTCACAAAGTTTTATGCGAACCTCCAGCTCGCCGATGGACAAGTTGAGCGCCGCTAACATCCCCCGCAACGCGTTTTGCCCTACCTTGGCCTTGGTTTCAACGGAAGCGCACCGCTCGCCAAACCGCAAGGTCTGCACGGATTCAATCGCGTGTTCGTGTTCGGACGCGACAGTGACCAACACCGTGGTCTTTCCGTCCCCGCCCAGGGCGTCGGACAGAATCTCAGTCAACTTGCTGTCGCCGTACGGGACGTGCGGCGGTTGTTTCCCTTCCCTTCGTGCTTTTTTTATCAAGTGCAACGCGTCCACCACGCGTTTCAGCGCCAACAAACCCACGTTGATGTTCGTCGCCTCCGCCATCAATCGCCTGCTTTGGTAATACTCGCCCCAAGGAACCGTCCCGGGGGCGAGCGCGCCGGCGTTGGCGAGACTCTTGCCCAACTTTTCCGAACCCCCCAAGTCGACTAAACACAAACGAGATGTGAGCTCCAGCTGGCCGGTACCAGTATTAGTACCAGTATTATTGGTGACCTCGGAGTTAAGGTTGTCATTTGTGACCTCCGTGAACTGAGCACCACGTATCGGCGTATTCGCCTCAACACCGTTCCCGTGTAACGTCTGCGTAAGGTGCAATGAAAAAACGCAGTGCGCCCTCGAGGAGCGGTCGTTCATCGCGGTGGCGGCTTTTCTCTTTTGTAAATCCCCGGTTTTCAAAATCTCGGAAACGTCGGCGTCGCTGGTAACGTCTCGGTCGGTGTGTCCATCAAGCACGTACCTTCTCGCCGCGACTCGCGACTGCCCCACGTGCGCACCGCCGTTGAGCAAGTCGAAAACCTCCTGCCCAAACACCTCCACGTAGGACACAGTGAGCCGCCACTGGATTCCAAATTTTGTGTGTCGGTCGACGCACGCGGCGAGAATCTCGGAACACGCTCGGGGAACCACTCCTTGCTGACTATCATGGACGGAAATTGACGGAGCGTCACTGACACCACTGACACCAAAAGCACCTCCAAACATGGTGTGTTTCGTGCTGTCACTATCTCCAAACATGGTGTGCGTCTTGCCGCTCCCGGTTTGCCCGTACACCAGCATGGCGCCGTTCACGCCGTTGATGAGGTCGCTGACCAGGGGCGCGCCTGTTTTTTCGTACACCGAGCGTTGCGAAGCGGTCGCGCCGAACACGGCGTCGAACGCAAACTCCCGCAGGCCCACGCCTGGCGCGACTGCCAAGACCCGCCCCTCCAGCTCGTCCACGGAAAGCACCCCGCACGTGAATTCGAAACCGGAGCGTGGGTTGGTTTGCTTTTCGGGTTTTGGCGGCTTGTTTTTTGAAGAAGAATCCGAATCGTTTTCGTTCGTCACGTCCTTCAGCGCGCCGGTTTCGGAGTCGGGTTTTTTGCGCTCGCCGTCGCCGCCGTCGCCGTCGTCATTTTTGGCATCTTTGGCAGCCATCGCATCCGCGTCCGCCCACGGGCTTCGCGACGCCTCCGCTCCTCTGCCACTGTCCTGCATCAGCACCCGCATCGCCTCGCCGGTTCCGCACGACTCGCCGCACCTCGCTTTTATGATGCGCAGGCGCTGGTGCAGGGGAAGCACCACGGCGTTTGATTTCGAGATTTCCGTCGTTTGATTTCGTGTCACCCCCACGCCTGTTGGGCGCATGCGCACGCACACCTTCACGCAGCCGTGTTCGATTTGTACGCCGCCGATTTGTGTGGGAGGGGCGGGGTTGCTGGTTGGTGACGACGCGTCGCGCGAGTAAATTGTGTTCGGCGATGCATCCGGCGCGGATTCGCCGGCTTCAATTAGACGTGCGAACCTGGCTCGTACCAAATCCTCGACCCCTCGGTCGTCAGGCGCGCACCACCGGTCTCGAGCCGCGTAGAGGTGGAAAAAGTGGTCCCTCCACGTGCATCCGTGAATGGGGCCGCCCGTGGCGGTGCGCGGGACGTACAGGCGCGCCGAAGCGCCGAGCGCTTCGCAGGATGCACGCCACCACATCGTATCGGAATCCCGAAGCGCATACAAAGCCTTGCACGCGCACGCCGTGCGGGCCATGTCACGCACGTCCGCGTGCTTCACGACTTCGTACGCGATGTCGAAGTTGAGCTGGGCAGGCGAATTTGCGTTGACCGCGAAGCGTCGCTCCATCTTGGAAGGTGAGGCACGAACCTCGGCGTCATCGTCGAGCCCGGGGGTAGATGCCGCGTTTCCCATGGTCGTGCAAGTTCGAACGGGACACGCCGCCCGCACCGCCCGTCAGCCTCGCGTGCGACTCTCGGTGTGACACTCCGTGACGTTGGCGTTGGCACTCTTGGCACACCAGTCACAAACGGAAACTCGAGCTGACGTGGCTTCCGAGCTTGCGCCCTCGAAAAAGCGGCCTGGGGCGAATCCACCTCTCACTTCCTCTCTATGTCCGCCTCCCCCGCTTTCGCGCTCCAGGGCGCCGTGTCTGCGCCTCGCGCGCGGTACAGCGTGCGCGCCGGGCGCGGGCCCGTGATTCCCCGCGCGGTCGCGACGGATTCCGTCGAGGAGAGCGACAAACGAAAGAACCCGAGTTTGTACGACGGTTCGGTGGCCGCCGCCGCCGATGCGAAACGCGGCGAGGTCCCCTCGGTTCGCACGGGAAGCATGCGAAGCGACACGTCTCCCACCACGACGTGGAAAACAATCACCAAGCCCGAGATTCTCGCGCCCGCGGGGGGCTGGCCTCAAATGCGCGCCGCGGTCGAGGCTGGTGCGGATGCGGTGTACTTCGGGTTGAGCGATGGGTTCAACGCGCGCGCGCGGGCGACGAATTTCGACGCCGAGGAACTCCCACGCGTCATGTCGTTTCTTCACGAAAGGGACGTCAAAGGGTTCGTCACCCTGAACGTGCTTGTTTTCGACGAGGAGCTGGTGATGGCGGAGGACTTGGTAAGGCAAATAGCGCAAGCCGGCGTGGACGCGGTTATCGTACAGGACGTGGGTCTCGTTACGCTGATTAAAAAGGTCGCGCCCAACTTAACAATCCACGGCAGCACGCAGATGTCAATCACCTCACCAGAAGGCGCGGAGTTCGCGCGAGGGCTGGGGTGTAAACGAGTCGTCGTGGGCAGAGAGCTGTCGGTACGGGAGATCGCGAGCGTCAGAAACGGAACGGAGTGCGAAGTCGAAGCCTTCGTGCACGGCGCGCTGTGCGTGTCCTACAGGTACGCGTCGCGTCGCGTTTCCCAGAAACAACCACTGTTTACAGTACTGCTCCTGTTCGAGAACACCACGGCCGTAACATTTACGGGCAACTGTTACAACAACACACATCACAAGTGGACGGTTTTATCTCTAACGCTGGTGACTGTTCAAACCGATTACCTCTCCCTGTTGACCAGGCCATCGTCCAATACGTCGCGATATACAGTACACCCGCACTCGCCGACTGACACTTTGTTTTACCCATCGCAGCGGGCAGTGTTTTTCGTCCGAGGCGTGGGGCGGGCGGAGCGCGAACCGCGGGCAGTGCGCGCAGGCGTGTCGCTTACCGTACGGACTGCTGGTGGACGGGGTTTTGAAGGAAATGGGTGACATGCAGTACCTGCTGTCACCGCAGGACCTGATGGCCGTGGAGATGGTGCCTTCGCTGATAGAAGCCGGCGTGGCGTGTTTCAAAATCGAAGGCAGACTGAAAGGCCCGGAGTACGTCGCCCTGACCGTCTCTGTGTACCGCAAGGCGCTTGACGAAGCCTGGGCGACTCGGGTCGCGATGGGGCCTGCTGAAAAACCTTCCGCTGACCAAGTCCAAGACTGGTACTTGCCTGCCTCTGACCGCGTTGACTTGGCGCAGGTGTTTAGCCGCGGCCAGGACGCGGAGTACGACGGGCTAACCAGAGGGTTCCTGGAAGGCGTGAAGCACCAGCGCCTTGTGCGCGGGCGCGGGCCGCGACACCGCGGGCCTTTGCTCGGGACGGTGACTGATTGTTTCCTGAAAGACGGCGGCGGTGTTGTTGTGAAGCTGCGCGGAGGCGTCCCCCTGAAACGCGGCGACGGCGTGGTTTTTGACCGAGGCCAGCCGGACGAACCCGAAGCGGGCGGGAAGGTTTGGGAGGTGTTGGACGACGCAGGCGCGTCCATCGCGCGGAACGTGGACGAAGCCGTGGCCGACGGCGAGTTCGAACTGACTTTCGCCTCCGGCGTGGTTTCGCAATGGAACTGGGACACGCAGGAGGAAGTGGAGCACAAGGAAAAGAGCGGGTACGGCACGAGGCGGGCGAAGGAGGAGGCGGAGCAGTACGCACAACGGCCCAAAGCGCCGGCGCGGGGGGATTTGGTGTGGCGCACCAGCGACGCCGATTTAGACGCGCGGTTGCGCAAGATGATCCCGGAAGGCGACGTGCTGAGTACGAGCGCAGTGCGACGGGAGCCTGTTGTGGTGACCGTGACCGCCGCTGGCGTCGGGCAGCCTTTAGTGGTGCGCATCACCGACGCGAAAGGCAGAACCGGAGTCGCGTCCACGTCAGGTAACCTGGAACCGAGTGCGAAACAACCCATGTCCCTCGTCTCCCTGGCCAAGGCGATTGGCGAACTCGGGGGAACGCCTTTTTCGGTTGGCGAGCTGGACGCTAACGCGGTTGATTTCGAAAACCTAAACGGGTTCCTTCCCGCGGGCTCCATTAAAAGCGCAAGACGCGCCGCCGTGGACCTTCTCGTGCAGGCCCGCCAGCAGTCGGGAAGCGGCTCTCATCGCGAGTTAGCGCCGTTCGGGGTGGCGAAGACCATGACCGACGCCGCGGGGGAGACGTGGTGGGGAACGGCGTCGCCGTCTTCGGTGGGCGCCGATGCGAACGACCACGAAACGCAACCGGTCAACGTGTCGCCCGGTCATGATACTTCCGGTACAATTTCGTCATCAAAAACGCAAGAATCATCAGAAGACACCTCTCAAATGCTGACTCTTTTGTGCCGCACGTTCGAGCAAGCCGAGGCGGCGATGGCGGTGCCTTGGCTTTCGGAAATAACCCTCGATTTCCTGGAGGTGCACGGTTTGCGGGACGCGGTGAAGGCGGTGCAGCTAAGCGGAAAGCGGTGCGTCGTTGCGACGCCCCGGGTTTTGAAACCCGATGAGGAGAAGCTTTGGCGGTTTTATTTATCAATCGGCGCGGACGCGTTGCTGGTGCGGTCCTCTGGGTTGATGCGCACTTTGGCCGCGTTGCGCGGCGCCGGCGGGGACACCAACGAAAACAACGTCCCTCCGTTGCACGGCGACTTTTCCCTGAACGCCGCAAACGCGATCGGCGCGTGTGAATTGTTCAGAGAGGGGGGGCTTTCCCGCCTAACCCCTACGTACGACCTGGACGCAAAGCAGCAGGCAAACCTCGCCAAGGCGCTCGGCAAGGAAGGCGCCCGGAAGTTGGAGGTGGTGATTCACCAGCACCTGCCAATTTTTCACACCGAGCACTGCGTGTTTTGCCGGTTCCTGTCGACCGGCGACTCGTACAAGGACTGCGGGCACCCTTGTGAAACCAGTAACCTGCACCTGCGCGACGACAGTGGTAAGGACCACCTAGTTTTAGCAGACATGGGGTGCCGCAACACCGTGTTCAACGCGCAGGCGCAGAGCGGCGCGGAGTTCGTGTTGGATTTGCGGAAAGCGGGCGTGGGGAGGTTCCGGGTGGAGCTTGTTGACGAACCCGGGTCTGTGGTTGGCGATTTGTTGAGCGCGTACAAAGACGTGCTCGGCGGAACCCGCAACGGAAACGAAGTCGTGCGCTGGGTCGGGACCCTGCCTGATGCGAACGGCAACGCGCACGGCGCGGGACGGGGCAGTCTGGAAACAAGAAGGGAGAAAGACCGGGGGGCGATGAAGCCAACCGCGGCGGCGACGCGACAAGCCGCGCGGGGACGGTGATGACGTAAGGTGCATGTATGTACCTTTGTTTTTTTTGTGATCGCGTTTTTATGAAGGAAAGTTTTTTTGTAAATGAACTTTGCGCGTCTTTGTACAGTACTCACCCGCTACCTTCCTGTTACAAGCACACCTGCTATGCCTCCCTCCCTCCCGCGATCGTGCTGAAGTTCAGCGGCAACCCCGCTTCCCGCATCGTATCAATAAGCGCCTTTAGTTTTCCGTGGAACCGTTTCCCGCGCGGTTTCGTAAAATGCACCGCGGTGATTTGCTTGGACCCCGCTCTCGCCGCGATGGCCTTACCCACCGCCGCCGCCGCGTTCTTGTCGCTCTTGTTGCGTAGCGAATCCCGCATCGTCTTTTCGATCGTGCTCGCGGAGGCGAGGATCTGTTTTTGGCAAGGGACGGGGGGTCGCGGGAAGGGGTCAGACAGACCTTCGATGGAACGCGGCGCTGCGGGAAAAAAAAGGCTCGGGAAACCGGGGCGGTCGCCGTCAGTGGGTCACGAGCGCACGTACGTGTCCGTCCGTCGTGCGCGTCACCTGCGCGTACACGAATCGGTTGCTGAAGAACACCTTTAGGTGGTGTAGCCGCTGCCCGACAGCCAACGACCGCGTGGAAGACGCCGCCATCGCGCGATCTGCAGACCGAGGCGCGATTCCCGACTGAAGTGGAAGAAGAGCGTCGGTGCATAAAATGGAAAGTTTGGCAAAATGCAAAATTTCAGTTTGTTTGCACGCCTGCATCTTCCTTCGCCTGTGCTTTGGTAGGCACCTTATCCCGTATATCCGCGATGAAAACCCGTCGGATTCAGGTTGAAGCCTGTTTCAGTGAGATTGACCCTGCCTTGCAACGCCCGCCTTCGCCCCCGTGTGGCCAATGAAACGAGCGCATTTTTTGCAAAGATCTACAAGTCGTCCTCGTCATCAAACGTCGATGCACTTTTTTGGAGTTCGCTGTTCGCTTTTCGAACCGTCGTGCTGTACAGGCAAACAGTCATAATCGACGTGTGAAAAAAGCAGCAAGCCGCTTTTTCTCGGCTTCGGCAAAAAGCACTTGGCGGCGGACGTATCGGAACGCCACTGCGAACCGCGCGACGCCTCAAGGGTCGTCCGCGATCGTACCGATCGTGCCCGGGGTTCGTGTGTTCACGCGTTCTTTGTGTTTCGCGAATTAACCAAGCTCCAGCGGCTCCGCGCGTGTCATACGAACGCGTCGTCGAAAAGATTGATTGATTATCTCGCTTCGTGAGATAGTTGTCGTTGTTTTTCTTGGACGCGCGCCGACTCGGTTGTCGCGACTTCCTCGGGCGACACAGTCCGCGACGCGACCGACGCGCGGCGTGATCCGTCCGGCGCGTGTTACACACGGCCCGATCCGGTATCGCCCACGATCCAGGAGGACAACTCGGTGTGTGGACGTTCACGGAACCGTCGCATTACCGGCTTCTGAACATCGCGCGTGACGCGACGAATCGCGCAACCGCTTCGGTTCGCGGAAGCGCCGGCATGTCGTCCCCCGAGACCGTGAAACCGGCAAACACCCTGCAAGCCCTGAACTCCGGATCGGGGCTGGACAAGCTCGGTGCGCCCGTGGATGCGCAATACGTGTCCAGTGATAACGAAGGCGCGCACACGGACACGCACGACACGGATCTGAACGACCTGCTGCAGATCGCGCACTGCGAAGAGGTGGAACGCATGGCGATGCTGGACCGGTGCGTCGGGTACGACGACGCGAGCTTTGGTGCGGCGGATTTGACACGCGAGGACACGTTCGCTACTAACGACGGAAGCGATGTGAACAACGGATCGACGCACGGCATGGATTTCGCACGACAGGTACGTACGCGCGGGCGTTCCCACCGCCTGCCTCGTCAAACGCAATTCGCCCCTCGAGCCTTTGGAGCGAAAGAAGGGGCGATAAATTTCGGCAACGAACAACAGAACGCCGCGGTTCCGCGCGTCACGCGTCGGTTCCCCACGCTCAACCGATCCGGCAACACACACCGAACAACACACCACGTCGTCCGCTAACCACCCACCCCGATACCGTTCCCCCACGCCGCGCAGACCCTTCCCGGTTTCGACGCCCCCGAAAGCACCACGCAAACGCCTGACATCATCCGTGCAGGTGCGTGTTTTCTCCATATTAATTGCCCCTACGGAAATCCAGAAAACGACCAAAAAAACGTTCGATTTTTTTTTCCTTTTTTTCCAATCGCCCTCTCCGGAAGCGCGAAACGATCGCGGAGACGGCGTACTATAAGAATACCCGCTTTCTCCATCCCCACCTCTAAAACTGACCCGATCCTTACCACCTTTGCTTCCTTCCCTCACCTTTCTGTCCCCAGCAGACACCTACCAAACCGGTTTCGTTTCCTTCGAGTTCGTGGGCGAGGACGACGGCGACGACTTGCTTTGCGACTTTGCGCCGAGCGCCATGCAGAGCGACGGCGAAGTGGGGTTGGTCGGCACGGACGGCGTGGTGCGTTTGCCTGTTTCGCCTGGAAGCCGAGGCCTGACCAAAAGGTCTTCCAATCAAAACGATGACACCTCCAACAAAAACCTGGTCCGAACGCACTCGCTTAGCGCGGAGGATTCGAACACGGCGGTACTGCAACCGCCTCGCGGCGAGGTGTGCTTGAGCGACTCGTGGCAGACTTTAGATTTCGAAACCGCGCGCGACCGCGACGGCGGGTCACTTGCGCGCTTGCGCGAGAAGTACCAGCAAAGCTTCGGCAAGGAAACCTCGTCGAACAACCGCCAGTGGCTTGTGCGCCGGCTGGCAACGATCGAGGGGAGGTACGGCGACGACGCGCGCGACCCGGACGACCCAGACGAGCTGTGCGACGACGACGCCGGGTCGGGTGACGTATACTCCGAAATGTACTCCGGCAGCGACGACGCGGGGGATTCGTCGCCGTTCACCGATATCTCGGCGGGGACGCACACTGATTTTTTCGGCACAGGGGGCACGGATTCTAGAGTAAGAAGACACTCGATGAGCAAGTCGGATTCCGTCGCGGGCGGCAGGGGCGCAAACGCGTCGCACGCCCACGCCGCCCGGCGCAAGAACCGCAAAGGGTCCTTCGAATCGCGCACTGACGGACTGAGCGGTAACAAGAAGCGCAAGGGTGGTAGTTTCAGCGACTCGGATGACCAGCAAGAGGGCGAGGAGAGCCCGGTGAAGAGCCGGAACACGAGTGGCGCGGGTGGTGGGGTCCACCGCGGGCGAGCCAGCGGCGGTAAGGCCACAGCGCGCGGGCGCGACTTGGTTGGCGCGAACGGCCGGCGAAGCAAGCACCATAACCCGTGGGCGCTTGAAGAAGCGGAGGCGCTGGTGGACGGCGTCCAGCGCTGCGGCGGCGGGAAGTGGGCGGATATCAAAAAGCTCGGCTTCCCCGCCATCGAACACCGCACCGCGGTTGATTTGAAGGACAAGTGGAGGAACCTTTTACGCATCGCGATGTTGCCTCACCAGCCCGCGAAGAGCGCGGGGGATAAAAAACGAGAAATCCCCAGCGGATTGCTGCAGCGCGTACGGGACTTGGCGGCGAAGCAGGCGAAGAAGGCGGCGGCGGACGGGAGACGGCCGTGCGTCGGGCGATGACTTTTGGGGACGCACGCGTAACAAAGCGCCTGCCCGTAATAATCTTGAGCTTTTTTTCTCCCTAGGTACACCCGATTTGCACCCGGTGTGTGTGTGTTCGTAACAGTGTACACGCACCAAGCTGGGTCGAACGAGGTGTACTGGAGTGATTGATTCTTTTAGCTTAGCAACAGAAAAAGCCGCGTTCCGACGAGGGCGTTTTTCAAAACAGTCGGCCGGCGACGAGTGTATTAGGGGTCGCGCTTTGCGGTCAGACTGGCGCTTCGAAAACAAGCAACAGCGCCGACCTCCCAGCGTCCTTTCTGGTCGCCCACGAAATGTGTACATCAAAATATAAATCATTAAATCGTCGATTGTTTCGAGTTTGAGCTTCTTCGTGAGTTATTTCTTAGTTATCCATCCCCCTCGCTTTCAGTCCCCGCGCCCCATGTCTTTCTCTTTACCAGTCTTTGAAAAGTTACTGGGGTTCGCTTTCCGTCGCGCTCTCATTATTTCCTCCATCCGCGCAACACGGACACACACCGTACCATTTTACTTGGTGAATTCCTTCTTCAGACGTTCCGCGGCTTCCAAGATGTTGTCCCTGTGTCCGAACGCGGAGGCACGGATGAACCCGTCGCCGGCGGGGCCGAACCCCGACCCGGGGGTGGTGACGATGTCGCACTTCGTGAGAATCTCGGTGAACACTTCCCACGAATCTCGGCCGTCGAAGTCGACCCATACGTACGGCGCGTCCGTGCCTCCGTGGGTGGTGTACCCCATCTCCTCGAAGGTTTTCTTGAGAATAGCGGCGTTTTCCTTGTAAAAGCCAACCATCTCGTTCATCGCGGCGAGACCCGCGTCGCTGAGGCACGCCATGCCGCCCGCCTGCGCGACGTTGGACGCGCCGTTGAAGCAAGTGCTGTTGTGAATGTAAAGAATAGTGTCAGTCATGTATATCGCGATGTATGGACAAACAGTCACCAGCTTCGGTAAAACAGTGTGTCAGGATTTGGGAAACGCGCAATACGTACCTCATGAGCCGTGACCAGTCAGCGCGGACCGAGCTGCCGTCCGCGAACTTCAGCTTTTCCGGGACCACGGTCCAACCCAACCGCAAGCCGGTGAACCCCGCGTACTTCGAAAACGAACAGGTTTCGATGCAGCACTCATCCGCGCCTTCGATTTCGTAAATCGTCTTTGGGCAATCGGGGTTGCTGATGTAGATGGAGTACGCGGCGTCGTACACCACGATGGACCCGGTGGCTTTGGCGTGCGCCACCAGCTCCGTGAGCTGCGCCCTACTCGCCGCCGCGCCGGTGGGGTTGTTCGGGGAGCAGAAGAAAATGATGTCGCTCTTCTTGGCGGGGGCGAGGTCGGGGAAGAAAGAGTTCCCCGCGTTGCACGCCAGGTACTCGATGTTTCCGTACTGCTTGGTGGCGGCGTCGAAGCCGTTTGTTTGGCCGTTCATCACGCTCGAATCCACGTACGCGGGGTACGAAGGGTCCTGCACCGCGATGTTCCGACCGCCGCCGAAAAGCATCTGCAAACGCGAGATGTCGCACTTGCTGCCGTCGCTGACGAACAGCTCGTCCGACTTAACGTTAGTGGTGCTATAGAAACGTTCCACCAGTTTCTCACGAAGCGGGCCTTGCCCAGCCTCCGCGCCGTACCCGCCGTACTTGCCGTACCCTTCCAACGTGCCCAAACCCTCCGCGCTGCTCACCATCCCAGCCACGATAGGCGCGGGAATCGGCTCGGTGGTGTCGCCGATGCCCAAGCTGATGATCTTCGCGTCCGGGTTCGCGGCGAGGTGCGCGTTTTTAATGCGGTTGATCTCGGGGAAAAGGTACCCCGCCTGAAGCTTGGCCATGTTAGGGTTCCTCGCAACCTTGGTCGCGGCGACGATTGTGCTGGTGCGGCGGCCGGTTGAGACGGGGACGGTGCGCCTGCGGGATGCGGTGACGTGAGGGAGGCGTTGGTTAGGGTCCGTGTCTGGCGAACGCACCACCAAAGATGCGCTCGCGATCGGCGACATCGACTTTGCGATCGGATAGCGCGGCGGAGTTGACGCGGTGCCGGGAGACCTGGGGGGGGGGCGTCGCACGGTAAGACCACGCGTTTGCACGTACCTGGCGAGAACAGGGCGCGCGCCGACGAAGGAAGAAGCGCTCATGGCGAACATCGTGGGACGACGCGGTGGTGCGAAGTCAGGAGTGCTGCCGAGGCGGCGGGACGCGACGACGTGTCCGGAGTTTTCAGGAAGAGAAGAGAGCGGGAAGCAGACGTTTCGAGCTGTTTCCCAGGCGGTGGTTTCTGTTTATTTGTCCCTACCCGGCTCCATTCTTTACCCCCAGAACCCCTTCTTTTCCTCCTTCGCTTTCGCGGGCACCACGACCCCGCACGCGCACGCGCAGTCCCCTACCGTGAGCGTGGTGAGGTCGCTTAAGGTTTTGGGGGTTTTCATGTCCGCCAACCGCAACGCCTGCGCTCGTTTCGCGCTTTCCAGCAGGTTCCGCACGCCTCGGCCGTTTGACCCTTTTTCGTGCGGCTGTCGGTTTTCGATTTGTGTTGAGAAGTGTTCCTTCAACAATTCATGTGCGCCTTCACCGAGTTCCAATCGCTGCGGCTCCAGCAAAGAACCAGCAATGGCCATCAGCTCACCTGCGTCGTAATCCTGAAACGTCAGCGTGGTTGGGAACCGGCTTTCCATGCCCGGGTTTTGCGCCAGCAAGTCTTTCATCTCGCCGATGTACCCCGCGGCTATCACCACCAAGTCCTCTCTGTGGTCCTCCATTTCCTTCATGAGCGTATCAAGAGCCTCCTTTCCGAACTGGTCCCGGTCCCCCGAAACCAGGGCGTACGCTTCGTCCACGAAAAGCACACCCCCGAGCGCTTCTTGCACGACTTGTTTCGTTTTCAGCGCGGTCTGCCCGGAGTACCCGGCGACTAAACTCGAGCGGTCGGCTTCCACTAAGTGGCCTTTCCGCAACACGCCCAGGGCTCTTAGTAAGTTGGCTATTATCCGCGCCACGGTGGTTTTCCCGGTACCAGGATTGCCCGCGAACACCATGTGTAAAACGCCGCCCCCCCCGCTCGGGAGCCCAAGCGCGACGCGCTCTTTCTCAACCAATAACTGCGCTCGCAGCGACCGCACGAAATCCTTCACCCCGTCCAGCCCGACCACCTTTTCCAAATCCGCCAAAGCCTTGTCCGTGTCGTCCTGCGCCTTGGACGCTGCTCTTGAAAGCATACCGGGTCGGTGGTTACCAAAATCTTCATCCCCGCCACTCATCTCGTCCCCGACGAAATCCACACCCGTCAGCACCGTGAGGGTGTCTTTACCCACCGTGCCCAGCGAAAAAACCCGCTCCGTCTGCGCGTCGATGGCGCGCTCCAACAAGGCTCTCGCTAGGTGCGCATTGCGTCGCGACGGGTCCGCGCACCGCGCCGCCTCCGCGACGTGCGTTTCCAACCGTTGGTCGTCCTTCAGCCCGGTCGCGAGGGAGAAACCCCTTTCGCTGGCCATGGCGTCGATAAGCACCACGACTTCTGAGGGCGAAAAATCGGGAAGCACCGTGGGCGCCGGCAACAGCGCGTCCAGCTGGGGACACGACCGCCGCGCCGCCGCCACGCCCTCCGCGTCACCCGCCAGAATCAACACGATGCCCTTGCCCGCTTTCCGCGCGCGTCGCTCCACCTCAGTCGCGAGCGCTTCCATGGCTTCGTACCCCGGCGCATCACGGGACACCCCAACCGCCTCGCCGGTTCCGGGGAGCATGCGGTGGAAGTCGTCGATGAGCAGCACGCCGCCTTCCGCTTTCTCGCACTGCTGCGCGACGAGCTCGGCGGTTCGCCCGGGCGCGCGGCCGAGCGCGACGAGATCAACGCGATTCGGCCGGACAAGCGGGCCGTGCCTGCTCACGTCGCACTCGCTCACGATGTGCGCCACCATCCTGGCGAGCATTGATTTGCCAACCCCGGGCGCGCCCTGATTGTAAAAAAATAAATGTCAGTCTTGTATGGGCAATCAGGGAGGCGGAATGCGGTGGGTGGGAAATACTTACCGTGAGCACCACGTGCGGCGCGGGTTCCGCCCGGCCCCCCGCCGCGACACGTCGGCGGTTCACCTGCAGCGCGTTGACCATGGCTTGGATCTTACGCTTCGCCTCCTGTTTCCCGACGACGCGCTCCAGCGCGTTGACCGGGTCCAGTGATGACGACGCGGATTCACCGTTTACCCCCCCGGAGTTACCCCCCGCGGGCCCGGGCGCGTCGTCGTCATCGTCTGCCGCGTCGTCAACCTTTGTCACGTCCTCGACGGGGACGAAAATCCCAAACCCCGGCTTGCACCGAAACAACCGCTCGCCGTCGTACTTCCCGTCGCACTCGCTGGTCGTTCGCTTTTCGTCCAGCCGCAACCCCACCACCACGCCCCCCCCCGCGAACTCCGCCGGGCCCACGAACATCACCGTGCCGCTTCGGCCGCCAACCTCGCCGCGGTCGCCTATGTATACCTTGTGTTTGTTCGGCTTCAACGTCGCCATGAGCTCGTGCTTCTTCAAGCGCTGTTTTAAATCCAAATGCGCGTCGGGGTCAACAGGGCACGTCTCGGGCTTCGTTGCGGCTGAAAGTGCGGAAGAAGGCACCGCTGGTTTCCTTCCCACGGCGGGCGGATTGGCAACGGGCGCCGCCGCCGCTTTGCGGGGGTACGCCGGGGCGACTCTGGTGCCCGGCGGCGCGGGCGCGGGCACGGGAGGGCGCCCAAACTTGTTTGGGTCGGGAGCAGAGTCGGCGCGACCGGTGAGTACGTTGGGCCCGGCGTTTTCCTTGGGCGTCGGCATAGGTATGTTTACCGTCACAGGTTTACCCGCGCCGACACCCGGCGCCGCGTCCGTCGCAGGCGGCCTTTGCTGCGCCGCCCTCGCGCCGAGCGCGGCGAGCTTGGCTTGCTTTGTTGCGTTTCTCGCGGCGGCGGCGGCGGCGAACGCGGCCGCGGCCTTGGGGTTCCCTCCGCCTCGACCCAAACACACGTTCTCGTGCACGTCCTTCTGTCCGCGAAGCAGCAGCTCCTGGCAAACGCCGCACTTGACCTGTTTTTACGCGAAAACAACGACGGGACGCGCGCGGAGGGAGAGGGAGCGGTGGGGGCGTGGGTCAGTGGAACGAGCAGGGAACGAACGGCGGCGTGGTCGGAGGCTACGTGGCATGACTCGGGCGCTTCGCGCGGTCAACAGCGCGACGTGAACCGCGGAGCCGCAGCGCACGGGCGACAGGTCGCGCCATCGGTCGCTTCGGACCCCTGATGAGCCGCGGAGGATGTGTTTTTCTCGGACGCGCGAACGGACGGGGTCGCGTCTGTCCCAGGCCCGCGCGGTGCGTCGGCGTGGCAGACCCTAAGGGACGCCGCCACGTTGTACGGTTCGTGCGTGAACACTACGCGACGTGTACGTGCGCTACGTGAAGCGCGTCCTGGGGTAGCTTACGGGTCCGCGTCCGTCCGCGGTGTGCCTTTCCAGATTTCCCTTTCACCGGACGTACCAGCTCGCACGGGCTTTTGCTTTCCCTTTGGTGATCCCGGAACCGGTCTTCGGGGAACTTCTGGTTGCACTGCAAACAGCGCAGCCACTTTACTGGTTTGGGAACGTCTTCGCACACATCGCCCGCGTTCTTCATGGGGGTGCGCGCGAGAAGCAAGGGCATCTCGACACTCGAGACGCGATGCGCACAGTGGAAAGGCGAAGGGGGAAGAAAAAAACTAGGCGTTAAAGTCAACGTTATTTTTGACCGAACATGGAGCAGTCAACACTTGCAAACAGTCTCGAGGTTTACAGTTACCAGTTTTTGTGGTCATCAGTCCCTTGCACTCATACGGCAGGACCGACTTTCAGATGATTTTTAGAGGTCTTTTTTGCGCTCCTTTTTTGGCGGGTCCGCGGATTTGCCACCCTCGCGTGTTTGGGGCCTCACCTCACCCCAGACCGTACGGCGCAGCGCGTGAGACGCAGAGCTCGTCGTTGGATTTCGTGGTAGGTAGCGAATGGGTTTCCGGTCAAAGTTCCACCGTTTCGGGTGGAAATTGACGACGGGTTGACCCCCGACGCGCGCGATGGGGTGAAAAAAGTAACAATGGTGATTTCAAGGCATGAATGCGTTTTTACGAATCGCTGAGTCGAGGCGTGCGTGTGTCACTCAACCAGTCGATCGAAGGGTGTGTCACGCAAAACTCCTCAAGTGGTTTGTGTGCACCAAATGTATGGCGCGTGTGCAAGAAAAGGTTGAAAATGCTAACGGGAAAGCATAAATAATACCCCTGAGGTCCTTCTCAGAGGCGCTGGTTGTTAAATTGAAAAACCAAAAACTACACCTTGACTGTCCACATCTACGCGCTCGGACTGACGCGCGTTTCTTCACTGAAGTTTTACAGAACTCGACTTGTGGAGTCAATGTCCTTGAGGTGTGTGTATTACCACGAGCTCGATTCTGCAAAAATATTTCAAAGAAGACGTCCGGAACATGCTTTAGTTACCCCTGAGCTTGATGCGCGATGGCTTTGGACGATAAATATTTTGAGGGGAGGAGGGTCGGTTGGTCAAAATCGCGCCCCATCTCGACCGGTTCGCCGGTACCGATTTCGACCAGGAACGTCCCCGAAACCACCGACGGACAACGCTTTCCGTGAGTCAACACAATTCCTTCGCGAACGACTTTTCGCTTTTTTCGATTAAAGCCCGAACGCTGCCCCGCGCGCGTGTTTGTGCCGCCCATGTTCACCACGACTACGATTTTGCTTTTTCTCGGCAAATAGTCCCTATTGGCGAGTTAAATGATGAGTTACATTTCACCGTCTATTAACTCCTAAAATATGAAAGTCGGTCTGCCGTATGAGTGCTTGCGTACGTGCGAAGGCGAGATTTTGCGAGATTTTGCTCCAGAAAAACCTCCCCCACGAAGACCCGCAGACGCGACGGCGCAAGGACCGGCACGCGCGAACCGCTTTCGGGACGAGGCGTGTTCGTGGCGTGCTCGTGTTTGTTGTGTTGGGGACCCCGCGTGTTCGTCAGGTGTACAAAAATACCACAGCGTCGTGGTGGAAACGGTGTGGTGTTCCCCGGCGGTGACTCGGTTCCCTGGTTTCCTTCCAATCCCTCGGAGATGGCAACCCCGGCAAACGCAAACCCGCGGACGCCAAGCAATTACAGAGCGTTTTCCATCGAGGGCGAGGATGAGACCTCGGTGGTGTTGCCGCCCGGCCCGTCGACCCAACAAGAAACCCCCATCGCGTACAACAACGCCAGTGGTGTTTTCCGGAAATCCTGGCGCCTGAACAGCGAAACGTTTGAGACGCAAAAGAAAACCGAAGCGCAGCTGGCGGGGCTTCACCGGCGCCTGCCACGGCACTTCAACACCGGGTCGAAGGACGGCATCGTGGCGTATTACCGGAAACAAAACGCGCTTGTTGAGAACTTCGCGGAAATAGAGAACCTGATTGACCGGAACGGGGGCGAGGATTTGGACGGAGACGGCGAGGCTACGGAATCGAGCGACGCGTCGGCGAGACAACTGGAGGCTGAGGATTTGAAGCTCGCGCGGCGCCGACGCCGGGAGGAGTTTGCGTTGCGCACCAGTTTCTGGGCCAACGTGGCGTTGCTTTGTATCAAGGTCTTCGCGGCGTACAGCAGCGGCAGCTTATCAATCATCACAAGCGCGCTTGACAGTTTTCTGGACCTGATAAGCGGCCTCATTCTGTGGCGCACCGAAACCCACATGCGCACGCAAAACAAGTACCTGTTCCCCGCCGGGAAGTCGCGGATGCAGCCGCTCGGGATCATCGTGTTTTCGTGCATCATGGGAACCCTGGGGTTTCAAATCTTTTTAGAAGGCGTGCGGCAACTCGTGGGGCCAGACCACACGCACCACCTGGAGGACATTTACGGAGTCATCGCGGTTATGGTGACCGTGATTTTGGTAAAGTTCGCGCTTTATCTTTTTTGCCGGAAAAGGTAAGGCCTGGTTTTCCCAATCGCCGCGTTCCGCGCCCCTGATCGGCCCGATTACCCGGACTGTTTACTCATACTATGGAGTTCAGGGCCCACCCTGTCCAATCCCGGAACACACATCACGACCTCCCTGACCCTTTCTTTTTATCTCGTATCAATAGCACGTCCGCCGCGGTGCAGACGTACGCGCAGGACCACCGGAACGACGTGGCGACGAACACCGTGGGTCTTGCGAGTGCTATGCTCGGGGACCGTTTGTTTTTCTGGATCGACCCGCTCGGCGCGATTCTTTTAGCCATGTACATCATTTACAACTGGAGCGAAACCGCGATGGAGAACATCAAAGCCATGGTCGGCGTCAGCGCGCCCCCCGAGTTCCTCACGCAGCTCACCTACCTGGCTTGGAACCACCACAGCGAAGTCGTGTGCATCGATACCGTCCGTGCGTACACGTTCGGCCCGAAGTATTTCGTGGAAGTAGACGTCGTGTTACCGGAAGAGATGCCGCTGAGAAGGGCGCACGACATTGGCGAGTCCCTGCAAAACACGATCGAAGCCATGACCGAGGTGGAGCGCGCGTTCGTGCACATCGATTTCGAAACCGCGCACTACCCAGAGCACGGCGAACGCGAGCGGGCGGTGCGGGACAGGGCGGACAGGAAGGCGAGGGCGGACCGGGAGAAACGGGACGGGAAAAGTAACGGCGCGGCGACGAAAGAACAGGCGCGGGTTTAGAATAGACAAAAAGTTCTTGGATGCGTTTCCACGTCACTTTCTGGAAAAAATATCGTTCGAACAACATCACTTCCACCCGCGCCTTGCGGTGGCTCCGCGCGTATAGAACCTCCCCTTCGCGATGGGCCCGATCCTATCGAAGCTCAAGGGCGATGACCGCCGAAGCAGGGCCAAGCTGGGCGCCGCGGCTATTATCGGCAACACGCCCCTGCTCGATCTTTCGCGCATGTCGAAAACGAAGGGCGTCCGGATTTTAGCCAAGGCGGAGTACTTGAACCCGAGCGGCTCGATCAAGGACCGGATCGCGCAGCACATCATCGACTGCGCGGAGCGGGATGGGAAGCTTCGGCCCGGTGATACGCTGGTGGCGAGCACTTCGGGAAACACGGGCGCGGCGGTGGCGATGGTCGCGGCGATTCGGGGGTATGGGTACATCGCCATCACAAACGCGAAGTGTTCGCAAGAGAAACGAGACTCCATGGCGGCGTACGGCGGAAAGTTAATCGTCGCGAAAGACGGCCTCCCCGCGGACCACCCCGAGCACTACGTTAACTTAGAACACACCCTGTGCGCCGCAAATCCAACATTCTTCCCAATAAACCAGTACGAAAACCCGGATAACCCAGACGCGTACTACCGCACATTAGGGCCCGAAATATGGAAACAAACAAAAGGGAAGGTTACGCATTTCATTGCCGGCGGTTCCACGGGCGGCACCGTCAGCGGCGTTGGCAAGTACTTGAAAGAAGCGTCAAAAAACACCGTAAAGGTGCTGATGCCCGATCCGTGCGGCAGCGTGATGTACGGCGCGTACCACGGAGACGGCACGCCGGTGCCTACCGGCGTTTTGGCCGCGGGGAAGTACAGCGTGGAGGGCGTGGGGAAGGTACGCGTTGGGGCTTTCCCAAATCCCTCCGACTGTTTCAAGCCCCTCTTTGACGTCCACTCGTTAAAAGGTAGTGCACTACATACATCACAAGTGCACTGTTTGCGGAATACAAGTTACGAACATGGCCCGAAAGACTGACACTTTGTTTTACCCGTCGCAAGGATTCCGTGCCGGGAACGATGAACTTCCGGGTCGTGGACGCCATGCTTTCCGTGACGGACAAGCAGTGCTTCGACATGTGTCTCCGGCTGTCACGGGAAGAGGGTTTACTAACAGGAGGCTCGTCAGGACTCAACATGCACGCCGCGGTTGAGCTCTCCGGTCGGTGTAACCCGGGCGCCGCGATCGTGGTTGTGTTGCCGGATTCGGGAATCAAGTACCTGAGCAAAATATATAGCCCAGAATGGAGACAGAGCAACGGGTTCGAGGATGACCCGGTTGCTGATGATACTACTAATGGTACCAATGGTACCAGTACCCCAGCAAGAACGCCAACCCCCGATCCGCAGCAGCAGAACAACGTGGAGCGCGTCGCGGAGGCGCTCGGGATGCCGAAAGTGGTGAGCGCGTTGTCGATGGACGAGGACGCGACTTCGCCACGCCTGGTTTCCGATATCGAGTCGAGTTCGCAGAATCTAGAATTACTAATAGACGCGCAGATCGAGGACGTGTCGGACGGGCTGGAGGGGTCCTCGGAAGACAGAGAGGGGGAGAGGTAGTAGAATAGAACACCCGGGGGCGTTCGTATTAGGACGACGGGAACGTGTTGTGAATATTTAATAGAGTGCAGTCGATTTTCGCCCTCCGCATTTATCCGCGGCTCTTGAGTGAAACAACACCCCTCAGATTTGACTTGACGCGACCCGCGACCCCTCGTCAAACACAACCTGCCGCGAGGGACGAGGACGTCGGCGCGCGACCTCGAACTCGTTTCGGCGGTGGCAGTTGGTTCGGTGCGCGACGAGTGACGTGCCGCGGGGGTACGTGCGTGAGGTTGGACGCACACCGCGTGCGTGGGCGCGCCCGCGAGTTTTCACAGGTTTCCTCGGGACAGGCGAACGAAACGTCGATGGCCAATCGCGAGATGGCGCACCTTCGGGATGACCCCGAGGCGGGGTTCGGGGGCGCGACCGAGCTGGTGGACTCGACGGTGCTTCTCGGCGGCGCGCGTTCGTCTCTCCCGAACGGGGGGTACGAGCTCCCCGAGCCGTCCGTGTCCGCTGACGCGAGCGACGATTCTCTGACAACACCCCTTTTGGTGGGCGAAGCATCGCACGTCGCGGAGAAGAAGATCGGGAGGCACCGACGCAGGTCCACGAACGCGGGGGCGCATGGTTGGGTTACCGCGCCGTGTGTGTCGCAACCTGGGCAAGCGGTAGAGACAACCATGGACGCCGCGCCCGCGCGCCCGGCCACGGGTTTGGGTTCGGAACTCAACAACCTCATGACGATGAACGGCCCGATCGCGGTGCCTCCGCTGGGCTCGGTCATCGCGAGCGCCACGGCGGAGCGCGTGCGCTTGGGCTCGCTAAAAGGCGACTGGCTCGCTACGCAGATTCCAGCGTACGCGCACATCTCGTCGCTGCTGACGTCCTCTGACGCACCAGCGATCGTCCCGGTGGATTCACGACGCGCGCTGACGCACGCAGAGCTGCGCGAGCTCGTGTTTCGCGCGGACGGCGATTTGAAGTCATGGGGCGTGCGCACTCAGGGGTCCCGGATCGGCATCGCCGTTCCCAACGGCCCGGAGCTGATGTCCGTTTTACTTGCCGTGATGGACAGGCACTGCGCGGTGCCGATAAACCCGGCGACGACGATCACGGAAATGAGGGAAGAACTAAAAGCGTGTCGCGTCGTGGCGCTCGTTTACCAAGACGGCTCGGAAAGCGCGCCCGAGATGCGAAAGCTTTGTCGCGATTTAAACATCACTCCGCTGGCGCTGACCCCCGACGCAAACGTGGGCGGCGGGTTCACCCTGACGGGGGACCCGTACCGCACGGAAACGGTCGGTAACCCGTTCGACGGGGACTGCGACCGCGATTTGCGGGACCGCGACGGCGCCAAGAGCGTCCCGCCGTCGCCCGCGAGCGCCAAGTCCCCAAGATTCCCGGCTGGACACGAAACTGACCGGGTCGCCCTGGTGCTGCACACCAGCGGGAGCACTGGGAAGAAGAAGGTGGTGCCGATCACCGTGCACCAGCTCGTGCTGGGCGCCACCGCGATTGCGGCGTCGTCGGGGCTGACACAAACCGACGTGTGCCTGAACTTCATGCCCCTGTTCCACGTGGGCGGGATTTGCCGCAACCTGCTCGCGCCTCTGTTCGCGGGAGGCAGCACCGTGGCGATGCCTTTTTTCGACGCCAGCGACTTCTGGATCTCGATCGTGGAAAAGCAATGCACGTGGTACTACGGCGCGCCCACCATGCACATGCTCATCGTGAACGCCGCGCTCGCGGCGCAAAGCGGGTTCCCAAACACGGAAGTGCGGTTCGTCGCAAACGCCGCCGGGCCGTTGCCGTCATCAGTCGCGATTCAGCTCCGTACCGTGTTCCCTGGTGCCGCTGTTTTGACTTCGTATGGCATGACCGAGTGCATGCCCATCACGTGCCCTCCCCCCGGGTACGCCCTGGAACGCGCCGGGAGCAGCGGCCAGGCGATTTGCCCGGACGTCGCGATCGTGGACGACGCCGGCGACCCGGTGGCGCACGGACGGGTGGCGCACATCGTGGTGTCCGGGCAAATAGTCACGCACGGGTACGAGAACGACCCGGCCGCCACTACAGAGGCGTTCCATTGCAAGCCCACCGGACACTGGTTCAAAACCGGAGACATGGGGTGGATGGACGCGGATGGGTATTTGTACGTCACCGGGCGGTCGAAAGAAGTTATCAACCGCGGGGGTGAAATAATTTCACCAAACGAGGTTGAAGAGGCCCTGCGAACACACCCCGGAGTCGCCGACGTCGTGGCGATTTCCGTGCCTCACTTGACGCTTCAAGAAACCGTCGGCGTGGTGGTGGTACCAACCAAGGGGATCCAGGAACCCGGCTTGCGGCAGCTGTGCCAGCACGTGCAGGACAGGTTGCCCCCCTCGAAGTGGCCGCAGTGCTTGATTCTGGTAGACCAGATCCCCAAGCTCGCGTCTGGGAAGGTTTCGCGGTCGCAAATCGCGAAAACCCTGGACGTATGCGAGATCCGCGACGGGATGTCCGAACTGGACGTGACGTTCGAAGCGGACTTGGCGGCGACGGCGCGGAGCGGGCGGAAGAGCGCGGCGACGCGGGAGGAAGCCACGGCGCGCGTCGCCACGGCGTTGTCAAAAGCCCCCGGCGTGGAAGACACCGCCGCTGTTATTGATACCACGGGGAGCAACGTGATAATCGGAATCGTCACCCCCGCGACCGTGGACGCGGTGAAAGTCATGTCCTTCGCGAGCCGGTGCCTTCCCGGATTTCTGGAACCCAAAGACGTCATCGCGGTTGACAAAATCCCGCGCAAAGCAAACGGGACGTGCGACTCGCAAGCGCTTTTGACGCTTTGGAAAGGCCAGAAAAGCGCGCGTGGGGGCGGTGCGGGGCTCACGCCCATTGAAGCCGCGGTTACCAAGGCGTGGGCGGAAACGTTGGGGGTTGACCAAAGGACGGTGGGCGTGGATGACGATTTCTTCCAGGTTGGCGGGTCCTCCATCGTCGCCGGGGCGTTCGCGAGCGACGTGCGGCGCACCCTGGGCGCCGCGTTGACAGGCGCCGATATCTTCCGCTACCGCACGGTCGGCTCGATCGCGCGGAAGATTGAAAAAGAGCGCGCTTTGACGGGAAGCGGCGAGAACGCGGATGGCACGAAAAAAGGCTCACTCCCCGCCTCAATGGCGAGTAAACCCTTGGGCAGCATGGCGTGGACGTACCACTTCTCGCCAACAAGCGCGCCGAGTTTGATGCTCCAGTCCCTGCCGTTGTTGGTGTTAGCGCCGATGCAGAAGATCTTGCGGTGGTGCATTTTCCTGAACATGTGGAGTTTCGCAATCCACGCCCTGCACCCTTCGGTGAACTTCGTGCACGACGTGAGGTACGTGTGTAAGGCTTTCCCGAATCCCGGCCTCCCTGTGTTCCCATACAAGACTGACACTTTCTTTTATTTATTTATCGCAGCAACCTCTCGTTCATTTCGCACGTCGTGCGGTTCGCGGGCGTGGACCCGAAAAACGAGCACTTCCACCACCTGCGGCTGTGCGCGTTTTTCGCGGCGCTGCTTTTCACCGCGCTGGTAAGCACGATACTGTTCCCCTTGTGCGCGGTTGCGTTCAAGTGGTGCGTGATTGGCCGGCTAAAACCAGGGCTGCACCCGCTGTGGGGACAGTACTACCTGCGGTGGTGGCTTTGCGGGAAGGCCCTGGAGGTGAGCGGGCCGGGGATGTTCGGGTGGAACGATTCAACGTACGCGCTTTTTTTGCGCCTGATGGGCGCGCGGATCGGCCGGGGCGCCAAGATCGGACGAAACGTCCGGATAGCCGATCACGACTGCCTGGACGTAAGCGCCAACGCCACGGTGGACGATTTCGCGCACCTACGGGCCGCGGAGGTGCGCCGGGGGGCGCTGCGCGTCGCGCCGGTGTACGTCGGTCCGAATGCCACGGTGTGCACGCGCGCGATTGTTGGCCCGGGGGCGTCGATTCCCGCGGGCGCCACGCTCGGGCCGTACATGTCCTGGAGAGAACTGGATACCCGAGCACGGGGCGTCACCGCGCAGATGGAGGAGCACAAGAAAATAGCGCGCATGCGACAACCGCAGCCGCACTTCGTGAGCCAGCTCGCGGCGTGGCCATTGGTTTTCGTAGCGGAGGCGATCGTGTGGATCCCGTGGGTTTTGGTTTTCGTCGTGTTGATTCGGTCGCAGGGGTTGTACATGTCCATTCCGGGCGAGCAGGCGCACACTGGGTCGGGCGCTACTGCCGTGGCGTCCACGCACGGCCTGCCCTTCGCGTCGAACCCCGCGGCGTACATCAAGCGGTGGCTCGGGCAGTACACCGGCGCGGACGCCACCGGGTTTCAGGAAGACGGCGCGATGATGCCGTACAAAACAACGCGCGACGCGCGGGACGCGGGTGTTTCTTCGGCGTGGTCGACTTCATCGTCCACGTCCAGCGCTTCGCGACGGCGTGTGTTGGGGTGGGAAAGGTTGGGGTCCCAAAGAGCGGCGCCGGAGCTTTCCGTGGAACGAGGGACGTACTCTCGGTTGGGGGCGGTGGCTTCTTCGCAGAAGTCAACCGGGTCGACTTCGGAGCGTCGTCATTCCAAGGAGCCGCACGTGTCCTCACCTGATGCGAAATCCGAAACGTCTCACATTTCGCGACAAAAAGCCACCGCCCCCGCGAAGATTGACGACGCCGCCGCGGTCGCTGCTGGGACGGAGAGCATCTTCACCCCGCCCGAAACGGCACACCAAATCGTCGTCGATCGCGACGGCAACGAAATCAACGACGAAGAAGGCGGCGGGAGCATGCCGCAGGGCGGCCAGGTGCACTCGTTTTACTACGGCGACCCGCTTTTCGAGGCCCTGGATTCCATGACCTGGAAAGACTGCATCACGTGGTTCATGGACCCGTTCCGCCTCGCGGTGATTTTCAGCGCGCGAATCGGACACAACATCTTCGGCCCGTTGTTACAGATGGCGTTTGTGATTCTCGTGAAACGGCTGGTCATCGGCAAGTTCAAGGAAGGCCCTCTTCCCCGAACCTTCTTCGCCAGGGAGTGGGAGCTCACGCGACGGTGGATCATGAACAAGCTGTTACCCACCGGGAACTTCCGGGGCGCGATCGGTGTGATCGGGAAGCACTACGAGTACACGTCCATTGTGTACCGGGCGCTCGGCGCCAAGATCGGGAAGAGGGTGTTCTGGCCGGGGTCAGGCGTGCTCGTGGCGGACGGGATGTTCGACCTCCTGGAGGTCGGGGACGACGTGGTGTGGGGAAGCCGGTCACTGGTTTTCCCGGGGGACGGCGCCGGCGCGATACCGGTGCGCATAGGCGCGGGCGGGAACGTAAGCGACCGGTGCGTGTTGTACGCCGGGGCGACGTTGCTTGAAGACGCGTGCCTGGGAAGCGGATCGGTGGCGGGACGCAAAACGAAGTTCGGAGTGGGGAGCATCTGGGTGGGGAGCCGGAACGGCGCCGCGGTGATGTTAGACCCGGGGCAGAATCCAGAAAAAATAAACCAGGACGCAAATATGATTCGCGAAGCGAAACCGTTCGGACGAGCCGTGTACCAAAACCAAGCCACGTACTTCCTCCCGCCGTGGCAGCTCATGGTACGTGTTGCGTTTCCCAAATCTAGGCACTGTTTACTGCCCCTACGTGACTACACTAGTCATTAAAAGGAAGTATACTACTGGTAACTCTTACCAGTAGTGGCCTCTCTTACAAATATATCACAAGTGCACTGTTAGCCCATACAGTACGCCCATACTCGCCGACTCAAGACTGACACTTTTCTTTTACACTCACAGCCGGTTTTGTTCTCATCGTTCATCGCGCTAAGAACGGCGTACGGCGTCGTGCCGATCTGGGTCTCCTGGTACGTCGTCGCCGTCATCACCTGGGATTTGGGGAACAACTTCTGGACGGAAATGGCGGAGTGGCGGTACCTACTGCTGTTGGTGTTCGTGTATTTATGGGTGCACATGATGCACACCGTGCTGCGGTTCGTGTTCGACACGGGTTTGAAGTGGCTCATAATCGGCCGGCGCACACCAGGGTTGTACCCGTGGGACAAGTCGTCGTACTGTTTGCGGTGGAAGATTTTCGAATCCCTTTGCGCGGATTCGCTGCACGACTTGCGGTTTCTTGGGGGCAGCGCTTTCCTTCCCTTCTTTTACAACAGCATGGGAAGCAAAATAGGACGACGCGTGTGTCTATACCCCACCGGCGCGGATCCGCCCATGGTGGAACCCGACCTGGTCGTCATCGAGGACGGCGCCTGCGTTAACTTCGCGCACATCATCTGCCACACCAACACCCTGGGGAGCTTCGCCCTGAACCACATCGTCATAAAAAGCGGCGCCACGCTTAGCACGGAATCGCGAATCATGGGCGGCGTCGTCATAGGCTCCGACTCCGTGCTCCTGGAGCACACCCTCGCGATGGTCGGGGACGTGGTGGAGCCGGGGGATATCTGGCAGGGGTGGCCGGTGCGAGCCATCGCGAAAGCGGAGGACGTCGCCGCGGCGGCGAAGGAGTCGGAGGGGGGGAAAGGCGTCACCAAGCAAGACGCCATCGCGACGAACAACGACGTGGTCGTCCTGCCCCTGGCGCCGAAACACGCGAACGTGAAAGGGTACGGGACGTACTAGGAGCGGGGCGGGTGGGAAGTCTCAGGCGAAGGTGGCAGTTTTTTTATCTTTTCAGTAATAGCAAAAACATTTTTAGGTATTCAAATTTACGCAATCTCGGAAGCCTCGACCACAACGACACGCACACACGACACCCTGTACGATGCCTTCCAACGCGACGATCGGTGTGGAAACTCGCGCGTGCAAGCGAAAGCACGAGCTCTGCGATGCTAACGCGGGCGAGGCCATCCCCGGCCTTCTCAACGACATCGTCGTCACTCACATTCTCGGATCTGAGCATTTCGACGATCCCGCCGATCTCGCACGGCTCCCAGCGGTGAGCCGCGCGATGCGCGACGCGGTGGCGGATACGGGGCTTAAGTTTAAAGAGCTTGATGAAATGCGTGCCGTGGAGCTCGGATGTTTAAGCGCGGTGCAGCGCCTGCAACTGGCAGGTCGCCTGTCGCGTCAAGAATACCTTTGTGAGGCAGCGGCGAGGAGCGGACAGCTCAAGGAGCTGAAGTTGTTGCGAGCGGGCGGCTGCCCGTGGGACGCATACACGTGCGCGGATGCGGCGTATGGCGGGCATCTCGAGGTGCTGCAGTGGGCGCGCGCGAATGGCTGCCCATGGGACAAGGATACGTGCGCGGCAGTGGCGCAGGGCGGGCACCTCGAGGTGCTGCAGTGGGCGCGCGCGAACGACTGTCCGTGGGACAAGGATACGTGCTCGTGGGCAGCAGAGTGGGGGCACCTCGAGGTGCTGCAGTGGGCGCGCGCGAACGGATGTCCGTGGGACAAGGATACATGCACGTACGCGGCCAAGGACGAGCACCTCGAGGTGCTGCAGTGGGCGCGCGCGAATGGCTGCCCATGGGACAAGGATACGTGCGCGGCAGTGGCGCAGGGCGGGCACCTCGAGATGCTGCAGTGGGCGCGCGCGAACGGATGTCCGTGGGACGAGGAGACGTGCAAGTATGCGGCAGAGGGCGGGCACCTCGAAGTGCTGCAGTGGGCACGCGCGAACGGCTGCCCGTGGGACAAACGAACGCTCATATCGGCGAGAAAAGGGTGTCATGTCGAGTTGCTAAACTGGGCGATAGCGAACGGCTGCCCTGAATAGTAGGGAAGGAGATCTACCAAGTTGAAAATAATATGTCTATCCAGACGTCTATCCACCCGTCTGTCCTCTACTTCGTCTTTCGTCCGTCTCACGACTCTCCACAACTTCCTCGTGCTTCTCGTCCAGGTCCGCGGCGCGTTTGGCGGCTGCGGCGGCTGCTAACAGCTTAACCACCGCGGCGACTACGGACGGGGCGAACCAGTGTGTTCCATCCGCCGACAGCGCTCCCCCGAACCGCCCGCCGCGGTCCTCGCACCTGCCAAGCGCGTTGACGCCTGACCTGGCCAAGGCGGATGCGGTGAAGGCTACGAAAATGCACACGAGCGACTCTAGAGTCCACGTCGCGTACGCGCGCGTGGCTGTCGCGGTTTCGCGAAACGAATTTCCGCCCAACCCCAAGCCGGCGAACGCGGCGGTCGCGCCGGCGATTGGCGAAAAAGGAAGCGACAGGGAAAACGAAAGCACCAGCCCGAGGCGCGCGCCCGTGGCGTCGCACGCCACGGTTTGCCATAAAACGGAGTAGGACGAAGTCCCATCCAGGGCGACTAGCAACGCGGCGGTGGCCGCGACGGCGACGCGACAAAACGAACCTTTAGTGGAAGGCAGGGGAGACACGACCGAGGCGTACGCGAAACGAGACCAACTCTTTTTTGGAAAGGAGGAACTTGGCGAACTCGGCGAACTTCCCGCGGTAGCGACGGGCGCGTACACAACCGTGCCCACGGGCGCGGCGGCGAGAAGCGCGCGCGTGGCGATTTGCCACTCGCTGTTAGTATCAGAATTGGAGGTTTGAACCTGGGCGGAAACGCCACGGGCATCGTGACGTACGGGCGTGGCTTCTCGCCGCGACGCTCTGTTGTTTTCAGTCAAGCGCGCGTTGGCGTTGGACCCGCGCGTCGCCGGCGTGAGCCTCGGCCAATTCGTTTCTTCGCTCGGCGACGGCAAGTTCCTCAAGCTCGTGAAGTGCGTGTCCTCTTGCGTTTTCTTCGAAATCGTGCTTTGTCGAGAAAGCGACCCCCCGGACGTCGCGGCCGCCAATGCCCACGCCGCGGCGTTTCGAAAAGGGAAACTCTCCGCGAAACTGCCAACCGCGCCGGTTTCGGTTTCGGTTCCATCCGAATGCTCCCCGTCCTCCGCGAGTCGTCGTTCGAGGTCGTGCGTCCCCGTGTCCGCCGCCGCGGTCTCGTCCACATCCCGGCTCCGGTCGAACGGCGGGGGCGTTGATATCGGTAACGGGTGATCGGCGTTTTTCTGGCGCGAGAGAAACACGTCTCGCGGCGTCTCCGCGCACGTCTCCGGGAAATCGCCGTTTGCGTTTTCCCGTTTGCCGATTGCCGCGCGCGCCACAACCCCGAGCTGGAACCCGCCAAAGGGATCCTCACCGGGCGTTGCGAACGCGCACACCTCCAGGTGAAGGCCGTGCGGGTTCAGTTCAGGATTCACCGTGGTTTGAAGTACATCGTAAAGCAAATCCAAACCTTCCACGGACGCGAAGACGTTTGACGTTTCAGTCGTCGCGGGTGCGTCGCGCGAAAAAACAGCGCCCGAAGCGTCGGCGCCGCCAAACGCGAAAGACGCGCCGCCGCCGCCGCCTCGGCCTCTGCGTTTCTCCACTCGAAGGCGCACACCACAGGGCGGTGTCCCGTCTTTCACTGGAGTGCGCAGTCGGCGGCACCTGCGAAGCGCACCCCTGACGCACCGCCCTATCCTGGCGAGCGTCGTGGGTGGCACGCAAAGCCGAAGCGCCGCCGCCGGCGTGGCTTCGTTCGACTCGCCCGCCGCCGTTTCCCAGCGCCACGGCGAGGCAAACGTGCCGTGCCCGCCAAACACGATGGCGAGGGGCAGGTGGGTTCCGAGTTCGGTTCCTGGTGTTCCCTCCGCTTCGCGTGACACGCTCGCAGACAAAGGCACGGACGGACGGAAGTGCCCGGACTGGTACTCGTCCTCGTCGCCTTGCGCGACGAAATCAAGCCACGCCACCGCGGCGTCGTCGGAACACGCAAACGAAAGCCCCTCGCGCAGCGCTCGCGCGCGCGCCGATCGCAAACACCGGCGGTCGTACGCATCCACCAGGTGCTCGATGTTCCGCGCGACTATATTGGACTGGCGTGTGCGCCACGCGCTTTGCAACGGCGGGAAGAGCATCCCTAACGCGAAATCAACCGCACCGCGCCACCGCGCGCGCGACGCGCCTTTGAAGGTTTTCTTTGTGCAGTTTCTTTTTTCGTCGTGTCGAGACGTAAACGTCGGATTCCGGGAATCGATGCCAATCGCGTCATCGGACCCGCCCCAGCTCGCGGGGGCACCCACAGCGCACGCGCGTACAAGCCTCTGCCACTCCTCCGCGTGTAACAGGGGCCTGACTTTGGGGGGGGGCGTGGGGGGTAAACGCCACGGGTCGCCAAAGTTGTTTGACCCGGAGAAGTAAACGCGCGCGATGAACGCGGGCGATATTTTTTCGTCGCGATTTAGCAGCGTGCGGTGACTCGGCTTCGCACCTCCGCCTTCCGCGCGGTCGTCATCGTCCAGAAAGGAAAGGGTGATTGCCCTGTCTCGGTCAGGGAAACCGCGGCTGAAGAATTCCAGGCCACGCTTTCGCCCTTTCCTTTCGGTGCGTTCCCAAACCCCAACGGCGCGAAAAGAAGAAGCACACCCTCTTCGTCCATTCACCGACCCGCCGCGGTCATAGTGCCCCGCCCGCCGTTCGCGCGCCGCCGCTCTTTTCTCCGCCGCGCGCGCGCGTCCCACCACCGTGGATATTGGCAGTGCTACGCACATCACCCCCAAGGCGACCACGGCGCCCGCGGTTAACGGCCCCCCCAAACTCACCACCGCCAACTCCAAGCGCGTGGCGCAGCTAGGATACCGTAGCCCGGCTTTCCCGGCGCATCTGTACGGACACTGTTCGGTAACGGAACCGGGCCCCCACCAACCCGGCGGACCGCGGTTGTCTTGCGGGCTGACGAACACCGCGCGCGTGGGTATGCTCGCGCACGGCAAACAGGCTGAGTTGCCTGTCGCCGACTTGTACGTTCCGTTCGGGCACCCCAAACACAAAAGCCCGAAAAAGCCAGGACCGCAGGGAGACGCCGTGACCGTCCCGGCTTGGCCGTTTTCGGAAACCGTGGCGTTTGCGTTTTCGGGGTAAACGCCGCCGTCGCCCCCCCCCCCGCCGAACGCGGTCACCACCCCGTCCGGCGAAGTGCGGTTCGCGCCTTGTCCCGAACCATCGTTCAAAGGGAGTGACCATTCGAGGTGCACGCGGCCCCCGCCCCCGCCCCCGCCCCCGCCGTCACCGTCACTCCCTTTCCCGCCGCCGCCGCCGTCCGCTGTGACTTTTCCAGTCGCCGCCACCGCGAACTGCCTGGCAAAAACCACCACCGACCCCCCAGCGCCGCCGCCGCCTCTGCCGGCGTCGCCGCCACCGGCGTCGCCCCCGTTCGCGGAGACCCTGCCTTTGTTGCCGACGATGAGAATTGCGGTTGGCCAAACAGACGCGCCCACCACGACCAGGCCGCCCCCGGAGCCTCCGTACCCAGCACCCGCGCCGGCGCCGCCGCCGCTCCCCAAACCGCCGGCGTTTGGTGACGCCGGGTCGCACGGCGCGTCTCCGTCGCCGTACGCCGCGCCCCCGCGCGCAACCGTGCCGTTGGCGTTGTCCAGGAAGAACGCATCGTACACGTGAGAGTCTTCCGGTGTAACTATCTGGCTCACGGCAGGTGTGAACCCATCCCCTCCATAGCCTCCGTAGCCCCCGCCACCGCCCGCGCCTCCCGCGAAACTCTCCCCCCGCCCGCCGCCCTCGCCGGCGCGGCACCCGCCGGCGTCCGCGTGGATTGACCCGTCCTCGACGCGTACCAACGAGACGCCGTACACGTGGACGGCGGGTGCGGAAACCACCCCCCCGTCCGTGACCAAAACGACACCGCCGTGACACAGCTGCAGCGCGAACGGAGACGCCGAGCCGGTTTGGCACGGAATCGCAATCTCGTCGTCGACGTTTAGGTGTTGGGCGCTCGCTACGGTTTGCCACGGGTTGCCACGGGTGCGTCCGTACACGTAGGTAGGGCAAACGGTTTGCGAACACTCTTGCTCGTCATCGCCGGCGTCGCGAACCGATATCGTCGCACGCACCGCGCCTTTGCGAGACACGCGCACCTCGCCGAACCGCTCAACCACGAGCCTACCCGCGGTGATTGAGGAGTAGCCACCCGCGTCGTCGCTTCCTCCGGATGGGGACGCTCCGCGTGACGATACGGTATGGTATGACGCGGCCGAAAAATAATTTAGTGAATCGTCCTCGTCCCCCACCACGAGCGCCCCGATATCATCGCCTCTTCCCGTGATCGTCAACGCCCCCGCGCCGTCCACGAGTAACGACCCTCCGTTGTTCACGGTAACGGTTTCGATGTTGAACACATGCGACGGCGCGTCGGGGGGATTTGGCACCACCCTGACCGCGCTACCGCCGGTAACACTCAAAGCGCCTGTTCCGGAAGGCCCGCCGTCGAAACTCACGGCACCCGCCGCGCGAATCGTGGACCGGTCCGCCACCGCGACGAAAGGAGAAACAACCCAAAGCGTGCTCGAGGGTTGTGCTTGGGCATTGTGAAACCCAGCTCCAAACGCACTCGCACTCGCGACTTCATTGCCGTGCAGAAGGTGCGCGTTGCCCGTCAAAGTGATGGACTTGGAAACTTCAAGGTGGACGATACCGTCGCCGCCGCCGCCGCCGCTTTCGCCGCCGCCCAGCAGGTTCCGGTGACGGCGGGTGAACGAGCTCGCGATTTGACCCAACCGCCGGTCTGTTTTGGGTGAACTCGCGCCGCACGCGTCCGTGCACGCCACCGCCGCGTCCGTCACCCTGAGCGACGCGATACCTCGCAGCGGGAGCGCGCCTGTGAGGCGCGTCACCGCGCAGGTGCCCCACGCGCCGTCCGCGAGGCACGATTCAGGGGCGGGCGCGACTCTCCCGGTGACGGGATCGGCGTTGGACACCGAAAGCGCGCCTGTTTTCGCGTTCAGCGTCGTCCCAGCGGCGCCGTGGAACCCGGCGGCGCCGCACGCGCCGCCGCTGCGCCCACCCCCCACGCCAATGTTCACGGACGGGGGCCACACTTCTGGTGCGAGAATCGCGATTCTTCCGCCGCCTCCGCCGCCCCCGCCGCCACCGTCGTCACCGCCCGGACCTCCGCCCGCACGCACCACGCCTTGGGTCACTGCCCCCCCCGCTTCCGATTCGGACAACCGCAACCGGTTACCGGCGTGGAAACCCCGCGCGCCTCCCACCACCTCCCCCGCGAACACCACCACGGACCCGCCCGAGCCTCCGCCGGCGTGCGCCGCTCCAGGTGGAGGGCCCACCCCGTCCGCGCTCACGGATCCGCCGTCGCGAAACGTGAGCGTGCCGGTGGCGACGACGACGCACCCGCCGCCCACGCCGCCCGCGCCGGTGCCGGTGGGCGGCGGTTTCCCTCCTTGCATACCCCGGGTCCCTGGCGCCCTGGCGACGTCTATGAACTCCGCGAACGCGTAACCCGGACCTCCAGGAACTGGGGGCAGTACTTGGCCAGCCGAAGGACACGCCGCGCCGTCTCCCCCGTACCCGGCGCCGCCCACGCCGTTCCATCCTCGTGTCTCGTCAGGGTCGCCCCTCCCATCCGCGTCTAAACGCGCGCCGTTTCCGACCTCCACGCGGAGCGCGGTGACGTTTAGAAAACCCGCGGAGACCCGCGAGTTTTGTTCCAGGACAAGCCCGCCACCTAGTGCGATGGACAAAACGCAATAACTATTCGTTGGGTCCGTACATGTCAACACCGTGCCTCGTGGCACCACCAAGGAGCCGTCCCCCGCGATGTGAGATCCGGAAGCCACGAAAATCGTTTCGTTCGAGGGCAACACGCACCCCGTGCCGTTTCCATCGGACAGGTTTCCCACCGCGTTTGGGGATATCGCTGAGCACTCCGTGAGCCATTTAGACGGGTGGTTCGGGGGCGCCGGGTCCGAGAACCAGGACAACGAATCCACGCCTTCGTGGAAAGGGAAAGGGCCGAGATTGGTGTCGAGATTCGCGAAAAGCGACGCGCGAATGCGACGCGCCGCGGCATCAGGCGCGGACGACCCGGCCGCGGCATCCGCGGGAGCGAGCGCCACGGCGAAGAACACGGCGAGCATCGCCAGGGGCAAGCACATCCTGCGCATCGCGCGCTTTAGGCGGCGGAACAGCCCGCCCGACACGCGCGGGAAACAGTCAGCAAGCAATCAATCTGAGACGGCCGTCTCAAATTCTCGACAACGATTCCCGAAAGCGAAGTCCACGATAAGTCGGACCACACTGTGGGCAAAAAATTTGGGCAAAAATAGCACCAAGGCTTGCGGCGGCACGCCGCACGTGCGATTGCGGGCGGTATTGGGCGATGGGGCGGGGGCGAAAGTGCGTGAATTGATGACAATACTTATAGCAAGCGATCCGCCACTCACGACCTTCATGTCTGGTTGATGCAACACCATACCGATTGCCGCTGCGCGCTGCGCCGGCGCTGTCGCTTTTGGCACTCTCCACTGGAATGTCGCTGTCGCTATCGCAGTGCGTGTTCACAGATACCATGATGAGACCGGCAGCATTCTCGGGGTGGCGCGAGGATGTGATACATCAGACATGCTGTACACGAGATATCCCGACAATTTCATCCCTTTGTGACCTTCGGTGACACCGCAACCGGGTTTGGCGATATCGGCGGCGCGCGCCGAAAAACTCCGAAAGATTCGGGAAATTCAATCAGATTTGCCCAATCTCTTCGTCGTTGCTTTTTGCGCGGCGGGCACGCGGGAAGGGGTATGGTCCCGGACCAACACGCCGGTCCCCAAACGCGAGTTACAAAAACGAACGGCATCAATCCCAACCACGCTCTCAAAGTGGACCACGAACTGAGTGAAGTCTCAGGGGCGATTCTGGCATCTGTGATGTCGGAAGGTACCCACGTCGAAATAACCACTGCAAGAGTCGTCCGAGAAAGGGAGGTGGTACGGTCCGGCGCACGCAAGGGGGCGGTGACGAGGGCGGGGGCGGGGACTCGCTGGCGCGCCATCGACATGCTCCGCATGTAGACTAAAAAATGATGAGGTTTTTTGAGATATGATGAAACGTCAGCCCACGATGAGGGGGCGCATCATGTCGCGGCCATGGTGCGCTCCGAAAGTGTTTTGCCAGTGCTCGCTTCGATTCGGGTTGCTTGGCAAGGCATTGACGGTCAATCTGCCGAAAAGCTGGCTTGATCGGCGCGCTTTTCGCGCGTCATCCGGTCGTTCATCGAGCGCGGACGCCAGGACCTCGATGAAAATTGTCCATATTTCTCAAAAAGTGGTCTGACTTAACGTGGACTTCGCTGAAACTCTTCAAGAAGAGGGGAACTACAAGTACTTGTAAATTCGAAGACGCCTCGCAGTCGCAGTCGCACCCGCACCTATACCGCCGAACACGCACATCGCGGTTCGAGCGCACGGCATCACCCACACACCATGCGAACCACGCGAGGATGTACGTCACACCCCGTAGCGGGCGGTGCACGCGGGGGTTTCCATTTCTTCGCGCGCGAATTTTCATTCCAGGCACCCTTTTCCACGACCTCGTGTGTTCTGCGTCGGTTCCCTGACGTGCCCGTCCCCCTCCCTTTCACAGCGGCCGCGGCCGGGGCTTCCGCGAAGGGCAAGAAGATTCTGAAAGTTCCCGCGAAGAAGGAGGCGAAGAAGGAGACCAGCGAAAGTACGGAGGTGGTGGCGCCTTCGAAACGGCAGCACACCAAATCCGCGGCGCAAAAGGTCAAGGGAGCGGCGTCCGCGAAAGCCGCTAAAAAGAGAATTATAGAGTCTGAAGCGGCGTTGCAATCGAACCGGCGCAAGACGTACAGGCGGAAAGCGCGTGCACCGGCACCGAACGGGAGCGATGGAAGCGAAGGGACCATTTCAACGGGCGGGACGAGGGTAACACGAAGCGCGGCAACCGCCTCGCAAGGGCGCGGTCCAATCACGAAGAAGGGTGGAAAACGGAAGCTCGCGTCTTCGTCTTCGTCGTCGGAGTCGGCGTCGGATTCCGAATCGAACGACATCGAATTGCCGCGCAAGCGAATGAAACGCGCGGGGGTTCTGGCCTCCCGGGAGGCGGTGCGGGAGATGGTATCAGCGGAACCTGCGCCGAAGGGCAAAGGCGCGATGGCGGCGAAGGAAACGGCGCCGAGCACTAAACAAAACCTGAGGGTTGCGAAACAAGCGGCGAAAGCTGTTGAAGAAGCGAAAATCGCCAAAGCCGACGCGGCGGCGAGGGCCGCGTCGGCAGATGCGGCGCGCTCGCAACAAAAACTAGCGCGGTTGCGTGAACAGGCGCTGGAAGCCGAGAAAGCCGCGGCGGATGCGGCGGCGAAAGCCGCGGAACTGGCGCAGGCCGCGGAGCAGGCGCGAACCCCACTCGCCAAGCCCCCCGCGCCCGCCGTGGATACGTGGGAGATTTTAATTTGCTGGGACGCCGTGGTGCTTCCCCTTAAGATGCGCGGCGACAGCACCGTGGGAAGCGTGGCGGTTTTGATATCGCGCAAAACCGGGGGAAAGCTAGTGGTGGACCGGTGCGACTTACGGTTCGGAGTTACCAGGTTACGGTCGGTTCCCAACGAAGAGCTTCTCGCGAGCTTGGGCGTGCGGAACGGCGCGCGGTTGGTTTTGTCGCTTTTGCCTAAAATCCAACCCGCCCTTCCGCCTCCGTCGCCCGGTTTGACCCCGGCCGCGATTGCGGCGGCGAAAGCACGACGGGACGCGGCGTACAGGAGGACAAAAGAGCTGGACATGGACCGAAGAGTTTCACTCGCGGGCGCCGAGCCGACGCCCGAGCCGAAGCGGGCGCTCGGCAGCCGGTGGACGGGCGAGGAGGCGGATGCGCTGCTTGACGGTGTCGCCCGGTTCGGGCTTGGGGAGTGGGCGCAGGTGTTAAAGGCTATTTGGGGGAAACGGGTCGACTTCCCGAAAAGGAGCTCCACGGACTTGAAGGACAAGTGGAGGAACCTGGTGGCGTCCACCACGAAGCCGGAGGGGTTCAAGTTCCGGGCGCAATACGTGACGCCGGCGCTTTTGGCGAAAACGAAAGAGGTCATGGAAGCGGCGGAAAAGATGAAGGAGCTGGACGAGGCGCGGGAAGCGGCGGAAATGCGAGCGAAACGAGCCGCGGTGGTGGCTGCACAAAGGAGTGCGCCGGGCGTCTGAAAACATAAGTCTGTAACAAAGAATCGTTCACGTCGCGCTCACTCCACGCATTGTCCAACGGGTGTTACGAAGGAAACGACGATGAAACCAACATCCTCCGGTTTATTCGTCAAACACCTTGCACTCCTCCGCGTCGTCGTTGCCCGCGCAGAACGTCTCCATGCCGTTTGCGGCGTCGACGGTTGACGAATCCGCGAACGCGAGCCTGGCCCCCGGCACTTGCTTGTCCAGTTCGATCCACGCGGCTCTGCCGGCTTCCTTGTCCTTGGACTCGAGTGCAGCCGCTTCTTTGCACTTGTTCTTCATGAAGCCGGACATGGACGTCCACACCGAGGCGTCCGCGCGCGCCGCGACGGAGGCGCGGCGACGCACGCGCGAGGGCGCGGCTTTCATCAGCACGGACTTCGAAGATCCGAAAAAGCTCGACTTTGCGTGACACACATTAACGGACGAACCGGCGTGCGCGATGGCGGACATCATGAGTAGCTGGTCAGGGTACGGGTTCGGGCAAAGGTAACAACGGCGTCTCGGGAAGAGGCGGCGTGCGTGTGATGCGTGGAGTGATCGCAACGAGGCACACGAACAGCCCTCTCAACCCAGCGTGAGATTAGATTGTCTACCGTGTTCGGGCTCTCGAGGCCACTCGCTTTTTCGCGATATTTTTCAGGATATTTCGAGAGCATCGAGTCCAAAAGAGGAGTTATAGACCTCGCCGTTTCCCGGCCGTTTCCCACAGAACAGCTGTCTTTCGGTGCTGAACGCTTTCTGGAAAACACCATTAATTTTTTATCTACCTTCGTCTCGCCGCCGCGGCGTACGGCGAGTTCGGGTGCCGCGCCACCGCGTCCACCTGTTTTTTGCTCCGCCCGCTGCCACCTTGACTCGGGGCTTTTATTAACAGTGGTGGCGGCTTCGCAGGTAACGAAACTTCACTGGGGACCTTTGGAGGTTTACAAACCGGTCGCGGCGACGCCGAAACAGGTTGACTCGGCGGGCGCGGTTTTCGAGCCGGCGGAGTTTGCGTCGGCGGTTTCGTCGGCGGTTGACGAGGTTTTTTAGAACCAACACCCGCGGGGGTAACCTGAACCGGGGTCGGTTTTGGAAACCGCGAGCCGACCGTGTCGATCCGTGCTTGTACCCGCTCCATCTCTTCAGGCGCGAAGTACGCGTCGTACTTTTTCGCAAAGTCGCCCCACCTGTGCCAAAACAGAAAACCGGACGGATGTTTTTCTTCCGCGCTTTTCAGCGCCTGCACGACGTCTTTGTCGTCCGGGACAGGCACGCACGACGCGTGTAAACGCCGCGAGCACGGCGCGTCACCCCCCCCATCCTCGTCGATCGTCTCGTCCATCTCACTCACACGTCTCAAAGCGCTCACTTTTTCCAGAAAACAAATCCACGCCGCGTCGTGCGCCTGGAGCGTTTGCGTTTGTTTCGCCTCGCGCGTTTTTTCCAACCGCGCGGTCGCAAGCGCGCCCGCCGCCTCCGCCATCCCCAGGAAAAGCGCCATTTCGAACCACTTCTCCGCTTCGCCGAGGTCCCGCTTGACGAATCCGTCGATGCCTTGGAAGTGCGCGCTGCCGAGCGCCGCGGCGGACTCCGCGACCCCCGAATCGGCCGCCGCCGCGTACCAACCAACCGCGTCGCCGACGTTCTTCGGCACCCCGGGGGGCGCGCCCGCTGAAACGAGTCCGGCGTATTCGTGCATCGCCTCCGGGTGCCCCGCCTTGGCTGCGTGTAAAAGCCACTTAGCAGCCAGCCCGGGCGTTCGAGGAACACCCGCGCCCTGTAAATACGCCATCCCCAGGTGGAACGCCGCGTCGGGGTGGTTTTTGTTTGCGGCGACGGCGTACGCGCGCGTCGCCGCTTTTTGGTCCACAGCAACCCCCAACCCGCGCATCAAGCAGTGCCCGTAATCCAGCGAAGCCCCCGCGTGGCCGGATTCGTGTGCGTTTCGGAACGCGGCGACTGCTGCCTGCACGTCTTTAGCTACCCCCACCCCCAACGCGAGACACACGCCCCTGCGATACGCGCACGCCACGCTTCCCGCCGCGGCGCCTCGTTTGAACCACCGGGCCGCTTCCCCATCGTCCACTTGTACCCCACACTCTCCGAGCCGGTACGCCTCGCCCAGGCACTCCATGGCGTCGCACGCCACCGGGTCCGGCGGTCTGGACGACGCGGCTTCACGGTACAACTCCATGGCTTTGGTTTCGTCCACATCGCACCCTCGGCCGTCGCGATAACACCCCGCGAGGTTCAGTTTCGCCAAAACCGAACCCGCATCCGCGGATTTGAGGAACCAACCCATCGCCTCGGCCAGGTCCTGCGCCAAACCCTCGCCGCCCACCGCGTACGTCGCGCCGAGGTCGCTCATCGCCTCGGCATCGCCCGCCTCCGCCCGGCGGCGAAGCGCATCCATCGTCCCTCCGAGGCGGCGCGCGCGAGTGTCGGAGTAGTCTCGCTGTCTCGGAGGAGCAAAAAAAAGAGAAGGCAAAGCAGGGGGACGACAGAAACGAGCGTTTTCTTGGAGTAGGCGGAGCAAACTTCAAGCAGCTCACGAGCTCAGCCCTCGTGAGCAGCTTCACAGCCAAGCATTCACCATATGTTGTCCAGAACAGCAAAAACCTTCCAACACAGGGGATTCCCGGGCGATTCCTCAGCCTAGTACTAATCCTGCCCAACCGTGCTTAAGTTCGATGTTCTGATGGGTATCGCTGTATTCAAGGTGGTATGATCGGAAGATAACATATAGTGGGTGGAGTCGATATAAATACCCCTGATTGAATGAGGCGTTTTTGACTTACGGGTTGAGTTTGACCACCCTTTTGGCACCGTGTTGCAAAATTTGCGTCCTCTGCTGTCGGAAAACCCCCAGCAGCCATACTGCAGAACGTCCCGCGCCATGGCTTGTCTGTGCTCCCGCGTCGCGCCGCATGGCCTTTGGGACCCCGTGACCTCCACTCCCGGCATCCGCAAAGTCCCGTCCCCCAACGGACCGGATGCGGTCGCGGCTGTGGATATCACGACTAGGTCGTTCGCGGGCACCGCGACGAGCGCCCCAGAGGCTTTGCTGGATTGGGCGCTTGGCGATACCCTACGAAACAAATGGGACCATCCCGACCGCGTGAAACACGTGGGGTGGAGCATGAAGGTGGCTATCGGTACCGCGCTGAGGTCGGGTCAACGAAGGGCGGTATTTCTGGGGCTGGACGACAACGGCGAGCCAGGCGCCGCGATCACGGTCCGTTTGATTCCCGGCAAGCAAAACTCCTCCACGTTCGAGTTGTGGAAATACGTAAAAGAGATGGTGTGTTTCTGCGCCGGGTTCCCCTCCTTCGACACCAAAAACGGCATGGACGGACGCATGCAAGCCGCGGATGACGCGATTGACAACTCGCACCGAAAGCACGCCCCCACGGCTCACATAAACGTCCAGCTAATGGCCGTCGCGCCGGAACACCAAGGCAACGGAATGTGTTCGAAACTGATGCGCGCGGTGTGTTTAGTGGCGGACGGCCAAAATCTGCCGGCGTACTTGGAAACGAGCGGGGAGAAAAACGTGGCGGTTTATGAAACGTTCGGGTTCAAAACAGTGGAGCGGGTGACGGTGCGTGACCCAAACGACACAAAGGCAGACACGTTTGACGACTTCTACGCCATGCTCAGGGCTCCGAGTGAGGGTATTGATTTGATTTAGTCTAAAAAAGTAAATAACATTCACCTTCTCGCGCGTACGCGCGTCGCCGGTTTCGCCGGCGCCGCGAGTGCTTTTCGCGCCACGTTTTCCGGGTCCGCCACGAGTGACGAGTCCCGGATTCCCAGGAACTCACCGAGCGGACTCGTTTCGAGTGTCGTGAACAAACTCGCGAAAGGGACCATCACGAAAAAGTGCCACGCCGCGCCCGCCACAAGCCCCAACACCGACCCCGCCGCGACTTGCGCAAAGGAGTGGTACCCGAGGTACACCCTGCTTGTGCTGACCGCGAGTGCGATTGGAACGTGCACCATGACTAAAATCTTGCCGAAGGAATCAAGCACCCGATTTTGCGTTCCCAAATGCGCGGCAGCGCGTCGTCGAAAATTAAGCACCGCAATAGAGCACGCGAACCACGCCAGCGAAGCGTGGCTCGAAGGCATGCCTGAGGTTTTGCAAAAGTCCACCAGCGCGCACGAGTCTGGTCGCGGCTCGTCGATGACGTGTTTCAGAAATTGCGCTAGCACTTCGTTGGCCAAAATACCGACCAGCAGGCCTAGGTCCCACAGCTCGCGTCGCGCGAAGAACGCGCCGAACGTGGCGATGATGACGCAGAACGGCATCAGAGACGCGAGCGCCGCGAAAAACCCGAAAACATCGTCGACGGGGTAACGCACGTACGTCAAGCTGAACGGCTTCATGAACGGCATCGTGGACGTGACGATCGTACTGTCACCTCACCTCACCGCTCCTCACGACGAACTCACGCAAACGCGCCGCGAAAGTGTGGCGCCGACGTGATGAGACGCTTCCGCGTTTTCCGAGACGTGTCTCGAGTTTTTATGTAGCCGTTTGGCCGTTTTCGTAATATAGTTTCGTGGCATTCGCCCTCCTCCCCCCTCGGGATGAGCCGATGGGCACTGACCGTCGCGCCGCCGTACGCGTCGTCGCAGCACACGCGTCCGCCACGTGACTTTCCGGTCGCCTCGACCTCGCGCCCATTCCCCGTGGTGACCGAGCGCAACAAGGCGAACGGGTTGTCGTTCGTGGTCGGGACCGAGACCGCAAATCTCCCGAAATCTCGCCCGTGCCCGTGTCGTGTCGGGGCTTTCGTGGATGCACTAGATGTCTGACAGCGAGAGCGACAGAAGCGAGCTGAGCATATCCAGGTACGACCCCGCGTTTTGGGGTTAGCTTGGAACGTACGCCCGTTCATGCTTCGCGGGGAACATCTCGTCGCCTCGGCGACGGCGAGTGCCGCGCTCGTCCCGTGTCACATTCGTCCCCAATGCTCTTTCCCGTTGCGCCCTTCTTGATTCGCGACTGACACATTGACCCCCCCCTCGCAGTTCCGAAGAACGACACTTAGACCACGTGAAGAAGGGCGACCACCGCGAGTACGCGTCTGCACGTGCGGCGGCGAAGAAAGCGGAAGCCAAGGCTCTACGAAACGAAGACACCGACGCGGACGAGAGCGCCATGTCTGAAGCGGAAACCAGAGCGGAGGAAACCAAGCGCGAGCGCGATGAAACGGAACCCGAGCCGGACACCGAAGCCGAGGCTGGCGGTGATGAGGACGATGAGGGCGGCGACGCGAAGGACGACGAGGACGACGAAGGCGAAGTTTCCGGGTCGGATAAGTTCAGCGACCGACCGGCGACGTCGCCGGATCGGCCGGACGGCGTGCCGAAGCTTAAAATAGACAAGAAGAAAAAAGGCGCCAAGGACGCTGGGAAGAAAGACGCCGGTAAGAAGAAGAAGAAGAAGAAGTCAGACTCAGACGCGTCTGACGCGTCCGAGGCTGATTCCGACGCTCCACGCAAAAAGAAAGCACCCGACTTGAGGCCTCCCGGTCGCAAACGAGGCGAAACGATGCGGAAACTTCACAAAGGCGCCACGCGAAGCGCGCGGGGGTACCGCTCGAGCGACGGGAGCGACGTTTCGGACGGCCTTGACCGGAACTCGGAGAACGACTCGGAGTACGGCGGGTACACGGAGCGGTCACAGTTTGACGGGAAAACAGAGTACAACAAGCTCACCGCCGCGGCGGTTAACTACGGGAAAGACACGTCCCTTGGGAAGGACGGGATGGCGCACAAGCACGAGGATTTACCCATAAAGATGGCGTTTGAGCACCTGTCCAGTTTAGCCGGTATGAGCGCTAAGGTTCAGGACGCGATTGCGAAGTCGAGGAACCTGTTCCAGCGCAGGATGCAGCGCATGGACCGTGGAGTGCTGCACAAAGCGTGGCGAGGGTGGCTCATGGTACAGCTCGGGTTTCAGAAAAAGAAGAACGTTTTGCAAAGGGCGGTGCGAAAGATGAAGCGGCGCAAAACCTACAATGCCTTCCACGCGTGGTGGGAGCTTCAGAACAAGTCCAAAAAGGTGGGCGCGATGGGCCAGACCGCGCGACAGGTCGTGGTGAACGGCATGCGCCGACGCGTGTTCCAGGCGTGGCGCGCTAAAACGGCGGATAAGCGCCGGCAGACCATCATGGCTGGCCACACCAGCTCGTTGCGAGACGAGTTTTCCGAGCGCCTCGTGGAAGTCGGGTTACGACAGCTCGTGCACAAACAAATGCGCAAAGCCTGGACCGGGTTCGCGTCGTACGCGAACACGTGTCGCGTCGCTCGCAACCGAGCGCGGCAGGCGATTACGCGCGCGCAAAGAGGGTGCGCGCAAAGGGCATTTTCGGAGTGGCAAACGCAAACGGAAATGGCGCACATGCAGCGCGCGCTTTGCAAGCGAGCGCAACAGCGCATGAGTCTTGGCAAGGTGAACCGGGCGTTTACGGAGTGGCACAAAGCGGTTGCGTTTAAAAACACGCGCGTGAGGAAGATACTAACGAGTCAGAAACGCCGAGCCTTCGCGAAGTGGAACGCGAACATCCACCTGAAACACAAGGTTGCGCGGATGCGTGTGCTTTGGGGTCAACGGAACAAGCAAGCCGCGCTGCAAGGGTGGTTGAGTTTGTGGTCGTTGAAACAAAACCAAATCGCGGCGTGCGAGCAAATTCACAAACGAACGCTGGGCCGCGGTTTGAGGAACGCGTGGAAAGTTTGGTGCGGGGTCGTGGAGGAAGCGACCGGGTGTTCCATGGAACACGTCCGGGCGTTGAAGGACCAGAACGCGAGGTTGCGCCGGGACAACGAGAGGTTCGTGCGGCTGGTTGATTCCGGCGAGTGGGGCCGCGGCAGAGTGGAGGAGCTCACCGAGGCGGGGCGGGTTTTGCGGGACGAGCGTCTGCAACTCTCCGAGCTTATTAAGAACATCAAATCCGAAAAGGAGGGCTTCGTGAAGGACGCGATGGCGCAGGCGCAGGAAAGCCGGGGGCTTAAGGACCGTTTAGTGTCCGGGAACTTCGTGCAAAGAAACAAGATGACGATAAGAGGCGGCTCGAGCTTCAACACCATCCAGCGCGTTTTGAAACAGGTGCGTTGCGTTTGTGTTTCACCAAATCCCGCCTCACCCGTTTGCCCACACCCCCGACTGACACTGTTTTTTGTGCCGCCAACCACAAGGACTTTCTGGAAACGGGCGCGGCGGACCGCAACCCGAACGCGTTGCGCGCGTACAAAGTCGACCGCCTCGCGTTGAGCAAAGTCTCCGTGTTCAGCGACGGGGAAATCAACGTCCAGGCGAGTCGTCGCGCCGGGGCGGGGTCCCAGCCCTTCGCCAGGGGGCAAAGACTGGGTCCAAGCCAGGCCCAGCCTGAGGCCCGAGGCGGTGGGGGACGGCCGACGCCGCCGGCCATCGGCGGAGCGCCGCCTGTCCTCCGACAAAGACAAAGAGCGGCCGGCGCGACTGGCGACGACGCTTCCAACGACGGCGCCGTTGCGCCCGACGGGCAATCCATGCTCGCCGACGCGCTGTCAAGTTTGTCACCGGAAGAGGTGGATGCGCTGGAGGATATCCTCAAGCGAGGCAGGGCGGAGAAGGAAAACGAAACCGCGCTCGCGGGCGGGAGGTAGGGTGTGCAGTGATTAACCGCAAAAATTGACCATTTATTGTGCGTGAAAGCGGAACGAGCGCCAAACCCGACGCAAAGGCGGCGTTTCGCGCGCGAACGCGACGCGGCGACGCAAAGGACCGCCGCCGCCGCGAAGTACGCGCCGCGCTCGATTAGTAAAAGACAGTTTAGATTGATTACAAGACCGTCTTTATATTTATCAACACTTTTTTTGTTTCCGACGAAGACTTCGCGTCCTGGGAGTCTCGCGCAATCGTCGAACGACATCGTCCGCGACCGCGTTCCCGGGACGGCGAAGGAGAAGTCTTCGTCGGATGGGAACTGAACATTTCACGTAACCGCGAAATTATTCAGCCCCCGGCTGCTTGCCGTTAGTTCGCGCAGTTCGTGCACAGTTCACGCAGCAGCCCAATATGGCGGAATCCGGGATTACGGGAGTGGTCTCTCTTGACAGAAACCACCAGACTTCTGGGCCTCGAAACCGCCGTTCGTGGCGACGCCGCACTGCGGGTAGCTCCCGTCTCTGCCGGCCGCTTGTACGGCGATTTTAAAATCTTCGCAGCCAAAGACTAACACCGCGACATCGTCACAAGTAGGATCCCAAGCACCGCAGTCACAGTTGCAATATCTGGCATATCCGGTGGTGCTGTATGCCGCAGCTCCGCACGTCCATTCGTCAGGAACAGAAGGGGGGGTAGGAGCAGAAGAGCGCGCTTGACAAGTGCCGCCGTATGCATGGACGCGCTGAGTGTTTTTCTGGTGTTCCCCAAGTGCGTCGCATCCGTGGACGTGCGCCCAGTCATCGTCACAATCAGGATCCCAAGCACCGCACGTGCAGTCGCAACCGTCGTTGGTACCGTAGTACGTAGGTTCGCAAGTCCATTCCTCAGGAGCGGTGGATGGAGCGGATCCGGCGTAGTCGCCGTGGTGTCCGGTGTGGTAATCGTAATCGTGGCCATTCGACGACGAGCCCGCCACGCAAGTGCCACCTAAATTGGTATGGACGCACTGAGCGTGTTCCCCGAGTAGGTCGCAACCGTGGACCTCCTCCGCTCTGGTATCGTCACAATCAGGATCCCAAGCACCGCAGTCGCAGTCGCAACCGTCGGTGGTACCGTAATACGCAGTTTCGCACCTCCATTCGGCAGGAGGAGGTTTTCCCGCCACGCAAGTGCCGCCATCTACATGCAAGCAGTAAGTGTTGTTCTGGTGTTCCCCAAGTGCGTCGCAACTGTGGACGTGCACCGAGGTAACGTGGTTATCGTCACAATCAGGATCCCAAGCACCGCACGCGCAGTCGCAACCGTCGGTGGTGTTGTACCACGAAGCTTCGCACCTCCATTCGGCAGGAACAGAAGGGGAGGTAGGAGCAGAAGAGCGCACTTGACACTCGCCGCCGTGTGTGTATGTGTTGACGCACTGCGTGTTGTTCTGGTGTTCCAAAAGCGCGCCGCATCCGTGGACATGCGCCGCGTTATCGTCACAATCAGGATCCCAAGCACCGCACGCGCAGTCGCAACCGTCGGTGGTATCGTAAAACGAGGGAGCGCACGTCCATTCGGTAGGAACAGATTTTCTCGCTTGACAAGTGCCGCCGTTTGCATGGACGCACTGCGTGTTGTTCTGGTGTTCCCCAAGTGCGTCGCATCCGTGGACGTGCGCCGCGTTATCGTCACAATCAGGATCCCAAGCACCGCACGCGCAGTCGCAACCGTCGCTGGTATTGTAATACGAAGCTTGGCACGTCCACGCGGTGGGAGCGGAAGACGGCGCGTGCGCGGCCGTGGGGCACGGAGTCGACCCAACCGCGGACCAGCACTTGTTGTCGTCCCAATCGCAAAACAGACCGATCGAGGCGCACGCGTGTTCGTCAATATCGTTCCCTTCGCAAGTTAGCTCGCAACCCGTGGTGCCGGGGTAACCGTCCGAGCCGTGGTCCGCCCCGGGGGGGGGTGGGGTTGGTGAAGCTCGAGTAATCGTCCGAGCCGTGGCCCGCCCCGGGGGGGGGGGGTTTGGTTGCGCTGGAACCCAACCAGCTTTGGGTGTTGGTCAGCGCGCGTACGCCATCCACGCGCGTGTACGCCACGGCGGCGACGGGGCAGCCCGCGACGACGCACACGCCCGCGACGGCAACGCGCACGCACGTGCTTGCGGCCGTGACGACGCGCTTGTTGTGCAAAAGAGCCGCGCGCTCATCAAGGGTAGGGTCGTTCATGAAGGCAGTCGATTCCGAGGTCTGCGCCGACAAAGGGGAAAAGAAGAATCGCGATCGCGATCGGGTCAGTCGGGTGTCGGTCGCGGCGTAACGTGCGACACAACGGAAGTGACGACCGGAACGAGCGTAAGGATTTCGGCGGGCGTACACGCACCTCGTGGTTGGGTTCGTGGTTCTGGTTCTGGGCGTGCGGAACGCGGGGGGAAGTGAGAGCAAAGAGTACACCGAACATGCAAAACAGTTGTTTTCAACACCCTGTTCAACATTTTTCGTCCGACCAAAACCTCGGACTGTTCGGACTGTCGGAGCGAAATGTAGAACAGGACGACGACTCGGGGACAAATCGCCTCTTGGGATTCGATTTAAAGGCACCTGGCAACCAGTCAGGGAAAAAGATTAAGGGGTGTGTCGGCTATCAATAATGTAGAACAGGGTGTTGAAAGTGATCAACTTGTATGGGCATTTTTCTGTAGTCAAATGCGCTAAGATGAGCCAAAAGCAGTAAAAAGAAGCTGGGTACTTGTTCTCGCGTTTGTGGAAACGCGTTCGGCGAGAAGAAAGAGTGCGTGCACCACGTCGCCGCGGACGCACGCGCACCGCGCGCACTGCGCCAGCAAGTGCATGGACCTTCGCGTCAGCTTGTGCGCGTGACCACACGCCGCGCACTCCCACGGCGTCATGGAGTCGTGGAGTTCTTTCTTCGGGGGGGTGTCGGTAACGGAGGGAGAGAGTAGTGGCTTTTTGGGGAGAAGGGCGCCCTCTCGAACACTCCGAGTTTCGGCTCGCCAGTGCGTTTGGCTTTGGTGGTCTTACCAGGGCGTCCCAGGGACGGTCCAGAAGCAGCGCGCGTGTCGCACGCGCGATCTTTCTTGCGTGTCATGACACACGTCGTGCGCGTAGTCTCAGTGGCGGGGCACGGTGCGTCCCGTGAGTCCCTCGGGAGTCGTAGCGTAAAAAAGCCTGGGCGGGCAGTGACGAAACTTGAGGTGTGTGTGGCTTTTTGGGCTTTTTTCGGCGTCGGCGCGAGGCTCGCCAAAGCATCTCAAGCGTTGCAAGGCATGCAAGGGTAAAGCTGGGAACGTTCATTAGCTTACCGGTCGCAGGTCGGAACGGTGGTGAGCACCATACCCACCACAGCGTTCAACGTAGGAACCGTGACGTACAAGAACACAAAGATGCAAGTTTCGGTCTGACGCCAAAATGAGCATTATTTTTATTCTTTTTGCGGGGAATCCCCACGACACTTTTTGTGTCACAACGTCTCTTCTATCTACCCTGCTATCCCTCACCGCCGCGTTCCCGCGGGTGCGTGGTCATCGTGCGCGCTGCACCCCGGTCCCCGTCGCCGTGGCGGTCGGTTCGCGGTTTGTTTCTTGACCCAAAACACTCCGTCTTTGTGTTTTTTCTTCCCGGAACCGTTGCCGGCGACGCCGAAATCGTCGTCATCCGCGAACAGCGTTTTCGTTTCCCACGCCGCGCACGCCGCGCCAACGCCGATCGCTCCTCCCACCACGACGTCCTCCACGTGGTGCATATAGTCCGTGACTCGGGACACGGCGACGAAAAGCGCCAGGAACAGCGGCGATATTGTCGCGACCAGGCGCCACGCCCCTTGTTTGTTACCACGCGCCGCCGTCGCCGCCGCGCCCAAACCTACTCGGTTCGCCACCACCCTCGCCGCGAAGGTGAGCCCCGAAAACGCCATCGAGGCGTGTCCACTAGGGAACGACTTCCGCCCTTCGCTCACCAGTCTCTCGTCGTGACCCGGGGAACACGTTGGGACCCCCGTTGAGGCCCACCGCACCGGCGCGTCGTTCGGCCAGCACCGAGTTTTGAAATCAGGTCGGAACGCACCCACCGCATTCTTCAAAGCGTTGGTCACCGCGAACCCCAGGGTCACCGCGAGCAACAAACCCACCACCGCGCGTTGCGTCTGGGAGCGATGCCTGGCGCGATCGACACGCGCGTGCGGTGCGAGCGACGCAAGGAAGATGATGGAAACGGGGATGAACACGCCGAGACACGGAAGGGTCCAGGTGGGAAACGTTTGCTTAGGTGTGTGCGGAAAGGAGACGCGGTGTAACGTCTCGGACACGAGGTGGCGCTCGAACGGGGGCTGGAACTCGAGGTACGCGGCGAACAACGCCAACGCGACGGATACCAGGATGTCCGACGCCCACGCGTCCGGGGGAGGCATGGCACCAGACACGCGGAGGAGGCGCGCGGGGCCAATCTGTGGGGAAGGAACATGTGACGGACAAACTTTGATGCTTTTCTCGAACAGAACAATTTCTGGAGTAGGCGGGACGCCCGAAAGGCTTCGGGTCACTCGCGCGCGCGCGCGGGGTTCGGGGATGGTAAAGGAAGACCACGCTGCCGACGGCCAGGATGGCCACCGCGGCGAGGACGGCGAGCTCCATGCGCTCCTCGGGGCGTTCGCTTCGTACCATCGCGCCTCGAGTCACCCTGGCGATGTGTCGAAATCTCCCTCGGTTCCCGAAGGCGTGACGGTGCAATCGCGCGTCGGCGTTGGCGACGCGCGCGTGTTCTCCAAACACACCACTCACGAGTTCACGGTGGGACGCTGGGACGCGGATGAGCTCGGGCGAGCGCCCGTGGTGCACACGTACGACCTCATTCCCGTTGCCGCGGAGAGGTTGAATCGCGAGCTCCTGCCCGCATCGGAAACCGAGGAGGCAACTCACGACGGCGTGGTGGTGTCCAACATCGGCGGGTACCACTCGAGGCCCGATTTCCTGAAACGCGTAGCGGCCGAAGAAACAACCGTGACACATGTAGATGGCGATGGCGATGACAAAAAAGGTGATACACAGAAACAAAAGCAAAAGCAAAAGCCCGTCCCAGCCGCGCGGTTCCTCATGCAACTGCTCGAGGGCGTGGCGCAGCAAGCCGGCAAGCCGGTCGCGGCGTCCGTGGCGGGAAAGAAACGAAAAGCAGAGACAGAGACGGGAAACGCTTCTGACAAAAAACCGAAACACGCCACGATAACTTCGTCCTGGGTGAACGTATCACGGCCCGGTAATCGTAACGGCTTGCACCACCACCACGGAGCGCTTTGGTCAGGGGTGTACTACGTTGCCGTTCCGTGTGAAGCGGAAGGAGTGGACGGAAACGACGCCGCGTGCGAAAAAAAAAAAAGTCTCGCCGGAAACCTGGTGCTCCGCGTGTGTTCCGGCGGCAAAAACACGGGAGGTGCTATGAGCAAACAGTCGGAACAGGCACGTGCGAAACCGAAACCTCCCGAACTTGGCGATAAAACCGATAAAACCGATAAAACCGGCTGGTGCGTGTGGCACGCCGTGCCGCCGAAACCAGGCCGCGTGGTGCTTTTCCCGTCGTGGATCATGCACGGCGTGATGTCGTTTTCGGGGAAAGGAAAGGGTGACGGAACAAAAAACGAACGCGAAAACAAGCGCGTCTCCATCGCGTTCAACACGGGGGAAGACTAAGTAGCTTCACCTCCTCTAGCTAGACTCAGGCATATTTAGGCACCGACCGCGACTCGAAAACATCAGACTAAGGCATATTTAGGTATAGACCGCGACTCGAACACATCAACATAGTTGCAGCGTATTTCTAGTTAGCTGGATGTTCGATTAAAGAAAATATAGATACAGCGTACAACCTACCACCTACCCTCCTATCTCCTCGCCAGTCTCTCCGCCCGCATGCGCGCCTTCGCCTTTGCTCGTTCCTTTTCGAAAAAGTCAAACATGCGCTTCGCGATTTCCCGCTTCGAGCGTGGCGGTTGTTTCGGGTTCACCACTAAAAGCCCGTGCGCTAAGCAGCAGGTTAACAACTCCGCGCTTGTCATCAGTTCCAGTTCCGCGATTGATAAGTCCTCCAGGTCCGTTGGTTCGTTCGTTTCAGGGTTCACCGGGAACTTACTACGTTCCAGCGCGGGAAGCTCCTTCCGCGCTTTGATCGCCATCGCCGTTCGCGCAAGCTCGGGTTGCCGCCTCGCTGCGCGTTCCTGTTTCCGCTGGAACTCCGTCGCGGTGGTGGCGTTGCGTCGCTGCGCGTTCCGCGCCGCTAAAGTCGCGCCCGCGATGGGGTCTACACAACTCACCGCCCATACCGCGAGAACCCCATCCCTACCCGCCGTGAGAAGCCGCCCGCCCTTCGCCGCCGCCGCGGCTCTTTCCACCGCCACTCGCGCTAGGTTGCCGGTTCCGGTCGGGCGAACCGCCGGTACCGCCTTCCCGCCAACGCCGTCCGGGAGCATGCACACCACGGAGGTGCCTCCTTTGTGCGGTGCGTCGATTCTGAGCTTGGAACTCCCGTCAGAGAGGTTCCACTGCACCACGGGGTCTAACGGGTCTACGCCGATTGAGTAACAAAACCGCTCATCCGCGGTGAGCACCACGGACCGCACGCCAGCCGGGTGCGCCGGCGAAAAAGGTGCGCCCGCGCCCCGAAGCGTGCGCACGCGCACGTACGCCCCCCCGTTCAAACTCGCCTCGCCTTCCACGTATTGCTGGTCTACCCCAGCCACCGGGGTCCACCGGTAATGCCTGAGTTCGCCGTCCCCGAACCCGCCGCCCGTGATGAGCTCGCCGCCGTCCGCCGACGTCGCGAGCGCGGCGAGCGCGGATCTGTGCGCCAAGAACTCCCGCTCGCACGACCGCTCAGCCATGCGCCACCTCCGCGCGGCGCCGTCTCGCGAGCCCGTGATGAAAAGCTCGCCGTCCGGGGCATCAGGCGCGATCGCGAGGCACCGCACCACGTTGGCGGGAACACCCTTGGCGGGGCGCGACGTGAGTAGCGCCGCCGCGGTGGCGGCGTCCTCCGCGACGCGCGCCTCTGCCTCCAGGCGCGCCGCGCGGCTGGTGTCCTCCACTTTCGCCGGACGCGGCACGGTTTCGTCGCTTTCCGAGTCTCTCGCGCCCGGAATCGCGGCCCGGACCATTTTGCCCTGGAAAAGCACCCCCCGTCGCTCGCCCGTGTTCGCGTCCCAGGACACAACGCACGTCCGCGACCCCGCGGCGTACAAGCGCTCGCCGTCGCCGGAAAGGGCAACCGCCAGGACGTCGTCCGCTTCCTTGGAACACGAATCGTCACCCGAGGCGCCGTCGCCGTCGCCGTCGGCTCCGGGGCTTTTCTTTTTCGGCGGTAACTCACCTCCCTCGGACGCGTCAAACGTGGATTGCAGCACAAGCGATGGAAGGCTCCACTGCTTCACCGTGCCGTCGCGCGAGCCGGTGTAGATGGACTGGCAATCGGGCGCAAAAACCACGCACGTGATTTCGCCAGAGTGCCCCCCCTGCACTGAGGTAGGCACCGTCTCCTGGCCATCTGTCTCCTTGTCCTCAGGGCTGTCAGCCACCAACGTGTCATCCTCGTCGTCGCTGTCCAGAAACGACCTCGCTTTGGGTTTGTGTTTGCGCGAAACGCCCGGAAGCGCGACGCCCCTTTTTTTCAGCCCCAAGTCGTCAACCGTCGGGTCCGCCGAGAACAACGTTGCGGCTCCGTTTTCGTGGCCAACCACCACCCACGTGCCGTCCGGGGCCACGGCGATGCATGAAACGTGGCCTCCCGTGATTTGTATCTTGGAAAGGCGCTCGCCCAGGTCGTCCCTCGGGCCGAGGTCGGGCACCGCGGCGTCTTCGGGAATTGCCGTGCACCCGTCCCATGTCGCGTACTCTCTTGATGTCGGATCGGCAGTCGCGTCCTCGCGTGCCAAGAAGCCGTCTTTGGACCACAACGTGCACGGCCCGCAGCACGCGTTGCAGCACGACCACTTCAAGCCGGCGCCGCAGGGCGCGCATCCCGCAAGGCGAGCCGGGGAGGATTCAAGGGGAAGGGCACCGGATTTCGCGGTCGGGTCGTCGTCGTCGTCCGAGTCGTTCCCCGTGCGTGCCGTGTTCGTCTCCCCGTTCTCCTTGTCCCCACGGTCGTCATCGTCCGACTCGTCGCCGTCCTCGCCGCCAGCGACCTTTTTCTTCCCAAGCGCGGCGTGGTCCTTGGGAAACACACCGACGGGAGAGCACAGCTTCGGGCACAGTTCCGGAAGAAGCGGGTCCGCCAGGGGATCGCCGCGTACCTTGCGCGGGATGAGCTTTCCCGTGTGGCAGCACGTCTGACCGGGCAGGAGCACGCCCCCGGCGTTGGGGTGCTCGAACGAGAAGGACATCTCGTTCGTGCGCGCAACTGCCATTGCCGAGCAGCGCGGGCGGGGACCCGCGATGAGGCGTTTTTCTTGGACCGGACTTTCCAACGGCTTGTTTCGAGTCGCAAAGAAGCCACTGACATTTCTTCATTCTCGGGGAGGTGCTGCCACCGCGGCGGTCACAGCGACCCCGCGCTGCGCGCGGGACGAGGCGGAGCGCCGTCCCGGGCGACGCGCGAGTCGAGACGTGACGTTTAGGGTTGGGGTGTCCGGGTTTAGGGTTTAGGGTTCCGGGTGATGTCGCGTCCTGGTGGGTCAGGGCGCCGGAACATCACGGATGGCGAATCGCTGGCCTCCCAGGGCGACGCGTTCGCCTCGCAGGGTTTGCTTGAAGAGGCGCTGTTTAAATACGACGAAGCCCTGCGCGCGGATCAGGATTTTCACCACCGGAACCCGAATCACCCGCACGTCGCGATGCGGTACTGCTCCATCGGGGCTTTGTACCGCGCGAGTGGTGATGACGACGCCGCGCTGGAGTATTTCGCGAAAGGTGAGTGTTGCGCGTTTCCCAATCCAACACAACGACTGCGTTCCCATACAAGACTGACACTTTCTTTTATTTACCAAAGCGGCGAGAGTCGAGGAACGGAGCGACGGGTGTTCGCGACGCACCGCGTTGGCGTCCTACCTTAGCAACCTGGGCGGGGTGTTCCGGTCAAAAGGAGACAACGACGGAGCAATCGACGCGTACGTCCGGGCGTTGGTGCACTTGAAAAAAGCCATGCCCGCCGTTGCCGAGATTGAGAACGTCGTCGCGGCGGAGGAAAGCGCCGCGTTTGCGTTGGAGAGCGATCGATTCGACAAGCGCGCGCTCTCCTACCCGATTGACCGCAGGGAAATCACCACCGAACAAGACACGGAGTGCATGCTAGGGCATTCAGGGTTCCTGAACACCGCATCCAGTGTGTTGAACAACCTCGGGGTTTTGTACAAAGCCCTGGGGGAACCGAAAAGCGCGCGGCGGTTGTACGTGTTGCGCGTTTCCCAAATCCAGGCGCACTGTTTACTGTCCCTACGTGACTGTTTGATTACACGGCCGTCATTAAAAGGAAATGCACTTCTTACATCACAAGTAGACTGTTTGCCCATACAGTACACCCACACTCGCCGACTCAAGACTGACACTTTTCGTTAACAATCACAGGTACTTGCGCGCGATTTCCTTAGCCGTCATCGCGGTTGGCGAGTTTGACCCATCCGGCGCGGCGCGGTACCGGTACGTGGAGTGGGCTTTCCCAAACTCAGACACCGGCCGTTTGCCGATTGGCCGTACACTGTTTTATCTCTCAGCTGGTGACTGTTTGTCCATACATCGCCCAATACACGCCCAACACAAGACGTTAACCCCTTTCTTTTCCAAAAACAGCAACTTGGGCGCGGCGCTGCACGACATGGGGCACTACGAACGCGCGCTGATGCGTTTCACGCAGGCGGCGGATATGTGCGCGCTTGGTTATGGCCGTGACCACCCCGAAACGGTTTTGGCGAACGAGTGGGTTTTGTACGCGGCTGAGGAAAAGAAATCCAACGAACACAAACCGCGAGATGACGCGAAAAAACTAAACGCGCGGAACCGACAACACGTCCTGCCACCCGTCGCGGAGTGGTTCGTGTCGCAGCTGCGGTGCGGTGTGCTGGAGCCTCCTGCGGATTTGCCGCTTCCGGAGGAGGAGCAGGCGATGGAGAAACGTGAAAAAGACGCGTCGGTTTCGGCGGTGCGCGCGACGATGAAACAAATCGCGGCGACCACGAAGACGCCGCCGCCTTTGCCGGTGGGCGACGACGGGACGGTCACGCCGATGACGGTTCCCGCGACGACGCGTCCGCCGTTGCGAAACGGAAACGGGATCACGTTGTTGGATATATTCCATCAAAAACCAAGGAGTCCCAACCGAGGCATCCCCCAAACGCCCGTGAATGACGCGAAAAAGGCGGCGGCGACGTCTCGTCAGTCCGCGGCGACACCGGTGCGTGACTGTTTGCCTGTAGGAAAGAGAGATATTGGTGATGAGGTTCCGAAGCGCGTCGCGACGCGAATCTTTGCGCCGCTCGAGCCGAACGACGGCGAGGACTTGTTGTCGCCTTACACCCGGCCCCGGACCGTTTTGTTCGGGGGCGACGACGCGTCGCCGATTTGGAACACGGTGTCTGACGAAAGAGCCCTCGTGCAAACGGGGGGGACGGCGTTGCCTTTGGGAAAGGACTACATCAAAGAGTACCTGGACGTCGCGCCATCGTACGCCAACCTCATCACGCCGTTTGAAGAAATGCCGGTTGAACTGTTGATGCCGTACAGCGCTTACAAAGGGTACGGGGTGCCGCGGCCGGCCTCCCTTGAAACCCTACCCCGTCTGAAAAACAGACCGCGGGACGTGCAGAAAACACCGCCGGGAGGAGGGAGACCTTCTTCTGTTGGGGGGAGAGCCTCGGAGTTTGGGGGATGGCCGGACTGATGTAATATATGTTTTTCTCCCCAAATACACGTCTCTCGTCTCTTTTCAGTCGCTATACCTATGTGATGCGATTCACATTTCTATCTCTCAGAAGAGTCGTTCCTGCACTCCACGCACTTGTTTTTCAACTACTTGCCGTGAGGACAAGGGTTGCACGCCAGCAGTCGTATTTCACCTTGCCGTGGGGGCAGGGGGTGCATTCTACGCACCTGTTTTTCAGCTTCCCGTGCGGGCAGGGGCTGCATACCGTGCAGTTGCTTTTCAGCTTCCCGTGCGGGCACCCAACGCACTCCACGCAGATGCCTTTCAGCTTGCCTTGAGGGCAGGGGGTGCACTCCGCGCAGAAGCGTTTCACCTTGCCGTGAGGGCAGGGGTTGCACTTCGCGCAGTTGTTTTTCACCCTGCCGTGCGGACAGGGGTTGCACTTCACGCAGTCGCCTTTCAGCTTGCCGTGGGGGCAGGGGGTACACACCGCGCAGCCGCTTTTCAGCTTGCCGTGGGGACAGGGGTTGCACTCTGCGCAGAAGTATTTCCGCTTGCCGTGGGGGCACCCCTTGCAGTCCGCGCAGTTGTTTTTCAGCTTGCCGTGAGGGTAGGGTTTGCACTCCGCGCAGTTGCGTTTCATCTTGCCATGAGGGCAGGGGTTGCACTCCGCACAGTTGTATTTCAGCTTCCCGTGGAGGCAGCCGATGCACTCCACGCAGCTGTACTTCACCTTGCCGTGAGGGCAGGGGTTGCGTACCGTGGAGTTGGCCTTCTGCTTGCCGTGGGGGCAGGGGTTGCACTCCACACAATTTCTTTTCTCCTTTCCATGCGAGCACCGTTTCCCTCCCATCGCGTCTCGTGTACGACGGTATCGCGGATATTACACGCACGGCCGCGTGCGGCTATCGCATCGTCGCAACTATGTACTGCGCTTGTGTCGGTAGCCTCGGAAGCGTCCGTCGGAGCACGGCACGAGAGGTTCGTGCACGAAGTGTGAGTCGGTGCCCTTCGATTTCTTTCTCACAAGCAAAAAGAAAGACTTGACAGGAGAACCACTTCGTCGTCATCCCGAATCAATTCGGCATCGCGCCCTGCCTTATCAAGCACCGCAAGATGCTTGATAAGCTCGGTAAGGATGCGGCTTCCAAGAAGTTCGTCAAGGCCTATGATAAATACACCCTGGCGCTGTGCGGCACCGCGGCGGTGGCGTACGGGATGCAGCAGTACTTCGTGCGTGTCTTTTCGTCCCGACACGACTATTTTTAAGGCCCGAAATCCGTCAATCCGTCCCCGCCGCATGGACCGGCGGGCCGTCGCGTGGCGTGTCCGCGAACGTCACCGTTTCATTCCTCCCTGACGTATCCCATCCACCTCACCACGCACCACACGGAATCACGCAGGGCTGGGGCGAAGCCCCCACGGCAATCCCGAAGGAGGTCCCCGTCCCCGTAGCTGAAAAAGGCGGAGCGGAATAGTGTCGATAGGAGAGGAGAGTAGGGATGTAGCAAATGAAGAGTGTTTGATTGTAATAAACGTATCTGTACTGGCCCTGCCATTAAAATATCAACGCACACACACAACACACTCACGTTGCCCTTAATCGCGCCTACTTGAACAAACGAAGGTTGTGGTCCACGCACCCCGCGTAGACGCTTTTAGCGTCGTCGCCAAACGCGACCGACGCGATCGCTTTCGGGGTTTCCCATTGCTTCACAACCGCCCAGTCCTGTTTCACGCCTCGTACGGTGAGTTGCGTCCCGGAGCCGATGCACAGGAAGTACCCGCTAGCGTCAAACGCGACCGCGTTGTGCGTGTCGTCGACTGACGCGAACGAACACACCTCCTTCAGCTTGCGCAAATCCCAAACCTTCGCGCTGTCCGACGCCGAAGTCGCCAGGTAGTACCCTGATTGTAAAAAAAGAAATGTCAGTCTTGTATGGGCAATCAGTCGGCGGAATGTGTGATTGGGAAATACGTACCGTTTTCGGAAAAGCAAAGCGAGTTGACCGCGCCGACGTGCCCGGCCACCTCCGCGACTCTTTTTTGCGTCTTGACGTCCCACAGCCGTACCGTGGCGTCGTTGCCGCCGGCCGCGAGAATCAGCCCGTCGGGGTGGAACGAGCCGCAGGAAAACCCGCCACCGGCCGCGGCGTCGTCGTCCCTCGCCACCGACACGGTTTCCGCCAACGCGATATCCACGAAACCCCACGCGCCGTCCGCGCCGAAGGTCGCGGCGTGCGATTTGATGGGATGAGTGCTGATCGCGCTTACCTCGCCCACGTGCGTCCCTGCCACCGTCCCCACGCACGTCCCGTCCCTCCAGATCTTTATCGAGGCATCCGCACTGCCGGTGAGCAAAGCGTCACCCGCCCACGCCAGCGCTTTCGCGCGTTTTTTGTGCGCCGCGATTTGCGACGAGCGCTTGCCCTTTCCGACGTCGAAAACCGCGACGCTGCCGTCCGCGCCCGCGGTGACCAGCACGTTGGTGTCCTCCGGGTTCACCACGATGGCGAGGATGCCCTTGCACTTCGTGGGGTGGCACGGCGTGCTTGTTGGTTTGTCCCCAAACGCGGCGATTTCTTCAACCGTTGCGAGCGTTTTGGAAATCACGCGTGTCTTCCGTTGTTTCGACAAAAGCTTGCTCTTCGCGACCATCGCCTCGACCGTTTCCGCGGGCAAACCACCCTTAGCGCGCTTCGTGTCCTCGTCCTCGGGCTCCATGACATCCGCGCCGCGCTTCCCTGAGGCGGGCGCGCTTTGCGCGGCGGCGCCTCGCGCGCTCGCCAGCGCCGACCGCGCTTCGTCCCTCTCCTTCACCACCCGGGCGATCACCCTGCACGCGGCGTCGTGCTGGTACAACGCGTGCGAGAGTTCTTGTCGTGAGGCGTGCAAATCGGTTCTTAGTGTGTGCGTCTCTAGCATAAGCGCGTCCCACTCGTCGTGGAATTGGCTTAGCATCCCGGGAATGGAGGCGGCGGATGCGACGCGCGGCTTGATCGCGCCGCTCGTTTGAACCGCCACCAAATCCTCCACAGAAAGAGGCTGCTTCGTCACCGGGCATTGACCGGTTTCCTGAGCGAGGACGCGAAAGAAAGGGAAAGGGAAGAGGTGAGCGGGGAACACGGGAAGGGTTCACCTGTGTTCATCCGAGTTACTCGCGGATGGGACGGATGGATTTGGCGAAAAACAAACGAATGATGAATTGTGCACTCGTTGGGAAACCCTTTCGTGCGTGAAAACGGGGCAACGCGATCGCCTCGATCGCACTCGGTTTTGGGTTCGCAAACGCGCTCGCGCGTATGCGTCGCACGTACCTTGAGCGCCTTGGTCACGAGCGACTTCTCGAACAAGTGCCCGGCGGGGGAGATCACCGGCTCCGTGGGTGTGACCCCCGAGATGGCGCAAAACATGGCGCGCGTCGTTCCTTGTGAACCGTACGCACGGGCAAAACAGGCTCAATACTTCGTCTTCCGAAGCGAAACGAAACGAACGAGTTACAAGCAGTGGAACACACGACCCTGGTCCGTGCGCGCGATCACGATTTCGACAACAGCCGAGAGATCCGACGGCGAGGCGCGGCGGAGGTCTGCAGACGCGCCGAGGCGGCGGCTTTGATCAATCATTCGCCCGCATAGCAGAAGGGGCAAGGCCTGGCAGGGGTTTACTTGTGATAATTTTTTCTTGTCTGCATATTTGTGATTTGTGCATTTGTCACGCTTGTCGAACGATTTCCGGAACTTCGTGTACGAGACCACATCCCCCCACATCCCCACACTTGTCTACGGAACTCAATGGGGATGCCACGCGTAGCTCTCAGCCTGCTATGCGCCACCGTCACGCTCCTCGCGGTTGGTCCAAGCGGCGCCCTGGCGCACACGGACCAGTACGGGAAGTGGCACTCGCCCACCACTGAAACTTGGACCCTCGAAGATTTTCCGCAAGGCTCGCGGTGGGAACCGGCCCGGGTGTGCCACCAAGGCTCGCCCGAGTTCATCTACCCCGGCTCGTCCGCGACGTCCACGGACGAGTACTACACCGCGGCCGGGTAGGGCCACCCGAATGGCCACCAGCACTGGGACGTGGTGAACTTTTACAACAACACGATCGCTCCGATGATTACGGAGTTCATGTCCAAGCGATTATTAGTGGTGCGCACGGGCGACCCGATTGATACGTCCGTGGTGTCTCATTTCAACGACGAATTTCACGCGCATTACCGCAAAAACATAACGGACCGCGACTTACTAGTGGTGTGGCGGTTCGTGAAGGACCTCGGTGCGGCGGGGAAAGCCGCGGGGGGCGGGCACGACAAATACGGCAGGGTCGTTTTGTGCAACATCAAGCTCGACGTCCAGGCGATGTCGGGGTTCGTGAACAGCTACTACGAAACGTGCGCGGGTAAAGCCGCCGACGACTATTGCCCAGCGTCGCACGTCGGCACGCTCGGTGCATTTTCCGCGATCGTGTCGACGACGATTCACGAGATGTGGCACGGCCTACGCGGCACCACGATGACAACCGCGGGGAATAAAGACCCGACTTTTTCAATCAACCAAGGCGGCGACGGCAACGCGCCGTGGTTTCAGGAAAACGTGATAAACAAACGACCCACGCACTGGCCCGAAGCTACGTACGTCCGGAACTTCTACACCGATATGCCGGTAAAGTACGACCCGGCGACGTCGCACTTCGGGCGCCAAAGCATTTACTTCCAAAACACTCCTCGCGTGCTGGAGCACACCCGGCACTGGTTCAACTGCCCCACCCTTAGTGGGTTCGCGTACGGCCAAGACATGAAGGAAAAACCCCCGGCGCGGTACTACTACGGCCACCAGCACAACGTTTTTGGAACCTGGTGCGACAACTTCGCGTACGGAGGCAAGGGGTGTACCAGCGCCATGAGCTGGGCGGTTCTTGAGGACCTTGGTAAGTGGAAAGTGAACTGGACTAACGTTAACTTCCAAAACGTCAACGAGGACTTGTTCGGCGGGTCGTTACCCACGAACGACCCGCTCGGGCAAGGCACCGGCATACCGAACTACCAGCAGCACCCGTTCAACGACCAGCTTCAGCACGACATTTTCAAAGAAACCTGGAAACGCGGGTGCGGGTACTTCGACGAGCCGTGGCCGTGGCCGCAGGACGAGACGACGGACCCGGGGGACGTCAGCCCTATTAACGGCTTGACGTACCACAACCCTCACGGCGGGTACAGCGGCATTTTCTGCAACGGCGCGTCCTGGAACGGCGACCTGACGAAGCGAGACTACTGCTCCATCGACGGAGCGAGCAAGTACGTGTGCATGCCGCACGGCCACCGCGGAAACGGGCCGTGCGCGAGCGGTCCTTGTTCCGGTGTGATGCAAGGCGAGGCGGATGGTATTCGAAACGCGATGATCCAGCCGAAAACGCACAACTTTGGGCGGATTCCGGGCGAGACGGACGACGACGGCACCACGACTGGCGCGGTGAACATAACAAACACGAAACTTCCGGGGTCGTGTCAATACGCGGGGTCGCAGAACCAGGAGCGGTACGGGGAAAGCGCGGTGGCGGACTCGCGATGTTTCCGCGGGAGCATCGAGCCCACCGGCGAAGCGAAACGCGCGTTTACGTACGAAACCGCGTTTTGTTTCCAGAAAAGGTACGGCCTTGCGCGTTTCCCAAATCCGACACACGCTGTTTGCGCATACGAGGACTGACACTTTTCGCGTTTCTTTTCCAAAAAAGGTGCGACGCGAACAACCTGGTTGAAATCGAAATCAAGGGCGCTTGGTATTTATGTCCTGAGCTTGGCGGGAAACTCACCGTGGCTGGGTTCTCAGGGCACGTCACGTGTCCTCACCAGGCGATTTATTGCCCTGCGAACTGCCCAAAAAGTGACGCGGGTGTGGAGTGTTTCGGGCGCGGAACGTGCAACCGGGGAACGGGCGTTTGCGATTGCCGCGAAACCCTCGTCAACGCGTCGTTCGTTGGTATCGGGTGCGACGTGCCTTGGCAGCAGTTCTGGCCATCAACCTACGACGGCGGGTACGGGCAGTTCACCCAGGTAGCACTTACCCTAGCCCTGCCGAAATGGGACGACTACGGCGACAGCAAGGCGAACGCGCGCGCCGCGGTGTACGCCGCGCTCGGCGTGGATCCAGGGACGACGACAATCGAGATTTCAAAAATAACACACGACGTTTCTTCGGTTCATTTCTACGAAGGCGCGAGTGTAGAGACGTGGAACGCACTGGGTGGCGCCGTGGGCCCGGAGGAGTGGTTTGCAGGCCAGGTCGCGGGAATCACGGGGGGCGTCACGAAATGGTACGACGTCAACGTCACCGCGGCCGCCGTCGGTTTCCCCGCCCGGCGTCGAAAAATGCTCGCCTCGTCCGCCGGGTTGCAGGTCACGTATACGATTCCCTTTGACGAGATGGCTCCCGCGCGCGCCGCCGCGAATGCGAACGCGAGCCCAGCCACGTTCGCCACGAAAACAGCCTCCAGCCTCGGCGCGCTTACTATCACCCGAGCCCCCGCGGTGGCGACCACGATTTCGATCCAGATCGGCACGGACGACGCGACCGCCGCGGGTTTGATTGGAACGAGGAGTAGCAACCGAACCGCCTTCCACGCGGCGGTGACAAGCGAGATGGACAACAGGGGGATGTTCACCCCCGAGTCGGACGGGGAGGGGTTGTTTTTCGGGTTCGGTGTGCTGGGAATCGCGATCTCAGGTGCGGTCGGGGTGGGCGTACTCCTGGGAGTCGTGGTGGGCGTGATTTCACTTAACAAAAGAAACAAGAACCGAAACAGAGTCGCGCCGGAGGGTGCCGTGAAAAAAACGCTGGTGGATCGCGGGAAAGCGGCGCCAAAAAAGATAGCGCCCAAGAAATGATTTGAAACAGTACAATGTACTTACAATGTATGTACAACAAAAAACGCGTACCTCCCACCACTAATACCCCACAAAATCACGCCTCCAGGGTCCCCGGCGTCTCGAGTTTCACCCTCCGCGCGCAGCGCGAGTCGGTTGTTTTCTCTTCCTCTTCGGGGGTCATTTTCTCGCGGCGAAAAGCAGAGCGCAGCCTTTCCTGTTCCCTCAACGTCTGCGTTTCCTTGTACGCTAGCCGCCCCCCCGTCCTTGGAACGACAGCATCGAGCACGCCCAGCACGTCAAGCGACGCGAATGTCGCATCCCCCGCGTTCGCCGCGGCGACCAGTTCCTCCGCCTCCGCGTCGCGCGCACCGCTCCCCGGGGGCGGCGCGAAGCGCGTGGTGACATCCCCCGGTGACTGTGTATCTTCCCCTTGTCCCGCCGCTCCAATACCTGTCGCACCAGCACCTGTTACGTCCAGGTCACCGCCGCTCGGCCGCGCGTCATCCCCGCCCTCGAGTCCCCCGCCCTTCGCGCGTCGCTTCACCCGGCGCGCGCCCGCCAGCTTGCGCTGCTCCGGCGACATCGCGTTGCGCCGGCGCAGCGACCGTAACCGCTCGGCTTCGCGCTGCTGCGTGGTCTGCGTGGTGCGCCGCCGCGCGCTGCGCTCGCGCTCCTTCGCACGGTCCGCATCCGTGCGCTCGCGGACGTTGTTGCGCTTTCCGGGAACCCGCGCCGCGAGGAACGCGTCGCGCGCCTCGCGCTCTTTCACCAGCGCCTGGATCTGGTCCGCCACGCCTTCAGGGAGGGGGAGGTTCGGCATCGTGCCGGCCGGCCCGTTCAGTGTGCGCTGCGAAACGGGGGGGGGGCGTCAGCGGGGGACTACGGAAGGACGTGTCACGCCACGCAAGCCACGCGATGGAGGGCCAGTGCGTGGCGCAGGCAGGCCGAGGGAAGCACGAGATCTGGAAAAGTCGTAGTCCTCGCGGAGCGGGCGGTGCCGCCGCGGCGGGGGCACGAGCGCGCGTCTTCGACTTTGGGTGCGCCGCGCGTGGAATATCGGGCGCGATCAAACGCGTGCACACAGAGACACGCGGTGACACGAGAGGGCGTACCTGGGGCTGGGAAACCGACCCGCGCGGGTCGGTCGCGCGTGGGATGAAAGACAGACCGACCAATGGGCTGCCAAGAAAAAGGGGAAGTGCTTGGTTCCGTCGACCGGCAAAACAAAAACAGACCAAACAGGGCACAGGCGGTCACGTTTCAGGTTGAAAACTGCGCTTTGGGTTTCAAGTTAGAGGGACTTCTTTGCGAAATCAGAAAGGCTCGTCCACCGCGCGCATGTGCACGTGTTTGCAATCTGTTTTAACTACTTGTTACATAGACTATTCCCCCCCTCTCTCGTTCCACCCCTCACGCCCCCCCCGGCAGTTTCACCTTGAGCATGAGTTCGTTCAGCCGGGGCTTCAGCGAGTACAGCTGTCCGTAGGTGGCGAGGCGAAACTCGTTCGGCGTCGCTACACTCAGGCCGTCGATTTCCACGGCTCGCGTGAGTAACTCCCGGTACTTCATCGCCATTTCAGGCGTAGCGATGCCCTCGAACCCAATCACCGCGAGTAGCTCCCCCCCCGCGGCAGCGACGCACACGTTCAGGGTGGTGGGGGCTGGAGGGTTCACCACGTTTGCGCCGAGGGAGAGCTCCATTGTTTTTGTAAACCCGCCATCGTTTTCTTCCGAATCCTTGTACCTCATGACGAGCGGTTGCGTCGCGGGAAACGTCTTGGCTTCCTCGTTCCCGCCCTCCACGTATCCCATCAGCGCCGCCAGACCGTGTTCGCGGTTTTTGGCGTACCCAGCCCGTGTCACGTAATACCCTCCGTAAATCCGCAGCTCGTACAACGCCCCGCGTTGCGCGACTTGGTACGGAGGCGAGTGGTGATCGGTTTTCGCGGCATGCGTCTTGACGTGCCTCGGGTGGTGTCGCGGGTTCAGAGAGCGGGTCGGGGGCGCGCACGCGCATGCGCGTCGTCCGCCAGGGGTCCGCGGCGAAACGCCACCCGAAACGCGGCCGACCGCGGGGGGAAAAGCGGTCGCAGGCGCCATGTCCGCGCGACCCGAATTGATATCCGATGGTGCCGACGTGGACTTTTCTTGTAACTCGTCAGGACGCCCCGTTCCCATCGGGCGCACTTTCCCGCACGCAGCGATGGGAGGCATGTCCTGTGCGGCGCTTTCGCGCGCCGCGTCGTCTCCGCGAGCCTCGCCGTGGAGCACTCATGGCGTACGCCGCGCGCGTGCGTCGAGTTCCGGGGGCGTTCCGGTAACGCGCGCCGCCGGCAAGCGCGACGGTCGAGGCAGCGAAACGTGGAAAGACGGCCGCGCGGACGCGTTCGACGCGACGGGCAAGGACGCGGTTTTGATTGGCAAGGGTTTGAGGAAGACGCACGACGGGGAGCGGTACCAGTTCCGGAACATCGACTTCGCGTTGAGCGAGGGCCAGAGGGTGGCGATCGTGGGCCCGAACGGCAGTGGCAAGAGCACGTTGCTCTCCGTGTTGGCCGGAAAAGATGTTGGTAGGGAGGATGGCGAGCTGTGGTTGAGGAAGGACCTGAACCTGGCGTTTCTGGAACAGGAACCGCCGTTCGACCCGGAGCTGGGTGTGTTGGAAGCGGTGTACACCAGAGACACGCCGCTGATGCGGCTGTTGCGGCGGTACGAAAAGGTCATGGCGGACGCGAGCGCCGGGCACATCGACGAATCGAAAATGGCCGCCGTGTTGGAACAGATGGACACGCTTGAAGCGTGGGACACGGAAACCAAAGCGCACGCGGCGCTTGACAAGCTCGGGTGCAGCGAGTTTCTGTCGCGAAAAATGGGAGAGCTTTCGGGCGGGCAACGCAAGCGGGTCGCGCTAGCCGCAGCCTTGATAGAAGAGCCCGATCTGTTAATCCTGGACGAACCAACAAACCACCTCTCCGTGGAAGGCGTGGAGTGGCTCGAACACCGGTTACAACAAATGACAAACACCGCGACGTTGTTGGTGTCGCACGACCGCGCGTTCATCGACGCCGTGTGCAGTGACATTTTGGAGCTAGACGGCACGGGCGGCACACACAGGCACCGCGGGGGGTACGCGGCTTACTTGGAAGGACGGGAAACGCGATGGGCTGCGGAGGCGCAGCGCGTCGCGGCGGCGAAGAACACGCTGCGAAAGGAACAGGTACGCAAAGTTTGTATTTCCCAAATCCAGGCACACTGTTTACCACCCCTGCGTGACTATTTACTGTTCACTACATTCATCACACACGCACTGTTTGCGGAATACAAGTTACAAATGCGGTCCGAATGACTGACCCTTTTCGTGCACAATCTTCAAGGAGTGGATGCGGCGGCAACCCAAGGCGCGGGGGACGAAGGAAAAGGCGCGGGTCGAGCGGTTCCACAGTTTAACGGACAAAGCAGGCGACAAAGGCAGCCGGACACAAACCATCGACTTGGTGGAATCGAAGTCGCTGCGCATGGGTGACGTGATCGTGGAGTTTGACAACGCCAGCTTGGCGTTTGGGGAGGGCGCGAGCGGCGTACGTGTTGCATTTCCCAAATCCCGGCCTCCCTGTTTACCCATACGAGACTGACACTTTTCTTTTACAATCCACAGAAAAAAATCCTCGACGGGTTCTCGTTTGCGTTTTCGAAAGGCGAGAAGATCGGGTTGGTCGGGCCGAACGGCGCGGGTAAAACCACGTTCTTAAAAACAATCATGGGCGAAGTCGCGCTTGATTCGGGGTGGGTTTCGGTTGGCGAGACCATTCAGTTCGGGTACTACTCCCAAATCCCGCACTTCCGAGACGAAAACTTATCCGTGGCGGAGTTCGTCCGGGAAATCGAAGCCGAGGCGAGTCACAACGTGGGCGGGTTCGGGGGGAACTCTGGGATGAGCTCGTACAAGCTGCTTGAGAAGTTCAACTTCGGAGGCCCTAAACAGATGACGCAAATAAAAAATCTAAGCGGCGGGGAACAGCGGCGGTTACAGCTTTTGTCCGTGTTAGCCCATTGTCCCAATTTCCTGATCCTGGACGAACCCACCAACGACTTGGATTTGGACACAATAGAAGCGCTTGAGGAAATGCTGGTGGATTTCGACGGGTAAGGGCCTTTCCCACTCACCACGTTCCGCCTCTGCGATTGCCCGTACGAGACGTTAACCACTTTCTTTTTTATCGGGCCAGGTGCGTCCTGGTGGTGTCGCACGACCGCGCGTTCGTGGACAACCTCGTGGATCACATCTTCGTCTTCGACGGGAAGGGCGGGATCGACGACTGGAACGGCGATTACAGCGCGCTGCGTTTGTACCTGCGAAAAATGGAGGAGGCTCGCATTTTGGAAAAGGAACGCGGGTCGTTACCTTCGGCGGACGGTGTTGGTTCTGTTACCTCGGTGTTGACCCCGGAGCAGGTTTCGGCGGAGAAGCAAAAAAAACAACACGAACGGGACGTGCTGAAAGAAGCGCACAACGCCCCGTCCGTGCTTGACAAAATCGAGCGCGCGCTTGTGGTGCTTGAAAAAGAGGTCGCCGCGATTGACGCGAAGATGCTGGCGTGCGGCGCCGACGCAACGAAGGCGCAGAGCGTGCAGTTTGAAAAAGACGCGAAGATCGCGAAACAGGAGCTTTACATGGCGGAGTGGGAACGGCTGGAGTTCGTGATAATGGAGGCGGAGGAAATCAAGGCGGCACTGGACGCGAAGGAAGGCGCGGCCGCGAGGTAGCGGTGACGCTTTTTTGAGTTTGGTCACTCTGTAAACTTAGTGGAACGCAATCTTTTGTCCAACCGCCGCGTCCACGTACTCCTATTCCCTCCCTACTGGCTATGCTACACATCCGCTGTATGGTGACATCAACTTCATATCCTCATCTGCTCATCCCCCCGCATGGTCCACAGTTTTTTGTGGATTTCTCGGTCCGAACGCGGCGAGTCGCTGGTAGTGCCTGGCCGCTTCGAACTGCTCGAGACGTTTCTTTTCAATAAGCGCAGATGGGTCGATTTCTTTCGGGACGTGCACGAACCGAATCAGCCGCGCGTTGACGTACACCACGTTCAGTTTCATGGTGGTGCCTTCCGGAGTGCGACGCACCGCGTCAGACAAAGTGCAGTTCATGCGGTCGTCAACATCAACAAGCGTGCCTTTAATAGCCACGTCGTCCCGCAGCTCCACGATCGTTTTCAATCCAACAAGCGCCTGCACGAAACAAAGCAAACTCCGCTCGTGACTTGGGACTCGGCGCTTTCGCTCGGGAGGCGGCATCGGGAGGCGGCGGCGGCACCCCGGGCGCGGACGGGAACGTCGCTAACGTCCCGGGAAGCGTCTCCCGGCGCCAAACTCGTCTGGGCCGATCCGCCACGCGCGGGAAGGAGTCACGCATCTCGCAGAACTCTGTTTTCTGGAATATCATATTTTCGTCAAATCTGGGTTGCTACGGCAACCGAGAGACACACCGTGGCGCGCGGTGCGGAGCGCGTCCCCGCGGGTCTCCGTGTGTCCGTTTCCGCCGCCCGTGATGGGGGATCACGGAGACGCGGCTCCGGAGACGGACCGGGCGAAGCGGAAAAGGGAAGCAAAAGTTGCGTTTGCACAACGCGAGGAACACGACGCGCTTGATTTGCGTTTGCGGAAGGTCCTCTTGATACCCGAAACCCAGCGCAGTGCCGACCAGACATCGCTTCTGCGCGCGCACGCCACGTGCGTTGTGTCAATCGTCTCCTCCCTGGAACATCGAAAAGCCAGAAAAGCCACACACACAACACGCACGGAAGAAAGAGAGGAGAGTAAGGATTCGATTGCGAAAAAAACAGCAAAGTTGGCGGAATTGATTCGCGCGTCGCGCGCGCGCGGCGGGTTCGTGTTACACACCGGCGCCGGGTTCAGCACCGCGGCTGGGGTTCCCGATTTCCGAGGACAACACGGGGTGTGGACCATGAGGGCGAAAGGGATGCACGTGCCGATGCCGAGGTTCGAGCGGTGCGCGCCGACGAACGCGCATCTCGCGTGCGTCGCGCTTCACGCGAACAAGTTTTTGAAACACGGTGCGTGTTGCATTCCCAAATCCGCCTCCCTGTTTGACCACACAACACTGACAATTCGTTTTACCTATCGCAGTGGTGACGCAAAACGTGGACGGGCTGCACCAGCGCGCCGGCCTTTGTGACTCTTTGGTAAGCGAGCTGCACGGCAGCGTGTTTCGCGAGACGTGCGATAACAGCGAATGTGAAGTTACTGAAATTAAGCGAACCTTCGACGTGACGTCCGGGAAGCCGCACAACGGGCGGCACCGACACAAAACCGGCCGGGCGTGTGACTCGTGCGGGAGCGACTTGAAAGACGTCGTGGTGCACTTCGGGGAACGACTTAGGGACGATGTCTTAAAAAAGGCCAGGCAGGTTTGTTTGGAATCAACCCTGTCCGTGGTCATGGGCACTTCTTTAAAAATCCCGCCCGCCAACACGCTGCCGCGGTTGTCGGAACGACGCGTGATTTGCAACCTGCAGTGGACGGCGCATGACAAAACCGCGGCGATGAAAATAAACGCAAAGTGCGACGACGTGATGCTCGCGGTTTGCAAGCACCTTGACGTGCAAGTGCCTGTGTACGACCCGGGGAAGGATGCGGTCGCGAGGGAAGTGAAAGAAGTGAAAGAACAGAGCTCCACGAAAGCAGAATTCGCGCCGCTGTCCAAGAAACAGAGGAGCGCGAAGAACCCAAGCATGCCGAGGACCACGGCGTGACTACCTTCGAAGGTAGTATGCATACATTAAAAGAATGTTTCAGTCCCGGCACGGCAAAATAAGTCGCATGAGCAATTAGACTCAATCAGCTCCACACGCAATCTGAAAACGGCCGTTCGCGTCAGGCTTGGTTTCGCGCGGCGGGTGCGTTGTTTTTTATCGGCTCGGCGCACGCGGCCATCTCCATTTGTTGTTGCTTTCGTTTCGCCAAGCGCACCGCGAGCGCCTTTTGAAACTTTTTACGTTCCCTGTTTTCGTCTGGTATGGGCAAACAGACTCGCGCGGCGGCGCGAACGAGCGCGGCGAGTAACAAAACACACGCCAGGAGCGCCGCCGCGACTGGCGTGTTTCGAAGCGCCATCGATCCTTTGTTTTTGTGGGCCGCGTTTGAAAACGTTTTTCGCTCCCCATCAGGCCACCCAAAAGGTTGTCCACCGCGCAACGTGATGTCGATCTCGAGCCGTACGCCTTTTTGTGCTGCCGCGGCATTGGCGCTGGTATCCGCGAACACGTCGACCCAAACAACGTCGGCGAATGGATTTTTCGAATTCTTTTGTGACGAAGTTTCCCTCGCCGATTCGTGTCCGCGCGTTTCCGCATCGCCGACGTCCTCCGTTACCCCAGCCGAAGCCTGGCCGTGCAGAATCCCCAGGTCCGTGTTGACAAACTCCAGGCTCGCCAGGAGCGTCGACGCGACGTCCGCGGACGCTACGAACTCGATGGTTTTGTCCAGCACGCCGTCGCCGGCGTGGAACGGGTGTGTCACTTGGGCGAGCGCTTGTTCGCCAGCCGCGGTCAGGGACAGAAAGTTCCCACCAACGGACGTGACACGCACGCGTAGTGGCGGCACCGCCGGTGCGTCCTCGCGCGCGTTCGCGTCGTACTGGGAATCCACAGAAAGGCGTATTCCGGAAAGCAACACGCGACGCAAGAGCGGCGCTTCAATTGAAGCGCACGGCGCGTCCCTAACCAACATCGCGACCGTCGCTCCGTCTCCTTTGGGCACCCGTATTGCAGAGGCGCATTCGGAAGACACGTCCGCGGACACCACGGCGAGGCCGAGCCCGAGCGCGAGGAACAGCGCGGCTCGGGCGGATGGGGCGCTCGTGCGACGTGAAAGGAACGCACGCATCACGCCACCACCGCGGACCGAACGTCCACGGCACCGTCTCGCGCCGCGCGTTCTGAGCTTTCGTTTCCTTGGAGTCGTCGACAGCTCGTAACGCTCGCCCGCGGGATTTTAGGTCGCGTCATCTCAGGTAACATTGACCCGCGCCCGCGCCCCTGGCTTTCACTGCTCAAGCGCGCGGCCCGGAGTCGCGCGTGTTCCCGCGCTTTCGTCGCGCGAACGCGCGTGTTCCCCGCAATCGGCGTCGCGATGGCCACGGCGGCGCGCGAGCCGCCCGCCGCGACGCGCGCGACGTCCCCGACGCGACGTGCGATTCCGATGCCACCGAACGTCCACCGCCCGCGAATCTCGGTGGTGGTGCCTACGTTGAACGAGGCGGACAACGTGCGGCGCGCGGTGGAGAGCGCGCGCGCGTGCGCGTCGACGTCCGGATGTGCGTGCGAGGTGATCGTGGTGGACGGTGGCAGCGCGGACGACACCGTGGCCTGCGCGCGCGCCGCGGGCGCGACTGTGTTGGTGGCGCCAAAAGGCCGAGCCTCGCAGTGCAACGTCGGCGCGCGCCACGCGACGGGTGACATACTTCTGTTCCTCCACGCGGACTCCACGTTGCCCGTCGGGTGGGCTTTGCTTGTGGAGCGCGCGCTCGCCGGGACTTGTTCATCCAGTACGTCGACCAAGCCTCGCAAACCGGCAAAGGAATGGGGAACGTTCCGATTCGCGCTGGGCGACGACGGGTTTCACGAAAACGATTCGCAAAAAGCTTTCGCGAAAACGAAAACAAAACACCTCAACTCGCGGTTCCAACGCGGGTGTCGCCGAGTTTTAGAAACTTTGGTGAACGCGCGCACACGGTTGTTTTCGCGCCCGTACGGCGACCAAGGGCTTTATCTCCAGAAAGAGTTGTTCAGTGAACTGGGTGGGTTCCGGGAGATGTGTTTTCTGGAAGACGTGGAGTTTGTCGGGCGGTTGCGGCGAATTTCGGCGCCCGCGATCGTCGCCGCGCCGGTCACCACCTCCCCGCGCCGGTTCAATAAGCTGGGGTACGTACGGACCTCGGTGCTGAACACCGGCATAGTTTGCGCGTACGACATCGGCGTGAGCGTGGACAAGCTGCACGATTGGTACGTAGGGGCGCGGGGTATGGGGAGCGAGACGGCGACGAACGAGACGGCGACGAACGCGGCGGACGGGAACGCGGCGAGGACAACGGACTAATTAGAAAGCGCGAGTAGAAAGCGCCGGTAGACACACACGCGTAGATACACGCGTAGATGCCCTCTGGTAACTCTGGTAGCTCTGGTAACCACTACCACCGATCCGATCAAATACTAGGTCACAAACCGTTTCGAAACCGAGGTTAGCGGACCTTGACTACTCACCAAAAACTCTCCAGTCTCATCAGTCTTCGTCCGAGTCCGAATCCTCCAGCGCCGCGAGTTTCGCTTTCAGCGCTTCTTCCTGCGCGGAGAGGTTTCCCTGCGCTTCCGCAACTTGTGTCGCGTCATTGCTTCGCGCGACTTTCTTCACGAGGCTGTCGATCCCGCCCACCGCGGAGTGCGTTTCCCGGACGGTCTGGTTGTGGTTCGCGGTCTCCGCGCCCGGTTTGATGCCTTGCGAGTAAAACTTCAAGTCGTTGATGTTGATGGGTTCGCCTTGCGTGAGCTTGAACTCCTTGCCGTCGAAGGACGAGACGTTGGCCCACTCGAAGGTTTCGTTGGGGGTGTTGATTTCGTAGGTCAGGCAGTGCTCGTTTGTGACAGGTCGGTAGTCCGTAACGATAGCGTCGAACCACCCGCCCTCGTCCGGCCAGAACCGCTGCACGCGCTTGCAGATCAGCTCATTCACGGCCAGGGGGACGCCGCCCGCACCGGTTTGTTTGGACCCGCCGCCCGGCGTCTTCGCCTTCGGGGTCTTCGCCCGCGAAACCGACCCGGTCCCCATTTTCTGGACCTTAGTAGCGGGTGCTGCAGCAGGACCGGCGCCGGCTGCACCAACCCCCGCGTCCTCCCTCGCGCGTTTCGCCGCCTGCGCCATCTCGCGCTGCCGCCACCCCTCGCGCATCGTCTTGACCCTGTCATCCTCCGAAAGCTTTTCCCGGATCCGCGAGTGGTCGTCGTTGGAAATCCGGAGCTCGAACCGCAGCTTAGACGCGAGCTCGTCGCGCTCCTGACGTGCACGACGGGGAGGGGGATGATGGGAAGGTCAGGGTGGATCGGTGCGTCTCGAAAACGGGCTGTGTGGACTGCAATCTTTTGGCAACTTGGCAGATGGAACAGAATCTGTCTGCAGTCGATTCGTTGGGAATTGCAGATTACGAAAAACGCGTCCCGTCGATCGTGGCCCATGCTTTAGTGAGCATGCGAGATCGTCAAACCAACGCACCCATGACATGCCCGTCACCGCGGTGACCTTCATGAACGCCTGGTACGCATCCAGCTCGATCTTGCGCACTTGTTCGCCGACGCCCATGCCCATTTTCGCACGCTTCCGATCGATCGAGATCGACCTTCGGATCAGCACGCGTGTCCGGTGCCGTTTCCACGCGCGCCGCCGGTGACTGTCGCGCGGTACAAGAGTCTCGTCACGAAACTCGGAGCCGGAAACGCGCGTGCGGAAGCGCGGAGCGGAAGCGCGGAGGTGTGCCCACCAAAGAAACGCCCACCCACTGGTGCTCGCGAAGCTGAATCGAACGCGCCACGACGCAAGGAGCTTGGTTCGTTCCCGTTCTCCGGTGAGTATTTCCCATTTACCACATTCCGCCGACTGAATGCCCATACGAGACTGACACTTTCTTTTTTATCTTTCGTATGGGCATTTCGACAGTGAAAAGAAAAATAAACCCAGTCGCAAAAAGTGCACCGGCGAGAAAAATGTCGATTTCTCCTCGCGCCAGACCCTACTTCACGCCAATCGCGTCCCCCACCTCGGCCTCTTTCAGTCGCGCGTGTCCTTTCCGACAGCGTGTACCTTCATCTTCTAGGAGGACAAGATGGTGCGTGCTGTTGCTTACGGTCACCGCACCTTTAGCTTCCGCGTTCCCAATGCGCTCGCGTCACGCCTCGCATCTCGCTTCCGGCCGTCCATCGCGATTTCGCTGACGCCTCCATCGCTCCCATCTTTCCTCTCGCCCACACGATTTCGCAGCCCGCCGTTCCGGAGACCGCTCTCAAGCGTCGCAAGCGCGACGAGGCGTGGGCCGCCAAGAAAGCCACCGCCGACGCGGAGGCCTCCGCTGCGGGCAAGAAGAACAAGGAGGAGATCTTCATGCGCGCGGAGAAGTACGTCAAGGAGTACCGCGACCAGGTAAGATTCGGGAAACACGGCGCCGCGAGACACTGGTTTTTCTCGAATGTCGACGGCGAGCGAGTGATGCGCTCGGGTTAAGACGCGTGCGACCGACGATAGACAAAACGGGACGAACCCTGGGGTCGCGGCACTCGTGGGGACAGCGGCGCTGCCGTGCGAACACCGCGCCCGCGCGTCGCACCGGTCCCCAGAGTCTCCGCCGGCGCGCTGGCGGGCCGGGAAGGCGCATCTAGGGCTTGTGCGTGAAAAAGCCATACGACGCGGGAGTCACGCACGCGGCGCGGCGTGTGCTTCGCGCCGGGCGGCCCGACCCACGACGCACGTGGCACGCTGATTATGCTGTGGGCGCATGTTACCAAACGCGTACTTCCTTCCCACCGAACATGGCCCTGACCCTTCCCCCCTACTTCGTTGCCCTCGCAGGAATCCGACCTCGTGCGCCTCAAGCGCGACGCGCGCACCAAGGGTGGCTTCTACGTCGAGCCCGAAGCCAAGCTCATGTTCGTCATGCGCCTGCGCGGTCTTAACGACTTGCACCCGAAGACACGGAAGATTCTGCAGCTCATGAGGCTGAGGCAGATCCACAACGGCATCTTCCTCCGCGTGAACAAGGCGACTATCAACATGCTTCGCAAGGTTGAACCGTACATCATGTTCGGTTACCCCAACCTCAAGACGGTGCGGGAGTTGGTGTACAAGCGCGGGTACGGCAAGGTGAACAAGCAGCGCATTCCCCTTACGGACAACACCCTGATTGAAAAGGCGCTCAGCGAGAAGACCGCGGGGGCGATCATCTGCATCGAAGATATCATCCATGAGATCTACACCGTCGGACCCCACTTCACCGCCGTGTCCAACTTCCTGTGGCCGTTCAAGCTCAGCGCCCCCCTCGGCGGCATGACCAAGAAGCGCCTGCACTACATCGAAGGCGGTGAGGCCGGTAACCGCGAGGACAAGATCAACGCCCTCGTGCGACGCATGAACTAAAACGTTTTGGGTTTAAAAACGGGGGTGGGTGTTTGGGGGGAGCGAGCGCGGCGCGGTGTCGGCGCGTGGGCGTTTCTCGAAACAAACGGGAAAGGTGAGTGTTTTTCCAAGCGAGGCGGTCTGAGCGAGGCGAAGATGACGAGTAAAGTCGATTAGCAAAACAGTTGTCATAAAAGTCACGCGCGGCACGCCGCGGTTCTTATCAAGTTGCTGTTCCTGTCACGTGTCGTGTCCTGCCGATTCATGGTCCGCGTTCCAAACGCTCGCGGCGGGGACACCTCTTCACCTTTTCAAGTGTCCTTTCCATTTGCCTGAAAGAAAGTTATCTTTAGCGTTCGTTTCTCCGAGGAAAGTTTGCCGAGGTCGTCGCGAGAACGCGTGGGGCGTCGCGCACAGACTTCCACGCGAAGACACAGGGTCATGCCTTGGCATCGCACCCCCCAGGAAGCTTTCGCGTTCGCCGGGGTGGAGTGTGGTGCGTGTGACCTGCGCGCTGACGATGGTTACGAGTACGCCGTGGTGAAGACGACACCACACACCCAAAAAAAAAGGGCGTCCCCCTGCGGGTGTTTCCAAGCGTTGTTCCCACGTCGCTGGCGCGCGCGACCGCCCGTTGCGACACGTGTTGAGACGGAGAATGGACAACCTGCTATGACGAGACGGCTATCGGAGATACACTCCAAGGACGTAACGTCTCTTCACGCGATGCGCGCGGAGCTGGACAAGGCGTTGGAACAGGCTGTGGCACAACGCGAACGTCTGAGGGACCGGCGACTGCAAACGGCGAGGGCGAGCGCCGGGGTCGCCGCACATCACCTTGATGCCCTCGACTCTTCCGTGATGGACCTTTCCGTAGGGGAAAAAGAAGAGGGTACGAACGGTACGTCGTTGGAAAACCAAAGTGTCGTGTTGTCGAGTAATGACAAACACAACGAAACGCGGGTGTCTCCGACCAAGGCGGAAAAAGACGGGGAAATAAAAATGGAAAACCTGAGCGAATCGATCGCGCGCGCGCTGGAACCCGTGCGCGCTTTCTGCGACTCGCGAAACCGTGAACCCGGTTCCGTGTCTGAGCTTGCGCGAGGATTCGAGGAGTTGAAGAAATAAAGTTTAGGGTAGAATTGAAACCGCAACAAACTGAAACACCACCTATAATACTCTACACGTCGATCGAGTCCAGTTTCGGTCCTTCGGTTTCGATGAACTCCCTTCTCGGCGCGACTTTGTCGCTCATAAGCAGCTGGAACGTTTTGTTCGCCCGGGAGGCGTCGTCCACGGTGAGGCGTTTCAGGAGCCGCGTCGCCGGGTTCAGCGTGGTTTGCCACAACTGCTCCGGCATCATCTCCCCGAGGCCTTTGAACCGCTGAATGTTCCGCGTGGCGCCTTCGGGAATCGCGGCAAGGTGCGCGCGCAGCTGCGATTCGTCGTAGCAGTACGTGGGTTTCTTAACGCCTTTCGTTTCGACTTTGTAAAGAGGAGGCACCGCGACGAACACCTTGCCTTGCTCGAAAAGCCCTCTTTGGTACCGGAACAGAAACGTCAACAACAAAGTCCGGATGTGCGCGCCGTCCACGTCGGCGTCGGTGAGAATGACGATCTTTCCGTACCGCAGCGCTGTTGTTGTGAACGAAAAGTGTCAGTCTTTCGTGATGTGTATTAGTAATTACAGGCGGACAATCGGCAGAGGCTAGACGTCCCTTCGCAGGACGAGTATGGGCAAGCAGTGCGCGGTCGGATTTGGGAAAGGCCCAAGGCCGTACCTGAAGCGTCAAACTCGTCGCCTTTTAACCCGAGGCCGAGCGCGGTGACCATGGCTGAGATTTCCGTGTTTTTGTACATGGACGCTTCGTCTTTGCGCTCCACGTTTAAAATTTTGCCTCGCAAAGGAAGCACGGCTTGGAAACGCCGGTCCCGGCCTTGCTTCGCGCTGCCGCCCGCGGAGTCGCCCTCGACTAGGAAAATCTCCGTGCCCGCGGGGTCGCTGGACGAGCAATCGGAAAGCTTCCCAGGCAACGAACCAGAGCGCAACACCGATTTCCGCCGAACAAGCTCGCGCGCGCGCTTCGCAGCCTCCGCGGCTTTCTGCGCGGAGGACGCCTTTTGGAAAATCGAAGCCAGCACTGACGGGTAGAACTCCAGGTGTTCGCTGATCTGTTCTGAAATAACCGCCTCCACCACCCTCCTGACCTCCGGGTTCCCCAACCTTGTTTTCGTCTGGCCCTCAAACTCGGGTTGCGGTACCCACACGGCTAAAACCGCGCTCAGTCCTTCCCTTATATGGTCCCCACCCAGGTTCGTATCGCCGTCCTTCAAAAGCTTCGCCTTCCGCGCCTGAACGTTCACCGCGCGCGTCAAACTAACCTTCAGCCCGTCAAGGTGCGTCCCCCCGTCCCGCGTGTGGATGGAGTTCGCGTACCCCAGAAGCGTGTCCGTGTACGCCTCCTTGGTCCACTGCAACGCGCCTTCCACCTGCACGCCGTCCACCTCCGCCCTGAACGTGATCGGGTCGTGAAGCGGCTCGGCGCCTTGGTTCAGGTAAACCACGTAGTCCTTCAACCCGCCCGGGTACGAAATAACTTCCTCGACGTACTCCACGCCGTTTTCGTCCGTGACCAAGGCGAACGGCGATTTCTGTTCGGGCTCGGATTTCGCGTCGTCGGAGGTGTCGTCGTCGCGGCTGTTTTTCCCGCGCCTGAACCCCTTCAGCTTTTTTGCCAACTCAACCGCGCACCGGAACTTGAACACCGCGGTGCTGTTGAGAAACGCGAGTTCCTTCATGCGGCTCAAGATGATGTTAGGGTCGAAATCCAGTTTCTCTTTGAAGATTTGCGAATCCGGCTTGAAGCGCACTTTGGTACCTTTTTTTGCCAGCCCCGAATCTTTTTTGCGCGCCGCCATCGCCTGCACCGCGGCGCCTCGCGAGAAACTCTGCGTGTACTCGTTTTGCCCTCGCCACACCGTGACTTCCGTTGTTTCCGAAAGCGCGTTGACCACCGAAATCCCCACGCCGTGCAACCCACCTGACACGTGGTACCCGCTCTCGTCCCCGCCGAACTTCCCGCCAGCGTGCAGCACCGTTAGGACGGTTTCCAGGGACGAAACCCCAGTCGCGGGGTGCACGTCTGTTGGAATCCCGCGGCCGTCATCCTCCACGGAAACAAACCCTGACGCCTCCACACAAACCGTGATGCAGCTCGCGTGTCCTGCTTGTACCTCATCCACGCCGTTGTCCAAGACTTCCCAGACTAAATGGTGCAAGCCTTTTGAAGACGTGTTGCCGATGTACATCCCCGGTCGCTTGCGCACGGGTTCTAAACCTTTCAAAACCTGGATGGACCCGGCGCCGTACGTATCCGCGGACCCGGTCGTCGCCGCCGCGGCGGCGCGCGCGGATGCCTTGGCGGCGATGATGTCTCTGTCGACGGAAATAGACGACTCCTTGGTGTCCGCGCAAGCGGAAGACTCCTCGTCGCCGACGGCCACGGCGCCTCGCGAAAACACGGAGAGATGCAGGGCTCTGCGATGACGGGGGGCGAAGCGTTGGGTGGCGGTTGTTTGGAACGCCCCGGGGAACCCCACGACGCGAGGTCGCACCACGCCGGCGCCGCCACAGCACACGGTGGGCGACGGCCCGCCGTGTGGGGCCAGCGCGACGCGCGCGGCGCGGACCAGCGCGCGCGCGCGTGTCGCGCTGCGAAGCGACATGGCGCCCACTCTTCTGCCCCCGAAAAGAGCACTCGCGTCCGTACAAGCCGCCGCGCGAAAGCCTGCGCCCGAGGTGCTCGGTGTCCCTAAACTCCTCTCGCCGACGTGTGGCAACGCGCACAGGTACATCACTCAACACGACGTGTCGCCGCACGAGATGTGACGCCCCGGCGCCGCGGCCGTGGGTTAACGATCTTTTCAAACCACTTTTTTTTCCAAGTGAGAGAGACGTGGAGAGATTTGCTCAAAAATAAAATGCAACTCGTCATGACAGCATGGACCAAGGCGATGCCGTCTCGTCCTGGAGGCGTGAGGAGAGTTAAAACGCGAGTTCGTTTCTTTGAAAATAACAATCTCGCCCCACACTTCGCTACGGTCGGAAGACACCTCACTACGAGCCGTCCTCTTCGCAACCGGCGGAGTTCGGTCACGTTGCCCGCCGAACTCCTTCTATACCCAAACCGTTTTATAAAGCGCACCGGGAGGTGTTCATGGTTTGCGGCGTGCTTCGCCGTGGTTCGCGCTCCGAGTCGCGGGATGATAATCAGCGGCTCGTCACGCGGCGAAAGATGACGAGAGAGTACCCTGTTCTTTTGAAACAAGAAACACACGCTCGTCATCTCTTCACACTCGGCGCGCTTAGGCGCCGAGCGTGGGGAACGCGGAGGCGTCGTCAATCTTCGTGGAGAAGCCGCTTCCGCCGCCGCCGCCGCGGCCGCCGGAGGGGCGGGGGGCGTCGCCACGGCCGCGGCCGCCTCTGCCGCCGTCGCGGCCGCCTCTGCCGCCGTCGCGTCCGCCTCTGCCGCCCCTGCTGCCGCCGCGGTCGTCGCGGTCGTCCCTGTCGTCGCGGTCGGTGGCGATGGGCGCGGTCTT
>Ga0209710_1000127_pt1 | contig 85285 bp, 87 predicted proteins | sample ArcticOcean_MG_C_5_FD_187436 | JGI IMG/M metagenome (GOLD analysis project Ga0209710, IMG submission 187436) | Marine microbial communities from western Arctic Ocean - ArcticOcean_MG_CB4_138 (SPAdes) (version 2) | ecosystem: Environmental > Aquatic > Marine > Oceanic | place: Arctic Ocean...
CCAAATCAAAACGAAAAGCGGATGAGGCTGCGTCCGCTTTTCGGCTTGTAGGTTAACAGTCGCGGTTCGTCGTCCGGTGTTCGCCGCGTCCCTCACTTTTCCGCGCGTCGCCCGTTCGCGACACCGCACGCGTATCCTTCTAGGTCGCACACGCTTCGCACGACGTGAGACATGAGCTCGGTGTCCATGTGCGCCGCGCGCGTCGAAGCGTTTGTTAAAAGCGTCCACGCATTTGACCGGCGTGTTTCGTCGTGCGTTGGTTTTCGGGGAGGCACACGCGGGCTGGGTGGCTTCTCAAAGCCCACTCCCACCAAAGCCCGCGTCAGTGTAACCGGCACCCGCCCCCGAAACAACCGGCTCGTCGTCCGCGCCGACGAAAACGGCCAGGACGCGTACAACAAAGCCATGGCGGAGTACTCGAAAACGCCGTTCGAGTACCGCCACGAACTCGGGTTGTGTAAGTGCCCCATCCACGCGGAGACCTCTTCTCCGCGTACCCACCTCTGCCTTCGCGTTGCCGCACACAGCCGCGGCGCCCACGCAACCCGCGGACGATGACGATGACGAAGACTCGTATGGTGCCAAGCGTCGTGATTCCAGACACAACACACGCACGACACGAGCAGGCGACCGCCCAGATTCGCCCCGTTGAGACCTACGGGTAACAACAACTGACCTTTCCTTCCTCGATTCCGACTTTTACCTCCTCCTCCGCGCAGACTACCACGAGATCCTCCCCAACCTGATCGTGGGCACGCAGCCCACCACTAAGGCGGACATCGACCGCCTAAGGGACGTGGAGCACGTGACGTGTATTTTCGACTTGCAGCAGGAGAAGGACAAGGAACACTGGGGCGTTGATTTCGGGGCGCTGAAGTGGCAGATGGGACAGCGCGAGGTGCTTCACGTGCACAAGCCTTTCGTTGACTTCAACGCCGATTCCTTAAGAGAGGGCCTGCCCACCGCAGTAGCGGCGATGGACAAAGCCATACGGGACGGGCACAAGGTGTACTGCCACTGCACCGCGGGGATGGGCAGGGCGCCCGGGGTGTCCATCGCGTATTTGTACTGGTGCCTCGATTTCAAGTCGCTTGACGAGGCGTACGACTTTCTCACCGAACGCCGGCCGTGCGGGCCGAAAAAGGAAAGCATCCGGGCCGCGACGCTTGACATGCTTGCCGCGCACGGCGAGAGCCTGCCTCGTGAGATGGTGCACACGTGGGAGGGGGACACGAACGGAACGAAACTGACTCGCGCGGAGCGGTGGGAAATCGTCAAAAAGCTCCGGCGGTCCCTGGGGGACGACCCGGAGGAGTGTTTGCGGAACCCGGTAGGGGCGGAGAAGAAGATTGCGTAGGTGAGTTTTTTATTTAAAGGAATGGTCTTGTGAGTTGTTGTTGATTATTTAGCGGCCTTGGAGCTTTGTACAAGCCGCCCGGGTTTGGGGAAGGGGCGAGTCCTGTTCGGTGCGTTTGCGGCGTTTGCGTGACGGCTGCCGCGCGATCCCGAAAGGTGGGAACGCGCGACGGAACGAAAACGCCGCGGCCGGCGTCCGGACTCGACCCGTCTCGGGTGCCAAAGCTCGTTTCGATTTTAATACACTGAACCGTAGTTTGTCAAGACACGTCGCGACATCGCGGCGCCGGTCATGGAGCTCCATTGGGTTCCCAACCAGCTCCCAACCGTGTTGACGTTAAGCCGTTTCCTGGCCCGAGGGTGTTCTTGGACGAGCCGAGACTCTTTTTCGACCTATCGGAGTTGCCGAAAGTTACGGAAACTTGCCTCGTGCTCACAACACCACGACGCTCGAGGTCACGCGCCTCACTTCAACACGCACTGCTACCATGAGCGGACGTCAAAAACGCACCATGAGCGGCTGCCAGCTCACGTGGATGGTCTTCGTCGAGGCCATCGCAGTCGTCGCGGCGATCGTGGCCATCACCGGGACGTTCTGGCTCGGTGCGCGGGTTTGGAATATTCTTTCCACGTGTCTTCTTTCGCGTCTCTTCTTTCGCCTCCCTCGCTGACCTCGTTTCCCCCCCCCACAACGCGCAGAGCCCAACGTCACTTCCACCGGTTCCGTGCTTCCCGGGGTCGCGAACGCGGGTCTGTGGCGCGTTTGTTACGACAACCCCGTGGTTTCCGCGGAGTTCATCAGCGGCAACCAAACCTTCGACGCGCTTCTGGTGGAGCTGAGTGACACCGCGGTTCCAAACACGAGCTTGCTCGCGGACGACCTCGTGACCACGCAGTCGACTGCGCCTGACACGTCAAGACGCCTCCTCCTCCAAGCCACGGATACTCCAAGGCGCGTCCTCTTGCAGGCCACCGCGCGAAGTACCAGCAGCGATGCCAATCGCGTGACGAACGCCTCGAAAGTCACGGCGAACATCGCGCGCGACTTTGCGGAGAACCTGCCGTTTTCGCGCGGGTCCGCGGACGGGTGCACCTCGGACATGAGCTTGTACAACAGCATCTGGGGCAACGACTTCTACAGCCGGTTACAAGCCGTGCGAGGCCTCACATTAGTGTTTCTCATCGGAGGTTTGTTCAAAATCATCTCCGTGATCTTAAGCACCGTGTTCTGCGGCGGCGCCCGGGGGAGCGAAGGGTACATTACGCTGCTCCAGGTTCTCGCCGGGTGGGCGGGGTGGTTGGTGTTTCTGTGGATCCTTCTGGACATCGCGGGCGCCACTGAGCAACAAGTCAACGCGAAACAGCAAGGCGTTTTCATCAACACGAAAGCCGCGAAACTCGTGATGGAGTACTGGGGCTTCTCCTTCTGGCTGTTCCTCACCGCGACGCTCGCCAGTACGCTGGGCGCGGCGATGTCGCTGCTGTGAAAATGTGTTCTTTAAAGAAACGCTTTGGGAAAGACTCGCCTTTAGTTTCGGGAAATGAATCAATAACAGACCATGTTTCACTCGCTCATTTACCTCTAATCACCCTCACCTCACCGTACCGTCGGCCTTTCGCTGTCCGGAAGCGAGTCACACCCCGCAAGGTCTATGGCTAGTTTTCCCTCCAGCGCGCGCGATCGCAAACCCACCAGGCGCCTCAAAGCCACGCAGTTGCGCAAATCCAATTTCAACCAAGTTAACCCGGGCGGTTCCTCCACCCCTGGTTCCTCACCCTCTTCGCGTTCGGGCACCGGGTCGATCCACACCACAGCTAGGTTCTTACACCTCCGCGCGGAGAGTTTCTGGACCGGGGCGGCGACTCTTAGTCCCGTAACCCGCGCGCACCCGTCGACGATAATTCGCGCCAAGACCCGCGAGCTAAACACGAGCTCGCCCTGCATCGAAACGCACCCACCGGACTTTACGCATTCCAAAGACTGCCGCGCCGCCGCGGCCATCGCGCGTAACGCATGCGTTTGCAGCGTTACGCACCCGCTCACGTTGAGCTCGGTCAATTGTGGGCACACGAACGTAAGTGGCGACGTGAGTGAAACACAGTGCTGCAGGTTGAGGCTGGTAAGCCCGGCGCAGTGCATTTCCAACAAAGTCAAATTCTTGCACTGCGACGCGTTGAGCTTTCGGAGCGACCCGGCGCTTACGTGGAGCGCACTAAGGGAAACGCACTGGCTTATGTGCATGCTCAAGAGATTCGAATCCTTCGGGAGCTGCACGGTGACTGCCGTGATTCCGGGGAGATACAGCGCGCGCAGCGATTTTATCGTCAAAAGCGGGGGCAGCGCTATCGATCCCTTCGCGGCAACGCACCCCGAGAAATCGAAAGATTCCAAGTTGGGAAGGCCGCCCGCCGCTCGTCCTCCCAAAACAATTCGCGCGCCGCTGGACGTGACTTGCGTGCCGGCGACGGATAGCGACCGCAAGACTAAGCCAGCGGGGTGTGTCGCGAGTTGCACGAGGGCCTTGTCCGTCACCAAGGCGCACTTCCCGAGCTTGAGCTCGGAAATGAGAAACACGAGTTTCCCGTCTTCGTGTTTCTGGAATAGCTCCAGAACCGCCGCGACGTCGCCGTCCCGCACGTCGCACGCTTCCAGGTCTATGGAAGTTATCGTGTGTCCCGCCGGGCCAGCTGACGCGGCTCGTAACACGCGAAACACGTCGTGTACGTCACGCACACAGCCTCGCGAACCAGCCGGTTTGTTTTCAACATAAACGCACCTCTTGAGGGACACCGAATTTAGGTTGGGATACGCCGACACCAAAGAACAAACCCCGTCCAGGGTGAGGGTCGGGGGAGGCGCTACGTGAAGTTTCGTGGCCCTCCAGTTCCGGACCGTCGTGGCGAAATCGCGACAACTCCTCGCCGCGCGTCCCGCGTCCCGCGGACCGAGGTGGTCCAGAACCAACAAACGGAGCTCACCGGGAAGCGCGTCCCACAGGTCGACGTTTGAGTCGGTTTCGTTTTGCGGTTGCGCTTTTTCTGTTTCTATTTCTGTTTCTGTTTCTGTTTCACTCGCGGGAAACCCCGCACCGCTCGGTTGCGAGTCACCCGTGGTCAACCCGAGAAGCGCGTCGGCCGCGGCCTGTACGGACCTGCCGCACGTACGGTACACGTCCTCGATGGTGTCATCTGGGAACGCGGCGCCGAACATGGCGAAAAGCGTCGCGGTGTCTGCGTTTGCGTCTGGTGAAAACTGCCGGACATCGTCGTGCGTTCCAGCAGAGGCGGCGTTACGGACATCACTCACAGGTGTGTCGCGAAGCGTGAACGCAGGCAGCTTCCCGTGCGAGGTCGACGTGGTCTCAGCGGCGGCGAGCTTGCGGTCCAGACCGTGAACACGCCTTTTGTTGCAGCCCCATTCGCCGGGCTTTCCCGATTTTTTCTGGCCACCGCTCGACCCGGCCCCATTAGCGTCCTCGTCGCTGGACAAGTCTAGCCAGTCCTGCTTCCCCCGGTTGCCCTTGCGAGGCGGCATCGTCCTCGCGAAGGGGGGAGGGGGGCGGTCGACGCCCACGCGCCGCGCGACCGCGACTGGGAGCGGCGTCGTGGAGGGGATGTTGAGTTCTCGCGAAAAAAACCAAACATGCGAAAAAGTACATAAAAAAGTACTGCAGTGGTTTCCATTCTTGCACTTCTCCTCGCACCAAGTATCGAGGTGCGATGCTCGCGACGCACGTCGTTCCCTGGACGAGTGCCCCGCGCGTCGCCTCCGCGCGTACTACGCGCGCGGAGCGGCACGGCGCGTGGAAGCGTCCGGGAGGAACCGATGGGTGGTGTGGAGGGCACGAAAAAGCGCGTCTCTACGGACGATCCGTGACTCGCGTCTCGGCACCCGACGCGCGCGGCGGTGCGTCAATGGAAAACCACGTTCAATTTCTCTTGAGTCTCACGCGCAGAGCCGCACTCGTGGCAACCGTGAGTGGTCTGTGTTTAGGACCCGCGTTGGCATCGGAGTCAGAGGAAGAGGCGTCCCCAGACCAAGAGCCATCCACGTCTGATTCAATCGCAGAACAGCCGTCCGTCGTCGCCGCGGATTCAACCTCCACCCCCCCAAGCGGTTCCCCACTGGACGACCCGTGGGAGGGCTCTTACGTAAAACCCGCGCTGACCGTGTCGCAGTACGTCGAAGAGGTACGTGTTTCCCACGCCGAGTGCCCACCCGCGCTTTTCGCAAGAAATGTCAATCTCGACTTCGCTAACACTCCTTATCACTTTTTCTCACCGATTGTAGATCACGGCGAACCGCGCGGCAGCGTTCGGCGCGCTGCGGTCTCTTGCGGATTCCACGAAATTCAGCCAGCTGGATAACGAGCTGGTTCTCGCGCCGTTCGATGACGTGAAACAGGCGTGCTTTTACCTGCCGTGGGCGCTCGTGAAGGATGACGAAGAGGCTGGGATACTTTGCCAACGCGCGTGGTTACTTTTCCGGGAAAACCTCCTGTCGCTCGACACCGTCGCGATCGACGCGAGCCGGTACCAGGCGGATGAGGACGACGTTTTTCGCGCGATCGCCGCGCTGGAAAAGTCACTAGACGGAATACTGACAACCGTGCCCGCGAGGCTCAAATAAGGACGGGAGTGAGGAGTGCTTTGGAGAGTACGCGGCTGCGTAACGTCAATTACTTAACGACCATCCCGTCGCACCGTCACAACGTGAACAACTTACTCATCCACTCACCGCTCTCTCTCTCCCGACTGCTCTGCACCGCTTCATAAAGCCTACGCCCGCCCACGGCGTCGTCCTTGGAGGCGCTATTGAATCATTTTATCAACCCAACCCACGCGCTCCGTCCCAACCGCCGCGCAGCGCAACAAAAACGCCGTAAAACGTTTAGTACTGGATCTCGTCAAGCGCGTAGTTGTTCGTGGAGACGCCGGCGTAGTTCACCTTTTCGAACCGCACCACGACGGGGTAGCGCACACCGGACTGGTCCACGGAAATCACCTTGCCGTAGTCGTTGAACCAGTACGATTCAGGGCGGAGGATTTTGACCTGTTGTGGGGGAGATGAGATGATGAAAAGTCAGTGGGAATCCAGTGGAAGATTTGACATCGATTCCGCGCGCCGGGGATCGCGTCGCGCGACGCGTCCCCGTTCCAGGACCGGTCTCAGCATTCTATTTGCAAATCCGTGGAGTGAATCACGCGTACTATTTCGTAGCAACCGGCTTTGCGGTGTGTGCCACAGCTATTTGGCCGACATCATCACTGAAACGTACCTGGGAGCCGCGGGGAGGGCCGATGGGCTCGGGCTTCTTCTCCTCGGTCGCAGCCGCGGGAGCGGCTTCGTCCTGTGATGTGACGGGTTATGGCGAACGGGGAGAAATGGTCAGCGGAGGTCGTGCGTTGGTGTGCGGCGCGAGCACTGCGAGTGACGTTTGGTGTTTGCCTCGGTCGCTTTAGGTACGGACGGCGCGTTTCGGGCGAAGGTAACCACGCGGCAATCGAAAACTCCAATCGCGGATGGATGGATGCCGTTTGCGCGGGGATGGACGTACCGCCGCGCGCACGCGGAAGGCGACGCGAGCCTTCTTCTGGGACTTCGCGGAGAATTTGCTGTTGATTCGTACGCCAGGGGAGGGGACACGCAGGTCAGTTATTAAGTCGCACAACGCAGCACAGCGCCTTGCCGAGGAAGACCTATCTAAAGCTGGGGTGCTGAGTCGTGAACTCTTCGCGATGAAGAGACATTTCCCGAACAACGCGATGAGCGGCCGGAAACGCGCGTCCCCACGCGATCGGGTGACTTACCCGGACACCGCGGCGCGGGCGGCGAGCTGGGGAGCGGCGGCGCAGAGAGCGGCCATTGCTTCAAGTGGTGTGGTGTAGCGACTGGGGCGGGTCGGGTGCTTCAATGGGGGCACCTGGGTCTCCATCCGCCCATAAACAAACGAAGGAAACAAAATATGGTCCGGCCAATGAAAATTCACTTTTGAATGGCGCAGTAGCGCGCTCCGGTTCGCCTGTCGCTGGTCGAAGAGGCCAGAAGCTCGGAACGGCCAACGCTAAGCGCCACGAGGCAGTTTGCAGGACGCGTCGCGATGCGTCGCGTCTACCCCCCGTGGGTGCTTCTTTTTTTGACGTGCGTCGCCGCGCTCGTGACACGCACCAGCGGCGACTTGGACGCCGCCTCAGGTGCCTCACCCCTGCTCGTGTCCCTGTTGGACGGCACCGTGCAAGCGGTGGACCGGGAAACCGGGGCATCGCTGTGGAGCTTCTCCTCAGGCGGCCCCTTGGTGCGCGCGCACACCGCCGCTCCCGTGCACGGCGAGGTGGACGCCAGACGCGACGATTCGGCATCGGTGGCGTTACGACCCAGCCGTGGCGGCCCGGCCGTGGTGTTCCCAGGCGTGGACGGCTCTTTGTACACGCTGTCGTCGGAATCATCGGCGGGCGCAGGCGATGGCGACCACGAGCTGCCCGGTACGAAAGCCGTGGTGACGCGCCTCCCAGTCACCGTGCGGCAGCTCGTGGAGGCGTCGCCTAGCATGACCCGGGACGGCGGCTTGGTGCTTGGGACGCGCACCAGCGTGGTGTTCGCGTTGGACTCTTCGGACGGAACGCTGTTACGCACGTTCACCGCGGAAAGCGTGGTGATGCATTCGCGCTCGTGGCTGGAAGGCGAGCGCGACGACGACGATGACATATCTACGTTCGCGCTGGACGCCCTGGACGCCGCGGACGCGTCCGCACAGACACCGTTCCTGGACGCCGTGTTCGTGGGGCGGACGGAGTACAAAGTGCGTAGTGTTGATTCGAGAACGGGTTTAGAGCGGTGGAACGTTACGTACGGCGAGGTCACGCCGTTGACGAAAACCGGTGGGCTGTTTTCCGCGCACGCGCGGCCGTCTTTCGACCCGACCGACTTGTCCCAAAACGACCCCACAAATGACTTCGACGTGGAGTTAATCACCGACCGCTCCCGCGGCACGTCGGTTCGGTCCCTCGACGGGAAGTGGCAGAAACAGTTCGCCTCGGTGCCGATACGCGCGTTTGACCGAAAAGGGAAACCGAAGAGAAAAGCCGTTTTGGGAAAACGGCGCGATAAACACGGGGCGGAGGATACGATTTTCGTCGGCGCGCACGCGGGCGGGCTCTACGCGCTTCCCGGCCGGGATGACGGGGGCGGGTCACACGGCTCAGGTAACACGCCGGACGGAAATACCACAAACACAGGTACCAATATAAATGACGGGTTGGTTTCGTTTCTGAAAGGCGGCGCCGCGGACACCGCCGGGACGCTCGTCGTTGTTTCGCGCTCGGTCACCGAGCACGACTGGGCGTGCGTCCCGGAGCACTTGGCCGCATCAGCGCTGGCGACCAAGGGACGCGCGTACTTGGACGGCAGGAGGGATTCCTTGGACGGCAGTGCAGACCGCCCGGGGCGTACCGACGGTACGCTTTGGCCAAGCGGCGCGAGGCCTGATTTCGACAAAGCGCAGGCTGAAAAAATAAAGGGGACGGCTATGCTAACCTTGATTTTTGGTCTCGGCGTCGGCGCCGCGATTGTTGTGGCGACGCGCGCTTTTTCCGATCCGGTTTTCGCCGAAACGGTCGGCGCACCAAACAAGCTTGCCAGTGAGACACAAACGAAGCTTGCGGATGAGACACCGTCGAGTAAACTTGAGTCACCAAACGGTGAAGCCAACGACCCGTCGAGGCTCGACGCGGGCAAGAAAAAGCGAGGCGCGCGGGGCAAAAAGCGGGGCGGCGGAGGCGCGACCGCCGGGGATGCGAATGAAAACGAACCCGTGACTCTTTCCGTTGACCAGCCGGGGATCGACACGATTGAGACGATTGAGACGATTGAGACGATTGCCGAAGCTGCGGTTGTGAAACAGAATGCGCCCGTGAGTAACGAAAAGGACAAACCGGAACCGAAAACGGAAACGCATCTCCGCGGCGAAATCAAAGTGGGTCGTCTGAGGGTCGGTCCCGGGGTTTTGGGGTACGGCTCGTGCGGCACGGTTGTTTTCGAGGGCGTTTTGGACGGCCGGCCGGTCGCGGTGAAACGTCTGCTGGCGCACTTCCACGAGCTCGCGTTGGTGGAGCTGAAGACGCTTATCGAATCGGACGAACACCAAAACATCCTGCGGTGTTTCGCCATGGAGGAAGACGACGACTTCGTGTACGTCGCGCTGGAGCGCTGCGTATGTACGCTCGCCAGTCTGGTGGTTTCGGTACCGACGGGTGGTTCCGTTGGTGTTGACGTCACAGGTTCGAACCCGAGTGTTGGGGGGTCCAGTAACACTGCTGGCGGCAACACTGGTACCACTACTGGCAACCCTCAACCTTTTGTGTGGCTCCACCCGACCACCAAGCGCCCGACTCGCGAGGGGCTGCGTTTGATTCGCGACGCGTTTCTTGGCGTCAACGCGCTTCACGCGTCCGGGATCGTGCACCGCGATTTGAAACCCCAAAACGTTTTGGTCACCCAGCGGTTCCGGGGAAAACTCGCGGACATGGGACTCGCGAAGAAGCTCAGCTTGGCAGATGGCACGTCCTTCGAAACAAGGCCGGGCTTTGGGGGGTACGACGGGGTGAATGGGGGTACTGCCGGGACGGGCGGTAACACTAACACTCCTTCCGGAAGTAACACGTACGCCAACGCCGCGCCAACCGGCGGCACCGCGGGTTGGCTCGCCCCCGAGCGTTTACTCGGCGGCCGGCAGACCCGTTCGGTTGATTTGTTCGGCTTGGGGTGCCTGTTGCACTACTGCCTTACCGGGGGGGAGCACCCGTTCGGGGGGCGGTACGAACGCGACCAGAACGTTTTGAGCGGCGGTACACCCGGTTTGGAAAAGGTACAGCCTTGGTCCTTTCCCAAATCCCGCCTCCGCGTTTGACCGTACCAAGCCCTGACACTTTTCTGGCAAAACTCCAAAGCTAAACGCCGTGTCCCGCGAAGCCGCGGATTTAGTGAAGAGCTTGGTCGACACGAACCCGTCCCACCGCCCGACCGCGCCGCAGGCGCTGCTGCACCCGGTCTGGTGGAGCGACGCCACCAAACTTTCGTTCCTTTGTGATGTCTCGGACCGGGTGGAGATGGAGGACCGGGAAGTGGGCGGCTCGCTGTTGCTAAACGATTTGGAGCGAGGCGCGCTGGAGCGTAAGGACGGGGGTTTAGGGGAAACCGAAAACGGAATCGGAGGGAAACACAAAAAATGGAGCGACGCCCTACCCCCGGCGCTGACCGAAAACATGGGGAAGTACCGGTCGTACAACGGCAGGGAAGTTCGAGATCTTCTACGGGTCATCCGGAACAAGTCCAACCACTTCAGGGAGCTCCCGAGAAACGTACGCGAAACCGTCGGGGACCCGCCCGACGCGTTTTATCGGTACTTTGAGACGAGGTTTCCAAAACTCGCGCTTCACGCGTTTGAGTTTGTCAAAAAAAACGTAGCGCACGAACCGCAGTTCGCGAAGTACTTTTTCGGGAGTGCTGGGGAGGGAGAGGAGGGGGGGGGGGAGGGAGGGACGCGCCGTGGGTCCGGCGGAGGCGGTGATGCTGAAACAACGGGCGCGTCCGCGGCGCTTGCGAAGGCGGCGCGACAAATCGCGAACGGCTCGGCGCGACGCGCCTCGGCGCGAGCCTCTTTGGTCGCGTCTTCCCCCGCGGTGGAGTACCCCGAGCGACCGGGCGCGCCGGAGTGCGGTTTCTACGTGAAAACAGGCCGGTGCAAGTTCGGCGGTAGGTGCCACTTCCACCACCCCAAGGGAGTTCATCAGTGATGAGGAAGGATATGAGCGCAAGAGTCGGGCGCTAGCTACTGCGTTTTCGTCACAATCTAAACGTGGTCAGGCTCGTTAAAAGCGCGTACCGTGATGTTGATCCGGGAGTTCCCCAAGTGCGCCTTCGCCGCCGTGACCCGGACGCCGTGTTCGTAGCTGTGCTGAAACTCACCAGCCATGATACACAAATCGCCGTGCGCCAGGGGCACGGCGGCGAACGGTTTCTGCGCCTGCGTGGCTTTTATGTTTTTCTTTTCGTAAAGATCAAACAGCCTCGGCGGCGAGTTTGCTCCTTTACTATAGAAGCTGTATGAAAAAATGGGCGCACCATCCACCAAACTAGCTTCGCAGTCGCAGTGCCGTCCCATCCCTGCGGTGCCGTCGGGGTACCAGTTGACGTGCGCGGCGAGGCGGCCCTCGGCTTCGAAAGCCGAGGCGTGGCGTTCGCTTATTCGCGCTCGCGCGTCCGCGACGCACATGTTGACCAACGCAGGCCACTCTTTTTCGCCTTTGAACTTTTCCGGAAACAACCCGGAAGGCCCGTCCACCCGCGCGCTCACCTGCGCGCCGAACTTGTACGCGCTCCCGAACGTGCCTTGCTTGCGCCGCAGGTTCGTGCTGCGGTTCATCGGGTTGGGCGTGGGCGGTACAGAACGCGATAAATCCCAAAGCTCGTCGTACACAACCGACGTACACTTGTCAGAAAACAAACCCGGCTCATATCGGAGGAACGACTTGTTGTCAGGTAACACGTAATCGCCCGGTGGTATCCGTGGTGGGTTATTTCGTGTCGTGAGCCTGTGTGAACCGGTGTTGACCCACAGCTCGGTTTCGCGTAAAGGGGTGGCCTTGCCCGCGGCGATTGTGAATGGATTGGAGTTAGGCTTGGCAAAGGGTTCTCGGTAGGCACCAATGTCATCATCGCGTCGCCGCTTCGAAGGTGGCACGCCCTTTGCCGAACCAGGCTCGAGTTTCAGCTCGTCACCCGGAAGCCTGGGAAGCGGCCGCGCCGCGTGGATGGGGGACCGGAGCCACGCCCGGGCCGTCGCCATCGCGGCGCGACAAGACGAGTGGAGGGTGAGAAGCAGAAGCACGATGTTTTGGCCTTTTGGCCCCGAGTCGAAAAAAGGGCGCCACCCACCTGGGCCGATTTTCAGCCTCGGTCGTGCGCGGCGACCGAAGCTGTCCCCACCGCAGTTGGGCGCGCGCCACCTCCACCGCTTTCTCACGCACCCGCGTCGTCGTCGCCGCTGCGCACGCGTCCGTCGCACCGCGAAACGCACACATCCGAGGGAACCCTCGTGTTTTCTCGGCCGATCGCAATGCTCGCCGTGCAATCGCGTCTCGTCTGTGGTCCCCGCGCTGGAATCGCGGGAGCACGCGGCCCCGGAAAATCGCGCGTCGCGCCACTCGCCGCGCGTGCTTCCGGACGTACCGCCCCGCTCAGCGTCGCGGGGGAGCGACGCAACGCCGTTTTCCGAGGTACGCAAGCAACCGGCACACGATCGCGATCGCGCCGACCCCCACCTGATTTGATTCCGATTCACTTTTTTGCTGCAGTGCAACACGTGCATTAGATTGTGTTTGCGGTGCGACTCCCACTAACCGTCATCTAACCTCACCTCTTCCCCTACAAACACCAGTCGTCTTTCCTTCCCGCACCTCCCTCTGCACCACCCGCGCGGCCGCATCCGATGACTCCGCCGACCCGGTGTCCGTCGACGCCGAGTCCGACGAAACGCGCGTGATCGTGATCACGTCCGGCAAGGGCGGGGTCGGTAAGACCACCACCAGCGCAAACCTTGGGATGTCCATCGCGAGGCTCGGGTACAGAGTCTGCTTGATAGACGCGGATATCGGGTTACGTAACCTCGACCTTCTCCTTGGGCTGGAGAACAGGGTGATGTACACCGCGATGGAGGTGTTGGAAGGCGAGTGCCGGATGGAACAGGCTTTGATTAAAGATAAACGGTGGCGGTCCCTTGCGTTGCTGCCGATTTCGAAGAACCGACAGAAATACAACGTCACCAAGGACAGCATGAACGTTCTGATTGACATTTTGCGTGACCTGAAGTTCCAATACGTGTTCATCGATTGCCCCGCGGGGATTGATGTGGGGTTCATCAACGCCATCGCGGGGGCGAACGAAGCGATCATCGTCACGACGCCCGAAATCACCGCGATTAGGGACGCCGACCGCGTTGCAGGTTTATTGGAAGCGAACGGCATTTACGACGTGAAACTCATCGTGAACCGAGTTAGGGCTGACATGATCAAGAAGAACGACATGATGAGCGTGAAGGATGTCCAGGAAATGCTCGGGGTGCCCCTGCTTGGCGCTATTCCGGAGGACACCGAGGTGATCGTATCCACGAACCGAGGCGAACCGCTCGTGTTGAAAAAGAAACTCACCTTAGCGGGCATCGCGTACGAAAACGCGGCGCGAAGAGTCGTCGGTAAACAGGACTTCCTTATCGACCTTGATCAGCCGAAAAAGGGAATCTTACAAAGGACGAAAGAGTTCTTCACGGGTGGGGAGTGATGTGGGAACGGTTTGAGGATACGGAGAGATGCGGCTATTTGGTATTACTACAGAGACTACTTTTGAAGACCGCTAACAGATCGTGTCGCCCTCCTCCAACAGCCGTTGCGCCTGTTCCGTCAACACCCGGCTCATCGCGGCTTCGCGTTCCCTGGATTCGAACAAACGTTTTCGGAACAAATCGCGTTCGTCGCGCAGCGCGTCCGTCGTTTGTCGCACTCTTTTCTCGACTTCGCGCAGCGTCTCCGCCAACTTGAACTCCCAGTTTGCCGAGTTCGAGGTCACCGCCGCCGCCATTTCCCGTCGCGCGGTTCGCAACGCCGTTTCCGCTACGTCCGCGGTTCGCTCCGCGTGCTCGCGAGCGGCGGTTTCCGCGTTTGTCGAGGCTAAATACGTTTCGCATTGAGTCACCATCTCGTCGAACCGCGCGGGCGTTTTCTCGAGGGCGTTTTTTTCCTTTTCGCGAGCCAGCTTCAGCTTTTCAATCAATTCGCGCTCGCGCCGTTTGAACTCGGTTTCGAGTGCCCCCGAGGCAATCGCAATTCCCTCGGCGTGTCGCTGCTCAGCGCTGCTTTGTGTTTCCTCAGCCTCCGTCTGCATTTCCTCAACCTGTTTCGTCAGCCGCTTGATTGTGACCCGGTCCCTTTTCGCTTTTTCCTCGTACTGCTCCCTCATCTTCGCCGACCGCGCGGTGGCCAGGTCCAGGGATTTTCGCGCATTCGTCAGACGCGTGTCGTTCTCCTTCTCGCGGGAAAGAAGCTCAGCCTTGGCTCTGGGTGTGGTGTGGGATAGGGGGGGTATCCGGGGGTATCGTGTTAGGTGACGAGGTTCCAGGAAGTGGACGTGGAACAAGTGGTGGGACGTGTGCCTGGGGATTTAACACCTGGGGACACGGACACGTTGTTTCCCCCCGACACTGAAAGCGCAACACGAGAACGCACCTCGCCACCTCCGCTGCTTCCTGCGCCGCGACCGCCTTTCGTGACGTCACTTCTTCCTTGTCCGCACGCTTCAGCATGGCGACCCGCGCCTTGAGCTCCTCGTACGTCGCCATGGCCCCGCGGGCGCGGGGGACTTTAAAGCGGTCGGCACGTTTTCGTTTTTTTTCAGTGATGTTTCCGAAACGATGAAACGCACATTCCGAGAGAAAATCGCCCTTCGCGTCGTCCAGACCACACACCCGCGTGCGCTGGCGTGTCGCGACGCGCTTGGCGCGCGCGCGTCGTTCTCGCGCGTTCTTCACACCGCACCACGATGAGCTCATTGGCGGATGCGTTGGCGAGCCTGGAGTCTGCGAACGCGAGTATCGCGCAAATCGCGGGTTCTTACCCCCGAGAGTTTCCAAATGCCAGGACGTCTCGTCCCATCGACTTGACCAGCGAACTGACCCGGGTTTCGTTGGAGCAACACACGTTACGCGAAAGGTTACGTTCGGAGACGAACGATGACGACCACACGCGGTGTGCTTCGCGACGGGCGAGGAACTTTTTCGTCGCCCCGGGGGGGGTTTTGGTCAACGCGGTGCTTGTTCCGGAACCGCCTTGCGTCATACCGAAACCAAAACCGAAGTCGCCGCAAAAAACAACCCATCCCCAAAACGGGTTCGTCAACGTGGGCGCCACTTACCACTCCGCGGAGGCTTGTGCGGTGCGGTGGCTCCGCGAACGCGTGGTGCCTCTTTTGCCGAAACAACACGACGCACAAAAAGTGTTCGGGGTAACCACGCTCACTCTGGAGACGTTCCCGCTGGATGAGGATGACGAAAAAGTCGCGCGGGGTTTGCTTTTGAAAAAGTGTTTGGACCGCGGTTTCAGTGACGAAGAAACGTCCCAGGACGCCTCCTCCTCCTCCTCCGTGGGTGGGTTCTTCGTCACCGACGCCAGCGGGTTTCGCGTGTTGCGCGTGCTTCTGGAGGTCCGCGAGACGCCTTCGTCGTGTGGAGCGCGGGCTGACCGCCAATACGGAGGCGGTGAAACCCAAAGCCGGTTCGGCAACGAGCAGTGGACGTTTTCGCGTCTCAACCGCGCGGCGCGCCTGCCCGGGCCGTGCGTCGTGCTGATGCTCGGCCTGAACGGGGAGGCGGCTTGTTTGCGGGACCAAACGTTGGCGGGTATGGGTAACGGTGTAGACAACGGAGTTAGCAACGGAGAACAACTGGAAACGCACACCAATAACCTTTACAAAGCGTGGTGCGTGCCGAAGGAAAACGCGCTTGCTTTGCGGGATAAGCTGAAAAACGTCGTGTACGTGACGAACGGCGATTCTTCGTGTAAGTGGCGGTTCTTCAAGGTGGAGGACGGGAACGGCAAAGTTGAGTGTAAACAGTGCGCGGCGAGTGGCATCGCGGATGTTTTGGCCGCGCACATAAACGCTTCGTTGGCATCCAGAGGGCAAAGCGTTGATTTGCACCGAGCCGTGGCAAGTTCCGGTCCGAGAATGGAAACGAGCACGGTAAATACCACGGGACCTGTCATGCTTCCAAAACCGCGCAGACGAGCAGCTTTGCTAGACGCGCTTGGGTTGTGGACCCACGACAGCGAGGCCTCCGTGCCGACGAAACAGCCACCCGGGAGCGCCGCGCCCGCCATGGCGCCCGCGCAAGACGGGCTGCCTCGCCCCGATTTTTCCATCGCCACCCTGCGGCTCGATTACGACATGTGCAGTACGTTCCGGGTGCTGCACGTCACCGCGCGGGTCGTGTCTACACCGAGCTGGGATATAGGCGAGGTTTGCTTGCAGAAACCGGGACGACCGGTTTTTCCGATGAAAGAAAAGTTTGGGGTACACTTCGATGAATCCTCCGGCGGCTTCGGCGCGCCTTACTCAAAACAAGAGTTCGACCTTTTGTTTGTACACGTTGGTGAAACGTCTTCCGTGCCTGGTGTGTTTGTGATTCCCATGAACGACCTCGTCTCTCGTTTGGCGGTGCTGGGCGAGTTCACGCGCAGAGGCCAGACGTTGACCTGCGACGCGGACTCGATTTCCCCAGACTTGAGGATGATGATTCCCACAAGCGCGTCGCGTTGGCGCGGGGTCGCGCCCGCGACGGCGCGCGGCGGCGACGCGGGAGTAGTACAAGGCCAGTTCGTGGACACGAAAGGCGCGTGGGCGCTTGATTATTTCGTGCCGTATCCGAGTTCAATTGATGACGTCACGGGGGCGGTGGATGAAGTCAAGAGACTGTTGCTTGGCGAGAAACAGAACTCGTGGGACGGGAAGTGGACGCACCCGGCGTTTCGAATTTGATTTTGAGTTCGACAGATGGATGGGAAGTTTATTTTTGTGTCGACATTCCGAAAACTCTTTCATCGCGTCATCGTGGATCCTTGCGAGCCTCGATACGGAGGTTGCGTTCTGCTGCCCACCACGATCGGTACGGTCTCCATCGCGCGCGCGCCGGACGCGACCCTAACCGGCCGGATAAACCCTCGGGACGGTTGGCCAAAACCGTTCAAATCCATTTGCTCCTCCAAATTCTCCAGATCTGTTTGGTCCACGCCACCGAAGTCTCGCCCGATATCGCGGTACGGCACGGAATCGCGTCGCGCGACCCTGCGCCGTGTCCCGTGCCTCGCGTCGACGCGCACGCCGAGTTTCGCGCCCCCGCCGGTGCAACACGTTCCGAAGTCGCCGCAGCAGTCTCCTAACTCGGCGCACTCCTCGTCGCAGCAGCAGTTCGGCGCCTCGGCTTCGGGCTCGAAAATGCACATCCCGCACTCCCCAACGCACGACCGAACGATATCACCCGCGCCGCAAATCGATGAAGGCGGCAGTGGAAACGTAGGAGGAGCGGGCGGGGATTGTGTGGGGACGAAAAAAGGCGGCGGGGAGAGGTTGGGGACGGACACGGAAATCGGCGGAGGTATCGCGTTGCCGAAAATAAAAGGCGGCGGCGGCGGCGGCGCGTTAACTTTCCCGTCGCCTCCATTTCCCGAACCTTGAGCGTAGACGTACCCTGGGTACTCATCGCCAGGACGCACAACGACGTACAGACTGTCGATGACGGCCCAGAACACGATGTTGAGCAACGCGATTCGCGCGGAGATGAAGAGGAAGTTCCCGACCAACGCGGCTGCGCCGCCGACGGCCACGGTCGACGCCGCCGCCGACGCCGCAGCCACACTTCCAACGCTACTCGCGGTGACAGGTACGCTGGCCAAAGCAGCCGCGGCTGCGGAGAGCTGCGCTTGCGATTGAAAACCAGTGGACGCCGCGAAGGCTGCCGTGGCTCCGCCGTCGCACCCGGGACATCCCCACGCGCCTCCGTAGCGAGCGCGGGGGTCAACCTTTTTGTCCGTCTCCTTTTTGTTCGCGCTCTCTCGCTCCGTCACCGCCGCAACGCCGAGACGCTGCGCAGCGAGCGCGGCGCAGTAGTGACCTCCCGGCGTGTCTACTTTGGGTGGTGCGATGTCACACGCGCGACCGCACCGAGCGCAGGTCGAGTGGTGCCTATGCGCGTCGCGTTGACTGCGAGGCTCTGGGGAATTCGAGGACGTTTTCACCGGAGTTCCCCGACGGTGGGCGCCTCGACTCGGCGCCGGCGCCGTGGCCTGGACGCACAAAGACTCGCACACGGGCCACACGCATGTCTCCATGACCTTCACGTCCAGGCGGTAGGTATCCGCGCCATCCAGGGTCTCGCAGGCGAAGGGGTCGTCGTTTGCGGCGAACTCGCTGCTGCACACGAACGCCTCGTGCGCGTCGACACAGCGAAGCGCTTGATCGTCGTCGGGGAGACGCGCACGCACTGCCGCCGCGCGGAGGTCGCGCTCGGCGCGTGGCACGCACCGCTCCGCGTTCATCCCAAGGTACACACTTGCGGTGTCCGCATGCGTATCGGGATCGCTTTTGGAGACCAGGAGCTCCGGGGGCGGCAGGGTAAAACAAAGCGTGCGGTCCGCGAAGGTGCGTGTTGGGAACACCAGCAGCAGCGCGGATAACACGTTCGCACGAACCCCCGTCCATCGAGCGTGACGTGGAAGGGGTCGCATGGTGACGCGCATTCAACGAGTGCGCGATGAAGTGCCCACTTCACTAGCTCGTCGCGCTACCGTGCGCGGGACGAGAGGTGGTTGACGACCTCCCCGAGGCGTTTTCGTTTTCGGTCGACAATCTCGAGGTCCAAAGATTTCAGTAAGAGAGTTTTTACGGGAGAAGGCTCGAGTTCTTCTCAAGTCGTTCGGATGCGCTATGTGTTGATTACTACGTCTTCTCCTCTAGCTAGTAACCTGCTACTTGAAGTACTCCCGCTTTGCACGCACCACCTCATCGTACGCGTCGAGTTTCGAAAGCATCGCGTCTATGTCCTTTGTCCACGACGACAGAGTATCCGACATTTTATCAGCCTCGTCGCCGGCGTTTCTTTTCCACGCAAACGCCTCCGCGCGCGCCAAAGACGCGTCCATTTTTTTCTCACACGCGGAAGCCTCCGTCGCGCCGAACACACCTGCGCCGAGCACGGCCCCGGAACCTGGAGGGCCTCGGAACCCGGTCACCCGGTTGCGTTCGGTGGCGGACGTCGCTATTTTGTTTTTCGTACTGTTGGTTTTCTCCACCAGAGCCAAGTTTTCTTTTTCAAACTGTTTCGCTTCCAGCGCCTCCGCGCCGGTAAGAGTGGCGTCCTCATCGAGCTTCCCCATCGCCGCCTCGACCTCGGCGATTGCCGCGGCGAGCTCTTCGTCCAGCTCGTTTGGTGGTGTGGACCCGGAGGTGGAATCGGTGGAGTTCTCGCGAACGCTTCGGGACGCCGCGCGTGCCATCTGCCTTCGTTTTCGCAGTTCCTCAATGGCTCGGTCAACGTCTCGAACGGTCGCCCTCTCCCTGGAGGACGACGCCTGGACGTCGTCGTCGCCGGACCCAACGTCAACGCGCGAGACGGAAGCCGTCGCCCTGGAGTCCATCCGGTGGAGTTTCACGTTCGCGCGTGCCCGGCGCGGCGAGAACTGGTTCGATTTTGGTGTCATCCTTCAGTTTTTGCAGGTGCCGAGTTGCAAGTTTTCTGGTCAATTGCAGAGTGCACCGCGCTTGGACGCTCCCGTGTCGCCATGGGTATTTTCTGCCTGTACATTCGCGTCAAGCTCAAGGTCGAGATGATCGACGAGTTCAAGGCTCGCTGGGGGATTCTCGCAACGCACGTCAAGGCGAACGAGCCGTCGACGCTGAGCTGTGCGTGACCCTGAAACACATTCACGAAACGTTTTCTGCGCCTCTCGCTGACCTTCTCCCACCCGCGCTTCCGCAGACGAGCTGTGCGCTTCCGACCAAGCCGAGGACGAGTTCATGATCGTCGAGCGGTACCACTCACGCGCGGATTTGGAAAACCCGCACCAGAGGTCGGCCGAGTTTCTGAGTTTCAAAGCGTGGTGGACGGAATCGGGCGCGGTAGTTGAGAAGAGCGGGATGTCGTGTTTCGAAACGGGCATAGGGTACGCCGAGAAATGACACACGGTTTGGGGTTTCGCAATCAAGTCAGGTTCCACGTGGAAGGATACCCAGGAATTGTAACTTGAGGTTCGTACGAAAGCTTCGCGAATACTTAACGCGCTTAATCCTCTAAGGTAGTACGAAAGCTTCGCGAATATTTGATTGCGCGTCCTCTTCTCCCCGTCATCATTCACAACTCCGCGCGCCTATAAGAGAACATAATAGCGCTCTCTGGTCAGTCGTACACGTCCGCGATGCCAAGCACTGACACAGTGAGTTTAATTTGGTCGATGAAGTCCACCCCGGTGGCGTACTCGGTCATCATCCCCACTAACAAACCGAACATGGTCCACCGGCCGTTGTTGATTTCGTTTTTGGGCGTCATCCCGAAAACTTGCGAATCCTCAACCGCCTGGTCGTACTGCTGCTGTTTGAAAAACTTCACCATCTCCTTCGCTTTTTTCCGCTGGTACTCCACCGTCACCCCGCCCTCCTTCAGCGCCTTGCTCACCTCCACGGAGGCTTCGGTTTCGGTGGAGATGGCCATCACGCGGCCGGGGGGCGCGCGCGCGCGCGTCGCTGTTTGTTGAGAGAGATTTGGGAGGAGCAAGTGGTTTGGGGATGGGACGGGTCAGCGTGTGTTGGGGGTACAGCAGCCACGGGTGTTGATGTACACGCATCGCACGGCAGGGACGTTTCGCATGGAACCACTCGTGGGGTGGTACCCCGCGAGGGACACGGGAAACGAGGAACTTGGAAGACGTCCGCGTCCGCGTCCCACGAGCCACGTTGTGGTGGCTCTATCCACACGGATGTGTACGGCGCGGTGTGTGTATCGGCGGGACGTACCAGGCGTGCGCGTGCGCAGCATGCCACCACGCTTGGACGCGACCGACGCAGGCGCGACGACGCGGAGAGAAGCGACGGTAGTGGCCATCTTTGCTGCTGGCGACGCGTGGTGTTGTGCAGATCGAGGTGCGCGATAGGTGGAGAGGGCGTGCGGAAAAAGAGAGGCGGGTGGAAAACCACGACGTGGCCAAATCTGGGACGAGAGCGCTGAGTTCCGCAGGGTAGAAATGGGCCCATAAAGAAGAGAGGTGCGGGTTTTGGCCAAATTTGCTTTTTGGCCAAGAATGCACGTGAGTACGCACACAGCCCGCGCACAGCGGCCCGCGCACCGCGGCGGTGTGGCCTCTGGCCCTCCCGTGGTCGTATCGCCGGCATGCCAATGTCACCGTCGAGCCCTCGGGGGTTCCACAGCGCCGAGGCTGACGAGGCGGTTCGCGAAGCCGCCCGGGCGGAAGCGCGGCGGTACCGCAACTCGAACAATGGCAATGGGTTCCCGCGAGGTGAGATTCCCGGTGGGGGATGTGCGGCTGGTGCTCAGTGGTCTGCGTTTTCGGGGACGTGCGTGGTTAACGTCCACGGCGCACACAGGGTGAGTGGCGATATGCCCTCGCCAGCGCTGGTCACCACGTGTATCGCGGTCGCAGCCGCGGCAGTCATCTTCGTGGTTGTGCTCTGGGTATTTTTCGTCTCCACGCGCGCGCTGGCGCGACGACTGCGGCGCGCGGCGAACGGGCGGAAGGACGGCCATACAATTTGGATGGCGTTCCGGAACGCCGTCATCGACACGCTGGTGGCGCGTTTCACGGAAAGCGCCGTGGAGAGTATGGACGCCAAAACCGGAGTCACGACCAGGCAGGCGGACCAAAAAAAGGGTGATTCGGGGAATGGAAAAACAGCGAAAACACAAGGCGCCTCCCGGGAGGAACCAGAAAAGGCCGAGACGGCGCCTTCGGGGGTTTGTTTGGGCACCGCGATGGGCGCTGTGGTTGCCGGGCTCGCGCGTTTTGCACCTGATACAATAGGCGAAACGGAAGCGATTGCCGCGGCACGGGAAATGGCCGCCGCGCTGACCTTGTACCTGGAACCGGGAGCGGGCGGGGCTGGCGCGTTTCGCGAGTCCTTCGTCAACGCCGCCGCGAAGGCGTTTGTGGAGGAGACACAGAAACCTGGACAGAAGAATCCAACAAGCGCCGTGCTGCTTGGAAGCGAGACCACTGAGGTTCGAATCCCGAAAGAGCAGTCAACTGGTGTGAAGAAGTCAACCTCCAACGGGTCGTGGCACGTGGTCACGCCGAGCGGGTCGCCCGAAGAAAAACGAAAAGAAACCGAAAACGAAACTGAAAACGAAAAACAAAACGAAACCGAAACCGAAACCTCTGAGCGGTCCGGCTCAGCATCCGGCACCGGCGGGTGGTTCTCTTCGTTTGCAGGAATCGACCCTTTGGCGTCCTTCAGTGGGAGTTTCGTTTCGGCGAGCCCCGAAACGGCGGCGCGTAACGAAAAGAGCGTCGCGGAAACAACCGAGCGCGCCGGGTCGGAACAGGAAAAGAACGCGGCGTGGGGTTTGAGTTTACCCGAGATTTTGGCCGCACCGCCGTCCAACTCCGGCGCGACCGGTGTTTGGCCGCAGTTTCCCGATCCCGGCTTGGTTCTCGTGGCCGCCGCCACTGCGGATGAGACGCAGCTCAAAGCCCTGGACCTGGCGGTTCGGTACCGCCGCGTTCTTTCCTCGGAGAGGGCGAATGACATCGCGGAGAAACACCTCCGTTTGAACAAACTAACCCTGGAAACGCAGCGACTCAATCTGAACGTTTTGTCCGAAAACAACTCGATTCATGTTGACGCCAACGTTTTGGCGCAACAGAAGCTGGAGGGGGACACGGTTGACCGGCGAACCGCGCTTGACACCAAAAAACACGCCGAAACCCTGGCCTTCATCGCGGATGCGTTCTACACGGGGCTCACCGTGGTGTTCGTGGTGACGCTCGCGGGGGGGTGGCGGCGAGCAGTAGCGGCGCTCACCGCGACTGTCAGGTGAGTATTTCCCATTTAACACATTCCGCCTCCCTGATTTCCCATTCAAGACTGACACTCTTTTTTACAATCTCAGCGTGTGCCCGGCGCCCGCAGGGTGGTTCGGGTCCGATGAAGACACACACGGTGTTAAAAAACAAAAACAGTGGTCCATGAGTCGCGCCTTGTGGTCGTACGCCACCGGCGCGAACGGCCCGGGCCCGGCGGAGTACATGTGGTGCGTCTTGAGAAGTTTGGTGGGCGCGGCGTGGGGCGGGCTGGTGTTCGCCCTCGTGGCGTGGAAGCTGCTGCAGTACAACGTGGTGACGAAGTTCCAAACCGCCCCAGCCACGGTGCTGCTGCTGTTGCTAGGCGTGGGGTGCGGGCAAATCGGACGGGCTGGCGTGGACGCGCTTGGCGGGGACGGAGACAAGTGGCTACGGCTGTGGCGTCTCTACGTGTTGTGCGTCGCGCTGTGCACCTGGCGCGCGAAAATGCTACGCTCGGTGTTCGACACATGCGGGCCGCTGGGAAGAGCCGGGTTCTTCGCCTTAGTCGCAGTCGCCGCGCCGTTCACGGTAGGCGCGGCGCCGTTCGAGGACGTGTTCGCGAAAATATGGGTGGATGTCAAACACAACGTCGAAGCGCAGGCGTGGGCGTTGGGGTTTTGAGCGAGGCGCGCGTAGCACAGTCATCTACTTTTTCAAACAACCTTCCAATGTTCAGTACACAACGTTTCTTGAAATTCCTCTTACCATGGTACTCTGCCGGGATCGGCGCATGGATGCACTTTTTTTTATGGTGACAATTCTGTTGTTGACTTCCTTTGACAATCACTCTTTAAGCTCATTCATCACTTTTGAAAAGCCACGACTCGACTCGCCTCCCCAGCCACTCCGTCCGGCGCGGGCCGGCATGGCGGACGCGGACCCGGGTGCGTATGAGACACACGTTGCGGACCCCGGTGATGACGAGGTTGAGTCCGCGGTTGCGATGGAGCGCCACGGCGCGCGATGGAACGCGCTGCGAGACGATTTCCACTTCAACCTGCGTTTACTAAACGAGCGAGACGCACACATAGACAACCTGGAAGCCGAGCTGGGTCGTCTCCGCGAAGCCCTGGTTTTGTCTCGTGAAGTCGCGGTATCGGAAGCGCTCGCCGCGTCTCGCGCGAGGGACGACAGAGAACGCGCCGCCGACGCCGCGCACGCGTTGAGCCTGGAGCAGGCGCGGTCGTTTGTTGCATCCGCGAAAGCGGAGACCGCTGATGCGAAGGCGGAAACCGCCAATGCGTACCGTTTGCGGGAAGAGACGGTGGCGCGCGCGCGGGGGGTCGCGGACGCGCAGGCGGACCGCGCGTTGACCGCGGAATCCGTCGCAATGGCAGCAGGTTTGGAAGCAGCAGAGGCGCTTCGAACGAGGGACGCGGCGGATGAGGCGCGGCGCGACGAGCGCGCGCGGTGGCGCGACGAATCGCAAACGGCGACGGCGAAGATCGAAACGGCGGTGAGTCGTTTAGCGGACGCGGAAGCGCTGGTGGCGGCGCTTGGAAAGGCACACGAAGCGCTGGAGAAACAAGCGCACGCACAAGAAACAGACTTTCGACAAAGGCTGGACAGAGCGGACGCAAGAGAAAGAGACTTTAAACAAAGGCTAACACGCGCGGACGCGACGCGCCGGGGTTTTGAAACCTCGTTAGCCACGGCGCTCGCGCGTTTGGAACGCGCGGAGCGACGCGCGCGCGACGCGGAAGCGGCGGCGGCGGAACAAGCAGACGCAACACGCATGGCTTTGCTAAGAGTCACATCTACAGATGCATCTGTGTATACGCCGCCTGTGGACGACTTGACATCTGACGATGCTTCATCGGACGATACTCCATCTGCGCTGCAGTTTGAGGCGCCTCCTTCTGATGATACTCCATCGGATGATACTCCATCCGCCTCGGCGGCCTCGGAAGAGGAAGAAACGCGCGCGCCGTTCGCCGACCCCCCCGCGTTGAGTACCCCGGGCGCGGCGGCGGTGTTGGCGTCGAGGTTCAACGAGGACGGCCACCGGTTGTTGGACTGTGAAACACAAAGCACGCCGCCGACCACGGCCGCAGCGGTGCGCTTACCGGGCGGCGACGCTGAAGCGTTTTCCCACAGGGGAAGCCCGCGTTCCGACCGTTCCAACGGTAGTTCGGACGCGGGGCGTCCGTTGGCCGAAGTCATGGAAACGTTAGCCACGCTGTCGCGACGCATGGACGACCAAGCCGCGTCCGCCGCGGCGGCGCTGTCGCCGGCGGCGACCACGGCGGCGGCGCGCGCGGCGCTGGATTGCGTCGTCGCCGCGACGGGCGACGCCGTTGAGACGCTTTCCACGATTGAACGCAAACTGCGATCCGCGAAGGCGAAACGGACGGAACGGAAGACACGGAAATGCGCGGCGAGCGTGTTTTCCTTTCCCGACGTACCACCGTCGCCCGCGCCGCTGACGGAGGCGGCGTCTTTTTCCTGGGGAAATGACAATATCGAAAACACGGAGGAAACTTCGGGCGGCGACGACGTGCTGGCCGCCGCTGCTGCGATCGCGGGCAGGGTACAGGAGACGCGCCCGCACTCGTGGCGGGTGGACGACGAAACGACGAAACACACGACGCACCAGCACTCGTGGCAGGTGGACGACGCAGCGACGAGAATAAAATGCACGGAACCGTGGCGCCTCCCCGCGCGCGCCCGGTTATTGGAGATGTCGAAACACTTGCAGCGCGGCGGGTTTGTGGTGCGCGACGATAACGACGTTTTCGAAAATGCAGACGCGGCGTCCGCGCACGCGCCGCCACCGAAACCGAAAATGGCGAAAAAGGTTAAGAACAAGACGAAAACGACACATGGCCCCCCGCGACACGTTTTGGCGCTATCGCGTCCTAAACCCCGAATTGAGACCTCACCCGACCCGGCGTTTCCCCCGCCGTTCAGGGCGAGACCGGTTCCGAAAAGTCATTTTAACCGATTTAGGGTCGACGCCGGTCCGTTCGATTTATCTCTCCAGCCGGAGCACGTCGCGGAGGTTTGGGGCGATTTGGGTTCGAGTCACTTCGCGTCGTCAACGCCGTCGCCACTTGCGCATCGAAAACTGGAACGGTCTGACTCGCGAAACGAAAACGCATTCGCGGCGTTTTCGGGTGACTCCACGGACACGCGTTTGGCCGCGCTGAGACTACGGCGGGAAATATTCACCGCCGCGAGACAGGGTAGCGGTATCACTACCTCACCACTTGAACCACTTGAATCTTGTCTTTACACATAAGTCTGTCAATTAGACTCCTAATTACCCTTTCGTAGCCCGGTCGTTTACGGTTCGAATAATCATCATCATCATCAATTCCCCTGCTGCGCTTTCTGCGTCGCCCCCCGGACGTTCCACAGCAGCGAGTTCTTCACCGCTTTGAACCAGTCTTTGGTTTCGCCCGCTTTGCAAATCGCGGGCACGGGGTACCGCCAGCCTTTGACGACTAAGCTTTCTCCTCTGCGTAGCGTCCGCTGTTTTTTCCCGTCGAACGAAGCCACCGGCTCCACCCTTGCACTCTCCGGAACCGTGATTGTTAATACCGAAGTGTCGGGCAACACCAGCGGGCGGAACGAAAGCGTGTGCGGACAAATCGGTACGAACAAAACGCCCGACACGCCCGGGTGCACCATCGACCCGCCCGCGGCGAGCGAGTACGCCGTGGACCCAGTGGGCGTGCTGATCAAAATCCCATCTGCAAGCACCTTGGTCATGGGGTTGCCGTCGATGTTCACGTCCTGAGATTGTAAAAATAAATGTCAGTCTCGTATGGGCAATCAGTCAGTGGAGTGTGGTAAACGGGAAATACGTACCAGATCCACCAAGGCAGCCGAAGCCCCGCGGTCCACCACGATTTCGTTCAAACACACCTGCGATTGTTACACGAAAAGGGTCAGTCTTGAGTGTACGAGCAGAATGTATAAGGGGATTGGGTAGAGTAAACAGTCTATTTAGAGTAATCGGGCCGAACAGTGCACTTGTGATGTATGTAGTGAACCGTAATTACGGGCGGACAATCGGCAAACGGCCGGTGCCGCCTGATTTGGGAAAGCCCAGGAGGCCGTACCTGCGTGTCCCCCGCGCTTTCCTCCACGCCGTTCGCGTCCACGACGTACGCGCATAGGCGGCTCCTCGGGGTGAAAAAGAACTCCCCCCGCACCACGTCGTCAATCGCGGTGCCCAGCTCGAACTCGTCAAAAGCGGTGAGGAAACCCAACGACCCCATGGCGAAGGAAATCACGGGGGGCACGGCTTTGGGAAACAAATTGCTCACCCACAAAATCGTGCCGTCGCCGCCGAGACAGATTATGAAGTCGATTTTTTTATCTAGCCCCGGGTCGTCGTCCAGCTGCCAGGTCACGCCAACCCCCGTTTCCCAGTGCACCGCGGGTTCCACCCACGGGGTGATGTTTTTCTTTTGCAAAATCCGCACAACCTCCACCAGCGCGCTCGTCGTGTTTTTGTCGTTTGGCTTTTTAACGATCAGCACGTTTTTCGGCGGCGCCAGCCACGCGAACTGCGAGTGCGGCGTGCCGATCTGCGTGCGGCGTATCGCCCTGTCCTCGGGGGTGTGCACTTCGCACCCGTCGTCGTTACACAGCAACAGCTGGAACGGGGCTTTCTTTTCGGGTAGTTTACTGTTACTGGTGTTTTCGCCGTTACTGAACAGGGACGCGTCTGAATCCTCTCGTTTGAAGTGAATTCGAGGACGAGTAACAACTTCGTCGTTGAATTTGGGGTCAACCGTTTCCAGGGAAGACGTCGAAACACTCTGTGTCGCGAACGTGTTCGCTAGCTGTGACACGTCCGTGTCCACGGTGTTGGTTGTCGACCCGTTGTTGTCTGACGTGCCGTTGGGCGAATCAAGCGAGGGCGTCTGATTCAATTGATTCCCCCCGAGTCCAACCACCCCAGCCAGTTCGCGCAACTCCACGCGCTCCACGCTTAGGCGGTTGGTTTTGTCGCGCAGGGTTTTGTACGACGGCGTCCTGTGATGTCGTCTGCTGGGCGAACCTTCTCGGGACCCGTTTTCGGGAGGGTCGTGTGTCGCGAACCCGGTGTTCGCCTCGACGGTAACGCCGCCGCGGTCGTTGTTAGGCGCCAACCGCCCTTCCCCGAACTCGCGCGACCCAACCCCGGGGAGGCTCGCGACTTGCGTCACCAACGCGCGGTTCATGCGCTCCAGCTCCTTGATCCGCGCCAGGTACGACTCCTCGTTCGCCAACGCGTGCGTGGACCGCGCCTTCACCGCCTCCAGCGCCCGCTCCAGGGTTTCCACGTCCGCGTCCATCGCGAGTGTGGGAATGGCGCAAACATTCATTGGATTGACGAACGCGGCGCGTGCTGGCCCCGAAAACTGCTGTCAAAGAAGTCAGTTCCGCGGGCTTTGCTTGGACTCTTTAGGACCTTGCAAGCATCGAAAAAGGTGTTGCGGTCGAACGCAGTCAATCGCCTCGCGGACTGTCGGAAAACACACCTCGAGGCGCGACCTGTGCAGGCGGCGTCTGGGAAGTCGGATCCGCGATGGCGCCGCCTCCGACCACGCAAGCGCCTTGGAAGGGGTTCGTGGCGGGAAGCACCGGCGCGATGCTTTCCGGGGCGGTGACGCACCCGATCGATTTGGTGAAGGTGCGCATGCAGCTGTACGGCGCGTGTGATGGGATGCCCGCGAAGGGCGCGTCTGCGCGCCCTCCCCCCCTGAACAACGCCCCGCCTGGGATGTTCAAGACCGGATTTCTGGTGATGCGGCACGAGGGAACCCTGGGGTTGTACAAAGGCTTGGGGGCGAGTTTGATGCGGCAAGCCAGTTTTATCGGCACGAAGTTCGGGGCGTACGATTTGCTGAAGACGCGGATGCCGAAAGATGACGACGGGACGCTTCCGTTCTGGAAGATGACCCTTTGCGGCTTGGGCGCGGGGGCGATCGGAGCGGCGGTGGGTAACCCGGCGGACTTGGCGATGGTGCGGATGCAGGCGGACGGGCGGTTACCCACCGAGCTGCGAAGGAACTACAAAGGCGGCGGCGACGCGCTGGTTCGAATAATAAAAGAAGAAGGCGTGTTCGCGCTTTGGCGCGGGTGCGGCCCCACCGTGAACCGCGCCATGATCGTCACCGCTTCGCAAATGGCGGTGTATGACAAGAGCAAAGGCACGATTCTGGCGAACTCCGGTTTGAAGGACGGGCTCGCGGTGCAAACGGGCGCGTCTTTCTGCGCGGGAATCGTCGCCGCGCTGACCAGCAACCCGATCGACTTGGCGAAAAGCCGGCTGATGAGCATGAAACCAAACGAACACGGCGCTATGCCGTACACCGGCACGATGGACTGCATCGCGAAAACAGTCCGGCACGAGGGAATCGGCGCGGTGTACAAAGGCCTGATTCCCACCACGGCGCGGCAAGTTCCCCTGAACATGGTGCGGTTCGTTTCCGTGGAGTGGGTGAAGAAAATACTCACGGGCGTGGAGTGAGTGGTTTTTATGAAAGCGTGAGGTTTTCAAAGGTTTTAAGAATATCACCTCATCACCGTTCGCTAATAAATGTACACACCGTTATACTATTCCTACGCTAATGTACACACAATTGTTCGTTTTTTAGTACTCATCCAGGGCGTTCCAAATCATGCGTTGCACGTTTCCCATTCCGTTGCGCGTCCGGTTGTTTCGCTTGTGGTCGTTCTTCACCCGCCGCTCCGTTTTCGCAAACGCAACCTCCCGGATCGCGCGGGCGAACGTATCAGCCACCGACTCGGTACCCGCCGCGTCCGGACGCGAACTTCAAGCGCCAGCGAAGCGCTTCACGCGCTATCCGGGGTTTAGGGAAATTTGACTCCGCGACGACCACACGCTTCGTCACGGAAGCGCTTCGCCAGACGTCGCCGCGCGCGGACCTCGGTGCCGCGTGCCCTCCGCCGCGCGCTCTCGCGTGCGTCTCCGTAAACGTCAGACCGCACGAAGCGAAGCGAAATAAAATCAAGCGCCGTCGTGGGGTCCGCTTCTTTCGGCGGGTGCGATTTAAATTTGTCGCCCGGGTATTTAGGGTACCACCACGGCGATGATGTTTCTTGTCTCTCCGCCGACGCCCCTGTGTGTCCCGCCGCGACGAGCACCAGGCCGTCGTTGTTTTCGGAGCGGCCCGAGGTGTTGTTTTTTTTTTCGCCGCTTTTGTCGCCGCGTCTGGCCGCGCCCCACCCGACCCACCCCTCGCCCGTGACCGCCACGAAGTGCACGTCCTCCGCGGCTTCCCTCGCGGCCGAGGAGACTTCAGGGGAGGGCGCGACGACACGCACCCTGAGGCACCGCGCGGCCACACGCCCGCGGCTGGTGCGGTCGATGTCGGGCCAAACCAACCAGCGCAGCGAACGAGCGCCTTCCAAAGTTTCCCTATCATCCAGCGCCTCCCACGACTCCAAACTGGCGTGCGTCCGTGAGTCCGTGAGTCTTGGCAGGACCCCGCCTCCGGGATTTGCCGGTGCGATCGCGGCGCGGCACGTCGCGTCGCACGTCGGGTCGCCGCCGCACCGCAGGATTTCCAGTTTCGGGGCTGCCAAAATTAAGGCCCGTAAGCCATCCGCGGAAACGCCGGCACAGCCGGTGACATCCACGGTGACCACGCTTCGAAGCGCGCCTTTCGCGGCGAGAGCGCGCACGCCCGCATCCGTCACCGCGTCGCCGCACCCGGACACGTCCAGCGCGGCGAAGGATTCGTCCACCAACGCGACGAGCGCGGCGTCATCGAGAACTCCTTTTCGCCGAGCCACGGCGAGGAGGGCTTGCCGGACATCGGGAGGCAGGTTCAGGAGCGACTCCCCCGCGACCTCCACGAGCTCGTCCACGTGCGCGGCGAGGAGGTCCACGACGAGCCACTTCAGCGGTTTGACCTCGCGCGGCATCGCGCGAGGTCAGGAGTGATGAGATGAGATCCTGCGAAACGCAGAGACTGCTTTCGATATTTTCACGGTTTCTTTTTGTTCAACGATCGGCGACGTGCCAGTGCGTGCCGCACGCGCCGAGACCGGTTTCGCGATGGACGGTTTCGGCATGGAGGGTCTCGGGTTCCCCACCGAGACCACGACCGCGCAGTGGGAACTCGAGCTCACCGCGAGGGGCATCTATGGCGACGCGGTCGCGGCTGGTTTGGATGGCGGCGACGAATCCTCGAACGAGGCTGCACGTGATTGGGCAACCTCCGGTGCGGTGCTTCAGCGAGAGGCGCACGTGGGGTATTTGCTGAAGTCGCTGCGCAGGCTAAGCGCCGGGCACGTGGTGCTCGACGCGAGCCGGTGCTGGCTTTGTTACTGGATCGTGCATTCGCTGGCGCTGCTTGGGTACGTTTTACCGGAAGAGTTGGGGAACGATGTGGTTGCTTTTTTGAGTTTGTGCCAATCCAACGAGGGCGGGTTCGGTGGCGGCCCCGGTCAGGCGTCACACCTCGCGCCGACGTACGCGGCGGTGTGCTGCCTCGCCACAATCGCGACTGACGCGGCAACGCAAGTAGTGGACAAAAAAACTATGCGCGAGTTTTTGATGCAGTGCAAAGACCAAAACCGGGGCGGGTTCAAAATGCACGCCGGCGGCGAAACGGTAAGTGTACTGCATACATCACAAGTGCGCTGTTTGCGGAATACAAGTTACGAACATTACGAGAGACTGACGCTTATTTTTTTATCGTGCCAGGACGTCCGCGGGTGTTTCACCGCGCTGGCGGTGGCGCACCTGTTGCGGATCGATTCCGAATTGAACTCGCGCGATTCCGAATTGAAACGCGGCGTCCCTTCGTTCGTGAAGCGGTGCCAGACCCACGAGGGAGGCATCGCAGGTGAGCCGTATGCGGAGGCGCACGGGGGGTATTCCTTCTGCGGGCTCGCCGCCGTGACGCTTTGCGGCGAGGCGCACGTTCTGGATTTGAACGAACTCACGCGGTGGCTCGCGCACCGGCAAGGCACCGCGGAGGGCGGGTTCTCGGGACGGACGAACAAACTCGTTGACGGGTGTTACTCGTTCTGGCAGGGAGGCGCCTTTCCGCTGTTGCGGCTGGTGCACGATTTGGGGGGGAAACAGGGGGAACCGGGGGGGGAAGGAGGGACGACAACCGCGACTGAAAAAGCTGAAAAGACAGACTTGCACACAGAACCCGAAGCTGCAAAAGTAAAAACAAACGCCGCGACCGGCGTCCCCGCGTGCGTGTTGTTTCCCATCGCCCAAAACGAGCCAATCACGAACCCCGGTTTCGGGTACAACGCACTCGCTTTGCAGGGGTGGTTACTTCTTTGCTGCCAGCTCAAACACGGCGGCCTGCAGGACAAACCAGGCAAAGGCAGGGACCACTACCACACCTGTTACTGTGCGTATTGCGCGTTTCCCAAATCCGACACGCGCCGCGCCGTTCACCGCCCCCGGTCCAGGGGCCACGTCCGTCGTTAAAAGGAAGCTGATCCGAGCCCAACTCGGTGACTGTTCAGCCCGAAAACGCCCGACTGTTTGCGCAACACTGGTCACGAGAATATTCCGAAAGACTGACCCTTTTTTTACACAACCGGAAGGCCTCAGCGGGTTGTCCGCGGCGCAGCACTTTGGCGGCGACGGGATTTTGGGCCCGGCGACGAACCTACTCGAAAAACTCAACCCGGTTGTCAACGTGGTGGAAACGCAGCTCGTGCGGTGGATGAGGGGGATGGAAAAGACTACCGGGTGATGGGGTTTTGGGGTGGGTTTTGTGACGGAACACACACCTTACTACTGTATTTGTATTAATCACAAGTATTGCACGCGCCGTACCTACCAACGACCGGTTCCCGACTAAATTTTTACACCGCCCGTTTCTAAAACCGGCTTAGCGTTTGGGACAACTGGGACCAGCTTGCCCGCGCTCGGCGCAGGGCCGATTTTCGAGGCACCGGCGGCAGCGGGTGTGAGCTAAGGCTGGCTAAGGACAGTTCCCGGGATAGAGACGCGGGCGCTGAAAATCGCGATGCCGGTTTGTGGGTGTTGCCGTTTTCAAAACTCACCACCACGGATGACGCGGTTTGGGTTTCGGGACCCTTTTTGGCTTGGCTTTTTTCTTCCTTCCCATTCCCATCGTCGGTTCCGAACCCGTCGAGCGCCACCAAACCCCGTTCTCGAAACCAGTCGTTCATATGTTTGTCCCTTTCCGCGATTTTCACCTTGCACTGGCTTTTAATGAACCTCTCCAACAGCCGTGCGATCCATCCCCCTTTGACGTGCAGCTTAATCACGCTCTCCACCACGCACCCAGTTCCGCCGCCGCCGCCGTCGCCGTCCGAATCCGGACGCACCCATTCGTGGAACGAAAAATCGAGCATCTCACCAGCCATGCACGGCACGACCTTCACCCGTCGTTCCAAGAATGGGTGGTTGAACACCGCGTTTTCGTGGTACGCCTGCGCTTTCTTCATCACCCGCGCCAACACCGCGGGTAGGTTCAGCCGGGGTTCCGAAAACACCACGCGCTTGATCGACCCATCCGCCTGCACGTCGTCCGTGACGTCATAACAACCCATCTTCATCGCGGTCATGTGCAACGTCTGCTGGAACTTCCCGTCCAGCATCAGGTCGTAGTAAACCTGCGCGCTGCACGGGAACCAGCTGTGACTTTTCCATTCCTTCATGGGAAGAACACCACCAGGAGCCCCGGGCCCCGAGGAACAGGGACCCCTTCGACGCGACCTCGCGACGCCGAAAGTGTCGACGGTATTCTTCTTTCGGACACACGAGACGAATGCTGTGCACGCGCCATTTTTGGCCACCTGGCACTCCACCTGGCAAACCTTGCCGCAGCTTGCTGCCTGAGGTTCCAAGTTGTTTTTCAGAATGTTCAATTCCTCGGGCACTCGCGGTCGGCGCCTCGGCGCCCGCGGCGTCGTTTCCCATGAACGACTTCGACTCGTTCGACACTAATCGAGACGGCTCGCTGAGCTTCGCGGTGCGTTTCCCTTCTAAACCCTAAAAACCGAACGCCGAAGCGGTCGCGTTCGGGGCGGCGTTCCTAGAGAACCCCCGGGTGCGAAGCGCAAGCGAACCCGAACCCCGCGGAGAGTTAAAAGTGCATTCCGCCCCTCTCTGCACAACACGTCTAACCACCGCAAACGCACCACCCCTCACCCTTTCCCACGTGTCGTCGTACTTCATTTCATCGAAACAGGAAGTCCGCGAGGGCTTGCGACGACGGGGCATCGCGGTTTCGCAAACGCAGCTGGAGAGGGTTTTCCATGAACTCGATGGGAATGGCGATTTGCGGATTTCGCGTTCCGAGTTTGAGGGATTTTGCGCGCGCCGGCGTTTCGAAATCGAAAGCGTGTTCCAGCAGTTCGACCGGGACCGGGACGGGCGGGTATCGTCGGATGAACTCCGTAAAGGCGTGGAGAAAGCGGGGTTGAAAATCAGCGATGACCAACTGCGGGTGGCGTTTGAGTTTCTGGACGAAAACGGCGACGGCGGGCTTTCCTTCGCCGAGTTTGAAAAGGTGCTGACGCTGTTACCGCGCGGGTGCGTGTGTGTCGGGGCTTTCCCAAATCAGGCGGCACAACGTTTGCCGCCCCTCTTCGAACGCACTGGTCATTAAAAGGAAGTCGCTACATACACCACAAGTGCACTGTGGAGGCCCGAGTACGCCCGACTGTGTGCTCAGGCCACGTTACGAAGTACACCCACACTCGCCGACTCGCGACTGACACTTTCGTCTACCCGTCTCAGCGCAAACGCCGCCGCCGCGTTCGACGCGTTCGTGCACCGGGCCTTCGTGGACGACGCCGAGTCCGAGTACACCTTGGCCCGGGATTGGAACAGCAGCAGCCAAACCACGTTCACGAAGGAGCTGGTTGGGAAGCTGCTGTCGGGGGGCGTGGCGGGCGCGGTGTCGAGAACCGCCACGGCGCCGATTGACCGCGTGAAAACAATCCTGCAGTCAGGGAGGCTGCCGGAGGGGCTTACCGGACGTTCTGGCACCGCGGCGAGCGCGAGCGCAGATTCCACGAACAGTTCCTCGGTGACTCACAAAGGTACTGGCACAAGTACGGGTAAAGGTACTGGCACGAGTACGAGCCGGACGGTCGCGGCGGCGGTTCGCGGGTCAAAAAGTAACTCGCACGGGTATTCGAAAGGCCCACCACCTCACGTCTCTCCGCCGACCATGCGCGCGGCGGTCCGGGCGATTTACCGCGAGGGCGGCGGTTTCGCGTTTTGGCGCGGCAACGGCGCCAATATTCTAAAAGTGGTTCCGGAAACGGGCGTGAAGTTCGCAACCTTCGACGCCCTGAAGCACTTGATCGCCGTGGACCCTGGAAACGCCACGACCAGCGAACGGTTCGTGGCTGGGGGAATAGCGGGCGCGACCGCGCAGCTTGTGATTTACCCGCTGGAGATTGTTAAGACGCGCATGGCGCTGAGCGGGGGGGGGGGTAGTGTTACCGTGGGGTCGTCCCACAGTAGTTTTACGGCGGGAAATAGTGGTACGGGTGGAAGCGGCGGCGGCGGTGGGGTTGGGAGCGGTGGCGGTGCGTTCAAACCACCCCCACGCGTCACAATCGCCGGTACCCTACGCGCCGTGCTCCACGAATCCGGCCCCAAAGGTTTGTTCCGGGGTTTAACCCCCTCCCTGGTAGGCATCGTGCCGTACGCGGGAATAGATCTGATGGCCAACAGGTACGTACCGCGCGTTTCCCAAATCCAGGCACCTACGTTTACGGACCCTCTGTGACTGTTTACTGTGCACTACTGGTAACTCTTACCAGGGCCGGCCCTGTGGTAAATTGACACAGTACTACGGTACCCTGTCCAATCCCTGGTACAAGTTCCTACACATCACGAAACACTGACAGTTTTCGTTTACAAAAACAAAAAGCGAACTTCGCTCGTACGTCGCGCGGCGGTACCAGCGAGAAGGCGCGGAGCCCGGGATTCCTGAGCTGTTGGGTTGTGGCATGGTGTCCAGCACCACCGCGATGGTGGCGACGTACCCTTTAAACGTGATACGGACGCGCATGCAGACCGGCGGGCTCGCGGGGTTCCCGTCGTACACGAGCGTCACGCAATGCGTGCGGCACACGCTGAAGCGCGACGGCGTCGCCGGGTTTTACCGAGGAATAGCGCCATCGCTCGCCAAAGTCCTGCCCGCGTCGTCCATCTCCTACGCCGTTTACGACGTTCTGAGCCGAAGCGAACAAGAGGAGGGGGGGTAGGGACTTGGAGGGGTGGCCGGGTGTTAAGGGCGATGGTCGCGCCGCGGAGCGCGTCGCGGGTACCCAAGGAGCGTTTCTTCTTGCAAAATCAAAGCGGCGTAGAACACCAAACTGCAAAGCTCTTCATGTCCGTCAACTTATCCGTATCGTGTTTTTTCGTTGTCGGACGCTTCCGACGAAACGCGTTGATCTGTTCCCCGAGTCTTGACGATCTCTTCCAGTCTTACCCGCGCACGCGCACATTAAAACCCGTGGTATATGCACGCGTAGAAGTTGTGGATCCATGGGTTGAGGCGCATCCACATCCGCGACCCACGGCGGCTCGTCCTCGCCCAAATCACCTATCGTGGTGGACGAGACGAACAAACGTTTGCCGTACGACAAGTTCACTAAAGCCCCTCGAGAAGCCGCACTAGCTGATGAGATCAAGAAGCGGTTTTCAGGGGAAGATATGACATCGCCCGACGGTAAGTGTGAATTGAAATGCTTCTCGAGCGATGGCGCGAAGTATGAAGGGCCGCCGCCGAAGGAGGTCAAGGGCGGTAAGGGCACGATTCAAAAATGCATCGATGAGTTCAAAGCGAACCCGTAGAAGTACGAAGCGATTCGCTTCTCGCAGAAGGCGTTCATGAAGAACTGTGACCCCCAGGAATGCAGCGTGTTCCCGCGCGCGCCGGGTAAGACCTTCCCGCACTTTCGAGATCCGGCGCTGACGCCAAACCAACAATGGTGCCGGGTGTACGAGTGGACGGACAAAAGTCTCGCCGCTTATAGAGGCGAACCGGGTTTATCGTTTAGCGTCCAAGTGGCGGGCGGACCAATGGAATTTGTGTTAATCGGACCCAGGGATTGGGCGGTTGCCCGGCGAGGGATCGCTGACGCGGGAACGATCTTCGTCGCGACCGCGCGCGCGGTGCAGAAAACAGCAGTGAGCTTGAACAAACAACTCCGTGGAATGTTCCGTTCCCGCTTTCCGAAAACGTCGGCCAACCAACACAAGAAACGCCGTTCCAATCGCGTTAGTCCCGTCGCACCCGCGTGATTTTTTTCTTTGGACACGATTATTAATATAAACACCGAGTGGTCACACGACTCTCACCCCCCGTCGCCTCACTTGGCGGCTTCTGTTTTGGGAATTTGGAATCCTCCCCCTTCCGCAGCGCGCTTCAGCGACGCGAGGGGCGCGTCGTCGTCCGAGTCGTCGTCCACGAGCGCTGCTTTTCCTTTTTTCGCGGGCGGCGCTTTTTCTTCCGATTTCGATTTGCTTTTTTTCGCCGGTGGCGTGGCGCGCGGCTTGGCGGACGCCGGGCGCTTCGCCGCGGAGACGGATTTGCCCGATTGTTTCCGCGACATAATTTTTTTGTACGCCTTCTTCTGCTCCTCTTCCGGTAACAGCCCGTGCTCCATCAGCCAAACCTCCGCCATGTCGCTCTCCGGCTTCTGCGAGCGCAGCGAGAGGTAAAACTTTCGCAAAGAATCCGTCGCATCGGGGGAGTCTCTTTTCTGACCGGCCAGGTCGTACACCTTGCGCTCGGTTTTGGGCTTGGTGTCGGCCTTCTTGGACGCGCCCGCGGGCTTCTTCTTCTTCTTCTTCTTCGCACTGGGCTTGCGAGCTGGAGCGGGGGGAGGAGGGGTGGGGTGGCGGGGGAAGGTCAGCGACGGCGAGTGGATCGGGTACGCCACGATCGGGCACTGCGCGGACGGCAATTTGAAAACAACCCGGGGGCCGCTTCCCAGGAGGGTTCGAACCAAGGACCGCGTCGTACCTTTGGGAGTCCCGGATTCCTTTTTCACGCCCACGCGAGCCGCGAGGGGGATTTCGTCGTCGCTGTCGTCGTCGTCGATCATGGGCGCCATCGGTGCGGCGTGCAGATCGATGTGGGGAAACCTTGTTTGAGTCGGTCGAGTCGCGATTTTCATTTGGCACTGGTGACTCACTCATCATGCATCAAGTGAAACAGAAGAAAAGATAAAGTCAATGGATCAACGCGCTCGCAGACCTACCACGCGCACCTATTCCCCCCCCGTCCCTCCCACCGCGGGCATCCCCGCCCACAGGTGTTCGTTTTTCGCCCTCGTTTTCTTCCCCACGAACGCGCCCCTGTGTTCGTCCGACCGGCGCATATCCCGCAGCGGCGTAAGCCGGGTTTTGTTTTCAAGGAAAGTCCGCGCGGTTTCCGCCGCGAGTCGCGCTCGCTTCGCGACGAGAACCTCCGCTTCACGTTTCAAAGCGTCCGTGCTTTCCTCTCCCGGTTTTGTGGGAGCACCACCGTCTCGTCGCGTAAGTGTCAGCTCCACCAGCTTCAATCGTTTGTCTTCGCTTTTCGTCAAAGCCCTTCCCGCGGCGAGCTGCGTGAACCACTTTTCGCGAAGTCCCTGGCGCTCGTCCTCCGCCATGGCGCCCACCGCTTCGGGGCACAACTTGAACAGCTCGTGCAGACAAAGCGCCGCGGCGACGCTTAGGTTGAGGGAGTCCGCGAAGCCTCTTAACGGTAGGTACACCCTCAGGTCGGACGCGTTTAACATCGTGGACGTCACGCCCACGGACTCGGTGCCGAACACGATGGCGAGCCGTTCGGGGACGACGGATTTGTTTTTTTTGGCACCGCCGTCAGATTCATCATTAGATTCATCACCGCCCGTCGCGTCCCGCAGCGCCTGTTCCGTTAACGGCACCGCGTGCTGCGAAAGATCGGTGGCCCAGATCTTCCGCCCGTCCGCTCGCAACGCCGCGACACAAGCCTCCGCGGTTGGAAACTCGCGAATCGTGGTGAACTCCTGCGCTCTGCGCGCGAAGAGCTTGTGTTGCTCACGCCAATCGTTCCCGTGCCCTTGGCTTTTCTTTCGCTTCGCGCCTACCCCGCCGCCCTTGCCTTTGTTGACCCCGTCCTTCGCACTCGTCTCGTTGGTGTCATCGCCAACGTCGTCCTTCGCCATGACCTCCACCCCGTCGTTGTCGTTTGAACTGACCACCGGGTCCACCAGCCACACGTGCTGCACCCCCAGGGCCTCCGCGGTGCGCAACACGGCGCTGTAGTTGTGTTCGTCCGTGCAACGCTCGATGACGCACAGGATACGCGAGGTTCGGTTCAGCACCGCGGTTTCGGCTTTGCGGAAAAACCGGTCCGCGAGGCCGGGGGTGTCCACGTCCCCGGCCCCGGCCCTGGCATCGCGGAGTGCGGTCGTGTCCATCTCAACCGGTCCAAGGGAAAGGGGGTCGGCGTCGATCCCTAATGAAAAGTCGGCGCGCTTTCGTTCCAATAAAAGTGAAACTGAGTGCGAGCGTTTCTGCGTGTCAGAAAATGACCGTTTCGCCGGCCGTGCCGAGGGGTACAAAGCGCAAAGCCAAAATTTTCGTTGCCGCTCCCAAGGGATGAAGGTGCCGCGCGCGCGTGCCCCCCGCTCCGCACTTCTCGCAGCGCGCACGACTCGCGCCACGCAAAAAACACCTCACGCACCGCGTCCGACGACGGACAGGCGGTACGTGGTTTGTGACGCCCACGCTTGGCGCGGACGCGCGGAGTGCCCCCCCGTGGTTTTCTCGGAGCTGACGTCCCCCTCCTTCACTCGATCTCACCAGGCCAGGCGCGATGGAGTTCGATATCCCCCTTAAACTCGGTGACCTGGAGACCCAGCGCCAGCGCGACGGGGCTCTCGGTCCCAAGGAGCACGTCGACGTGGCATCCATGAACGACGGCGATGCGAACGAGCTCGTGGAAATACTGGCGTACGACCTGTGCGAAAACGACGCGCTGTGCATCTTAGAGCAAGATGTGTTTGACCGCGCATACGCGTGCGCGCGGGACTTCACTTACCTCAAGCCCATCGGCCGCATCCGTCTGACGGACGCGCTGTGCAGCAACCTTTCCGTGTTGTCCGCCTCCGTGGCTAGTTTGCTGGCTAGCGGCGCGGGGGACGCCGGGGATGCCACCGACGTCGTGGCGTCGCACCGGGAAGCGCTCAAGACGTACGCGTGCCTGGTGCATCACGTCGCGGACGTCGCGGAGGTTGAGGCGCGGGAGACAATGGGTGTCGCCGCGTCCACCGCCGCACCAGGCGCGGGCAAGGCGGACAAGAAAGCAGGTAAGAAAAAAATGCACGGCGCCCCGGCGCTGGTGGAGTGGAAGTGGGAAGAACAAAGAGAGCGCGTGATGCACGTCATGGCGGGTGTGCTGGACGCCGACCTTTGGAACTTGGTAAGTATTTCCCAATAACCACATTCCGCCGACTGATTGCCCATACAAGACTGACATTTATTTTTACAATCTCAGTTCCGCCCGAGGCAGCCGAGCGAGCAGTTCCTAGGTCTGTTCATCAAGCTCGGCAGCGCGACGCTTGAATCGCAACAAGCGCTGCGGTCGAAAATCACAAAGCAAGCCGCGTACGCGATGCTCGGCGCTTGCGCGCTGAAGTGGGGCCAGCTCGAGGGGGTGACCACCGCGCTGGTGCATTTGCTGAACAAGGTACGTCGTATTTCCAATCACCACACTCCGCCTACCTGATTGCCCATACTCGTACCAGAAGGGACTATTACCTCTGCCCATGCAAGACTCCCTGACTGTTTACTCATACACATTACGAGAGATTGACACTTTTTTTTCAAAAAAAGCACGAACACGCGCCCGGGCCAATCGCGGAGTGCGCGGCGGTTGCGGCGGGTCGGTTCGAAAACGCGCGGCTCGCGTCTTCCTTGTTACGCGAGGTCGCGTCTGTTTCCCCTGAGGAGTACAAGCGGCAGCAGCTTTCGGACGCGAAAGGGGTTTCCTGTGTCGGGGTTTTCATCACCGAGCTGGCGCAACGCATGCCGAAAACCACGGCAACGAACGTCTCACTTTTGCTGCCGCACCTGGACGGCGAGGCTTACTCGCTGCGAAGCGCGCTGGTCACCGTGCTCGGCGTGTTGGTCTGCGCCGAGTCCTCCTCAGGGTCCCTGAACCACGACCGGGACAGGAGCACGTCAGGAGACACCAGCGCGCCTTTGTTAAGAGCGAAACAGGGGTTCCTGGATTTGCTCGTGGAGCGCGTGCACGACGTCAGCGCGTTTACCCGCGCGCGGGTGTTGCAGGTACGTGTTGTATTTCCCAAATCCCGCAATTGTTTGCCCATACAAGACTGACATTTTTCTTTTTCCAAAAACAACAGACGTGGGCGCAGATGGCGGAAAAGAAAGCCGTGCCTCTGTCGCACTGGCTCGTCGTCGCCGATTTGGCGATCGGCAGACTGGGGGACAAGTCAGCGCTGGTACGGAAAGCCGCCATCGCGCTAATCGCGGTGATGCTGGGGTTCAACCCGTTCGCGCCGCAGCTCCCAACCGCCGCATTCGCGTCGTCGCTGAAGGAGTACGAACAGAAGCTGGCGCTGATGGCGCCGGTGATGCCGGCGCAGGTCGACACAATCGACGAGGGCGACGAAGCCGCCGTAGACGACGCGCTGTGTGGCGTGGAAGATGCCACAGCTGCTGAGGGTGACACACCCGGGAGCGCTGGCGAACCCGAAAAGGAGACGAAACCGCGGGAGGAGAGCGCGGTGCCCGAACCGCAAACGCAAACGCAACCGGAACTCGATGGCGGCGTCGAGGCGGTTCGCACGATGGTCGCGGCTTTGAAAACCGCGCTTGGTTTCGCGATACAGATGCAGGGCGCGGTGGGTGTGCTTTGCGGGCTGCTCGCCAGTGCCACACCGTCCGATGCGATCGAAGCCACGGGGTTGTTAGTCAGACTCCGGCAGTTCGGCGTGGACGGCGCGGACGAAGGCGTGCGCCGGATGCTGGGGCTGGTGTTTTCGCGCGACGTCTCAATTCGAGACGCCGCCGTGGAAGCCGTGGACGTGCTGTTCCTGTCAGGCGCGGACTCGCCAGTCGCCGCCGCGGCCGCGCTCGCGGAGGTGGCCTCCGCGTCTGCGCTGGGACAGCTCGCCGCCCTGGAAGAGGTGCTCAAGCTGCTCGTCGCGGACGGCAGGGTGCCTCCCGACGGCGCCGTGATTCGCGCGACGTGGGCGCTCGCCACGGCGCGGGACGCTTCGGACGCCGCGCGAGCCGCCGCGTTCACCGTGCTCGCGATGGCCGCGGCGACCTGCCCGGAAGTCATAGCGCCGCACGTCGACTACGCCGCGGCCGCGCTGGAGCGCGCGTGCCGCTCGGGAGACGGCGCGCTCGCGCGCGCCGCCGCCGCGCTCCTCGCGCGCGGGCGCCCTGGTGGCAACGCCGGCACCAAGGACAGCGCGGGCGTTTCTTCACCCGCGCTTGCGCCCGACGGCCCCGTTTTCGCCGCGCTCGCGAAGGTGTTGTCACCAAGTTCGCACCTCCTTGGAAGATCATGGTACCCCGCCGCGGAGCAGTGCATCGCCGCGCTGTACGCGCTGCATCCTGACCCGGAGGGCGCGGCGAGTGATGTGATTCGTTCGTTCGCCGCCACCGCGTTCGGCGCCAAGGCGCCCGCGACGGTCGAGGCGGCGGAACCCGTTTCAACGGAAACCACCCCCCCTACCCCCGCCTCAGCAGTGGACGCGGGCTCGCTTTCGCGGTTCCTGTTTGTCATCGGCGAGGTCGGGTTGAAACACCTGGTGCACGTGGAGAGCCTGGGGAGGGCGGTGAGGCGCGCGCGCGCCGCGCGCGACCGCGCCGCGTCGGAAGCGTCAGAAGCCGCCGCCGCCGCGGGCAAGGACGGCGGCGAGGAAGCCGAGCTCGCCGCGGCGCTGGGGCAGGGCGCGGTTTCCGAGGATCTGCACCTGGATAACGCGAGGGAGACGTGCGAGAACGAGCTCGTGGCGTTTGTAAACGCCACGAGCAAGGGGAAGGGCTTGGTCGCCGCGTACGCGCCGGTGGTGGTGGCGCTATGCGGGTACGTGTTGCATTTCCCAATCCTGACACACCGTTCACCGCCCCTGCGTGACTGTTTACTCAAGGCAGTACTGGTAACATTTACTGCCGTACTGGCACCTATTACATACGTCACAAGTGCACTGTTTGCCCATACAGTACATCATACTCAAGACTCAAGACTGACACTTTTCTTTTTACAATCGCAGGCACCCCGCGGTGGCGACCGGCGCCCCGCTTTTGCGAAGCGCCGCGCTCGCCGCGCTTTCGAGGTTGATGGCTATCGACGGCGGTTTCTGCGAAGAGCACCTTTCTTTGATTTTCACCCGACTCCGGGACGAAAGCGACAAAGGCACCAGAGCCGCCCTGATGGTCGCCCTCGGCGACCTCGCGTTCCGGTTCCCGAACGCGGTTGAGCCGTGGACGGAACATTTGTACGGCCTGAGGGAGTGGGGCAACTCGCTGCACGACCCCGACGCCGGCGTGCGGCAGCACGCCATCACCGTGTTAGCGCACCTCGTGCTCAACGACATGATGAAAGTGAAAGGCCACATCTCGCAGATGGCGCGTTGTTTAGAGGACCCGGACCAAAGAGTCGCGTCCGTGGCGCGGCTTCTCTTCGCCGAGCTCGCGCGGAAGCACGGGAACCCGATTTACAACCTGCTGCCTGATTTGCTGTCGCGGCTTTCGGTACGTATTTCCCAATCACCACGTTCCGCCTCCCTGATTGCCCATACAAGACTGACATTTTTTTACGATCAGGGCGACGCGAGCGTGTCGCCTGTTGACTTCAGGGCGATCATGACCCGGCTGCTTGGGTTCATTGACAAGGACAAGCAAACGGAGAGTCTGGCGGACAAGTTCACGAACCGGTTCACGGAAGCGGCGCTTGCGGCAACCCCGAAGCCGGCGCGGGACGTATCGTTTTGCCTAAGCGTGCTCACTCTGAGCGACCGAGGGTTTAAGAAGTTCATGGATGCGTGGTAAGTATTTCCCATTAAGCACATTCCGCCGACTGATTGCCCATACGAGACTGACATTTCTTTTTACAATCTCAGGAAACTGTACGAACCCGCGCTTTATGACAAAGAGGTGTTTCACAACCTGACCGCGGTGGTGGTGAAGGCGAAGAAGAGTTATGGCGGTAAAGCAGGGAAGGCCACGGCGAAGGCGAACGCGAACGCCAGTGGCGACGCGCTTTGCGACGACGGCCCGCGCGCCGAGATCGAGACGTTTGAGGCGAAGATGCAAAACGCGCACGTCGAGCGGTTTGAATCGCACCGAAGCGCCAAGCGGGCGGAGGGACACGTGTTCGACGATGACGACGCGCCCGCGGTTTCCTCCGTGGCGCGAGGTAGTGATGAGGAAACCGCAGAGCCTGCTGCTATTGATGACAAAGACACGGGCAACCCGGACTCGGAGCACCCTCTCGGCGTGTTGAACGGCGCGGCGGCGACGGCGAGCGACGCGGCGTTTACGAAACTCGCAGCGGGGGACGAGACGGGCGGCCCGAAACTCACAGAGGAGGAGGAGACGGAGGAGGAGGAGGAGGAACACGACGAGAACGACGACGAGAACGACGACGAGAACGACGAGAACGCGGCAGCGGATACGCCCGTCGAGCCGGTCGTGAAGAAAGCGAGAAAGGGCGCTGCGGCGAAAACAAAAGAGGCGACCAAGGAGGCGAAGGGGGAGAAAAAGGGAGAGAAAAATAAGGCGAAAAAAGCGGCGAAAGCGGAAGAGTCACAAGAAGAGCCGGTTCGCACCAGCCGACGCGCGCTGCGGGCGAAATGAGCGTCTCGTGTAGGTTTTTGGCACGGGAACGATTCGGTACATACACGCCGGGGGGGGGGCACGGGTGGGACCGCGGGGTAATTGAATAACAAACATGGTGACATGTCCACGGCCTTGTCTCTACTGTACAGGCATCTCGTCCCATCCCCAAATCCGACTCATTCTCCCGCGAAAGAAGGTGCGATTGCGTTGGAAGTTTCTTTTTTGGATTTGGAAGATTCGGCAAAGGTCACGAACGCCCGCCAGCCACGCAAGCATCGCTCCTCTTTTTTTTCGCGTATTCGCACACTTTGGGAGATTCCCGCAGCCCGCACTCACGACACGCGCGGTGCCAGGCACTTGGGAGTGCGGCTGCGACGCGACTTTCGCCTTTGTGTCGTTTTCGAGGCGTGCGAGGAACCCCGTTCGGCGACCTCCGAATCCTTCGGGCGGTCGCGCGCGTGTCCGAGTCAGTTCTCCGGCGAAGGCGCGACGGTCGCGAATACTCATCTTCCCCTCCGGAACCCACATTCTCCGAGACGGATAGGTCGGCATGGCGTGCGGTCTCGCGGCTTCGTCGCGATTCGCGGTTCGCGGTTCCCCCGCGCTTCGCACGACGCGCGGTAACAAACGGCGCGCGGGATGGCATGCGGTACGTTTGTTCACGAATCAAAGCAGGCGCCGCATGTCTCACGCCCTCCCTCCCCTGCCCGCCCCCCAATCCCGCACGATTGGGCGAGACCGCTGAACCGCGAAAGCCGGTTCCGACACGACTGGTCACATTTGTTCCCCTTCCAAAAACAATTATACGAAACAGACCTTCCCTTCGAAGAGGAGGCGCTTCGAGTGAATGCCCTTCTAAATGACCTCCTAAACTGACAAGAGACTCTTCTTCCCTTCACCCTTACCTCCTCTCTCCTCACACAAACGCAGAAGCCCTCGAAACCTCCCCGAGGCGCCCCAGTGTTCGCGGCGCGCGGTCACGACGATTGGTTTTCGTCGTCATCGTCCGACGGTTTCGACGCCGAGCGCGAGGCGTACGACCGGCTCAGCAAGCCGCTGACGCCGGGTGACTTACACCGCGCCGCGGCGGCTGCGGCGGCGTCGCTGGAGCCCAACTACCGTTCGGACGACTTACAGGACTCTTCGGGGGCGGATGAGTACCCGTTCTCTCTGGATCCGCACGCCGTCGCGTCCACGCACGCGGCTGCGGGCGGGAGCGTGCAAAGAGGCGTGTGCTGGAGTAACCTTCTTGACTTGGAGGACGTGCCTGATTGCGACTCGGTTTTCATTTTAGTTTTCGGGTCAGGCACCGGGTCGGAGGGGCTGTACTCATTACAGGAACGCACGAAAGAAGACGTCCCGGTTGACATAATCCTGGCGTTTCCCACGGAAGACGACGCGCGCCGGTACGGCACGCTGTTGGAAGCGGAGATGGGCCGCGTACCGGTGGTGGAACGAGCGCGGCCGGAGGACTTACGGTACACGTGCCGTGAAGGCGGGTACCGGTGCAAAGTGACAAGGCGAGGCGTGCTTTTGATGCCCCCGGAAAAAACAGTGGAAATAACGGACTGGGAACGCACCAACGCGCTGAGGAAAGGACAGTGGTCCGTGGACGCAAACGCCGGGTCGGGTGGGCAAAACGACGCGTCCGCAATTTCTGAAATCTCCGCCACGCAAACCTTTGTCTCCGCCGCCGCCGCCGACACGACAGACGAAAACTTCCTCGCCAAGTACCAGTCTATCATCGACGGGTACTGCGACGGGCCCGCCGGTGGGGACGACGAGATCTGCACCCTCCCTAGGGACTACGACGAATCCATCGCCCGGGATATGCTCGCCAGGCTGTTCGACGAACACTGCGACGTGGAGGATGAGGAAAAGTGAATGCAGACTGGAGTTTCGTTTTTTTGGGAAGGTGAAAAAAACGAAAGAAGGTGTCACCGCGACTCGGCAAAACCCCGAAAAGTCGCCGATATTCATTGGCCGCACCACGCGCCGTCGTACTATTACAATAACCTTGTACTGTCCCAAGGAGGCTCGAAGAAGCTCGGAAGGGATGACTTGTTTTAATACCGTATTCAATATGTTGAAGAAGGATGGAGATGGAATCATTTCGCACATTTTCTTTTCATCAACGCATCTCTATTCAACTCATTCACAACGCATTCAACTCATTCCTTAAACCCTATTTCAACTCATTCACAACGCATTCAACACAACTACTACCAATCTATGGTGTACCTAACCCAAAACAATCCCAAACCTATCTCACTTCTTCGCCGCGGTCGACTTATCCACGGCGTAACTACCCTAAACAACCCCAAACCTTCGATCTTACTTCTTCTTCGCCGCGGTAACGTTGAACTGGAAGTGAATGATATCCCCATCCTTCACCACGTAGGTTTTTCCCTCCTGTCGGTACTTCCCCGCGGCTTTGACTTCCGCCATGGATTTGGACGTGGCCAGGGCCTTGAAATCCTCAAACGCCACGACCTCCGCTTTGATGAAACCGCGTTCGAAATCGCCGTGAATCACCCCAGCGGCTTGCGGGGCTAAGGAACCCCCGTAAAGAGTCCAGCACCGCACTTCCTTCTCACCAGCGGTGAAGTAGTAGATCAAGTTTAACTCCTTGTAGCCCTGGTGGTGGAGGGAGGGAGGGAGGGAGACGCGATTTGAGTCAGAAAAAAAGTGACACCATTATTATTCGCCGCGTCTATTCGGGCACGAAAAAGAAATTCAACGAGACAAAAATATCCGCCGGTTGTGTGGAGGAGCACCAACGAGCTCACGAGTGAGGTGGTTTTTCCGCCTGCTAACCCGCGCAGTTCATGTCGCGGGCGTAAAAAGTGGACGGCGTATGGGCAAACAGCCACGCCGCGCACAGAACTTCGCACGCGTTTAGATTTCAGACGATGAGAAAAACCAAAATCAAAGAGAGAGGCGCCGGAGACGTTCCATTACGTTTACGTACCTGCTGGACCATTTTCGGCATGGCGCTTTTCGCCCCCTCCGCGGTTTCCAGAAACGAGCTTTGCGCATCAGGGTCCGCCCTTAAATCCCACAGCTCCTGTTCGAACTCCACGGAGAAGGGAATCATGACGCCGCCGCCCCGCGCTTTGATCCACTCGTGGATTTTCGCCAGCCACTTGTTCCGCTTGCGCGTGAAATCTTTCTTCGCAAGGTTCACCAGGTACACCACCGGTTTCGTGGTGATCAGTGACGGGAGTTTCTCCTTGATCATCTCCACCTCTGGGGTACTCCAGGTGCCGCCCCGGATGGGCAAGTCTTGCAACAACATCGCCTCCACGCGGTCCATGGTTTCCACAAACAACCCGCTGAGTTTCATCGTGGGGTTTTTCTTCACGTCCGTTTTTTCCTGGTCCACGGCTCGTTTCAGGTACTCCAAATCCTTCGCGCACAGCTCGTGCTGAATCGTCTCAAGGTCCCTCAACGGGTCCACGGAATCGTCAACGTGAATCACTTCTTCTGATTCGAACGCCCGCACCACGTGGAAAATCCCATCCACGGCTTGTATGTTGCTCAGGAACGCGTTTCCCAACCCCGCGCCGTCCGACGCGCCTTTCACAAGGCCCGCGATGTCGGTGATTTGCAAATACGCGGGGTACTCGCTAGGGGGCTTCCACAGCGAACACAGGTGGTCGTACCGCTCGTCGGGCACCGCGCAACGCGCCTCGTTCGGCTCGATGGTACAGAAGGGAAAATTCTCCGCCGCGATGGCTTGATCCGTGAGCAGGTTGAACAGACTGGACTTCCCCACGTTGGGCAACCCCACGATGCCCATCTTCAGGGTGTTCCGGACCCGGCCGAACCGCGCCGCGCCCGCGGCCTCGGGAGCCTCGTCTTTCTTCTTGGGAGGCATCTTCGAAACGGGACGCGCCTGCAAAAGTGTCGGCGGATACCTGCGTGCTTGCTGCAAGAAGATACACGAAATTTTGAGTTGAGCGGTAAGCTACGATCAAAGCGAAATTATTGAACGCGACATTCTCGTGTTTCTTTTCAAGAACGTCGATGAACGAACGTTTGACCGGCTAAATCCACTCCGGCCAGCGTTGTCCAACTGGCTTTGCTTTATATGAGGCTCCTGTTCGTTTTTCGGCCATCCGTGGAGAGGCCCATCGGCCACCTGTCAAATCACTTCCCACGACGCTCGTTCCGTGCCGCGAAGCATGTCGGCCGCGATGGGCGCGCGCGTGTCCGTTATCGCCAGGTGCGTCTTCTCGCGTTCGTCTCGCATCCATTTGCGTCGCGCCAGGCACCCGCGTCGCGAACCGCACCCTTCCACCCGGCCGATCGCACTTCACGTTCGCGGTTCCGTCCGTTCGAAACCCATCCCACCTAACCCGCACCTCCCCTGCCGCAGCGCCACCTTATCTGCGCTCGACTCCAAGCCGCCTTCCACGCAAGCCAACCGCGCGGCGGTGATGGGCGGCGCGTTCGTGGTGAGCGCCGTTCGCTCCAAGGCGAGCGGTAAGCGTAACAACGCGACGCGGGTCAAGCGCGACACCTTATCGCAAAAGAGTGGTGTCTCGGTGCGCGCTTCGGGTACGACCGATGCATCCGGCGCGGGACGCACGTTTTTCACCGGCGACATCGGAGGCACCAACGCGCGTCTGCAGGTGTGGACACACGTCGGCGGGGTGGGAAGTACCGAAACCACCACGTTGCTGTTCGAAAAGACCTACGGCACGCAAGGCCACCCCACGTTCGAAAGCGTCGTGGCGGATTTGTTTAAGGACTCGGGGGTTGACAAGACGCGCGTCACCGCGGCGTGCTTCGCCGTGGCGGGCCCCGTTAAGGACGACCGGTGCGCGATGACCAACATCGACTGGGTGGTGGACGGCCCGTCCCTTGCCAAGGAATTCGCAATCGGCGCGGTCAAGGTGATCAACGATTTCGCCGCCGTGGGGTACGGGGTCTTGGACCTTTCCAACACCGAGATGGTGACCCTGAACGAGGGCACCGCGAAGGTACGGCCCCGCGCGGTTCCCAAATCCGGGACGACTGGTTTACCTCTAACGCTGGTGACTGTTGTCCATACATCGCGATATACTCGTCCTCCGAAGGGACGTCTTACCTCTGCCGATTGTCCAGAGTAATTACTCATACACAATACGACCGACTGACACTTTTTTTCGCAGGACGCGCGCGGCCCGATCGCGGTGCTCGGGCCGGGCACCGGGCTGGGCGAGGCGATGTTGTTTTGGAATTTGGAAACGCAGGCGTACGACGTGGTGCCCTCTGAGGGCTCGCACGCCGATTTCGCACCCAGAGGAGACACGCAAAGGGCGCTTCAGAAGTACTGCGAAGACACTTTGGGGGAGTGCGAGGTTGAGCAGGTGTGTTGCGGGAGCGGTATTGTTCGGATTTACGACTTTTTGCGAGCGCACCGAGACGCGAGCGACGCCCCGACGTTGGACCCCGCCGGGGTCACGAACGCGGCGCTGAACGGCAACTGCCCTGTCGCGAAAGAAGCAGTGACGATGTTCCTCGAGATCCTTGGCGCGGAAGCCGCCAACCTAGCCCTGAAGTGCCTCGCCACCGGCGGCGTGTTCATCGGCGGCGGCATCCCGCCGCGGCTGATGGCCGAAATCGAAAAAGGGGGATTGCTGAGCGCGTACCTGCACAAACAGTGCCGGTACACAGACGTGCGGCAAGGGTTCCCGCTGCATATCATGCTGAACGATAAAATAGGTCTCGCTGGTGCGAAGGTGTTTGCCATGAGGCAGCTGTAGAGAGGAAGGGGAGACGTATCTATTAAGATTGAATTCAATAATAGCAGGCACCCGATTTTTTTCCAAAAAGTGCCTTCTTCTAAATAATCGATTGTTGCCCACTTCACATGCGCGCTTGTGCAGTGGCGTGGCACGCGTCGCCGCGGCCCCTGCCTAGGCGGGTCAGCCGGCGTGTTACCACCGCGAAGTCCAAGGGGGGGGGGGCATCTATTGCGAGCGTGAAGCCTGAGCGTGTGGACCGCTTGCTGTCGCGGCTCGGGTACTGCACTCGCTCCGATGCGAAAAAGTTTTACAAACGCGTCACCGTGGATGGTGTACCTGTGGCGAAACACGACGTGAAGGTGTTGCCGTGTTTGGACGGACACGTTCTCGTGGATGGCGAGCCTCTTGATTTCCCTGACGGGTTAGTCGTGGTGCTGCACAAACCGGCCGGGTTTGTGTGTTCGCACGACGACCGGGAAGGCGACAACGTGTACTCGCTTTTACCGGAGAGGTGGCGAAACCGAAACCCGACCCTCGAGGCGGTGGGGCGGCTTGACAAAGACACCACGGGGTTGTTGATTTTCACGGACGACGGGAGGCTTTCGCACCAGCTCACGTCGCCGAAGAAAGTTGTGTGGAAAAGTTACGAAGTTGTCGTGGATGTGGGCGTTCCGGATCACGCGGCTGCGTTGTTCCAATCGGGGGAGCTGCTTTTGGTGGGGGAGAAAAAACCGTGCGCCCCCGCGAAGCTCACCGTCGACCCGACAGACAGGAAGAAAGCGACCCTGCAGCTCACGGAAGGGAAATTCCACCAGGTGAAGCGAATGATGCGGAGCGTGGGGTGCGAAGTCACTGCACTGCACCGGGCGAAGTTCGGGGACCTGGGACTGGGCGAGACGCGGGAGGGCGGGACGTTCGTGTTGAGCACCGAAAACCTGGCGAAAATCTTTTCCCAAAGCATCCCGGACGATGACTGAGGCCGACTCTCCCGGGGTCACAACGTTGCGGCGGTGGTGGCTGATTCTTTATCAATTTATATTCATAACAACAGACTTACTTGGCCACACTTCAAACGGCTTCTTTTTTTGCCGTTTGAAGTGTCACCTCCGGACTTCTTTTGTGAAACTCGTCCCAACCCCCCGCCGACAACTCGGGTGGCCAGTCGTCGTTCCGTTTTGGGCTCTCGAGTTACTAGTTTCTGTATGAGCAAACAGTCTAAGGATGCAGTCTTCATACGCTCACTTATCACCGCGCCGAGACGTGTTCGTCTCGCCGTTGATGCGCGAGATGTCCCGCCCGAACAGTTTCGTCCGGATCATATCCGCGCTCACCAGGAACACGTTGCGAATCGAAACCTGCGAAATGGTTTCGAAGGATTTCCAAATCAAACCGCCCGCCACGCCTTTGACGATTGCGAAACCCGGAATGTCCGCGACCGCGGCGTTTTTCCCGATGTACGCCAAGCTGCCTTTGTGCACGTACTCGAACTTGCCTGGAGTTTTAAAGAAAAGTGTCAGTACTGTATGGGCAAGCAGTCGGCGGGATTTGGGAAATACAACACGTACCCTCGTTTTCGCTCCTCAGACGTTCCGCGTCCGCGTCGCAGGCGTTGAAAAACCCGGCGAGGTACTCCCCTTCCTGTTTCGCGACTTGCGCGGTGGCGGGTAGGGCGCGTAACCCGTTGTCAACCTCGGTGAGCATGTTTTCGAACCCCACGAATGTACACCGTTTCGTGCTCGCGTCCGCGTGCTTCACGAAACTGGCGTCGATGTTGTTAATAACCTCCTCCAGATGCGGGAACTCCTCCACGCCCCCCGCAAGCGCGGCCTTCACGGTTTCTTTGTCAAGGGTCATCTCGCAAGCCAGCCCCGCGTCGTCGCACTTCGCCGCGGTGCGGAACAGCTCCAGGGCTCTTGCCATCGACCGCGGGCGCTCCATGGTGGCGCAATCGCCGATCGCGAATATCGTGCCGTTGCTCCCTTTGACGCGCAAGTTTTTGTCCGTCGCGAGGGACCGGCGGTTTTCCTGCGACCCAGCCGGCAGCGCGTCCATGATTTTCTCGCAAAGCGGGTTCAACTTGATGCCACTGCACCACACGGACAGACCGGCCGGGATGGTTTCCACCACACCGGTGATGGAATCCTTCATCACAACAGACCCCGGCTTGACCTCCAGGACCTGTTTGTTCAAAAGGCACTCGATGTTCGCCCTTTGAAAAAACTCCGTGGCGTACTCCGCGATGCGCCGGTCGTACGCGCTGAGGATTTTCTCCTGCAAATCGATGATTGATATCTTCACGAAAGGCAACAGCCGTTTCGGGTACATCTTCGCCACGTCTTCGTACACCATGTCGTAGAGCTCCGCGGCGAGCTCCACGCCGGTGGGGCCGGCGCCGATGATGACAAAGGACAACAACTTACGATAAGTAAAGGAAGTGTCAGTCTTTCGTACTGTGGCCTGAGTAATCACGGGCGGACAATCGGCAAAACAGTCGTCCGGGATTTGGGAAATGAAACACGTACCTCCGCCAACCGCGCGTCCGGTACGTCGGGCAGCGTCGCGCGCTCGAAGCGTTCGCTCACCTCGCGCCTGAATTTTGACGCGTGCGCGATTTCCTTGAAGAACATGGCGTTCTCCTCCACCCCCGGCACCCCGAACGTGTTAGGCACCGCTCCGACTGACGTGACTAAATAGTCATAGGAAACGTCGAACGTGTGCCACGCCCGGCGCTGCTCGGCGTCGTCGTCCGTGGAGTACTCAAACGACGGCTCCTCGGCTCTGCATTTTATCTTCTTCCCAGCCGGGTCCACGTCAACGCACGCGGCTTCGTAGTACTTGTACCCTTTCTGCGCGATGGACCGTCTGATGGGTTCCACGATGGACCGCTCCTCCACCGCGCCCGTCGCAGCGCCGGGAAGCAACGGAGTGTACAGGAAATAGTTTCGCGGCGACACCAAGATCACGTCGTACGCCTTCGTCTGCTCCAGGCTCTTGACGAAGGAAATAGCGCCCCAGCCCGAACCGAGCACCACTACTGTCTTGCGGCCAAACCCCGTGGTGGGCGGCACCGTAAACGGGGCCAAAGGCGTGACCGACGGGGGGTTCGCCACGGCGGCGCGCGTGGCGACGCGTTCGGGGCGACGAGATGTGCGTGTCCTCGACGAGGCGCGCCCCACCGGGGCGCCGCCGAGAACGGCGAGCGCGGGAACCGCGGCGGCACAGGACATGGCCATGGGCGGTCCCGCTGGCTGCAACAGGAGAAACGCGCGACCGTGCGCTCGCGGGAGTGGGGACCAAAGGGCGATGCGACAGATCTCTGTCCTTCAGAAACCCCGGGAGACGTTCGGCTGCGTGGCGGAGCCGCCTTGACTGCCACCTGTCCACTACGATCGCGAAGCGTCGTTTTGTGTGGGTTCCAGTCGGAAAGTCTCGCAGCTTCTTGCACGTGCGAGATTCTCGCAGCATTCAAGGCCAACGTCCCTTCTTTACCTCTGTTTTGGCTTTGACCCCGACTTTGTTTGCTTCTCACCGCCGACACAACAATCGGAATCACTCCGACCGTCGCGTCGGCCCCGGGCACCTCGGTCCCTGCTTCGTCCACCTTTCGCGGGTCACGCGCGACCTTACCCCGTCGTCAGGTCGTGTGAATACGGACACGAGCTTACCCCACAAAATCCCCATCCCTGGATACGGTGTTGTGTCGCCGACCACGATGGGCGACGGCGGCGGCGACGAAATCAAGCAGCACGACACCGTGCCGGGCGGCATCTCGTTGCTCGGCACGGATGGCAAGCGGTACGTGGTGGACGAAGCCACGGCTTCGTATTTCTACGAAATCGAGGGACTGATCACGAAGGACCCTGAGACCCCGGAGGAGGTGGAGGAACGCACGGTTCTGGCGGGAAACGCCCTTGAGGAAGCTGTGGGGCACGAGATGGCGCTTTCCATGGACGCGAGGTGTTCGCGGGTGATGGAAAAACTCCTGGCGCAGTGCGGGGACGACGACCTTTTTCGGTACCTCGGTGGCATCACGACCGGGGCTACTGACTTCCACACCCTGTGTAAAAGCTTGTTCGGAAGCAGAGTCGCGGAGAAGGCCTTGGGGTGCGTCTGTGCAAGGGTCGGCCGGACACCCGGCGACGCGCTGATTGAAAAGGTGACCCCCGTGCTGGTTGCGATTTCAGACGCCATAGCGGCGACCGCCGTGGACAGCGCGTACGACCCGAGGGTATCCCCAGTGGCGCGAACGCACCTCTCCCTGCTGTCCGGAAGGGAGTGCGCGCCTGCCGCCAAAGCGGGCGGCTTGGCGGGAAAGCTAAAAGGGGGCACCAGCGCGGCTGGGGGGTTCGGTGACGCCGTGGACGCGCCTGCCGAGAGACACGTTTTCGAAGCCGAGCTGCGCCGGTTCAGCGATTTAGTGTTAGCCTCTTTGGAGCCCGAGCTGTGGAACCTGTCGGAAGACGCGTGCGGAAGTGCTTTTCTGCAGGCGCTTTTAACCGCGCACAAGGGCGATACCGCGAGTCTGAACTGGATCATTCCCGGTTTTCTGGGGTGCGCGCCCGAAGAGGGAACCGCGGATGGCGAGCTACTCGCCAACGCCGACGCCGGCGACGTGAAGCGGCTAGCGGAGAGCCGAAGCGGCTCGCACTTGTTCGAGGCGATTTTAAGGGCAGCACCGAAGGGCCTGATGAACGAGATATTCCGGCGGTTCTTCCGGGACTCCATGCGCAGCTTAGCGTCGCACCCCACCGCGAACTTCACGTTGCAAGCGCTTTTAGCGGCGACGCGGGAGCCGGAGCACGTCGCGACGGCGATGCAGGAGCTGGGTTCCGATTTCGGGAGCTTGATGCGCGAACGGCGGTCAGGCGTGGTGGCGTCTATTCTGGCCGCCTGCGCGCGACTGCGAACCGGCGAGCGCGACGCCGCAAAGAACCTCGCCAGGGGGCTCACCGCGAAAGGCCCGGCCAGGGTGCAAGGCCGCTCGCAGCTCGCGCCGGCGTTGCTTTGGATGGACCAGCATTCCGGCGCCGCGGGTGGTCGGTGTTCCGTGCTTGGCGCGGCGATGCTGCAGACTTTGTTGAAATTTTCCCCAGATGCGGTGCCTCACTTCGTGGAGAGTCTGGCGAGCATGACTCCTGCCGAGGCTAGTTCCGCGGCAAGGGATGCGGGCGGCAGCCGGGCGCTGGAGGCGTTCCTCACGAACCCGGCGCACAAGCCGAAACTGAAAAAAGAGCTCGTCGAGATTTTGCGGGAGGATTTCGGCAAACTCGCGGTGAGCGCGTGCGGCTCACACGTGTTGCAGGCGTGTTACGGCGCGTGCGATACGCGGATGCGGGAGCAGATCGTCCAGGCGGTGGCCCTTGACGAACAAAAAGTCGCCGCCACGCGGCACGGGCCGTTTTTAATGAAACGCCTGGGCGTCGCAGGTACGTGTTGTATTTCCCAAATCCCAACACTGTTTGCCCATACAAGACTGACACTTTCTTTTATTTATCTCAGAGTTCGCGAAAGCGCCCGAGATGTGGCGCGGGCGCACGGAAAAGGCGGAGGACACCAAGGCGGATTTCGCGAAGACGTTCGGGGTCGCGGAGGATATGGCGGTGGGGGAGGTTGGGGATGACGTCGAGGTTCCGGTAGCGGCAGAGAAAAGGAAGCGCGCGCGCGAGGACGACCGCGAGCCGAGCCCGAAGAAGGCCAAGAAGGAGAAAAAAGAAAAGAAGGAGAAGAAGGAAAAGAAGGAGAAGAAGTGAGAAGAAGACGACGACGTTATCCTATCAGAAACAATAATTATCTCAATGAAAAATTCTTCTCGCCACTCTTCGTACGCCTCCTAGTCCTCCGAGAACGCGTCCGCCATGTCCTTTCCGGACATCGTCCCTCCCGTCCCGGTGCCTCCGATGAACTCCGGGTCGTACAGCGTTTTCATGTTCCCCTGGACCAAATCGGAGTAGTCCTCACGGCCTAGTAAGTTGCACTGCGCGAACTGCATCATCAGGTGATCCACCAGCACTAGGGCGACCATGGCTTCCACCATCGGCACCGCTCTCGGCACGACGCAAGGGTCGTGCCGTCCTTTTGCTTGCAGTGACACGTCTACTCCGTCCCGGTTCACCGTGTTTTGCGGCCGCGTGATCGTCGACGTCGGTTTGAACGCAATTTTGAGCTCGATGATTTCGCCGTTGGAAATCCCGCCTTGCACCCCCCCCGACCTGTTCGTGCGCGTTCGCAACCCGGTAACCGGGTCCATAAAGAACTCGTCGTTGTGCTCGGAACCGGTGGTGTTCACGCCCGCGAACCCGGACCCGATTTCGAACCCCTTGGTAGCAGGCAAACTCATCATCGCCTTCGCCAGGTCCGCCTCGAGCTTGTCGAAAACAGGCGCCCCAAGCCCGCGAGGACAGTTGCGCACGATGCACGTCACCACACCGCCGCAGGAATCCCCTTTTACGCGCACTTTGTCGATGGCGGCGATCATTTTTTCCGCCGACACGCCGTCAGGACACCGCGCGATGTTCGCCTCCACGTCCTCCATGGTCATTGTTTCGTGGTCCACGTTTTCCGCCACAACGTCTTTGACCTGCGAGACGTAGGCCAGAATCTCGGTACCCGCGATTTGCGCCAGGATTTTCTTCGCGATGGCGCCGGCGGCGACGCGTCCAATCGTTTCCCGCGCGCTCGACCGTCCCCCCCCCGCGATCGCGCGCACGCCGTACTTCATGTCATACGTCGCGTCCGCGTGCGATGGGCGGTACGCCACGGCGATTTCGCCGTAGTCCTGGGAGCGGTGGTCCTTGTTCCGCACCAGCACGGCGATTGGCGTACCTAGCGTTACCCCGTCCAGCCCGACCCCCGACAGAATCTCGCACGTATCCGCCTCATCCCTCGGCGTGGTGATCCGACTCTGCCCCGGCCGTCGCCGGTCCAGCTCGAACTGCAACTCACCCTGTGTGATTTGTAACCTTGGCGGGACCCCGTCAACCACGCACCCGACGCCGCCGCCGTGCGACTCGCCAAAAGTCGTCACCCGGAAAAGACGCCCAAACGTGCTGCCCTGCGCGCGGGTTTGGACTGGGGGTGGAGGATTGACAGGGGTAGTGAGGGTGAGTCAGTGAAAGGTTGGTTTTGGGTTGACCGGTCGATTCCGAGTTGAAACAGCTTCCGAGGTGCGGTCCCACTTTGTGCCGACACGCGCCGCCGCTTAGCGCCGGGCAGACCCAACCAGATTGGCCATCGAAAAGATGCGCGCGATCGCGGTGTATCCGTCTCCTTCGTGTCTGGTGTGGAACGCGGGTCGCCGCGTCGCGTTGGGTTCCGTTTGGATGACCTTCCATGCCACGCGTCGTCGTAGAGGAATGAAAAGAGCGTCGCCGCGCCGTGAAACGTGGAGATCGGGAACAGCACGCACCGGCTTCCTTGCGTTTAGGAACCACGCGGGTGACTCCCGATGCCGGGTGGCGAACCGCGGCGGCGCCGTAGCTCTTGCGCGCGCCGAGGCGCGCGGGGCCTGAACTCAGGCCGAGGCCCGCGACCGCGGACAAGGCCATGTGTTTCGGGGTGACGGATGCGCGAGGACGCGTTACGAGGACGCCGCCGGCGTGCTCTCCAAGTGCCTGACGCGGACCGCCAGGGCTCGTCATGTCGACGTAAGGGTAAGGGTGGTTTTGTTTGCGGGGTTTACGTGTGCTGGTTTTGGCATTGGCTATTATTTGGCACTGCCTCTAATTTTCCCTCGCTCGCCATAGTAGTCTACATTCATCTCCCCCTCCCTCACAGCGCGTTCATCCCACCCAGTTTCCGAAACTGCTCCAAGGCTACGAACGTTATGACGGTCTGCGGTCCCAGCCTACAGTAGTTCGCGCTCCAGCCCCGCATGAACCCACGCGGGCCTTCCTTTCGCAAAACGCGTTTCGCAGCGGCCAAGGCGCCGTTTCTTCCCGTGGTTTTTACGCCGCCGGCGGTGGTACTAACACCCGCACTAGCACTAGCACTAGTACTACCACCCCCGCCCCCCCGATTCGTGGGATTCGAACCTGAGTCCAAGTAAAGCTGCGTTTTGATCATATCCACCGGGTTGGTGACCGTGGTGGTAACGAGACCGGTGAGCATGCTGGCTAGGAAATGCGTCACGAGGTCGTCGTCCCTTGAAAACGTGTATTGACGAACCGCCTTTTTCGCCTCGTCGTACGCTGCGCACTGCGAAGCCGTCAGTACGGCGCTCCGCGTGACGCTCATGCCAGCGCCTCGCCACAAACCACTGAGACCTTTTGTTTGGATGATTCCGCGCGCTACTGAAAGCGCGTTTGAATTATTGGAAGTACTTGCAGAAGAAGGTGTACCTGTTCGTGCCATCAGCCTCGTCTTAACCAACTCGGTGGGGTTCAAAAGGAGCGCCGCGAACGCGCCGGAGCACGACCCGGCTATTACTTTCGAAGTGAAATCGGTGGATGAATTTTCTTTTGTCTCACCTCGTCCCGTGGCTTCCCACGCGCCTCCAGGTCGCCCCACCGCGGCGATCCGGCGCGTACCCGTGGTTGTTTTATCAACGGAACCGTTCTCGGTCCCATCATCTGTAATCTCCAGTCTCTTTTCCACGCCTCTCAATCGTTCCACACCTCCCAAAATGGGCTGGTACAAACCTAGCCGTAACCCTCCGTAGCACATCGCCCTGGCTAAACTCGGTGCGAGGCCTTTCCACAGCGCCAGCGGGCCTTCGTTGGTAAGCAGAGTGGACAGGACATCTCCCATGCCTCGTGGAGACATGCCCGCACGATTGGGATCCAGAACCTGCAACCGAACTTTAAGCACATCCAGCGGGTTCGTGCACGCGGTGGCGCAGGACACGCTGGCGCCGCTGACCAGCACGGGGAGCCCTACTTGGCGCCACACACCGGTGGGGGGGACGACGGTCGAGCCCGAGGGACCCGCGGGCGTCCCTGACCGCGCCTCGGCATCACCGCGCCCCATCGTGTGTTGAAACCTGAAAGATATTTTCGGGTAAAGATTTCGTGTTGTCCACCAGCAAAAGACCATCCGCGTCCAACTCCAACAGGAGAGACGACGGCGTCGGCACTCGTCCCCGCGCGGGTCTCCGGTACGCGTCGCGACCGAGACGCGCGTGGCACGATGCGCGCCGCCCTCGTGTCGCGGGTCCCGAGCGTTTGTTCGGGAGGTTCGGGACGCCGGGTGTCACACATGGATACGGCGAAACGTGGATACGGTGCCTACGTGTCGAAAGCCTGCCGCGCCGGGGACCCCGACACGCACACCGGTTGTGACGCACCACGACGTACGCGCCGCGCAATACTCTTCCCTCCCCTCGTGACAGCCGCCGCGCTCGTGGTCGCCGAGTTGGTGTCGCCACATATGGCGTTGGCGAGCGACACGCGCGTGCTCACGGTCCCCGGCAGCAGCTCCGATGCATTTTCGTTCCCATCCATCGCCGCCGCGGTGGCGGCCATCGCGGCGAGCGGCGACAAATCCCCGGTACTAATTCACCTCGCGAGCGGCGTGTACGACGAGCGAGTGGTGTTTGGCGCCAATCTGGGGAACGTCACACTAGCGCCAGGCCCCGGTGTTGACGAAAATTCAGTCACCATAACACACAAAACGGTTGTTCCGTACGAGTCCACGATCGAGGTCGTCGGCGACGGGACTTCAGTAACTTTGCGCAACTTGCGAATACGGCACGCGAGTAAAAGCGTGGCGAACAACTACGCCGTGTTCGCGAACGCCGGTGGTGTGCTAGCAATGACTGACTGCGACGTCAGCTCCACCACAGGGTGCGGCATCGCGTGCGAGGGGAGCGATTTGATCGTAACTAAATGCCTGGTGCACGACTGCAAGTCGCACGGCGTGGCGGTTTTCGGCGACTTGCTCGGGGACGTCGGCGGTGGAAAAATCGAAAAGTGTTTCATCACAAAAAACGGCGGCGACGGCGTGGTCGTGCGGCAAGGCGCGATCGGTACCATCACCGAGTGCGAGATCGTTGAAAACGACGGGTACGCGGTAACCCTGATTGACGTCCGAAAAGGAACCGCCGTGAAAGGAAACACCGCCAAAGGGAACAAACGCACGCCGTTCGCGAACTTGGGGGGCTTGACGTCGGGGGACGACGTGGAAGTAAGCGGGAATATTTTTTAGCTGAATTTAATAGTCTAGTGAGGTTGACTCCTCAATACCTCAACAACCTCAATACCTCAACAACCACTCCTCAAAAACGCTATCAAGGCACCCCCGGTATCCACGTCTTTGTCCCCGCGGCGTACGCGGCGTATTCCCCGGGGAACATCCGGCACAGCGCGGTTTCTTCGAACGGGATTCGTTTTCTGAAAAACGAAAGCGCCGCGAGTGCGAACAAAACAACCGAACACGGATTGCACAGCAAAACTTGCGTCCCCACTGACCAAACGAGCCACCCCAAGTAACCCGGATGTCGTACGTGGTGATACACGCCGTGCTTGATTAGTTTGTGTTGAGTTCGTTTCGTTGTCTGGATGACGTGCGTGAATGAGGCCGCCGCCGTGATCTGCGCGACTTTCCGCAAACCGTCCCCTGCGACGCAAAGCGCGAGGCCGAAAAACTTGACGCGTTCGCACCAACCACAGTTTTTTCCATCAGGAAACATCCAAAACAACAACACGTACTCGCAGACCGCGAAACCCATCGCGGCGACGTACGTGCGGCTGAACAGCCAGCTCGCGTGAGAAACCGTCGTAGGGTTGTACCGCAGCGCGATGCAAAACTCGGAGAGGTGATAAAACAAAAGGGACGCGCAAAACGCGCGGGCTTCCCACGGGACGATACCGAAAACCATCGGGACGCGATCGGCGAATGCGCGACCGCACCCGGTACAACCCGGCACAACCCTAACACCCCGGGTCTCTCCTACTGATCACCAAACACCTCGCACCACCGCACACCACCCCGGCCTCAACAGCGCCGGCGCCACTGGCGAGAGAATGTGCTCGTACCTGATTGACGTGATCGTGGAATTTGACCTTTGCGAAAAAAGCAAAAGCTGCTTCCATGAAACATAACTAAACTACCCTCATAAACTCCTCCTTTAACACCCAAACGGTTCCTCCCCCGCCCCCCATGGTCGGCGGGTTCTTCTCCAGCGTGGCCGCTACCTTCAAAAGCCGCTTGAACAGGGCGTGCTGCGAGTCCCCGAGTCGGTCTTGAAACGCGTCCACCACCAAGCCGGTGGGCGCTCGGCCGTCCACGCGCGCGCGCAAAAACGCCACGACGTCCCGTAAAAGCGCCTCCGCCGAGGCTTCAGTTTCCTGGACACTGCTTTCAGGGTTCACCGGGTGACCAGTAGCATCCGCAGTACCTGCCGCAGACGCAGTATCTGCCGCAGAAGCAGAAGCAGAAGCCGCGTCTCTCGCGCGAATGCGCTGCAGCAAGCTCTGCGAGCCCCCCACGGCGCGCGCGGAGGACGAACCCATGACCCCGGCGTCGACTGCTTGTGAAAAAAGAAATGTCAGTCTTGTGTATCGCAATGTATGGACAAACAGTCAGAGGGAAGACGTCCCTTCTAGTACGAGTATGGGCAATCAGGGAGGCGGAATGTGGAAATGGGAAATACGTACCCGAAAAAAAAAAACCCGGAACTTCATCCGCGCGCGGCGCGGCATGTCGAGCGCGCCCGCCGAACCTTCCACCCCCTCCGCCTTGTGACCTTCCACTCCCTCCACTCCCTCCGCCTTGTCTCGCCATCACCCCCGCAGGCGCCCCCGCCGCCCCCGACCTGCCCGTCCACGTGGGCACGGCAACGTTTGATGCGAGCCGCGCGCGTCCCGACTGCGCCACGGCTTGGTGCGCGCGCCGCGCCACTCTGTCCGCCTCCGCCGCCGCGGCGCCGCCGACCAACCTGCCGTCTCTCGACCCACTGGCGCTCATAATCGCGTCGTGGTTCATGGCGCCTCGTATCATGCCATCCCCTCCCCCCCCGAAAAGCGTACGCATGATCGCCGCGTCGCCATCCCCTGGGGTTTGCGTGTGGTCCGTTCCCGCTGAGTGCGGGACGGTCGCAACGCGGAACCCGTTTGCCGGTTTTCGTTTCCGTTTCCTTTCCTTTCCCTCCGCGTTTGGATCCCACGCGTCGTCGACTTTGTCGCCGCCGTAGTCGTCGTCGTCCCCGTCCTCCTCGTCCACTTCGCCATCTTCTTTCGCGGATCCATTCCCATTTTCATTACCCGCAAAGTCCGCCGCGGTGAGCTCGCCCTCCACCTCCGCGAACAGCTCCACGGTTTCGATGCCACCGCCGGCGACTGCGTTTCCGTTCCGGTAAGTGTCTTCTTCCCAGGAAAACAAATCCGCCAGGTCTTTGCTTTTGAAAAACCGCCGTTGCCGCGGGTCGCGCAACACTTTGGTTGTTAAAAACTCCTTGTATATTTGGCGGTGATACACCTTCTCCTCGATAGTTCCAGCGGTGATCAGCCGGTACACGGTAACTTCCTTGGTTTGCCCGATCCTCCACGCCCGTTCCCTCGCCTGCGCGTCCGTGGACGGGTTCCAGTCCGGGTCGAAAAGCAAAACGCGGTCGGCGCCGGTTAGGTTAACACCAAGCCCGCCGACTTTCGTGGTCAGGAGAAACACGAAAACGCGGTCGTCCGTGTTGAACTCGTCAATCAACCTCATGCGTTGGCTAACCGGGGTTTGCCCGTCCATTCGTCGGTAGTTGTACCCCTCTGTCGCGCACATGGCTTCCAGGATATCAAGCATCTGCTGCGTCTGCGAGAACAGCAACACGCGGTGTTTCTGTTGCCGCCACAACTGCAGCACTTTCATCGTCACCATTTGCTTTCCCGACCGTTCTGGGGCGCCGTACTCAGCGTGCGCCGCTTTCGTTGCGCGCTCCAGCAAATCGGGATGGTTCACTATTTTTCGCAGCACGTCAATCCCACTTAAGGCTTCCCGCTTGCCATCCAGGATCTCCTCCACGTCACGCGAATTCACAAAAGCGCGGTACGCGCTTTGTTGGCAAGTCGTCATGGGACAAAACAAAACCTGTTCCGTTTTTTTGGGAAGCGAGATGTTCACGTCGCACTTCATTCTTCGTAAAAGAAAAGGCGATATCAAATCTTTCAGCGTAGTAGCGCATCGGAACGCGATGGCGGCTTGCTGGTTACTGGCGTTTGAGTACCCGCCAACCTGAATAGGCACCGCGAACTCGGCTTGAAACACAGGCAGCGTCCCTAACTTGCCGGGGAAACAAAAGTCGAACAAACTCCACAGTTCGGCGAGGCGGTTTTGAATCGGCGCGCCCGTCATTATTACTCGGTGCACCGTTTGCAGCTGCTTCGCGCAAATCGTGACGTCCGCGTCCGGGTTCCGGATTTTGTGGCCCTCGTCCAGCACGGCGTAGCCCCACTTTATGGGTAAAAGGGTATCACGCATAACTCTCATGGTGTCGTACGTGGTGAGCAAAACCCCGTTCCCGTCGGCGACGCACTCGCGCAAAAGAACCCTGCGCGCGAGCTTTTTGTCACCTTTGGCCAGCGCCAGCGCGGTGGCGCTCACCGCGGATTCGTGAAGAATCGTCGGTTTCAGGGACGGCGCCCAAATCCGTAACTCCCGCCGCCACTGTCGCAACATCGTCGCAGGACACACCACCAGGCTCGGCTTGTACAAGCCGCTTCGGTGCAGGGCGTTGAGAAAGGCGCTTACCTGGACCGTCTTGCCCAAGCCCATCTCGTCCCCCACGATGCCGCCCGCGCGCTGGCAGTGAAGCTCCCACAGCCACTTTAAAGAAGTTTTCTGGTGCTCCAACAGCTTGTCATACGTATCACAGGACAAACGCAAGCCGCCGTCGAACACGATCTCCTCCTCGGGGAGGGATACACCTGGGGAAGCACCGGGCTGACGAGAGCGCGGGCGAGCCGCCGCCGCCGCCGCATCGGGTCGGGCTGACCCACCGGCTGACCCGCCGCGACCTCCCGTTGCGGTCCTCGCGCGCCTCGGGACCGCGACGACGGGCTTGACAACCTCCTCCTCCTCCTCTTCGTCATCCTCATCCTCATCCTCGTCCTCGTCGTCATTCCCATCGTACTCGGACCCGCTCTCGCTGAGATCCTCCGCTTCGTCCCGGGCGGCGCGGTTTGCGGCGCACCCCGCGGCCACGGCGGCGCACCGAGGCGGGGGAGGAGCGTACGCCGGGTATAGAGGTGCAGGCCTTGAGTCCTTGCGGGTGGGCTTACTTCCGGGCTTACCTCGCGGCGTGATTCCTGCTGTGCCTCCTGCCTCGCCTTGCGAACGCGTAGGTGCCGCAACCACCTCCCCGATGAACTCGACGTCGTCGTCGTCCTTTTCGGTTTGCGCGTTTCCGTTTCCGATTCGCGGCGCGTCGCAAAGCTCACACGTCGCCGCCGCCGCTTCGTTGGCGAACGTACACGCCGGACAGGACCAGCGGCTGTGAGTGGTGCTTAGTGCCGGGTTCGCACTACTGGTAACTCCACTAGCAACTCTCGTACTTCCACCGTGTCCTCCTGCCGTCGCGGTGGCCCCGGAAGAATGAGGCTCGCGTTTGGGAATCACGAACCCACCAGGTCCTCGAGACGACGTCGGAGACGTCGCCACGCGCTTTTGCGCTTTACCTTTTGTGTTGCGCGCCGGCGCCGGCGCGACAACCGGCTCCTCCTCCGCATCCGCATCCGCATCCACCTCGTCGTCACTCACCTCCTCGTCACTGCTGTACGCGGCGTCGTGTTGCCTTCGCCGCCGTCGCTTTTTCGGCCGCAACCGCCCCCCGTTGTCGTTTTCATTTTCCGCGCTTGCCTTGTTCTCCGCCAGCTTGCCCCGCCACTCCTTGCGCCGCTCCGCCATGCGCGCGCCATTTGCGACGTCCGCGGCTCTGCTCCCGCCTTGTCTCGCGAACGGCTGCGCCGCCGGGTGTTGCTTCGGCACGGCGTCGCCCTCCAGGAGCACCGCCCTGGACCGTCCAGCTCGCCACGCGTTCGTCGCCGCCACCGCGTGTTCTGTCGCGGCGTCGCTCGACACGACGGCGACTCTGCGCTCGAACCCGGTGAGCGACGCGAACGGCGTCAACACGCCGGTGCGTATCAAGCGCTCGCGCTCGGTTTCCCCCGCCTCTGCGTTGCGGCCTGAGATGGATGTACCGGGCACCACCGTGCCCCGTCTGGAATCGTCAGAACGTCTGTCTCTTTGTTCCTGGTCATCACGCGATATGCTGTCCAGAAGCGCGTCAAGGTCGTCGTCCTCCGCGAGCGTCGCTTGCGTTTTCTTTCGGCCTGAAGTTCCCGAAGAAGTGCCGGCGCCGGCGGTAGTAGTGCTTCCTGTGTGCTTCCTTTTTGCGTCTTGCTGTTCCGCCTTCACAACCGCTGTCTGGTCGTGTACACTGTTCCGTAAGTCATCTCCTTTTTCCACCAGTCCAGCGACCCTGCGCTCGCCCACCGCGACCACGAGCGCGGCGTCGCGCGCCGCGGTGCCGTCGCGTTGTTTTTGCTTCACATCCTCCAGCGCATCTCGGACCGTGGCCAGCTCCGTGGCCACGGTGTCGGTTTCTTCCTGTAACCTCCGGAGCTTACGCGTCGCAGGAGTGCTCACTACAGGGTTGTGTAGGGCTATAACTGCTCCGCCCCCGCCCCCCTGCCCGCCCCGGGAGGTAACAGCGCCACGCGCGGCAGAGGCATCTCCGTCATCCTGCCCGTCATTCGGTGCGGCGGGCGCTTTCCGAGCGCTCGCCTCTCTCGCCACAGAGGCCAGCGCGGCGTCTCGAAGCACGCCAACAGCCACGTCCCGCTCGCCAACCGCGGTGACCCCGAGCTCGCTGAGCAACGCATCGGCCGCCCCCATCTGCCGCGTCGCCTCACAGGGCCCACGCCTCCCGTGCGTCGCCGACTGGCGACAGATCTCACGATTCGAGAGAGAGTGTGAAAGTGCCGAAAACGAGAATTCGTCAACTAATAATTTTACGAAACCAAAAACCACGCCATGTTTCCAATCCGTCTCCCTTCGCTACACATAGTCTAAGTTACTCAATCCCGAAGTGCACCGCGTACGCGTGTAGGGTTTTCCGATCGATAATAGCCCCGCCGCACACCTGGACTACGATCACGCCGTCCACGTCTTTTAACGATTCGTGTCCAGAGTACACCACGGAAAGCGCCGCGCCGCACGCGGGTTCGACTAAAGAAAAGTGTCAGTCCTTCGTAATGTTCGTAACTTGTATGAGCAAACAGTGCACTTGTGATGTATGCAGTGCACTTCCTTAGTGCCTTTTAATGACTTAGTGTACTCGACCAGGGGCTGTAAACAGTGTGCCTGGATTTGGGAAACGCAAACGTACCTAAAATCCGGTGGTCGTCCGCGAATCGTAAGCACGCCTCGATGGCGTCTTTGTCACTCACCACAACCGGTCGCACTAAGCTTTTATTAGCCGCACCGTATTTTGGCATACACATTTGAAACACCCTGGGCGACGGCGACGCCGCGCCCAGCGATTTCGCCACGCTCGTGATTCCGGGAAGCGTGACGCATTTACCGCGTTGTAAACTCCGCGCCATCGAGTCGCACCCGTCGGTTTCAGCCGCGATGACTGGCGTGTCCTCCAATCCCACCTCTCCTAGGCCTTGCAGAATCCCCGCCAGCAACCCGCCGCCGCCCACGCACGTCACGAAGGCGCCTATCTTTTTACTCCCGGCAGGATTGAGATCTCGCGAGAGTGTTGTGTTTGGGATTTCTTGACGTAGAGGAGTACCTTCGTCTTCCATCCCTACTTCAGTACTTGTGGCCCTCTCTTCTTCTTCTTCCCCCGAACTCCCTTCCCTTCCAAGCACGCCCAGCTTGCGTAAATCACAGACCACTTCGTGCACTACGGTGGCGTGCCCGGTCCAGGCGTCGGGGTCGTCGAAGGGGTGGATTAATTTCCCGTTGTTTTCCTGGTTCAACGCGATTGCGCGTTCGTTCGCCACGCTCCACTGGTCACCAAACACCACCACCTTCGCGTTGAGTGAGGACAGCCTTTTCCGAATAAACTCCGGGGTTGTGGTTGGCACCACCACCGTGGTTGGCACGTTCAGGAAATTCCCTGCAAACGCGGTGGCCAAACCCGCGTTGCCCCCGCTCGAGCTCGTCAAGCTCGTCGAGCCATCTCGCACCGCCTTCTGGCACGCGTACCCGATACCCCGGAGCTTGAAACTCCCGCTGGGTTGTAACGCGTCGAGCTTGATGTAAACCTCCTTACCGAGCAAATCGCTCATGGGCTGCGACCGGAGCAGGGGGGTGTGCACGTGTAACACGCCGTGCGCGACGACGGCGGGATCCAGCGTGCCCAGAGTGCCGAGTTCGGGGGCGGACGATGATGCCATCAAAGCGTGTCGTGCCGGAACGTGGCGTGCGCGGTGCTTCGGTCGCGAAAGCTTCCGGCCACAAAGCGACGATGGGTGACCGCGCTGTGTGCATCGAACAGCACAACCGAGACGCGACGGCGACGCTACAGGCGTCGCGATCGGCATGACACCGCCGCGCACCACGTTGTGACGACTGACTTTTTTCTCATCACCTCCAGTCGCGTATTCCGACACTCGTAAAACGAAAAATCTCGTCGTATCTGCCATTCCTCCGATTGCCGCGCCCCGTCTCGAGGCTCGTCACAGTCACGAACCCACCGCTTGTCTCGCGGAGTATCCAGCGAACCGTTCGAACCGCGCGCCTAGCCCCCGTCGCGTCGCAGCGTGAGGGACCGACGCAGTTCCGGCGAACGCACATCAACACTCTTTCGCGGGAACTTGCGACGAGAGGTTGTGTGTGTCTGTCTCGTATGCCGCCCAAGCGTCCCACGCGCAAGGCGGGTGCGGAAGCCACGGAGAAACTTGCGACAGAAAAGAAAGCGTCACCCGCGGCGAAGCCGGCGGAGGCGGGTGCGGCGGTTCCCGAAACTCGCGCACCGTCCGCGGGCGCGAAAGCCGGCAAGGCGGAGGCGAAGAAAGACGCGCCCCCGTTTGAAGATCCCGCCAAGCCTCCTGTCGCGGCGCGCGGGAAAAAGAAGGACGCGGCTGGGATGGACGAGGTCAGCGAGGAGCGGAGCGGGGACCAACCCGTGGTTGACGATGACGCGACTACCGCGCCGGTGCCGGACAGGGTAGGTTTAGTTCGCGATACGCACACGCGGCGCTCGCCGACGGACCCGGGAAGAGGAAACCTAACCGTGGGATCGCGAACCTCAACCGACGCGTTTGGCGAATGCGTCGTTTCCCATTGTCTCAGATCCAAAGAACGTCGCGTATAAAAGGATAATACTGACCGTCCCTTCCTCTTACTGCCACAAAAAAACAGGCCCAGGTAGGCGGCTCGCCCGTGTACAAAGTCGAACGCAAGCTCGGCAAAGGCGGTTTCGGGCAGGTGTACATTGGGACGCGCCTCAGCACCGCCGGCACCAGGCCGGCGTACGAAGGCGGCGCAAACGCGGTGCAAGTGGCGCTGAAGTTTGAGCACCGGTCGAGTAAGGGGTGCAACTACGGCCCCCCCTACGAGTGGTCCGTGTACAATGCGTTTTCCACCTTGGGGGGTATTCTAGGCGTCCCGAAAGTGCACTACAAAGGCAGGCAAGGGGAGTACTACGTGATGGTGATGGATTTGTTAGGGCCGAGCCTTTGGGACACGTGGAACACGAACGGGCAGCTGATGAGCCAAGAGATGGTCGCCTGCATCGCGGTGGAAGCGCTTGCTATTCTCGAAAACTTCCACAGCAAAGGGTTTGTGCACGGGGACATTAAACCCGAGAACTTCTTACTGGGGCCTCCTGGAACGCCCACGGAGAAGAAGCTGTTTCTTGTTGACTTGGGGCTCGCCACGCGTTGGCGCGACGCCATCTGCAGCACGCACGTGGATTACGACCAACGGCCGGACATCTTCCGCGGCACGGTTCGGTACGCCTCGGTGCACGCGCACTTAGGGCGAACTGGCGCGCGGAGGGACGACTTGGAGTCCCTGGCGTACACCCTGCTGTTCCTGTTAAAGGGGAGACTGCCTTGGCAAGGGTACCAGGGCGACAACAAAGGGTTCCTGGTGTGCAAAAAGAAGATGGCCACGTCCGCGGAGGCGCTTTGTCGGTACACGCCGCAGGCGTTTCGCCAGTACATGGAAGCGGTGGTGAACCTGAAGTTTGACGAGGAACCCAAGTACGGCGCGCTCGCGGCTCTTTTCGAGCCCCTGTGCGGCCCCACGTCACGAAGGCCTATTTCCACGGAAGGCGCGCAGAAAGCGGGGATGAAGAGGAAAGCGCAAGACGCCCTTGATGAGGATGGCGAAGACGGGCGCCCCAAAAAAAAGGTGCGCCTCGGGATGCCGGCGCAGCAGTGGATCACGATATACAACGCGCACCGCCCAATGAAGCAGCGGTACCACTACAACGTGGCTAACTCGCGGATAGAGCAGCACGTTGACAAGGGCAACGACGACGGGTTGTTCATCTCCAGCGTGAGCTGCGCGCAGGAGCTGTGGGCGCTGATCATGGACGCCGGCACCGGGTTCAACGCGCAGGTTTGGGAACTCAGCGCGCAGTTTCTTCCCAAAGACTGGATCCTGGAGCAGTGGGACGACGGGTACTACGTCACGGCGCTCGCCGGGAGCACCACGGGCAGCGCGCTTGTTATCATGTCCAAAGGCACGCCGTTCACGCAGCAATCGTACAAAGTCAGCGACTCCTTTCCCTTCAAGTGGATCAACAAGAAGTGGAAAGAGGGGTTTTACGTCACCAGCATGGCCACGAGCGGCACGCGCTGGGCGGTCATCATGTCCCGAAACGCGGGGTTCGTGGATCAGTGCGTGGAGCTTGATTTCATGTACCCGAGCGAGGGGATTCACCGCCGGTGGGACAGCGGCTTTCGGATCACGTGCTGCGCCGCGACCCCGGATCAGGCCGCGTTCGTGCTGTCAATACCAAGACGAAGGCCCGCGGATGAAACCCAGGAAACGCTGCGGACTTCGGCGTTTCCCTCGACGCACGTCAAGGAAAAGTGGGCCAAGAATCTGTACATCTCGGCGGTCGCGTTTGGACGGACGGTGAGCTAGTTTTGAACACGGGTTTTGCTTGGTGCGCAACGTTAAAGGGCGTGACGTCACGTTTTGGCACGCTCGTTTGGGAAGTTAGGCGTTAGGAGGGATGACACGCTGCGCTGTGTGTTTTTGTGTGGGGTAGACGCGTTGTGACGAACGATTTGAGGTGAGACGATTTTCGCAAGCTTGCCTCGCTTCATCCGGCATGGATTCGCAGAAATGCAGCTCTCCTTTTCGGAATCTTTTGAAACAACAGCTTTTTGCACCCGTCTTGTCACGCGTCTCGCGTTCGTCCCACTGCGACACCGCACACCAGCCGACCTTCCAGTTCCGTGTGTTTTGTCACCTCCAGCGCGCGCGTGCCTGCTTTGTACCACGTGTGTTGCGTAAACCTCGGCCCTTAACACAAGGCGAAGCACACGCCGAACGCGTTAGGTGACGGATATTAGCACCTCGAAAAGCGACGTACGTCATTTCGCGCAACCATGAGTGCGACCGCGGCTGCGTTTGTGGCGCCCGCGACTTCCTCGTTGGGTACGCGACGCACACGCTCGTCAAGATGCGTCACGGGCACGCAAACCCAGGCTTTCAAACAAAGAGGAAACGAAAACAGCGCCGCGGCGTTTGATTCCCGGCGTGTCGGGTCATCTTCTTCGCGAAAACCACAAATGATGACGCGGATCATGTCGGGACCCATCGAGTCCCCAGAGTTGGACCGCGCCATGTTCGCCGCCGCGACCGGTTTATTTTCCCCAGTAGGTACGTGCTCGCACATGCCTTTTCACGCGTATCCGCGTGCCTTTACCCCGTTCGCGATGTCGAGCGACCACCCGAAGGACCAACAACGCCGGGACCGGTGACGCGACCTTTCGGAGAAACAACGTTTCGTGGCGACTGTCGATTTTTTTTCCATTTCAAAGTGGCCGAGGCTCGCCTCCAACAACATCTGACGTACCCCCCCCTCTCCCCCCCTCGCAGCAGTGCTCCGCTCCGAAGCCTCCGAGACCTCGCCCTCGGCCTCGCCGCGCGGCCCCGCGTGTCTGTTGGACGTCGCCGACGGCGTGGTGCTTCCCGGCGAGCGCGTGGGCGACGAGATTTTCGGCCTGATGAAAAATGAGGGGTGGGGTCTGAGCACCGGCGCGCTCGCCGCGGTGCTCGCGGTGGCGGGGTGCAGCCGCGCGGGTGTGTTCTCTGACTGGACCACACTGGTGAAGCACGACCAGGTGACCTCCTCTGTGGTGTTGGCCACGAAAGAAGTGGCGACGCGGGGGATGGAGACGAAACGGCTGGAAACGGCGTATGCGGAATCTTTGTTAAAAAAGGCCGGGAAAGATTTGGTGCAAAGCCGGTGGTTCGTGGGAAGCATCAACGCCATCGGGTAACGAAGTCGGCGGAGGTGTTCTTTTTGTTTTAGTGTGTGCATTTGTTAGGCAGGGAAGGTAGGTGACGTAGGTGCTTTGATTCGTATACGTACGGTACTCACGTCCTTTGATTCGTATACGTACGGTTCTGTCTTTACAATCGAGAGTTCCTAGCTTGTCTTTCGCGCAAATCGTCAACCTTTGTTTTACACAAACAACGACCGAGCCACCCTACTGAATCTTAGTAGTAGCTCGCGACTTTCCGGTGGTGCGTCGCGGTTTTCTCATCCTTGAACACCTTCCCGTCCGTGACTTCGGAGTACACGATCCAGTGATCGGCGGCTTCCATTCGCGACGTCACGGTGCACTCCATGTACGCGGTGGCTTGTTTCAGAATAGGCGCGCCGCATGACGCGGGGGCCCACTCTACGCCTTCGAAGCGATCCGCACCGGGTGGGAAACGGATCAGAAAGTGTTTCATAATAGGCTCGAACCCGTTTTCGGGTAAGCAGTTCAGGACGAACTTGTCGCCAACCTGCATCAGGGACTCGATCGCCCGGTCCTTCGCGATCGCCACCGTGAAACCCAACGGCTCGAAACTAGCCTGCGCGACCCAGGACGCGACCATCGCGGAGGTGGCGTCGTTTTGAGCCGCGGTGACGATGTACAGACCGCCGGAGACTCGGCCGAGCGCGCGCGCGACGTCGGGCGACATGGCGCTGCGGTTGTAAAAGAAAAGGGGTTAACGTCTTGAGTCTTGAGTATGTAGTAACTTCCTTTTAATGACGGCCGTGGACGTCACGGACGGGGCATCAAACGTAGGTGTGTTGGATTTGGGAAAGCCAGAAACACGAACCTCTTCATCGCCTTCAACGTGTCTTTCTTGGTCAGGACCTGCCCGAGATCGGTGCCGGACTCTTCAAACAGCTGGTATACGCCCTCCGTGGGGTTGTTCTTGACTCGCAACGCGGGGACGACTTCCTGTAACCCCAGGCCCGCGAACCTCACCGCCAGCGTGTCAACCGGCTCGTCCGCGCCGCCGTACGACTCGGCGATGACGATCTTTTGCTTTTTGTTACACGACCCGAGAATCGCGGCGAGCGCGTCGTGCGCCGGGCCTGTTTTTGTATGGGCAAACAGTGTCAGTCTTGAGTCTTGTGTTGGGCGATTTTCGTACAGTGAACAGGCAGTCTTGAACTCGGGGGTGCACTTATCGTGGTGGTAAGACTTGCGTAACTGCACTCCATACGTGGCATCAAACGTTGTTTGGATTTGGGAAAGCCCCTGCACGTACCTGACGTGGGCGGCGCCAGCAAAACGATCCCGTTCGCCCGTCCCACTGCTTCGATAAGCTCCTGCGTGTCCGCGGTTTTCATGTCCATCATCACCACCTCAACCTCGGCTTTGGTGAGCCCGCGCGCGACGCTTTGGGAAAGGCGGTCGGAGAACCCGTAGTCGCTTGTGTAGAAAACCGCCGTCGTGGCTTTCGCTTTTTCAAGCGCGTCCTCGCTCCACTTCTTGTACCCGCCCACCAACGTATCCACGTTGTTAAACAACAAAGGGCCGTGGCCGTTGCAGATGCCTATGTAGTCCGCGGACTCGGCTTCGCATTTTCGCAAAGCGGTTAACACGCTCCGCGCGTTTGGTTTCATCAAGCACTCGTAGTAAAACCTTGTGTAAAAACCAGAAAGGGTCAGTCCATTTGTTGGGCGTGTATTGGACGATGTATGGACAACAGTCGGGATAATCGGTCGGAACAGTCACCGTAATCGGTCCGAACAGTCACCAGCGCTAGAGGTAAAACGCAGAGTCTATGATTCGGGAAAGCCCAGCCATACGTACCGGTAGTGCGGCATCACCTGTTCCAGGCTAGTGTCGAACACGTCCTCGGAACAAAGGTGGCTCCCGAAGGCATCGCAGGTGTACATCAACTGCGTGGCCGGGTCGTAGGAGAACATGGTGTCCGGCCAGTGCAGGTTGGGGGCCATGATGAACTTGAGTTGGTGTCCCCCACCGAGGTCGATGACGTCGCCGCCCTTCACCGCTTGTTGCTTGAACGGCTTCTGCACCAGATCTTCTAGAAACTTGAGGCACACCTTGCTTCCCACCACAGTGGCGTTCGGGGCTAACTCCAGAATCGGGCCGATGCACCCGCTGTGGTCCGGTTCCGTGTGCGAGCACACGATGTAGTCGATGTCTTTCGGATCAACCACGCCCGAGAGGGTGTCGATGTAGAGCTGTTTGAATTTCTCGTGGCTCGCATCCACCAGGGCTATTTTTTCCCCTCCCTTGATCACGAACGAGTTGTACGTCGTTCCTTTTTCCAACCCGAACTCGATGTCGAACCGGTCCCGGTCCCAATCAAGCGAGCGAATGCACGTCGTGCCAGCGCCGACCTCCACGACCTGCGTTTGCAACCGCTTGGTGCCTTCCCACATCGTGATTGGCGAGTTTGTCACTTGGTTTTTCAGGGATGGGGGCTCCGCCACAGCCTTGGCCCTCGCGGTGCGGTCCACGGCGCGGCGGCGAGTGCGGTTTTGGCTCGCGCGGGTCACGCGGACAAAGGGCGACGCCACGGAAACGAGCCCGAGCGCGGAACCCACGGAAGCCGCCATCGCAGCGGTGAGAGGCACGTGCGGGGTGACGTCACACGCGCCTTGAAATGAGGAAGCCGAGTCAGACTGTACTCGGTTTGGTCTGGCGCTTCGGCACCGTCGGACCGTGTTGAACGACCCCACAACGGTTTGTCAGATGAGCTTGCCTTTGAGTTTGGAACGACATTCCGCGCGGAGTCCTAGCTTGTTTGCCCATACAAAGATTCCGTAAATGCATATTTCTGGAAAATGTCTGTGAAGTCGAAGACAGTTTTTTTCTTTTCTTTTCTTTTCCCGTTTTCCGCGTCCGAAAACCTCCGCGCCGACACAACTCCAAACGCGTCCCGCGTCCGTGCGTGGCGCGCTGGTTCGTGTGTACCCTCCGCGGGCGATTCGGTGAACGACCTTGGTGTGTGTGGTACCGCCTTTCGGTGTGCTGGTGGTCGCGGGCGACACAGGGAAGCGTTCAACAAATTATTGCCCAGTCGAACGCGTTCTACACAATGCGAATCCGGAAATTCGACATTTCGCCGACGGCGCTTCGGTGGCGTCGCGCGGTCCATTCCGCAAACCGGTTCGTGCTTGCTCTTTCCTACGTCTGCTCCCTTCTTGTCACGAACCCGGGCTCCAAACAACGTGGCCCGAAATCAACGGGTGACACGCGCGTTTCGAAACCCACCGCGACCTCATCCGTCCCGCCCGTGACGTGCGAGCGGTACGGCGATCCCACGCTGCCGCCCAACGTTGGGAAGAAGCGGGCGTACTGGCTTTGGTTCGGTTTCATCTTCGTGTTGGAGTTCTGCTTGATTCGCAAAGCAACACAAGAGCTGAATCCCTTTTCCTACGACGCGCTTTGGAACCCGTTTCTGTTACGAACGCAGCTCCTGAACGTGGCGACGCACGTGGTGATCGACCTGGGGACGCTGCGGAGTTTAAACGCCCTGACTCCGCACGGCGGGCTGAGTTTCCCCGCGCGTTTACACGGCGCGCCCGTGCTCAACACCAGCGAGGAGAACACGGTGCTGTGGAGACACCTGTTGAAGCTGGTGCAGAGGAACCCGGTGGTGAACGGTTTGTTACTCGGCGCGAAACCAGACGGGTTCCACGCGTACGAGCTGAAACAGATTCTCATGATGATCCTGTCGCCCACGTTTTTCGGCGTGCTGTTTGCGGTGAAGTCAACCGAGGGTTTGTTCAAGATGGGTGTTATCAACTTAGGGTTCGTCGTAGCGCACACGCTGCTCATGCCGTTCGCGTTCAAGTACACGGACAAGTATCGGGGTCATTACGAGGAGAAAATCGGGCCGGAGGGGGTGTGGCGGCGAAATTTCGCGGTAGCCGGCGCCGTCGTCGCCGCCGCGCCGTTCGTCGCGTCAATCGTGGTCCGGGTGATGAAGTGGGAGTGGCGCGCGGAAGCGGTGCTTCACGACGACGCGCAAGCTCGTCGGGCGCTGGTTATGGCGAAGAACTTGGAAAAATTGAAACGTTCAACAGCCGCGCAGATTCACGACGATGAGCACCGGAGCCGCGACGGACACAAAGTGAGAGGGTTGCGTTTGGACGGCGGCACCGAGCTCAGCGTGTCCTCGCTTTGCTTCACGAACGGCACGGCGCAGTACGTTGTGGTCCGGGAGACCCTTTTCGGGGTGGTGCCGCGGGTGTTTTTCGACGGCCGCTTACTACGAAGCAGCAGCGAACCCACCGTGTGTCCCACCACGGGCGACACCCACACCGTTTTGAAGGTGTACCCGCCCGAGTGGCTCGATTTAGCGCGCGGTCGCAAACCGGTTGGCCGGGCGTGGGTAGTGACCGGCCGGAAAACGCAACAAAACATGAACGAAAGCGGCTTCACAAGAGGCCTGTCTGGGCTGCGGCAAACGAAATCACCCAGCCACCACCAGCCATGGAACGACGATTCCTTCGCGCAGGTGGGCGAAGCCGTGCCCCTGTTGTTCCTGGACGACCCGGAAGTCACGCGGGAAGTAAACGCGGTGGTGAGTTTGATTCGTAACAAAATGGACGGCGTCAAAGCCAACCGCCTGGTCATGCGACTGGGGAACTGCATCACGTACGCCACGTTCAACCCGAGTGACATGGAAGCCATGACCAAGGTGGTCGCCACGATGGGCATGAAGGTAAGGCCTAAACCCTAAACCCTAACCCACCACAGTAAGAGACGACTGAATGCCCATACCCCGACTGACCCTTTCATTTTCATCGTCTCAGCGGTGCGAGCGCATGCTGCGTTTGTTCGCAAACGCCGAGGCGGCGGCGCAGGGCGAGGTGAGCGAAGCGGGTTTAACTCGGGCCCGGGGCCCGGGGGAGGCGCATGCTGGCAAACAGTCGGGCGGCCGACGCAAACAGACAGCGAGCCGGGAATCGATGGAAGACGAAGACACCGAAGACGCGGTGTCCGCCCCCCCCGCGCCGGAGGCGGTGTATAGAAACAGACGGCACGTCCAAAACGCGGACGGGCCCGCCGCGCGAACGCGGAGACAAAGCCAAAGCGTGCTTAGAGGCCGGGAACCGGCATAACATGAGCGGTATGACGTACATATTAATACAGTGTAAACCCGTTGGTTGTGAACCCGCCAAGCCCTCACCTTACCCTCGTTCGCGCTCGTTTCTCCGCGTTCGCTTTCGTGGTCCCGCGCACCGCGACGCCTTGTTGTTCCAGGTAGCGCAAAAGTGTGCGGCGCGCGACTTTCGGGACTTTTTTCTTGTCTTCACACTTGCCGCGTGCCGCGTCCAGCGCTTGCAGCGTCTCGTCCACGTCGACGGTTTCCATCAAAAGCACTTTTTCGTACAACCGTTTGTTGCTTTTTATGAAACGCCCTAGGAAGGATTCTACGGGTTCGGTGGACTGATTGGTTTGTTTGGTTTGGTCGCGCGACTTTCCTGCCGGTTTGGTTTTCTTTGACCGAGGCGCTCCGGTTTCGGTTTCGGTTTCTGTTGCGCGTTTTTCTGGAGAACGTTCGCCCGTCCCAAAAGCCTCCACGCGCGGTGCGCGAAACACATTAGACAACTCCGTGCCCATAGCCCACATCCTTGTCAGCTCGCGCATCATGTACTCCTTAGGCCCGGGTTTCATGCCGAACCGTTTCAGTTCGGTTTCCAAGTCGGCAAGGGAAACGCCGACGAAGCACGGGGGGCGGTGGTCTTTTTGTTGCGTTTGTGGTTGGAGTGTTTTTTCGCCAAGCGCGCCCGCCTCCGTCTCGGTTCTTTTTCGCTTCCCGTTCGTGTATCGGTGCGCCTCGAAGCTCGGCGAGACGCTGTCCGAAACCGCGATGGACACTTGTGGGGAGTCACACGCACCGGTGGTTCGCTCGTTTGCGTTTGCTTCATAGGGGTCATCACAAACGCGCCCCCCGCTCGTCGACGGAAACGCCGCGCGAGTTTCGTTTTCTCCGTGTTCTTGTTCGAAAACAGGCCGCGCGTAATCGGGGGACACGAGGTCCACGGGTTCGCCGCAGATTCCCGCGCCAGCCGGGATTGAGGATACACGCGGCTGTGGCGACACCGCCAGCGTTTCCGGCCAGCCCGTCAGCTCGCCAGTGACGTCATCCCTGTGTCACACGGGGAGGTGGGATGATTAAGTTGTACGTCAGCGCGTTGGTTTTTGCCGCGATTCGAAAAGGTGTAACCCACGACCCGCGCGCGTCTGTAGCCCAAGGAAACGCACCACGCGTATCCCGCCGCGCGCAGCACCGCGCGCTGCGCAACCTCCAAGTCCACCCGCCTCGGGCCCAGGCGCGACGCGACCTGGTGCCACAACGCGGAAACGGAAACGGGCATCGCGCCAACCGTTGTGGTTCATCCATGTTTTTCGAGAATCCTTGAAAAGGCCGTTGTTGCGTGGATGAAGGTGATGAGTCACCTGTTTCTTCGAAGGCACCCTCCGCGCCTCTGGACTCCGCTGGTCACTCCGAGCGTCGCACGCGCGCTCGCCTCTCCCTGACTGCCTTTCGTCGTTTCACTCGACACGGACCGACGCCTTTCGCGGACGCGCTGTACGCTCCTGCACGCCTCGTGCACGCCCACGCTCGCCGAAAGGACACGCGCGGAGGTCATCTTTTGTGTTATCCCATAAACGATGGCGAGTGTCTGTTCATTCGCCACGGGTACGCCTTTGACGCGCGGTGCGCGGAAAGGCCCCCCCGCCCGGTCCCGCACCGTACGTCACCCAGTTCGCGCGGCGGTCACCGAACCCTCCACCAATCAGAGCGACGCGTCCGTCGCCAAACCCTTACCGCGCACCACCGATCAAGTGTTCCTCGATGAAATCTCCCCCGGCGTTTCCTTGGTCAGGTGCGTGTGCCGCGAGCGGTTGAAGTTCGAAGTGGAGTACGGCATGTCAAGGGGCAGCACGGACAACGCGTATATCGTCGCAGGCGACACGAAAACAGCCCTGTTGGATCTTCCCGACAAAAGCTTCGCCGGCGCGTTTGCCAAAAGCGTCGATTGCGGGTCTTTGGATTTCATCGTGCTAGGCCACCTATCCCCGAAGCGCCTGGATTCCCTCGCCGCCGTACTCGCCGCCCGCCCACCAAGCGCGCCCGCATTGGAGGTGTGGTGCTCCAACCCCGCGGCGCAGGTGATTTACCAGGCCCTGAAGCCAGGCACGCCGGCGTCTAACGAGAACTTGACGGCGGCGTGGAAGGGCAGCGCCGGTTTGCGCGCGCGGTTGCGCACGATCAAAACGGGTGATTTCCTCGATTTGAGCGGCGCGCGGGTTTTGGAATTCACCACAGCGCCTACCCCGCGGTGGCCGGACGCGGTGGTGACGTACGACCCAGTTTCGAAATACCTGTTCACCTCGAAGCTGTTCTCCGCGCACGTCGCTACTGACGCCGACAAACCGTTTGACGCCGACGCCAAAAACGGAGCAGAGGAGTACCTCTCTGATTGGAGGTACTTCTTCGACTGCATGCTCGCGCCAATGGCGCGGCCCACAGGCGCGGCGCTTGATAAGCTCACGCCGTTTCTTTCGGGGGTAGGGGCTGCGGATCCGAAGACGAAAGCCGCGGACGCGAAGACAACCGCGAAAAAGTCCGTGGCTCCGAAACTCACAAAGTTCCTCATGGGCGCCGCCGCGAACTTCGCGGGCGGTAGCTCGGTTGCCACTTCCGCGGTCTCCGTCGCGAGCGCGATCGCGCCGCTTCACGGGCCGGTGATCAGAAGCGGGATCAACGAACTCGGCAGGGAGTACCGGGAGTGGGTCGATTTGCAGATCGCCAAGGCGGATGACTTCGCAATTGCCGTGATTTACGCCAGCGCGTACGGCAACACCAGCGCCATGGCGCAGGCGATCGCCAGGGGGATCACCAAAGGTACTTGTTGTATTTCCCAAATCCGTCAATAGACTGTTTTACCGAAGCTAGTGACTGTTGTCCATACATCGCGATATACAAGACGTTAACCACTTTTCTTTCACAATCAAAGCCGGGGTCGCGGTGGAGATGCTGAACTGCGAGCTTTCGTCGGCCGAGGAGGTGGCGGCGTTGATTAAGAAAACGAGCGGTTTTTGTTTAGGCGCGCCGACCCTTGGTGGGCACATCCCCACGCCCGTGAGCAACGCGCTCGGGGTAATTGTGGCGAACGCGTCCCGGGATTACCCGAGCGGGGTTTTCGGGAGCTTCGGGTGGTCGGGGGAGGCGGTTGATTTGATGGAGAGCCGGCTGAAAGGTACGGCCTTGCGCGTTTCCCAAATCCAAACACTGTTTGCCGATTGTCCAAAGTAATTACTCAGACACATTACGAAAGACTGACACTTTTCGTTCACAATCGAAAGACGGCGGGTTCACCTTCGGGTTCGACGCGGTGCGGTGCAAGTTCAAACCCACCGAAGCTATGCTCCAACTTTGCGAAGAGAGCGGCACGGATTTGGCGCAGGCGGTGAAGAAGACGCGCAAAAAGAAGCAAAGCAACACGACGAAACAAATCGCGCAAGGCGGCGCCGCAGCGGGCGCCAGGTAAGTATTTCCCATTTACCACATTCCGCCTCCCTGATTGCCCATACCAGACTGACACTTTCTTTTTTATCGTATCAGCGACGTCGCGAGCGCGGTCGGGCGGATCGTCGGGTCGCTCTGCGCGGTGACTGCCAAGAAGGGCGACGCGCAGAGCGCGATGTTAGCGTCGTGGGTATCGCAGGCCTCGTTCAACCCGCCTTGTTTAACGGTCGCGGTCGCGAAGGAACGCGCGGTGGAGTCGTTTCTTTTGAAAGGGTCCTGCTTCAACCTGAACGTGTTGCGGCAAGGCGACGAGAAGGAAACCATGAAGGCGCTTTTGAAACCGTTCTCGCCCGGCGAAAACAGGTTCGGGGACATGGACGTCACAATCGCGGAAGGCAACGGGTGCGCTGTCGTCACCGCCGCGCTTTCGTACATGGAGTGCGAAGTCGTGGAACGCATGGAGTGCGGGGACCACTGGGTGGTGCTAGCGAAGGTGAGAGACGGGAAGCTGCTGCAGGACGACGGGCTCACCGCGATTCACCACCGGAAAACGGGCACGTCGTACTGAGGCGAGGACTTGCGGAGCTCGAAGGTCCTTTTTGATTTTGACACAACATACTCATCATTTACACCAAAAGAAGACTGTTTGCGTGTGTCCACTCCCTCGTTTTCTGCGTTTCTTTGATTGGTGAGATTCAGATGTCCAAAATCTTTCGTTTCTTTTCGGCTCCTCCAATGCAATGATGAATGTCGGATTACTTTTGTGATAGGAGCTGCCGTCGTGCCGCAATGCGCATTCCGCTCGCGCGTCCACACGGACACCGAGCATATCTTGGTCGTGTGTTCGAACGAGTCGTGGTCGTTTCGTGTTGACTCCAACGCACTGTCGGTCGGCGAGGACCACGTGTGTTTGACGTCTCGATTGTTCTCGGAGTTACCGATCGCATTTTAATTCACTCGTTGTTACGAACCGGTCGTGCGCCACGAGCACGATGAGCTCCCTCGCGTCCGCCTCCTCCGCGTTCGCCGCGGGTGCTGTGCGAAACGAAAAGCGCAACGCGAAGCGCCAAGGTGGGCGCAACAAACAAGCAGCCGGCGTCGTCGCGCGCGCGAAAGAAGACCGCGACGGCGATGAGCCCGCCGACTTTCGCAACGATTTGGAACTGCGCCAGAAACTCGTGAGCGGCGTCGCCGCGGCGTCTCTGTTGGCGAACGTGTTCCTGTCCCCGGTGGCGCTCGCGGCGGACGCTATCGCTGAGGTGTACCAAACCGCGCAACCCACTGATTTGCCCGCGCAGGTCAGACCCGAGTTCCCCCGGTTCGAAAACGCGGTGCCTTTGTCGGGACCAATCGCGGACATTGCCGATTTGTCCCTGGACGAGCTGTACGCCAGTAACAAAGCCAAGCAAACCGCGCGTGATGAGATTTTCGCAAAGGCGGCGCGAAGCGTCCAAACCCCGAAGCGCGATGCTGTGGAAAAAGGCGGGGACTGGAGGTACCGAGCGCCGGACGCCCCTGCGCTTTCCCCGGCCGCCGCGAAACGCGCGGAACTCGCGGTGGAGAAGCAACAAGACGTGGAAACCGCCGCGGAGGCGCGCAAGGCCAGCGCGGAGACCGCGTCTGCGGAGCGAGCCGCGGCGCAGGCGCGTGCGGCTGCGGAGGCGGGCGCGCGCGCGCGCGTCGCGGCGGCGGCGGATGCCGAGGTGGAGGCTGATAAGGCCGCCGCCGCCGCCGCAGCCAAGCTCGCGGCGGAGACGAAGGGCAAGGACCGCGAGGCTGCGCGCGAAGGCGAAGTCAAGGCCAAGGCTGCTGCAAAGGCAGCCTCTGTCGCGGCGGCGGCGGAAGCAAAGGCGACCGTGGATGCGACCGCGGAGACTGAAAAGGCCAAGGCGGCCAAGGCGGCTGAAGCCAACACCACCGCTGCACAGAAAGCCACCGCGGCTGCTGAGAAGGAAAAGGCCGCCGCTGCCGCGAAAGCCGGGAAGGCCAGCGCCGACGCCGCCGCGAAGGCCGCGAAGGACGTCGCCGCTGCGGATAAGGCCAAGACCACGGAACAGGTGAAGGCCGAGAAGGAAGGCGAAGCCAAGAAGGCTGTCGCCCAGAAGGAAGCCGCTGCCTCCAAGGCTGCCGCCGAGAAAGAGGCTGCCGCTAAGGTTGCGGCCGCCGAGAAGGAGAAGGCTGCCGCTGAGAAGGCCAAGACCTCCGCCGCCGAAAAGGCCACGAGGGATGCCGCCGCTGCGGAAAAGGCGAAGGCTGATGCCTCGGCCAAGGCTGAACGTGACGCCGCCGCTGCGAAGAAGGCCAAGGCTGATGCCGCCGCCAAGGCTGAGCGTGACACCGCTTTGGCGGAGAAGGCTACGTTTGACCGAGAGGCGATGAAGGCGGCGGCTGTCGTGGCTGAAAAGGAGCGCTCTGCCTCGGAGCTGCTCGCCCGCAAGCAGAAGCTCGATGCCGAGCGATACGCCTCTGCTGGAACGCCGGATGCCGCGGCTCTGTACGAGAAGAACAAGCAGGCGTCTGCCCCCAAGGCCGCGAAGAAGGTGGCGAAGGCTGCCGCAGTTGTGGTATCCAAGCCTGAGTTCACCCTCAAGGCCGGCGACGTGTCTGACTACGCCGCCCTGACGGCTCGCGCTGAAGAGAAGGTTGCGTTCGAGAAGCGCGAGACCAAGAAGCGCGAGGCGATCGAGGCGCGTGCGGTTCCCGAAGGATCCGCCTCGAGCTTCTCGCTCCCCACCGCGGGCGATACCTCAAAGGTGGACTACGAGAAGCGCGAGACCAAGAAGCGCGAGGCCGTGGAGGTCAAGGCAAAGGCTGATGCCGAGAAGGCGGCAAAGTACGATGAGTACAAGGCCAAGGCCAGCGAGCGTGAGGCTGCTGCCTCCAAGGCTGCCGCCGAGAAGGAAAAGGCTGCCGCGGAAAAGGCGAAGGCTGATGCCGCCGAAAAGACCACGAGGGATGCCGCCGCTGCGGAAAAGGCGAAGGCTGATGCCTCGGCGAAGGCTGAGAAGGCGAAGGCTGATGCCTCGGCCAAGGCTGAACGTGACGCCGCCGCTGCGAAGAAGGCGAAGGCTGATGCTGCCGCCAAGGCTGAGCGTGACGCCGCCGCGGCGAAGAAGGCAAAGGCTGATGCCGCCGCAAAGGCTGAGCGTGATGCTGCCTCTGTGGAGAAGGCCAAGGCTGCTGAGAAGGCGAAGGCCGAGCGTGATGCCGATGCCTCCAAGGCTGCCGCGGACAAGGGCAAGGTAGCCGAAAAGGCTGCTGCGGCGAAGGAGGCTGCGGCTGCTAAGTCGGCTGCCCAGAAGGAAGCCGAAGCCAGTGTCAAATCTGCTGAAAGACTGGAGAAAGAGGCTGCTATTGAGAAGGCCAAGGAGGCACGCGCAGCTGCCCTCAAGCTCGAGGCGACTGACCAGGCCACTGCGGAAGCCAAGTTTGCGGCTCAGCGTGACGCGGATGCGAAGGTTGTCGCCGCGGAGCGTGCTGTCGCTGCTCAGGCTGCCATTGATCAGGCTGCGCAGCGAGCTGCTGCCTTGGAGCGGGCTGCCGAGGAGAAGGCTGCTGCTGCCGCCGCAAAGGGTGCCGGTGCTGAGCGCTACGCCTCCGCTGGAACGCTGGATGCCGCGGCTCTGTACGAGAAGAACAAGCAGGCGTCTGTCCCCAAGGCCGCGAAGTTGGCGAAGGCTGCCGCAGTTGTGGTATCCAAGCCTGAGTTCACCCTCAAGGCCGGCAACGTGTCTGACTACGCCGCCCTGACGGCTCGCGCTGAAGAGAAGGTTGCGTTCGAGAAGCGCGAGACCAAGAAGCGCGAGGCGATCGAGGCGCGTGCGGTTCCCGAAGGATCCGCCTCGAGCTTCTCGCTCCCCACCGCGGGCGATACCTCAAAGGTGGACTACGAGAAGCGCGAGACCAAGAAGCGCGAGGCCGTGGAGGTCAAGGCAAAGGCTGATGCCGAGAAGGCGGCAAAGTACGATGAGTACAAGGCCAAGGCCAGCGAGCGTGAGGCTGCTGCCTCCAAGGCTGCCGCCGAGAAGGAGAAGGCTGCCGCGGAAAAGGCGAAGGCTGATGCCGCCGAAAAGAACACGAGGGATGCCACCGCTGCGGACAAGGCGAAGGCTGATGCCTCGGCTAAGGGTGAGAAGGCGAAGGCTGATGCCGCCGCCAAGGCTGAGCGTGACGCTGCCGCGGCAGAGAAGGCGAAGGCTGATGCCGCCGCCAAGGCTGAGCGTGACGCTGCCGCGGCGAAGAAGGCGAAGGCTGATGCCGCCACCAAGGCTGAGCGTGACGCTGCCTCTGCGGAGCAGGGCAAGGCTGCTGAGAAGGCGAAGGCCGAGCGTGATGCCGATGCCTCCAAGGCTGCCGCCGAGCGTGCTGCCGCTTCGGCGGGGAAGGCTAAGGCTGATGCCGCTGCCAAGGCTGAGCGTGACACCGCTTCGGCGGAGAAGGCTACATTTGACCGGGAGGCGATGAAGGCGGCGGCTGTCGTGGCTGAAAAGGAGCGCTCTGCCTCGGAGCTGCTCGCCCGCAAGCAGAAGCTCGATGCCGAGCGATACGCCTCTGCTGGAACGCCGGATGCCGCGGCTCTGTACGAGAAGAACAAGCAGGCGTCTGCCCCCAAGGCCGCGAAGAAGGTGGCGAAGGCTGCCGCAGTTGTGGTATCCAAGCCTGAGTTCACCCTCAAGGCCGGCGACGTGTCTGACTACGCCGCCCTGACGGCTCGCGCTGAAGAGAAGGTTGCGTTCGAGAAGCGCGAGACCAAGAAGCGCGAGGCGATCGAGGCGCGTGCGGTTCCCGAAGGATCCGCCTCGAGCTTCTC